>Ga0180431_10006566_pt1 | contig 13772 bp, 13 predicted proteins | sample SS_ome_11_FD_132459 | JGI IMG/M metagenome (GOLD analysis project Ga0180431, IMG submission 132459) | Hypersaline lake sediment archaeal communities from the Salton Sea, California, USA - SS_1_MS_1 metaG | ecosystem: Environmental > Aquatic > Non-marine Saline and Alkaline > Hypersaline >... | reverse complement strand
TCGTCGACGGTGACGGGTTCATCATCGACTATCCGGGCCTGGCAGAGCGGATCTGATCACCCCGCCGGCCCGGCCTGCGGCGGCCAGCGCCTCCCGCCACCGTCCCTCGCCGACCACGACGTTGTCGATGTCGGGCCGCCCGAAACTCTCGAACCGCACGCGGGCGCCGTGGCCGGCTTCGACAAGTTCGGCCACCGACCGGTGGCGTTGCAGGGAATCCCGGGTCCGCTCGAGCACCCGAAGCGCCCGGTCCAGCGCCGGCAGCAGTTCCTCGGCGTTGGCCTCGCACATCGCCCGCACCAGGTCCGGCGCCGTGGCGGCCACCCGGGTGCCGTCCCGGAAGGAGCCGGCGGCCAGCGCGAAGGCCAGTGGCACCTCGCCGGCCTCCAGTGCCATCACCTCGGCGAAGATGTGCGGCAGGTGCGAGATGCTGGCCGCGGCCGCGTCGTGTTCGTCGGACCTGGCCGGGACCACGACGCTGCCGCAGTCCATGGCCAGTTCCATCACCGCGGTCCACACCACCGGATCGACGTGGTCGTCGACGCTGACCACCCAAGGTGCCCCGGCGAACAGGTCGGCGGTTCCGGCCGTCCAGCCGGAATGGGCGGTTCCGGCCATCGGATGCCCGCCGACGTAGCGGTCGAGCAGGCCCGCGGCCCTGACCGCTTCGACCACCGGACCCTTGACGCTGATGACGTCGGTCATCGGGCACCGTGGCGCGGCCAGGCTGACCTGTTCGAGAAGGGGCGCCACAGCGGGCATCGGGACCGCGAGCACGATCAGGGCGCCGTGCCGGTCGGCCCACGAGAGTGCCTCGTCGAGGTCGGTGGTGGCGGTGAAACCGTCGTCGCGGGCGGCCCGGGCCCCCAGGAAAGAGCGGTTGAAACCGAAGGTCTCACGCCCCTTCGCCGCCACCGCGCGAAGCACCGATCCGCCGATCAGCCCCAACCCGAGCACACACACCGGAAGTCCCTCCATCGTTCCAGGTTGGCACATGTCGGTGCGGGGCTGGGAACGCTGGTCAACGCGGCCGGACACGGGCTAGCGTATGCGGCCATGACGCCACAGCGCGGGCCGGACGGGCCCGCGGACAACCCCGACGGATTCGCCGTCGCCGTCGTTCGGGAGGACGGGTCCTGGCGGTGCTCGCCGATGGGGCGCGCCGCGTTGACCAGCCTGGGTGCCGCCGAGACCGAGTTACGGGAATTGCGCAGTTCCGGGGCGGTGTTCGGGCTGCTCGACGTCGATGACGAGTTCTTCCTGATCGTGCGGCCGGCGCCGTCGGGGACCCGGTTGCTGCTCTCCGACGCCACCGCCGCACTGGACTACGACGTCGCCGCGGAGGCACTGGAGAAGCTCGACGCGGACCTGCCCCCCGAGGATCTCGAGGACAGCGACCCCTTCGAGGAGGGCGATCTGGGGTTGCTCGCCGATCTCGGGCTGTCCGAGGCGGTCCTGGGTGTGATCCTCGGCGAGACCGATCTCTACGCCGACGAGCAGATCGGGCGGATCGCGCGGGAGATGGGCTTCGCCGAGGAGCTGGCGGCCGTGCTCGACCGTATGGACCGGTGAGTCCGGTCTCCGACGAGGATCTGATCCGGGCGGCGATCTCGGTCGCCCGCACCGCGGGTCCGCAGGACGTCCCGATCGGAGCGGTCGTGGTCGACGCCGAGGGACGGGAACTGGCCAGGGCGGCCAACGCCCGCGAGGCCCAGGGGGATCCGACCGCTCACGCCGAAATCCTGGCGTTGCGCGCCGCGGCACGCGCCCACGGCGACGGCTGGAGGCTGGAGGGCGCCACGATCGCGGTGACCGTGGAACCCTGCACGATGTGCGCCGGCGCGCTGGTAATGGCACGGGTGTCCGCGGTGGTCTTCGGGGCGTGGGAGCCCAAGACCGGCGCGTGCGGTTCGTTATGGGATGTGGTCCGTGACCGGCGGCTCACCCACCGCCCGGCGGTCAGCGCCGGTGTGCTCGCCGACGAGTGCGCGGCCCTGCTGGAGGAGTTCTTCGCGCACCGTCGCGGCGGCGATTTGGGGCCGTCAACGGGACCGCCGTAATATCAGAAGCGGTGGCGTGTCCGAGCGGCCTAAGGAGCACGCCTCGAAAGCGTGTGACGGGTAACCCCCGTCCGAGGGTTCAAATCCCTCCGCCACCGCCACACCGCCTGCTCGCGGAGCGACTCGCAGCGGGTGGCCCGGCCCCGTGCCGGGGTCACCGCCGGACCGGGAGCCCGAACCGGACCGGATCGGAGAGAAGCCCTTCCACCGGGGATCCCCGGCGGATCTAATGGTGGGGTGGGCGCCGCCCCGAGAGGGGGACCATGGAACTGATATCGCCGGTCGACTCGCTGTTTCTTCTGGGCGAGTCGCGCGAACACCCCATGCACGTCGCCGGGTTGCAGCTTTTCGAGCCGCCCTCCGGAGCCGGTCCGGACTTCATCAGAGACCTCTACGGCTCCCTGATCGACGGCGGGGACATCAGCGACACCTTCCGCAAACATCCAGCTGAACTACTCGGGGGGATTGGCAATCTGGCCTGGACCGTCGACGGTGACCTCGACCTCGAATACCACGTCCGCCGGTCGGCCCTGCCGACGCCGGGGCGGGTCCGTGAACTGCTCGAGTTGACATCCCGCCTGCACGGGACACTGCTGGACCGCCACCGTCCGCTGTGGGAGTCCCACCTCGTGGAAGGGCTCAGTGACGGCCGGTTCGCGGTGTACACCAAAATCCATCACGCGCTGCTCGACGGGATCAGCGCGATGCGGCGGATGCGGTGGTCATTGTCCAGCGACCCCGGTGACCACGAGGTGCGGGCGCCGTGGGGCCGCAACGACCGGCGGACCGCGCGGCCGTCCCACCATGGCTCATCGCTGGTCGACGCCGTGATGGGCGCGGCCGGCTCGGTCGCCTCCGCCGGCCCTTCGATGATCAACCTGATGCGCCACGGCGTCCTCGAGCAGCAGTTGACCCTGCCTTTCACGGCGCCGAAGACCATGCTGAACGTTCCGATCGGCGGCGCCCGGCGGTGCGCGGCCCAGTCCTGGCCGATGCGGCGCATCCTGGCGGTCAAGGAGGCGGCCGGGGTCACGGTCAACGATGTGGTGCTGGCCATGTCCGGCGGAGCGCTGCGCGCCTACCTGCTCGAGCAGCACGCGCTGCCGGACCGGCCGATGATCGCGATGGTCCCGGTGAGCCTTCGAGAGGACGACTCTAGCGGCGGCAACCAGGTCGGCGCGCTGCTGGCCAACCTGGCCACCGACACCCCCGACCCGGCCCGCCGTCTGGCGACGGTGGCCGCGTCCATGCGGGGCAACAAAGAGGTCTTCGGTCAGTTGCCCAAGGCTCAGCGACTGGCGCTGTCGGCGCTCAACATCTCACCGCTGCTGATGGGTGCGGTGCTGCCGGCTCTCAGGACCGCCGGACCGCCGACCTTCAACCTGGTCATCTCCAACGTGCCGGGCAGCCGGGAGCCGTTGTACTGGAACGGAGCCAGGCTCGACGGGAACTACCCGCTGTCCATCGCGCTGGACGGCCAGGCGCTGAACATCACGGTGTCCACCAATGCCGAGAACATCGACTTCGGACTGGTCGGGTGTCGCCGGAGCGTGCCCAGCCTGCAGCGGATGCTGACCCACCTGGAGGACTCGCTGACCGGTCTGGAACAGGCGACCGGCGCCGAGACCGTCCGCCGCCGGCGATCGGCCACGAAGGGCACTTCAAAGGGCAAGCGGGTCAGGGGCAGCTGACCTGGATCCGGAAGGGTTTGGTGACCGGCTGGGTCGGGTTGGACGTGTCGATGCCGCTGGCGGTTCCGCTGATCGTGTAGGAGTCGCCGTCCTTGGTGGCGGTCGCGTTCGCGCCCGACGGCGCGTTCTGGTCGACGCCGACGATGACCCCGTCGATGTTGCCCAGACTCACCGAGGTGACCTCGGAGGCGTCGTCGGCCATCACCACGGCGATCCCTCTGCCGGCGTCGCCGACCGCGATGGTCAGGTTGCCCTCGGAGCTGGTGCACACCACTTGGCCGTCGATGTTCTGGCCTTCGCCGCCGATGCTCACCACCGCGGTTCCCGCCCCGGCGGAAGCCGAGACCGGCGCCGAAGGCGCCGCCCCGTCAACCGCGACCTCCTCGGTCACCGCCGTCTGCGACTTGTCGCTGGAACAGCCCATCAGGCCCGTGGCCAGCATCGCGGCACCGCAGGCGGCGAGCGCCAGAGCAGGTTTCACCGTTTTTCTCCTCAGATGTTTTCGCGGGACAGCCTGCCCAGTATCTGCCCCGCATGACCGATTGGGAAACACCACGCGCGCTGTTGGTTAGATAACCGCGTGACGCCGCCGTTTTTCACCGTCGAGACCCGCCTTCCGGACGGGCGCGGGCGCAGCGGCGTCATCCACACCCCGCACGGTGACATCCGCACCCCGGCGTTCGTCGCGGTAGGCACCAAGGCCTCGGTGAAAGCGGTCCTGCCGGAGACCATGCGCGAACTGGGCGCCCAGGCGGTACTGGCCAACGCTTATCACCTGTACCTGCAGCCGGGCCCCGAGGTCGTGGCAGAGGCCGGCGGGCTGGGTGCATTCATGAACTGGCCGGGCCCGACCTTCACCGACAGCGGCGGGTTCCAGATCATGTCGCTGGGTGCGGGGTTCCGCAAGGTGCTGATGGCCGATCCCGAGCGCGAGCAGGCCGACGACGTGGTCGCCTCCGGCCGGCAGCGGCTGGCCCATGTCGACGACGATGGTGTCACCTTCGTCAGCCACCTGGACGGCTCCACCCACCGTTTCACCCCGGAGGTGTCGATCGGTATCCAGCACCAACTGGGCGCGGACATCATCTTCGCCTTCGACGAGCTCACCACCTTGGTAAACACCCGGGAGTACCAGGAGGAGTCGGTGGCGCGCACCCACGCCTGGGCGCGGCGCTGCCTGGTCGAGCACCGCCGACTCGGCGCGGCCAAGGCCTCCGGAACGCCATCCCAGGCCCTCTTCGGCGTCGTCCAGGGTGCCAACTACGAAGACCTGCGTCGCCAGGCCTGCCGCGGGCTGGAGAGCCTTGTCGATGACAACGGCCGCGGCTTCGACGGCTACGGCATAGGCGGGGCGCTGGAGAAGCAGAACCTGGCCACCATCATCGGCTGGTGTACCGACGAGCTTCCGGACACCAAACCGCGTCACCTGCTGGGGATCAGCGAGCCCGACGACCTTTTCGCCGCGGTCGCCGCCGGCGCGGACACTTTCGACTGCGTATCGCCGTCGCGGGTGGCCCGCAACGCCGCCCTGTACTCTCCCGACGGCAGGTTCAACATCACCGGCGCCCGCTATCGCCGTGACTTCGGTCCGATCGACGCCGACTGCGACTGCTACACCTGCGCGCATTACACCCGCGCCTATCTGCACCACCTGTTCAAGGCCAAGGAGATCCTGGCCGCCACCCTGTGCACGATCCACAACGAGCGCTTCATCATCCGGATGGTGGACGCGATGCGCGAGGCGATCGGCAGCGGCGACTTCGAGGCGCTGCGCGACGAGGTGCTGGGCCGCTACTACGGCGCTGGCACACTGGGAAGGTGACCGCCGCCGCTCCCCAGGTGCTGCTGCTGCAGCTTCTTGACCCCGTCCACCGCGCCGATCCCTACCCGGTCTTCGCCGAGCTGCGCCGGCAGGGGCCGCTGCGACTGCCGGAGTCACACTTGGCGGTCTTCACCTCCTTCGCCGACTGCGACGCCGCGCTGCGCCATCCCGATTCCTGTAGCGACCGGCTGAAGTCCACGGTGGCCCAGCAGGCGGTCGCCGCCGGCGAGCAGGCCCGCCCGTTCGGCACCCCGGGTTTCCTGTTTCTCGACCCGCCCGACCACACCAGACTGCGCAGGCTGGTCAGCAAGGCGTTCTCCCCGAAGGTGGTCCGTGCCCTCGAACCCGATATCAGCGCACTGGTCGAGGGGCTGCTGGACAAGGCCGAACAGGCCGGTCGGCTTGAGGTCATCGCCGACCTCGCCTATCCGCTGCCGGTGGCGGTGATCTGCCGGCTGCTGGGCGTTCCCATCGAGGACGAACCCAAGTTCAGCTGGGCTTCGGCTCTGCTGGCCCAGGGCCTTGACCCGTTCATCGCTTTCACCGGCCAGTCACCGGGTTTCGAGGAGCGCATGGAGGCCGGACTGTGGCTGCGCGGGTATCTGCGGGATCTGCTGCGCCGGCGCCGGGAGCAGCCGGGCGATGATCTGATGTCGGGCCTGATCGCCGTCGAGGAGTCCGGCGACCAGCTCACCGAGGACGAGATCGTCGCCACCTGCAACCTGCTGCTCATCGCCGGGCACGAGACCACCGTCAACCTGATCGCCAACGCCGTACTGGCGATGCTGCGCCACCGGCGCTACTGGACCGCTCTCGCCAACGATCCCGACCGCGCCCCGGCGATCGTCGAGGAGACGCTTCGCTACGATCCGCCGGTGCAGCTGGTCGGCCGGGTCGCCGGTGCGGACATGACCATCGGTGAGGTGCGAATCCCCAAGGGCGACACCATGATGCTGCTGCTGGCTGCCGCGCACCGCGACCCGGCGGTCACCGAGCGGCCCGACGATTTCGACCCCGACCGGGGCGCGGTGCGTCACCTGGCCTTCGGCCTGGGCCCGCACTTCTGCCTTGGCGCCCCGCTGGCCCGGCTGGAGGCCACCGTCGCCCTCTCAGCGGTGACGAGACGCTTCCCCGGGGCCCGGTTGGGCGGAGAACCGTCCTACAAGCCCAACGTGACCCTGCGCGGTATGGCCGACCTGGACGTCGCGATCTGAGCCCGGTCAGCCCGCGTAGATCCACGGGGTCTTGGGCAGCCGGGCCGGGTCGAACCGGTCCAGCAACTCGCTCATGTCACCGGCCGGGCAGCCCAGTGACTCGGTGATCACCGCGAACGCCCGGCGCACCCCGAGATCGGCCAGGCCCACCGCCCCGTCGCGCTTGGCCAGCCGCTTGCCGTCGGCGTTGACCGCCAACGGCACGTGCGCGTAAACCGGTTGCGGGTAGCCCAGCACCGAGGCCAGGTAGGCCTGCCGAGGTGATGAGGCCAGCAAATCGTCGCCGCGCACCACCTGATCTACCCCGCCGTGGTCGTCGTCGACGACGACGGCGAGGTTGTAGGCAGCCACCCCGTCCCCGCGGCGCAGCACGAAATCATCGACGGCTCCGGTGTATTGGCCGTGCAGCAGGTCGGTGACGGTGTACTCGGCCACCCCGGACCGCAGCCGCAGCGCCGGAGCGCGGCCGGTGGAGAGCTTATCGGCGCGCTGGGCAGCGGTGAGCGCCCGGCAGGTTCCCGGATAGGCCCCCTCCGGGGCGTGCGGCGCGCGCGGTGCGCTCTGGATCTCCCGACGGCTGCAGAAGCATTCGTAGACCAGATCGCGGGCCGCCAGATCGTCGATCACCGAGTCGTAGCGGTCCGGGTGGGTCGACTGCCACTCCGGTTGGCCGTCCCATGTCAGCCCGATCGCGGCAAGGTCGGCCATTTGGCGTTCGGCGATCTCGGGGTGGGTTCGGTCATCGAGGTCCTCGATGCGGATCAGAAAGCGCCGGCCTGTCGAGCGCGCGAACAGCCAAGCCAGGATCGCGGTGCGCAGGTTGCCGACGTGAAGGTCCGCCGAGGGGCTCGGCGCGAAGCGTCCCGCGCCCGGCCGGTCCCGCCCCATGCCCGCACTGTAGTAAACCGGCCTGCGGCGATCGCGGCGGGATGGGTCAGTGGTATTCGGCCAGGGTGCGTTTGAGGAACTGGGCGAAGTAGTGCTGGGACTCCTCCGGGGCGACCGAGGCCAGCATCACCTGCCAACTGAGGCCGAGGCGGGTGAAGACGCTGTCTCCCAGCGCATCTGAGAGCAGATTGCACCCGTGCAGGTTGATCCACACCAGGCTGCCGACCTGCTCGGGGGTGATGTCGTTGCGCAGGTCGGAGCTTTGCAGGACGTCGCCGACGCGGGTGATGAACGTTTCGGCGCGTCGGCGGTAGCCTTCGCGGCCGGCGACGCTGAGCTCGCCGAAAGCCTGGTTGAGTTTGTTGGAGACCGAAGCAACGCGGTCGCGGTCCAGGAGGGCGCTGATCTCGAAGGTCATCGTGATGACCTTCTCCAACCCGGGCCCGCGTGAGTCCAAAGTCCGGGTGAGGATCTCCACCGCCTTGGGCCACCCCTGCTCGATGATCGCGTCGGCGACGGCCTGCTTGGAGGCGAAGTGGTAGTAGAAGGCGCCGGCGGTGACCTTGGCGGTCTTGGTGATGTCGGTGAGCGAGGTCTCCCCGTACCCGTGCGCGGCGAAGAGATCGACCGCCGCGTCGATGATGCCCTGACGGGTCGCCAGGGCCCTGCTTTGTGCCACCGCTACAAACTAGTGGTCGGAGCCGGATTTTCCACCGCTCTTCTCTTGGTTCAATGACCGGGTTCTTCCTGGTGGAGAGACCTGTTGACATCGATCCCAGGTCAGGGTGCGGTGCCGGCCGGAAACAGAAAAATCTTCTCTCCCCCGAGACCGGGCCGGCCCTGCAGACAGGCGCGGTGTACCAGGATGGTGGGCGTGGATCTTCCGCTGGCCCCGCCGGTGGCGCCGATGCTGGCCCGTGCCCGCCCCGAGGTGCCCGATGAGGCCGGGGTGTGGGCCTATGAGCCCAAGTGGGACGGCTTCCGGGCCATCGTCTTCCGTGACCGCGGCGAGGTGGTGGTGCAGTCGCGCACCGGCAAGGACCTGGGCCGGTATTTCCCCGAACTGGTCGAATCGATCCGCGGCGAATTCGGCCCGCGCTGCGTGCTCGACGGCGAGATCGTGGTGCCCCGCGAGGTCGGCGGCCGAACCCGACTGGACTGGGAGTCGCTGTCCGCCAGGATTCACCCGGCCGACAGCCGGGTCAGGCTGCTGGCCGAGCAGACCCCGGCGCATTTCGTCGGTTTCGACGCCCTGGCCGTCGGGCAGCGGTCCCTGACCGAGGAGTCGCTGCGGGTGCGGCGATCGGCACTGCAGGAAGCTGTGGGCGACGGGTCGCGCTGCCACGTCACCCGGGCCACCGATGACCCCGGTCTGGCGGAGCAGTGGCTGATGGCCTTCGAGGGCGCCGGTTTGGACGGGGTGATCGCCAAACGGCGCGACGGCCCCTATCTCCCGGGGCGCCGCGAGATGGTCAAGGTCAAGCACTCTCGGGATGCCGACTGCGTGGTTATGGGCTACCGGATCCACACCAGCGGCCGCGGAATCGGCTCGATCCTGCTCGGCCTGTACGGCCCCGACGGCGAATTGCGGATGGTGGGTGGGGCGGCCTCGTTCAGCGCCAAGGACCGGATGGAGTTGCTGGCCGAACTCGAGCCTCTGCGTGACGGCGACGTCCGGGACGGCGAGCCCAGTCGGTGGAACTCCGCTGCCGACAAGGCCTGGATCCCGGTCCGCCCCGAACGGGTGGCCGAAGTCGCCTACGACCAGATGGAGGGCACGCGGTTCCGCCACGCCGTGCGGTTCGTGCGCTGGCGGCCCGACCGCGACCCGGCCGGATGCACCTTCGGCCAACTCGACATCCCCGCGGCCTACGACCTCGCCGACGTGCTGGAGCACTGATGGGTGAGGCCGAGGAGATCGTCGTCGACGGCGTCGCGGTGCGGATCACCAACCGCGACAAGGTCTTCTTCCCGAAACTGGGACCGGCCGGCACCAAGGGCGCACTCATCGACTACTACCTCAGCGTCGCCGGCGGCCCGATGCTCACAGCGCTGCGGAACCGGCCCACACACCTGCAGCGCTTTCCGGACGGCATCGACGGCGAGCAGATCTACCAGAAACGCCTTCCCGCCAAGCATCCCGACTACCTGCGCACCTGCCGGGTGACCTTCCCGTCCGGGAGGACCGCCGACGCCCTGATGGTCACCCACCCGTCGGCGATCGTGTGGGCCGCCCAGATGGGCACGATCACGCTGCACCCGTGGCCGGTCCGATGCCCGGACACCGACCACCCCGACGAGTTGCGCATCGACCTCGACCCTCAACCGGGCACCGGTTTCGCCGAGGCCCGCATGGTCGCGGTCGACATCCTCAAACCCGTCCTCGACGAACTTGGCCTGGTCGGCCACCCGAAGACCTCCGGCGGCCGCGGCGTGCACGTGTTCCTGCGGATCAGCGCCGACTGGGACTTCATCGCGGTGCGGCGGGCCGGCATCGCGCTGGCCCGCGAACTCGAACGCCGGGCCCCGGATCTGGTGACCACGTCGTGGTGGAAGGAGGAGCGCGGCCGGCGGATCTTCGTCGACTTCAACCAGAACGCGCGTGACCGTACCTTTGCGGCGGCCTACTCGGTGCGTCCCACCCCGATTGCGACGGTGTCCACCCCGCTGACGTGGGCCGAACTGGCTGCCGCGCGGACCCCCGACGATTACACGATGGCGACCGTGCCCGGACTTCTCGCCGAGCGCGGTGACCCGATGGCCGGGCTGGACTCGGTGGCCCAGTCGCTGCAGCCGCTGCTGGCGATGTGGGATGCCGATGCCGAGCGTGGCCTTGGTGACCTGCCCTACCCGCCGAACTACCCGAAGATGCCCGGCGAACCCAAGCGGGTGCAGCCCAGCCGGAATCGGGACTTGAAGAGGGAAAATGAGTCCTGAAATCGGTCCGACGGATTCGGCCGGGGATTCCGGACGGGGCACTCGTCGACTTCACAGCCGGGAATGCCCCAGTTCGTAGCATCGAGCTGTACGCGTTGGTTGTTCTGGTGAACACCCACTGGTAGGCCCGTCGGTTTGCAGGGTGCGGTTGTAGCGTTCGACCTTGCCGTTCCGCACGGGACCGCGCGGGCGGATGAACAGATGCTCGGGGCCAAGGCCGGTGGCTGCGGCAGCGAAGTCCCGCGAGCGCCGGCAGCTGAGGTGGTCGTCGTTGATCGCCTGCTGGACGGTAGTGATGCCGTAGTCGGCGAAGTAGTGGGCAGCGCGCACTAGGACTGCCGCACAGGTGGGACCCTTCTCGTCGAAAAGTATCTCTGAACAGGCCAGCCGTGAGTGGTCATCGACCACGGAGTGCACGTAGTCATAGCCGATTCCGACGTGAACCCTTCCGACCTATTCTGATGTGGTGATCACGACACATCAATGGCTGCGCCACTGGATCTCTGGCCTTGGCACTGTAGCGCTGACAGTCGTTGGGATCGCCTTCGCATCGCCCAGTGCCGCCAACGACGATTGCGTGGCCAACCCGGCTTTGCCGCAATGCGTTCAGTCCGGCGCAGCGGAGCCAGGCGACTTCATTGTGCCGGTAGCCCCTCCGCTTGGACCTGGCGCTCCGATCATCACCGTTGACGGCGACTTCATTGTGCCGGTTGCCCCTCCGCTTGGACCTGGCGCTCCGATCATCACGATGGGCGGCGACTAGTGTTGCGAAACTCTCAGGAGTTGCCCGCGGATGTCGGCCGCTCGATCGTCCGCTTCCGCCTCCTCGATCCATAGTCGGCGTTGGGATGTGCTGGAGCGCAGTTCGCTACCAGTCGCTGGCCCCGCCAGGTCGCTGCCCTGGAGTGGCTGCGCGAGGTAAACGGCCCGAGCCTCCATGGCGGTTCACGGCGATTGGATCAACGTGTCGCCGTTCGTCGTGATAATCGGCGCTCCAGGTCCTGCCGGAGGTCCGGCAGGGATCAAGAGGTCGCCGCCCGCCGTGACAATTGGCGCGCCGGGAGCTGATGGACCGGCAGCAATTTGAGGTGGTCCACCCCCGGCCGGGGTAAACATGTCGCCAGGCTGCACGGCGGCGGGCTGACTGAATTGGTCGCCGGGCTGTAGTGGGGCGGGCTGATCCAATTGTTGGCTCACGCATTGCAGAGAGGCCGGATCCATCAGGCAGTCGTCCAGGGCCAGGGCGGGCGGGGCGAGGACGAATCCCATGATTGGCAGCATTGCGGTGCTGAATCCTGCGGTCCAGCGCCGGAGCCGCTGATGTGTCCGGATCACCCCCTTACGGTAGGGCCCTACGGTCACCAGAAACAAGGAACGGGTCGTATGCCGGAACGATGCGCGCAAATCGCGGCATCGCCTAGTTGTCAGTGAGCGAGGTGTACTCGGACAGAACGCTGGTCACATTCCAGCAACGATTTTCGGTTACCCGCGGGGTAGGTCGAAATGTCCTGCGTAGTCATGGTTGAGCATGGCCAGCTGACGGTGTGCACTCCCACGATGCCCGGCGAACCCAAACGCGTGCAGCCGAGCCGGGACGCCGACCGTGAATGACGGCCGGCCCGCTCACCCGGCCAGAAGCCCCACCACCACCGCGTAGGTGGCCAGCAGTGGAAGGCTCCGCCACCGCGCCAGGCGCCCGCGGGCCGGGATGATCAGCAGCACCAACAGTGCGCTGGCCAGGATGCCGACGTCGGTCTCGAAGCTGTCGGTGGTGATGGGGTGGATGATCGCGGCGGTCCCCACGATCAGCAGCGTGTTGAAGATGTTGCTGCCCAATATCGTTCCCACCGCCACCTCGTCGTGCCCCCGGAGCCGGGCCACCAGCACCGTGGTCAGCTCGGGTGCGGAGGTACCCAGCGCCACGATCACCGCACCCACCACAAAACCGTCCCAGCCCAACGCCGAACTGATGCCCACCGCCCCCGGGACGATCGCGCGACCGGCGGCGATCAGCAGCGCCAGGCCGATCAGGAAGTAGAAGTACACCGGGGCGCGGGCCCGTTCGGAGATCGTCTCCTGGTCGGCTGTCCGCACCCGCCAGGCCGCAACCGCGCTCTGGGCCAGCCAGGCCGCGAAGATCACCAGCAGGATCAATCCCTCAACGAGGCCCAGGGTGCCGTCCAGGCCCATCAAGCCCACCACCAGGGGGGCGGCCACCGCCGCCGGGTAATTGCGGACCAGAGTGGCCCGGTCCACCCGGATCGGTGCGAACAGCAGCGCGATCCCCACGATCAGCCCGAGGTTGACCACGTTGCCGCCCAGGACGTTCCCGAGGGCGATCTCCGGGCGGCCGGCCGCGGCCGAGTTCACCGCCACCGATAACTCCGGCGCCGAGGTCGCGAAGGCGGCCACGGTGGCGGCGATGATGCCCGGCGGTACCCGCAGCTGCGCGGCCAGGCCGACGAGGCCACGGATGAAGTACTCCCCGCCGACCACGGCCAGGATGATGCCCAGCAGCAGCAGGAGCGCCGACCCGGTCACGACGTCACCATCGGTCTAGCCTGAAAACACCTGGAGGTCCGCAATGATCGAAATGCTGTCAGATCTGCCCGAAGGTGTCACCGGCATCCGGGTCTCGGGTCGGCTGACAGCCGAGGATTTCATCGCCATCAGACCGGCGGTTTCCACGATCTTCAACGCCGGCCGCGAGGTCCGCTGGGTCGAGGTCATCGACGACTTCCGAGGGTTCGGCAAGGGCGCGCTGCGCGAGGACGTCAAACTCGGGCTCTGCACCGTCCTTCCGCGTTTCAGAGCATTGAGGAGGACGGCGATCGTCGCCGACGTGGATTGGCTCCGCCGCGCCATGCGCGTGCTGGCCTGGATGGTGCCCGGCGAGGTCGCTGTCTTCGAGCTTCACGAGATCGACAGTGCCGCCCGTTGGGCGGCGGGCTGGACCTAGCCGGGTCCCGGCGCGGACGGGATGCGTTCGGGTGCCATCGGGCCCGTCCCGCTGCTGTGCATGCCGTCCTTCATTGGACCGTCCTTCATGGGCCCGTCCGTCATCGCGCCGGATTTCATCATCGGGCAGCCGCCCACGGATGAGCCGGCCGGGCCGCCGCGATGCCAGCCTTGGTAACCGCCGCCGAGAGCCAGGCCGGCC
>Ga0180431_10006565_pt1 | contig 13773 bp, 13 predicted proteins | sample SS_ome_11_FD_132459 | JGI IMG/M metagenome (GOLD analysis project Ga0180431, IMG submission 132459) | Hypersaline lake sediment archaeal communities from the Salton Sea, California, USA - SS_1_MS_1 metaG | ecosystem: Environmental > Aquatic > Non-marine Saline and Alkaline > Hypersaline >... | reverse complement strand
TATGGCCAGCTTGCAGTTGGCACTGAATATACCGGCCGCTTCTTCCCCCGCCATGCGGTCCAGGAAGAACCGGCCGATCTGATCCATCACGATAAACGCCAATCCCGATGGAAGATACGGGATGCCGAAACGTAACAATTCGCCAAGCATATCTTTCTGAAAGCAAGGTCTCAACCATCGGACGATGATCGGTGTCAGCGCTCCCAGTGTCAACACCGATGCCACCAGATTCGCGATGAAGATGCCCTGGATGCCGACCCGCATGATCACCACCAGCACGATGTTCAGGGCCAGGTTAACGGCAATCTGGAACGTCTTCAGGAGCATGAACAGCGTAGACTTCTCTTCTCCCCTGAGGACCAGAAACGGGATCAAAGTCAGGGCGTCTGCCAAAAGGATACCCGCGCCCAGACGGACCAACGTGATGTACTGAGCACTCCGAAAAATGAGCTTGGAAAAAGGTGCAGGTAATAGGAGCATGGCGCCCATAAAACAAACGCCCGTACTTAAAATCATCCAGAATGCCGTACTGAAGATGCGTCGTTTTTCTTCGTCCGAATCGGCCAGGATGAAAAAACGCAGGAAGGCCACGTCCATGCCATAGCTGAACACCACGTTCAGAATCGCCAACGATGAGAACAGGAGAGCAGGCGTTCGGTATTCCTCGGGCAGAAAGATGTTGGCATGGATGGGCAGCAGGAGAAAATTCAGCGATCGGCTGACGATATGCCCCACACCATAAACCGCCGAATGTCGGGTTAACCTTTTGATATTATGAAGCATAAATACCTTCGAGCATTGAACTCTATAAATATAACAAAAAAATGGGAGATTGTCGAGGACAATCTCCCGCCCGTTCTAGCTATGTATAAAACGGCATCGGCATGATCCGAGTTCCTACTCGAATGTTTGCACGGCTTCCAACAGCGCACGCTCCACCGGCCTGTCCCCCAACCAGTGGCCAGCCTCCTCCGCGATCACGAGTTTGGATTTGGGAAGAAGCTTATGCAACCGATAGGCGTTGACAGGCGGACATATCATGTCGTAGCGTCCGTTCACCAGAACAATGGGGATATCGGCGATTTTATCGGCCTCCCTGAGAAGCTGATCCTCTTCCAGAAAACAATCGTTGGCCATATAGTAATTTTCCATCACCGCAAAAGCCAGGAAGACGTTAGGGTCCGTTTGATCCACTTCTGCCATCATTTCGTCATCTGTATAGAGTGTGCCCACTTTGTACTCGTACTTCGCCCAAATCATGGCGTATTTGTCCCGGACGGCAGGATCGTCGCTCTCTACCCGCTTCAGGAGTGCATGATGTATCGACTTCCTCTCCGATTCTTCTACGGACATCTCGAGTGTCTCATACGTCTCCGGGAAGAACGGCCGGACGCCTCCGTGGTAAAAATGGTCGATCTCGTCCTGGGCTCCCGTAAAAATACCCCTGAGGATCATTCCGCTGACGCTCTCCGAATAGGTTTCTCCGTAGGCAATTCCCAGTGTCGATCCCCACGATCCTCCGAAGATCAGGACCTTATCCAGATTCAGGTGCTGCCTCAGCGTTTCGATGTCTTCCACGAGATGCTGGGTCGTATTCTCACGAATATCGGCATACGGTCTGGACTTCCCCGAACCCCGCTGATCGTGCTGTACGATCAGGAATTTCTCTGGATTGAAAAATCGCCGGTATAATGGAGAGCTTCCTCCTCCCGGCCCGCCGTGGAGTATAAAGACTGGCTTGCCATCGGGGTTCCCGCAGAGCTCATAGTAGAGTTCATGAATCGAAGAAACCCGGATGTAGTCTGTTTCAAACGGCTCGATTTCAGGCCAGAGGACGAGAGCCTCTTTCTCTTGACCACAACTCGAGATGATGAAAATCAAAACGAAGACAACGGCCGGAAAGTTCGGAAAAAACCAACGATGCTTTTTCACGATGAGACCTCCTCCTGTTATTTCATTTTTCATTATGTAGATGCACCGGGTGTCCACTTTGTTACACCTCCCGATCATCGCATCCGATAGTTATCATCCGTCTTAATATGCTCTGTATTTCTGGAATGCCTCCCACATGATCATGACATGCTTCGGTGGTACATCCGGCTGGATGTTGTGCACCTGGGTAAAAACGAATCCTCCGTCACGGGCGAGGTCGTCGATGCGCCGCCGGACTTCGTCTTCGATCTGACGTTTTGACCCGTCACGGAGTACATACTGCGTGTCACAGCCGCCGCCCCAGAACGTGATGTCCTTGCCGAATTCCTTCTTAAGCTGATTGGTATCCATACCGTCTGCCGAGACCTGGACAGGGTTCAGTGCATCCACGCCCGCTTCCAAAAGCCAGGGAATGAACGGACGTACCGCTCCGCACGAATGGAAAAGGAGAAACATATCGGCCTTCTCCTTGATGAAACCGAACAAGCGCTTCTGGTACGGCCAGATCATCTCCCGATACAGGTCAACGGACATCATCGGCCCGGCCTGCGTGCCCAGATCGTCGTTGACCAGCACGACGTGAATGAAGGGAGCCATCAGATTTAGATAAACGTCGCATCGCCGGATATACGCGTCCGTCAGCATGGCCAGCAGCGCATGCGCGATCTCTTTATTGTCGATGAGATCCATCATGAACGGTTCGTACCCGCGAAGCTGCTGACCGGCTGCCAAAAGGTGAAGCTGGAGATTGGCTACTACGGCCAGGTCTGTATCTTCAAATAGCCCTTTCGCACGGGCAGCGATGGATTCCACGGGTTCATCCAAAAAAGGAGGCCAGTCAAAGGATTCGATCTCATGCCTATGATCTTCCAGTTCAGAAGCCGATGCAATACCAGCCAGGGGTGCCCAGACCGGCTCGAAATAATAACTTCCCAGGGGCATTCGAGCAACAATCCTTCCCGCTGGATTCATGACGACCCAATCGCCTCTCTCGTCTTTCTTTGGATTCCATTTTTCTGGAATCTGACAGGAGGAACCATCGGGCAGAGAAAACGGCCGCCATCGCACGGGCTCTATCAGCAGGGGGACCGTATCCGGCTTTAGAATGCGTCGCATGTCGTCTTCGATTTTCACCACTTGCTGATACACATCGAAGACCTGGGTCTGACCCTGGGAAAGACCCAGATACGTTCGCAACCGGTTATACGCGATGCCGGTCATGCCCGAAGATTCGGTGCCACCCAGATCGAAAGGAATCGAATCCGGGACTTCGTGTTTTAAGGCCTTGACAACCCGTTCTCGTGATGTCACCGCCTGGACCTCCGTCGGTTTCCGGACGTGATGAGGAATGTGATCGTTCCGGAATCTCCGCGTCTATAAAGCATTGCACACATCCGCCACTGTTGCCAGACCACAAACATGAGAGTACATATTATCATGAAAGGACAATATTCCCTGTCCAGTCTTCGCTTTTATCGTGAGGACGTTTTCTTCAACCGTTCCCGAATCCGTTGGATGGTCAGGGGCGCCGATCCTTCGTAATGGTTGTTCACGTTGAGCCAGACATCCACCCTGCTGGATATCAAATCCTCGATCATCGTCACGATGGCATCCAACTCTTCATCCCTGGGCTGGAGGATGCGATCCCAGCGCCCGCCACTCCTCTCTTCCATACCCTGGCGGTCCGGCCCGTGAAGGCGGATTACCGTCGCATTCTTTATATGCGAAGCGTACGTACGATAGATATCGACAATCGGTGGCATGTAATACCCTTGCAGGAAGACATGGGATAGCCCGTTCCTCTCCAGAAAATGGAAATAGGATGCATTAAGGTAATTGGGATTCCGTATTTCCAGTCCATACGAGTATTCCTGGGGACATTTTTCGATGAATGCCTGGAATCTTTCCTGGAAATCCGCCTGCGACGTCATCTTCTGCTTATTCAGATACTCGAACTGGAACATCAGAGGCCCCAGACATCCTTGGAGAGGTTTGATGCTCCGCAAAAACTCCTGGAACAGATCGACGGAGAGGAAGGTTGGATTCGGTACCAGGGGATCGTCTTTTTTCTTCCGGTAGAAATGGGTCAGGGAGATGCTGTTGGGAATCTTGACGGTGAACGTAAAACCGTCGGGTACCGAATTGCGGTACGCCTGGACCACTTCGCGCCTGGGCAGACTCACACGATCCCCACCGTGCAGCGACCAGAACCACTGGTCGATCTCAACGGTCTCGTACCTCTGGGCGTATTCTTCGAGATGATTCAGGGTTGGACTGTCGGAATAGACCAGCCCACGCCAAGAATCATACTTCCAGCTGCATGTGCCGATTCTTAGGTTTGCCATGGAATGGTTGGAATTCCGTTCTCATCCCGATCTGACGAGGCAAGCATTTATCGAAGTATATAAGAGCCATTCTCGCTAATTCCGACACCGTGGAATCGGGATGTCCCAACGATCTCCCTCACTCATTGCCGGACGATGTTGATAATCTGGATGGGGGGAGTCAGTCTCTGCCCCTCCGAAGGCTGCGACTGAATGTTCCGAACCACATCCATACCCTCCACAACCCTGCCGAAGGCCGCGAATCCCTGTCCATCGGGATTCCGCTTACCGCCAAAATCCAGTTCCGGCTGATCCCCGATACAGATAAAAATCTCCGATGTGGCCGATCCGGGCTTGCTCCTGGCCATGGAGATCACGCCGTCTTCGTGGAGCACAGCCGTTTTATCCGTGGTCTCGTGCTCGATTGGCGGGTATGCCGGCCTCTCATCGGCTCTTCCCAGCCGTATACCTCCCTGAATCACTTCGATCTTCACCGAATCGTCGGGCTGGTTATCCATCGTCACGGTTCTGTAGAACGTACCCCCCTGGTAGAGCCCCTCATCGACGTATCGGAGAAAGTTGGACGCCGTGATGGGTGCTTGCTTATCGTAAATCTCAACGTTGATATCGCCCAACTCGGTCTTGATCAGGACATGGGGATTCTTCGTTCCACAGCCCACGATCCCCATCAAAACCAACCATACACAAATTAGAATCGAACACATCCCTCGCATCGTACCTCCTTTCTATCCGCCGAATATCCGACGCCACTTCTTCTTGACGGTCTTCTTCGGCCTCCTGAACGCATCCACCCTCGCTCTCAGTTCACTCTTGAATGCCTCCACGTCCTCCTTAACACTCTCCATAATTTCACTGTCTTTATGGAAATCCAGGATCTGTATACCCTTCAACGCCGGTCGGATGAATACGTCCGGTCTGCTTATCTGCAATTTGTTCTCCAGCACCACTGTCTGCATGATGTAGAAAGAATTCATGACACTCTCGAACATCGAGGGCAAGGTATGCTTTTCCGAATCCTGATAAAACGGCCTTCCCGAGACGTCGATGGCGATGAGAATGTCGCATTCGTTCCTGATGATGTCGAAAGGAACCGGATTGACCGTTCCACCGTCTACGAGAACCGTTTGATCGATCTTCACGGGTTTGAAGATAACGGGTATGGAGATGCTGGCCCGGATGGCAGGAGTGATGGGGCCGGATTCGAACACGACCTGACGTCTAAGCCAGAAATCCGTCGCAACCACTTTCAGGGGAATCTCCAGCTCTTCGAATCGTTTCACAGGGAGGTGTTTATCCAGAAATTCCATCACCTGCTTTCCCTTCACTAAACCCGAAGGATGAAGAATGTTCACATCCAGCATGCGGGTGTAATCCACGAATCCCAGTCCTTGCACCAGTGCTTCCAGCGCCTTTCCTGACATGCCTGCCGCATAGAACCCGCCCACGATAGAGCCGATACTCGTTCCCGAAATGATGGACGGCTTGAGTCCCATCTCGTCCAATGCCTTGCAGAATTCGATGTGACACAGTCCCCGGGCGCCACCGCTGCCCAAAGCCAGTCCGACCTTAGGTTCCATTTCGTCTCTAATCCTTTGATTCGATTTGCACAGGTCTCATGGAACGATCTCAAGACGCGCCCGACGCACTTCGGCAAACCGTGTATCTGTCCTCCCGTTGCCTGAAAACGTCTTGTCACCGAGTCTGATCTCTTCAAGTACCAACCGAACGCGAAACGCATCTACATCCGATAATAATGCTCTTGCCGCAAATTGGACAGAGGCGGAACTCTTTTTTGATGCGTCCCGTGGAATGACTTCATCCGTCATGCCGGATACGAAGGATTCCGATGAATCAGGATGTTCGCGGTAGTCCTGAATCCAGGTAAAACGGTTCACGGGCAGGGACATCAGGCTTTCGGACTTGAGCCGGATTTGAATCGATCCGCCCGCTTTCAAAAATCGTGTCTCCACACCATCCTGATAAACCCAATCCTCTCCCTCTTTATCGTCTCCCAGCGTAAACAGCGGAAACATGACGGACACATCTTCGATGCGATACCCGGATTCGAACAGCGTTTTCATGAATTCGATGAATCCGCTCACGGGTTCCATGCCCATCATACACCCAAGAGCCATGGGATCGATGTTCCGAAAATCTGGGCTCGCCATATAATAAGGGGCTCGAATCAAGCCTGTAGACAATGGTATCGTATGCCCGGAACCGGCGGGCTCAGGCCCCGATCCATCGGCCGACCACAGAACCAGGCCCATACGGTCTCTTTCTAATCCAACGAAAGAAATCCACCCGCGTACGGATGGATGTTCGATGGGAGGCGGGTAGTTGGCCAACGTCCTCCACCGAAAGACCCCGATTGTCCCCACGGCTATTGACACAACCACGATGCCCAGGACGATGAGGATTCGAACGATTGTTTTCGTGCGTTTATGCATCACGTCCGTCTATATTCCTATTTCCAGGCTCACGCATCAGGAGCCGACGGTTAAACGGGCCAGATAATTCCCGTCCACCTCATGAGCGATGACGTCCGTCTTCCAGCCGAATTCAGCCCCATGTTTTTCCAGTGTATCCGCATCCACGTGAAGCCACGAATACCAGTCGCCCACGAGATCCTTGTACAATATTCGCAGACGAATTTCTCCTGCATAACGGCAGGCTTGGATATTGGACTGATGATACATTAGATGCTGCGGATCGTCGGTCACCGTAACATCCATGGAATTGATGAGGAGTTGGCCATCGGGCTCCAAGAAGGCCTTCATACGTTTCAGGAACCGGTCGAGTCCCGCCAGGTTCTCCACCATCCCGATGCCGTGCCCCAGGAGGAGGAGTGTGTCGAAAGGCTCGGGAGGAAAACGGAATATATCTCCGATACGGACGTCCATCACACCACATCGTTTCATGACGTCAACAGCTTCGGGTGAAATATCCAGAGCCGTGACCGTATGACCCCGCTCTTGAAGTGCCAGAGCATGCAGGCCTGTACCGGCGCCGATGTCCAGCACCCGCCCCTTGCACAGCTCGATTGCGGCGTCCTCCAGGGGGAAAAAAGTGTCGGGTGTTCGGAAAAAAACGGAAACGGGAAGCCTTACCTGTAGACCGTCATCCCGTTCCAGGATCATTTCTACGGAGGTATCCCCACCGTAGTAATCCAGGAGCGCTTGACCGTGAGGCTTCATGGCATCCATGAGCGTCCTCTCATCTTTATTGGCATTCTGCTTCATCAATCCCCGTTGTGGATCATTGTATTTTTTGATAAAGTAAAGACATCGGCGGGAAAAGTCAAGGAGTTTCCATCTTCGGAATCCAGGATGTTTTTAGAATCTCAGAGGCTTGATTTTATGGCGAACCCTCTATCCGGGTTCATCCTTTCATCCCGGCCCTCACACCCCTCACAACGGCCCGGGCAACCAACTCTGCCGCAACGGTGCCTATCACGTTGACATCCGCCTCTCTGTCGCCCGTGGACAACGCAAACACGATGTCACCGTCGTACATCGTATGCGCCGGCCGTGTCGTTCGCGATATGCCGACCTGGGCCATCTGCGCGACTTTGATGGCCTGTTCCTTATTCAGCCTGGCGTTCGTGGCCACGACGGCCAGGGTGGTGTTGGTTCCGGCACGTCGGAAGGGATCGACAGGGTGCTCTTTCAGGAAGGCGACGCTATCCAGGAAGCTGCCGTCGTCCAGGCGGTTCCCCCCGACAATTTCTCCGTTGTCCGGATCGATCACATCACCAAAGCTGTTGGCCACGGCCAGAGCGCCTACCACGATGCTGTTCGGCAGTTCCTCGGCACACGTCCCCAGGCCACCGTCGGACCGGCGCAGGGGATCGCCCACTTTCCCAACGGTTGCGCCCGTTCCCACGCCCATCCGTCCCTCTCGGTCCTCATCGGCCGAGGCGTTGCGGCACGCTTCATATCCCATCTGTTTATCGGGACGGATGCTCGGATCACCCACGAAAAGATCGAAAATCACAGCAGCCGATACCAACGGTACTTTGGCCACGACCACGTCGTAACCGACGCCCTGCTCTTCCAAATACTGCTGCACGCCGCAGGCCGAATCCAGGCCAAAGGCACTGCCGCCCGTAAGAACAACGGCATGAATTCGATCCACATTCCTCACAGGCTTCAGCAGTTCCACCTCCCGGGTTCCAGGCGACGACCCCCGCACATCCACGCCTCCCACGGCTCCTCCTTCGGGCAGGATAACCGTACACCCCGTCCGGGCCTTCATGTCCTGGGCATGGCCCACTCTGATTCCCGGCACACGGCAAATAGACAAGGACTTCTTTGCTCCCTTTGGCATCGATGAATCTCCAGCATGACAAAATCGAAGGACCATAAAGAACGATCCGTACTAGCGTAAATAGACCATCTTCCGGATCATCACAGTATGACCGGTAGTGAGTCGGTATACATACACGCCAGAGGCCAGCTTGTTGCCAGCCTCGTCGCATCCATCCCAAGATACGTCATGGTCACCCGCGTTTTGTTTTTCTTGAACCAGGGAACGAACGCGCCGTCCCATGACGTCATACACATCCAGGGAAACCGTGTGCAAAGCACCACTACTTCCTGGGATTCTGTACGCGATGACGGTCGTTCCATTAAAAGGATTGGGAAAATTCTGGGACAGGGAAAACGCATGTGCCGTCACTGTCTCATCATCATCGGATACGTCTGTAATCCGCCGCATGGCCTCCACCGCGTCCAGCTTCCCGAATCCCCAGTCTTTCGTCCATTCCTCCCCGCCCATGGAAGCGGCTTTGCGGGCCGAGAAGATCAGATGACCACGGATTTCCGACGCCCATTGATCCGGATCGGCCTGAAGCATCAGAGCCACCACGCCCGTCACATGGGGGGCCGACATGCTGGTGCCCTTCATGGCCCAATGAACCCCATCGGTGGACGTCTCGTGGGGAATGGGATCGGGATCGATGAAACCGGACAGGGAGGAAAGGATATACTCCCCTGGAGCCACGACGTCCGGTTTTTGACGATTGTCCCACGTGGGGCCCGGACTGGAAAAATCGGAAAGCGCGCCTACTGTCAATCCGCCGGGATGGTACGGGTCCATGTACAGACTGGGCCATTCGTCTCTGGACACATACGAGCCCACGGCGATGCATAAGCGCGAATTACCCGGCTCTGCCACCACCATGGAACGATCCGATCCGCTGGTGATCTGAACGTTATTCGAAGAGTCGTAGAGCCAGCCGTCGAAACGTTCCTCTTTATCCGGCTCATCGGAATACAGTAGCCCGGCGAAGAGAAGCGTCCACGTGCCCACGGCAAGATTATCCACAAGAGTGCCTTCCGGCCGCCCATCCGATATATGAATCCAAAGCTCCCTTTGCCCATTCCCAGGATAGAGATCGGGAATAAGGGCGTTGTCCACGAAGATTCTCCCCTCGTCCCCCTCCCAGATTCCCCTATCCCCACGACCCAGAGGGCCATAGGACACATCGCCCGGCGTCGTGACCGTGACCTCCAGATCGGATAAAGCCGGGTGCCACACATCAAAAAAAGCGAAATCATTATCACCTTGTTCGTTATAAGCGATGGAGAATGTGACAACGAGGGTGTCTCTTCCCTGATAAACGGATAACGGCATTCCGAAGTGGGGCGGGTGATCGCCGTCGTTTCCGGCCGCTGTCACGATGGCCCGTCCAGGTCTCTCGTTCAGTATATTGTCGATGGCCTGCTCGAATTCACTCGTTCCGTCGTGCGGCCCGAAATGGGTTCCCCCCACACTCAAGTTGATGACCGCAGGACGGGGAGGATTCTGCTCTTCCGCCTTCTGAAAGATATACCGGATACCATCGACGATTCGGTCCGATTCGTATACGCCATCGCCGCCTTTGACCACGATGAGCTCTGCCTCGGGCGCAACACCCACATAAACACCCGACGGCAATCCGTTACCCGTGGCCCGGCCGTTCCCCGCAGCGATGCCGGCCACATGGGTTCCGTGCCCCACCACATCCTTTCCCTGAACGATGCCGGCAGGAGAACCGTCGATCTCATCGTTGATATCCTGACGGGTGTATTCCGAACCGCGAACGAAACCGTCGGGAGGATCGCCGTCTTCGCAGGTTTGATCCCATAGAAAAAGTATCCGGGACTGCCCGCTCTCATCGATAAAATCGGGATGAGACCAGTCGATGCCCGAATCGTAGATACCGATGATCACGCCCTCACCCCGGTATTCGGTCGTAAAGAATCCATCCCATAACATGTCTGCCCGGATGTCGGGAACACTCTTGTCCAGCAGAGACCGGCACACAGAACCCGCCGTGATATACGTCACCTTACTCATGGCAGCGATGGTGGGAAGCTGATCGAGCATCACCGTGGCCGTGACGACGTCCCCTGCAACAGTACGGACTTTCACACCCGCTTGCCTCAACGCCTCGGGATCATCGGTGCGAATGAAGACCCCGGCAGCAGACGCTTCGATTTCAGCACGCCTCTCGTAAAGCTCTCGCAACACAGGCCCCATTTTGGCCGTCCAAGGTTTTCCATCTGTCTTCTCAATGGTAACACCCGGACCGGAACTCCAGAGGAGAATCCCGATGAATACGTAACGGGCAAGTATGGACATTGTGAGACGAAATCTTCTTTGCATGTTCATTGTTCGACTTTGGATGTTTTTAATCGATCACTCGCTCATCCCCTTCTGCTCCCTGGGATGAAAGGTCTGGATGACTTCCTTCAGGTATTCTCGGTCAAGATGCGTGTAAATCTGCGTCGTCGCGATGTCGGCATGACCCAGCATTTCCTGAACAGCCCGAAGGTCGGCTCCTCCTTCCAGCAGGTGCGTGGCAAACGAATGCCTTAGCGTATGCGGGCTGACGTTCTTGGAAATCCCTGCCTGGAGTACGTACGCCTTCAGGAGCTTCCACACGGCCACACGCGTCAACGGCTTGCCCCACATACTGAGGAACAGAAGATCGCCGGCCACTCCCCTTCCTTTCTTCATGAGTGCCGGCCTCACATCAATCCGATACCGCTGGACAGCAGCGAGGGCGATATCGCCCAGGGGCACGATCCGTTCCTTGGAGCCTTTTCCGAGCACGCGGGCCAATCCGTCTTTTTCCATGATGTTCGACTGGGTCAGGCCAACCAGCTCCGATACCCGAACGCCCGAGGCGTACATGAACTCCAGCAAGGCCTTGTCCCGTATTCCCCGAGGTTCCGTGTCATCGGGCTGGGCAAGAAGGCTCTCGACCTCATGGATTTCCATAACGGTGGGGAGTTTCTTGCCCATCTTGGGAATTTCGACATGAACAGTGGGATCGACCTCGGCCAGCTCCTCTCCGATGAGAAACCGGTGGAACATCCGAATGGATGTGATGTTCCTGGCCAGACTGGTACCGGCCATGCCCAGGTGACTCATCCGCACGATGAGCTCTGTGACATCCTGGGTTTGAATCCGTCGAACGTCTTGGACGTTGCGTTCCTGGAGAAAAACGAGGTAACGCCGGAGATCGTTTTGGTAGGCATCCCGGGTGTTGACGGAAAGTCCTTTATCCAAGACGATATGGTCCAGGAATCGATTCAATAAAGATTCAAATGTAGGGTTGAGTTCCGACAAGGAAAGGATTCCCGTTGCGTTCATCACCGATGGTCGTCGCGGGGCCATGCCCGGGATAGACGCGCGTGCGATCCTCCAAGACCATGAATTTCTCACGGATGGATGTGATGAGCGTCTCATGAGAAGATCCAGGAAAATCCGTGCGTCCGATGCTTCCCCTGAATAGCGTATCGCCCACGATGATAAATCCGTCTCCCTGAAAGCTGGTACTTCCGCGCGTATGCCCGGGTGTATGGAGCACACGAATCTCGGAGTTGCCGATCTCGATGATCTGTCCTTCCTGAAGCCTTCCATCGCTCCTACAGGCGTAAGGGGTGCCGAGAAAAGACGAAAAATTCTCGTCGGGACTGTCCAGCATTTCGGCATCGTGTTCGTGAATCCACACGCTCGCGCCCGATAATTCCTTGAGATAGGTCACACCACCGATATGATCGTAATGCCCGTGGGTGACGAGAATGGCATCGAGGTGCCAGTCCTCCTTCTGTATTTTCCCCCAGATTCGATCACCCTCATCGGCGGGATCCACCACGACGACGTTTTTCGTCGAAGGTTCTACGATAAAATAACAATTGGTCTGAAGCGGTCCCAGCTCCAGACTGAATATCTCGAGTTTACCCTGCATGTTCTAAACTATCTATCGGAGTCATTGTTTGGATATTCCCGGCGCAGGCCTTCACACAGACACCACATATCAGCTGACCGATGCCCCGCATCTTGGAGAATTCCTTCAGGCAGCTCAGGCATTTTTCCAGATCGTACGCGTCCCAATCGTTCCCCAGCGCGCCGGCCGGGCAGACCTCGATACAGCGTCTGCATGAGCCGCACCCTCCTTCTTCGGGAGGATCGGTCTTCAGAGGCAAATCGGTCAACACGGAGACCAGGCGCAGTCTGGAACCGTAACGCGCGTTCACCAGCAGGTTGTTCCTGCCCCTCCAGCCCAGACCGGCCGCTTCTCCCACGATGCGGTGTGAGACGGCTCCCCGCTGCGTATCCCAGTCGATGATTTGTGATGCGGGTATGGGTAGTGCCCGGAAACCCTGCTCCACAATATCCTGCGTGATGAGAAATGCAATCTTATCCAGGAGATTGTTGGCCTGCCGGTAATGCCATTTGTAGATCAGAGTCGGACGATCCTGGATTCCAGAGAGGACAGCCGGAGAGAGGAGTACGGCCATGGAGATGCCGTATTCCAATCCGTCGAGCTCTGCTGGTGATAATAAAAACCGGTCCTTGAGGGGACCGATCTCAGCAACGCCAAAAAGCCTGCCTCCCTCCCTGAAGGCGAGTTTTTTCAATCTCTCATAGTTCTCTTCTTCTTGTACCATAGTCATGAAATCGATTGCTCGGGCAGGATATGCTCCACCAGGGAAAGGGCGATTCCCGAAAGCATGACTTCAGGGCCCAGTTTGGTAAAGTCTCCCGACAGGAGGCTGGCATCGACGTTGGCGTACAGGGAACACGCTGCCGCCTTCTCGATGATCAATCCCGACAGCCTTCCCTCGCATTCCCCGACGAACGTGACTTCCCCCAGCATTTCGCTGACAACGTACCCGGAACAAAAATGAAGCTGCAGATGGGTAGACCGGGTATACACGGAAATCAGGTTCCCCCTCTGCTTACCGATGGGGATATTGGCATATATTTCCAGGGAGAGCTTACGGTTCTCTTCCGTATTTTCCAGGACGAGACGATAACAGCGCTCGCATTTTTGAAACTCTGCTCCCAGAATAGCCCCCATCGTATCAAAATCTTTTTTCTTGAATATAAAAGCCATACCCGACACCCTATTCTGATGGTTTGTTTAGACCATAACACTCATCGAATCTTCATACGAAAAAAAAGCCTCACAGTTCACAATTTTATCAGCACATGCATC
>Ga0180431_10006564_pt1 | contig 13775 bp, 10 predicted proteins | sample SS_ome_11_FD_132459 | JGI IMG/M metagenome (GOLD analysis project Ga0180431, IMG submission 132459) | Hypersaline lake sediment archaeal communities from the Salton Sea, California, USA - SS_1_MS_1 metaG | ecosystem: Environmental > Aquatic > Non-marine Saline and Alkaline > Hypersaline >... | reverse complement strand
GTAAGAACAATTGTGTCGGTGTGTTTATTCAAAAAAGCGACATCTCCGCCAAATATCCCCTTTACAACAACTTTCGTCTTGCATCCAAAAAGTGCTGCCAGGCTGCTCAGGATAATTAATGCTCTATGTTTTATTTCTTTTCCCTCGTGTTTAAGTTTTTATCAGTTATTCTCTAACTCAGGCCGCTAAATCATTTCATCGCCCTGACTGTTATGCCCTTCACTAACCAACCTCACCGAACCATTTTAACTGCAAAATATAACAAAGAAAAACAATTTCTGACTTTTTCTCTTTGATTTGCTCGTACTCACTCCGGTTCGCCCTGCGCCCTCATCGCGGCCTACGCCAGCAACAACCAATACTAACAACGATTCACAAAACCCGCACTTACCATCAAAGCAAATACAAAAGTTTATATAGAATATTCTTGGGCCTTATAGGTTTCGAAACGTTTCTCACATTTGACCTTTTCTACGTTTTGCTTCGTCTGAGGCTTCAGAATCGAGAATTTCAAAAGCCGCCATTTGGGCAACCAGCACAGCTCCGGCAACAACTGCTGCGACTGCCATTCCAACAGTCAAAGCAAAGGTAGTTGCTGAAACTTTCCCCAACAATGCCAGGTTCGCCTTGGCTATTGCTGGGCCTGCATAATTTTCTACAGCCATATCTTTTACTCCCAAATCTATTTAATACTTCAATCACTCATCTGATTATTTAGAATCTTAACAAATTGCTCGACCAGCAATTTTGCCGGCCATGTGCGCTTACTCTGCTCAATGTTGTTTGAATACCATTTAAACACAGTAGGAAATATTACATCTTCTGCAGATTTATCTTCGAGTCTGCTTACCAGTTGTTTTAAGACATCTCCGATATGAACCGATGGCGATACTCTTCGCACTTTATTATTTTTCCGGCATTGCCTATCAGTACCTGTTACCAACCATTCGCGACAGACAGTGGGCCTGTTTTCGTAAATCGTGCACTGATTATCGTACAAAAATGGACAGGGGTGTCTCAGTCTACTATACCAGTCTGAAATACCTGTCGTTTGTGAGTTGTCGACATGCTGTTGCTCGAACCATTCATTTATTTTGTCGAAGGATTTCATCACTCCGTTGCGCCGCTGAGCAGGCATCTGCTTTACTTCTTCAACCAGACGAAAAACGTCTGGAACGGTCAGAACAACAATATAATGGCAACATATCCCACATCCTTTACGGCACGGAATAGTTTTCCCATTACGCTCAAAGTGTCTCAATCCGGCGTCGGTAATCTTTGATGAAAGCGTTCTTGCCATTGGTGCAATATCAGCCAGTTTCGAAAAACCATTACGCACACCAATATGTAAAGGCAAAAACTCGCCCGCAACATCAAAAGCCATCTCTACAACATCCATTTGGCTGCTCTGTATAGTCCCGGCTGTTTCCCCATCCAGTAATATAATTGGCAACTTATCGTTCATTTATTCGTTACACTCACTGAACCTTATTCTGAATTTGACATTTTAAGTGATATATTAAAGCGACTTAGTTGGGCAAAAACATATCACGAAATTGCCCTTGTCTTTAACCTGCGACTCATTAACAAAAGATTTGACAAACCAAATGGAAAAAAAATTAAAATGCTGGGGGGGGCTTCCGTTCGAATGTCACTTTTATTGTTGTCGGTGTTAATAATAGAAACCTCCGTGTTTTTGCAACTCATACTTGATATCCTTTTTCGTCTGTTTAACAGTTACTAACCAGAATTACTAAACAGATGAATCCGCATTTTCACGTGCCTGTCACCCGCAGTCACCCGCCTGTTTAATACCTTCTTGGGTAAATTTCAAGAATAATATTTAAAATATTAAAAAAATATATTTTATCCGCCGGTGCCTTAGGTGCCTGCTCCCCTGGGCCTTAGATCATAGTGGAGCAATGTCTAAGGGCTCCATTATAGATGATTAATGGAATGGCTCGTCCTGCCTGTGGTTCGGACTGTTTTTACTTACTGCGTAGCTTCACTCCTGCGTAATACTGTATGTCCCTCATTCCGGCCTCCGGCACCACTTCACAATTCCCGTCAAAAGCACCACCGATGACTTCAACCAACCAGCAACAAACTATCAACAACGAACCACTCTTTCTTAGGAATTGATCGGGGTCTCAGACCCTTTTTGCGCGGAGTTTCGGGTCAGTACAAGGCGTAATTTGTCCGCCGCACGGAGGCGTACTGTAGTACATCGAGTACGTGCGGACAAATTTGACAACGAAGTAATCACCCGAAAGAACCACACAAAGCGCTTTTTTTGACAACATTTGCCATTTTTTGACATTTTCCTGCATTTTTTTACACCTTTTTAGCCCAAAATCTAACATTGCCCCCCCAATAAAACACTCCTGCTCAGCGGTTCCTCAAATTTTAATTTTTAACTTTTTATTTTCTTTTTATGGCCTGAGCCATTCCCCATCGAGTGTTAAAAAGCACTTTAAAAGATTGACCATCAAACAGCTATGTGCCGGCAAAACCATTAAAATACCGCCGATATCAATCTTATCAAAGTACCTTTTATCCACCTTCACAATCCCATGTGCCTGGCTGAGTGATGATACATAACTATTCTCAAGAGCACTGCCCCATCCCGTCTCCTGCTGCAGTGCGATATAGCCGTAGGCATCTGTGCCATCTTTTAGCACAAAAGAATCTTTTGAGAGATGGTCGGCGCCGCCATATATAACAATTTCATTTCTCTCTTTATGTTTCGCCACCACCGGACAGGCCGCCACCACAGCGATATCTTCCTGCACACACGAGCCGAGATTCATTTGTTGAACATCGTAAAAGACAAAATTGCCCGGCCGAATCTCATCAACCCCCGATAAGTCTTCTACCACACTGCATGTCGGCGTATCGCCCACCGAAACCTGCACATCATCAAAACCAGCTCCGTTAATAGCCTTTTTTATGCTGTTCATTTTCGAGATGGTATCGAAATAGATTTCTTTTATTTGCTCTTTTGATTTTGCGTGGTACGAATGGCCTGAATGGGTCAATAAACCGCAAAAACTCAGCTTATCCGCTTTTTCAATTTCCCTGGCAAGTTCAACCGCCTCCGGCGCCTCATCCCAGAGGATTCCTGTTCTGCCGTAGCCGGTATCGATTTTGAGCCAGATATTCACGGGATATTTAAGGTTATCAGCCAGGAAACAAACTGATTCTTTTGATTCGGCAAGCAGATGCAAAATGATATTTTTGGCCAGTGCATTTATCTTTTTAATTTGTCGCAGGTTTACGGGAAAAGCAATGCTGATATCTTCCCAGCCGTCTTTTGCGAAATATTCCGCCATATCAACAGAATAAACGGTAATGGAGCTGACACCGTATTTTCTAAACCATCCGCCTATCCGGGCTGATTGGTGTGTTTTGAAGTGCGGCCGTAATTTAACTTTGCTGCGCCGGGCCTTCAGAGCCATTTTTTCGATATTTCTTAATGCCCTGTTTTTGTCCAGGACAAGAGTTGGTTTTTTGATGTCCAATTTCACTATTATTAACTCCAAGTTTGTAAAAACGATATTCAGTCGAGCATTTCAAGAACGACCTGCGCAACCTTCTGCGGCGCCTGGGTTTGTCTTAATGGAATTGTCAAATCGATAAGGTCGCTGCTGAGTCGGGCCAAATTATCCCTGCCTGCCAAAAGCTGTTCGATGGATTCGACTATTGGGTCGATTGAAAAAAAATACGGCATAAATTCCGGCACTAACTCTTTGTCAGCCAGAATGTTAACCAGTGAAAGAAATTTTGTTTTTATCAGCCAGGAGCCAATAAGGTACCAGAGTATTCTGCTGGTTTGATACATAATGACCATCGGGCAGCCGGCCGCTGCTACCTGCAGGGTGGCGCTGCCGCTGGCGATGATTGCAAAATCCACTGCCGCTGCACTTTCGGCTACGGTGCGGATGCTGTAGGTGCATTCGAAAGTTTTAAGTTGTTTTTGTTTAAGGAGTAGCTCTTTCTCGGAATCGACGGCTATGGTGGTGAAAACGGCGGCTGGATATTTTTGTTTTAGGCGAAGAGCAATCTGCTGCATCGGCAGCCAAAGTGTGTTAATTTCGGCGGGGCGTGAGCCGGGTATAATAACAAAATGTGCGTTTTGGGGCTGAAAATCTGTATAATCTTTTTTGTAACGGGTCAAATCAAAATCGAGTTCATCGAGCAGCGGATGGCCTACGAAGGTGACGTCAATGCCTTTTTGGCCAAACCAGTTTTGCTCGAAAGGCAGCAGGCAGCAGAGTTTATCGCAATATTTCTGCAGCTTGTGAATCCGCCAGGAGGCCCAGGCCCATAGCTGGGGAGCGACGTAAAAGAGGGTTTTAATATCAGCTTTTTTGGCTGCTTTTGCGATGTGGAAATTGAAAGCAGGGGAATCACAAACGATGACCAAATCGACTTTATTGGTTTTGAGGAAACGAGTTATGCGTCTGAACAGCAGGTAATAGTGGGCGATTTGTGTTAGTGGTTTTAGGAACATAGCAGCCTTGCCGGTGGTTGTCTGCAGCAATTTGCAGCCGGCGTGGGCCATTTTTGGGCCGCCGATGCCGACGAATTCGATGTTGTAAATAGTTTGCTGCAGGGCGGTTATGAGAGCGGCGCAGTGGGCGTCGGCGCTGGGCTCGGCGGCGCTTAGAAAAATTCGATATGTTTTGTCGTTTTCAGGCATAAGTAAATCTATATGGTACTTAGATTGGGCAAATAAGCAACCAGATATTGTCAGAATAGGGCGGTTTTTGACAAGAATTCGCGGGTTAAAAAGGGAGATGGAAGGTTGTGCTGTAATGATTAGGTAAAATGAGTTAAAAAAAAGTGCGAAAAATTGGGTTTGATTGGGTTTGTTTTGCCGGCGGGTTTGAAACGGAAAATTTTTATAATCTTTTATTAATACAAGTCTTACGTTCATTTGAGTATTTGGAAAATTGGGTTTGTTTTGCATAATTGATTCTTTTTGTGCGCTTGTATAAGTGAAGGGCCTGGCTGGAGCTTGGTTAGAGACACATCGATAGGGCTCTTTGTTCAGGTTTTGAGGTTTGGTGGTCATTTCTGATTGAATATCGAATATTGAATATTCCCCTAAAGGTTTTCCGTTTCGCTCCAAGGCTATTGACTGTTTATCTCCATCTCCGGGGGATTTAAAAAAACAGGTCTCCCCATAATTAGACGAAACTGCGCGTTTGGTGCGAAAATTGGGTGATTTTATAATAGTAAAGGTTTGTAAGTTGTTGCGGGGAAAGAGATAAAAAAAATATTGAAAAAATTCCGTTCAACTACTGAATACCTGCGCATATGGTTGAAAAACACCCTTCGGCAGGCTCAGGATTAGCCTAGGCTTTTAATACAAAATCCATAACTGGGTTAAAAAGCCGTCAATAAACGTCAAAAAGTGTCAGAAAGTGTGAGAAGCAAGTAAAAAGTAAGAAGGGAAAAGTAAAAAGTGTGGAATCAACACAAGGTGGTTGCGGAACAGTCAGGTATGGCAAAGGTCTTTATGGTGTCGGTGAAGAGAAAATTACTATTAAATGACTGGATGGCAATGATGAATATAATGTTCCGGATTTTGCCAGAGCAATACCGGAAATCCGGGATGGTTTTTTAAAGAACACGAATTGAGGCAATAGACGCCCACAGCGGCTGGCCAATAAAATAAAAATGGAAGGAAAACAAATATAGCTGATTTAGCAAAACATATCTCGCGTTAAAACCGGTTAAGTCAGTTTATATTACCAAAGAATGAAAGGGTCTATTAGAGCGCCGTCAAATTCTGTTGGCTCATCAGCACCGCCTGGGTTGTATTTTGAATCAGCCCAGTCGAAACATTCTTCCATTGTCGTGGCTGGTATTGAGTTATACTCACCTATCAGACCAGCTTCCAAGAACCAATAGTTCCATGCACCGTTGCTGTAAGTATCCAGCTCGTTCCTGGAACCGTCTTCTGTGCATCCGCTGGTAGCGTATACGTTGGAAGCATTCTGCATAGTAGACAAATCGTCCAACATACCGCCGCTCCTGCAGGAATCAAAAAAGAAAAACAACCTTGCAGGACTTGTACTAAAAATACTTCTTAATTCGGAATCGTAAAGGTCACCATCATATCCTCCACCGCCGGAGTTGGAATCCCACGCAGCCAGATATGAATTTCCATCGCCGTCGCCTCCTCCGTGTCCGGAGAAAACAAATGCAATTATATCGTCGTCTTCTGCTTCTGTTGCAACATATTCCAACCGGGTACGTATATTTTCCTCTGTAGCCAGACCGTCGTATTGCGGGTAGCTGCCTGCATGCTCATCGCCGAAAACCCAGATATTCTCGTAGCCAAGACCTACCAAATAGTTGTACCAATCGCTGGCATCATCGTCAGCGTAGTTTACATCCGCAATGTCATTATAATCTGAGATTCCCACAATTACAGCCCACCGTTGATGACAGCAATCGCTTAGCCAGTGATACGCAAGTATTTCTAAATCATTAAAATCAATAGTCCCGTTGCCATTAATATCGCCGGGTGCAGTCTGGTCGCTTTGTTTCCAGCTAAGTGCGATGAGAGCAAAATCTTCCAGGTCAACATGGCCGGAGTCATTACCGTCATTAGCCGCAATACATTCACATCTATCACCCCAGCCATCCAGGTTTCTGTCGGCCTGGTCCGGATTAGCAACATAAGGACAGTTGTCATTTGGATCCATAATCCCATCACCATCCGAATCCACCGGCTGCGTAATTACAAAGTCATCCCAGTACGCCTGGCCGTAATCACTTGTTCCATTTTCTCTGTCACCTATTCTGAAACTATTCTCAAGACCGGTATGAATCCAGAATGGACAGGTTTTCTTAAATTTTTCGTCAACATAAACACCATAATCTTCTGAAGCAGGATGGACTTTAATCTCGATGTGATGCCATTCATTCGTCGCCAACTCATCAATTAGGTAGCTTGTGCTGCCGTCATAACACTTTAAATCATCACCGGAATCAATTACAAGGTAGGTCTGATGGTTGTTGAATACTTCAAACCAATGGTTATTCGTATCCGGAATTAAGAAAGAGAATGAAACGTGGTAATTTTCTGAAAGCTCAAGAATCGGGTCGAAAGAAGGTGAAACTCCCATAGCCTGCTTAGCTGGCAAACCTTCAGGAGAGTTCATGTGAACGCTATAAGGAAGACTGACACATTTTTCGAGAGAATCCTCAAATACCGCACCGATACCGTTAGTAGTAATTGTCCAGTCACTCATATCACCATCGTCAAAATCGTCAAAAAAAACACTTGCTTCAGCTTTGGGTAAAACTGACACAATCACCACCAAAAAAACAAAAACTAACTTTCCACTTCTCATTTTTGGCACCTCCTTTTCTACTCCCCCTTTCTTTTTCAGCTATACAAAGACTATTGTACCATAAAAGTGTGACGAAGTCAAAAAAAAATGCGTTTATCCATAGGGCAGGCTGTGATTTTTTAGCTTTGCCTTCCTATCACCTACCATAACCGCAAAGTCTCCAGCGCTGGACGTTCAATCCATTAGTGTTCCTGGGCGTATAAAGCCATATTCCCTGAAAGGCTAATCCAGATATGGTATCATCTTTTGTTTTTAGCCAAAACTTTCCAATAATCACCTGCGGGGGGCAGGCAGGGCCCTTCGACTTCGCTGTGCTTTGCTCAGGACGAGGAGGCATGGGGTAGTTAAAAAAGTCAAATTTTATTAGACTAAAATGGGGAATTAGCCGTTATATTAGTAGCTAAGGTCGGTGGTTTTAGATTGTTAAAGGTTGGCCTTTATGCTGGAAGACAGACGGCTGATATGGAAAGTCAAAGCAGGGGATGCGGGGGCGTTACGCCAAATATACGAGAAGTACAAGGACGAGCTGCTGACGATAGCGGTTTCACTATTGGGGGAAAGGGCGGCGGCGGAAGATATTCTGTATGATGTTTTTGTCTCTTTTGCCAAGGAGATAGAGCTTTTTCAGCCTTATGGGAGCTTAAAGAATTATTTGATAGTCTGCGTTGTGGAGCGCGTTCGTGAGAGGTTTCGCAGTAAGATGTACGAGGTTGTCGGTCTTGACAGCACCGGACCTATTGGCCCGGAAACAGAGAGGGCGAAAGAGCGGGTTGCGGTCGGTGAAGAACCGCAGATGCTCGCAGATGCGCTGGTACGGTTAGGTCAGCAGCAGCGCGAGGCGGTAGTGCTGCATTTGCAGGGCGGGATGAAGTTCAGCCAAATAGCAGAGCTGCAGGAGGTTTCAATCAGTACTGTCCAGAGCAGGTATCGTTACGGGCTTGATAAGCTGCGGTCAATGTTAGATGGAGAGGTGGTATAGTGAAGGACGCAGAAAGGATAGAAAATTCGATTAAGAATCTGCGTCAGAGCACCGATGCCGAGATGGATGAGCGGATACTTAAAGATGCCTTCGAAGCGCTGGAGGGGGCAGTCGGTCCGCAGCCGGCCGGCAGCGGCGGAGGGATTAAAAGCACGATAGGAGTATTAGCAGTTGCGATTGTAATTGTAGCCGGCCTTGTTGCATTTGAGATGTTTAGAAGAGAAGGCCAACAAGTGCAAAGGCGGGTTGGCGATAAGGAAGCTGCCGTCAAGGCGGTGAATGAGCCGGAGTCGATTTTGGATAAGACGCCTGATGTGCAGGAGATAATGACGGAGTTTGAAAGCGAGTTAAAGCGTGCGGAGCGGATGTTCGGCGTCGGCGATGCTAACGGGCTGATGACAATGCTTTCGGAGGGGCAGATTTACAGCAAGCTAATAGCGGCGAATTTTCTTTCTAAGATTGGGGACATGCGGGCTGTTGAGTTGCTGGAGAAGTTGGGTTCCGAGTGGTGGCCGAACAGGGCGGATAATCCGTTTGCCAGAGCGGCGGAAGAAATTAAAGGCCGCTTCAGGCAGAAAGAAACTAAGCTTGCTGATGGCAGCAAAGAGAAACCGGGAACGACGGTCGGGGCCGGCACGAAAGATGGCAGAAGGTACATTCGCGGCTGGCTCATTGACGCCAATGACAAGCCAGTTCGCGGCGAAGTCCGGCTTGGCGGCTCGAAAGTGGAGACCACGGACAAGGGGGCATTTACAATTGCCGAACCGAGAGATACCGAATTTGGTTCGGTTTTCGGGCGGGCCTTCAATGCAGAGGGTGACATGGGGAGTTTTTTTATATGGGAGCGAAGCGATGATATTAACGATGTGGAAATAATAGTTGAACCGTTGGCGAGTGTGAGCGGGTTTGTCGAGGACAGGAATGGTGAGAGGGTCGAAGATTTTGAATTAAAAATATCAGTGTATGCCAGTAATGATGTTGTATATGAAGGCAGTATCGATGATGCGCCGTGGAGGTCCCGGATTAATGCGGACGGTTCTTTTGATGTTAATTCGGTTCCAACGCCGGTTCCACTTCAGTTAACAGTTAAAAAGCCCGGCTTCAAGACGCCGGTTAAACTTCAAGGGCTGGCTGCGGGGCGCAACCTTGACCTTGGGCGGATAATCCTTGAGCCATTAGAGGGCTTTGATGAAGATAGCAAGTGGGATTGCAACCTTGCCGGTATTGTTGTCGATGAGAACAACGAGCCGATGGCTGGGGCGAGGATTGGCTGTATCGCTGCCGAGGAGCGTTTTGATACCGAGACTGATGCGAACGGCTTGTACGAATTCAAAGCTCTGCCTGAGGGTGTGCAGATGACAATAACAGCTTACTTTGAGGGCTACGGCTACAATAATTTTGCTTATACTTGTATCGAGCCAAACAGCGTAAAGGATATAAGGATGTTTCCACCGGCCTATGACTGGTATGATAAGCCGGCCCCGGGGCTGTTTGTATCAAAATGGCTCAATAGCGAGCCGTTTGGCCTCGAAGAATTAAAAGGGAAGGTTGTCATTCTGCATGTCGGTATAGATTTGTCGGGGTATCCGAGAGAAACAAAACAATTAGCATACCTACAGTACCTTGAACAAATCAAAGGCATTCTTGAAAAGTATAAGGAAGAAGGCACCCTGACTGTTATAGCGATACACAAGCGTCTGCAGCAGGTGGGGCCCAAGGAAGATGACGTACGTCAGTTCGTCAAAGAATATGACATTAATTTTCCCTTCGGCATAGATGAAGAAATGGACGTTGTCAAAGGTCTTGTGTCGCCTCCGGGACGGTTAAGAGGTGAAGGGGCGATGTATTCGCTTTATGAAGTCAGGGCGGAGCCGGCATATTATCTTATCGATAAGAACGGGATACTTCGAACCTCAGCGACGCAGAGTAATCTTGAAGAATGGATTGAGTATCTTCTTGGCAGATAGTCGGCTGCTGTGGTAACAAAACGTATTTTTAACCGAAGTTGTAGTGCTTTGTGACCGGTTTAGTAACCTGCTCAGAACCCAAAGTTTATGGCATAAGTCCTTTGGTGAATACAGCTTCAACCACTTTACCGACACCTATATCCATAGCTGCTTCTCTCATTGTAAGGTTTGTTTGCATTGCATAATTGTAGACTTCATCGAATTTAGTTCGCATCCGGTCGGCAAGCCTTTGTTCGACCTGCTCTATCGACATCTGCTCATACTGGGTCTCCTGTGTGTATTCCAGATACGAAACGAATACGCCGCCTGCGTTGCACAAAATATCCGGTATTATATTTACGCCTCGCGTGGCGAGTATCTCATCTGCCTGAGGGGTAACGGGGGCATTAGCACCTTCTGCAATAATCCCGGCAGTTATCTTATCGACGTTCCTTATTGTTATCTGCGATTGAGCTGCAGCAGGTATCAAGATATCACAATTAATATCGAATATTTTTGACTTGTCAACGTGTGTGCCTTTTTCAAAGCCCTCTATAAGGCCAGTACGTCGGTAATGTTTTACAAGTGCTTCGATATCCAGGCCTTCCATGTCCACAAGACCGCCTGAAATATCAGAAACAGCTACTACTTTTGCGCCATATTTTGTAATTTCTTCCGCGGCCACGGAGCCCACATTTCCAAAGCCCTGTACGACTACGTTCAACCGGCTGATATCCAGACCAAGTTTCTCACACATTGAAAGTACTGTATAAACCACACCTTTTCCGGTTGCTTCACGTCTTCCTACGATACCACCGAGAAGTACAGGCTTTCCTGTAACGTAACAGCCCTTTGTTATCGAGGTACCTTCAGAATAAGAGATACAGTCGCGGATATGAGCCATATCCAACTCATTGGTCCCCATATCGGGGGCCGGCACATATATCTCTGGTCCTATGTGTCTTCGTGCTCCTCTTGTGAATGAACGAATAACAACTTCCTTTGCTTCCGGTGACAGCAAAGTAGGGTCGATACGTATTCCTGACTTTCCACCGCCAAAAGGTACTCCGATAAGAGCGGTTTTCCAGGTCATCTCCATTGCCAGTCCTGTAATGTCATCAAGAGTAACGTCAGGCGCCATTCTTATACCACCCTTTGAAGGCCCAAGTGAATCGTCGTGCCTAACGATAAAGCCTTTGACGTTAATGACCTCCCCTCCAGGCAGGACAGGCTTGAATTTAATCTCAATCCTTTCCTTTGGTCCAGAAACCCTCTCTCGAATAGCGTCTTCGAGATTGAGCCGCTCGGCTGCCTGCTCAAAATTATGTATGGCAGTCTGAAGTATTCCATTTTGCTTCCGACTTTTTATATCACGCTTGACAATATTTGTTAACTTTTTAAATTTCGCTGAACTACCGGCTGTTTTAGCCACAGTCCCATTTGAAAGTTTTAAGTATGACATTTTTTTTCTCACTTATTAATTTCACTTTTTAATGTTTTTACCAATTACTTTTAACACTTCAACGTACCCGGATTCCGGATTTTTCTTTAAATAAAGCCGTGGTTGGTCTTACCGATACTCTTCGCAATGCCAGACACCTCCTTGAGGCTTCGGGAAAGAACAGTTTTCTCTGTTCTCACAATTGCTGCACAAACCAGTGAACCTTTGCTGTTCTTCTTCGGTGCCACCTGAAGACTTTAAGGACAGCGGTGAATGGTCTTTTACAGAATTTTGCGAAAGCGTCCGGCCATCATCAAAAAGCTCACAGTATAAAACTGGTTTGTCCGGATTCTTCGGAAATGTACAAGTTGGATTGTTTTCACACGTTGAACACAAATCCCGGTTTTGTGTCTCCTGGTGTAAAGAAACCTGTTGTTTGTTGTCATTCTTGGAACGATGATTATGATATCTGACATTATTTTCAGAATCAGGCTGGTCTTTAACTCCATAAGCCGAACAAGGGTCAAGATATTTAAGTTTACTCGACATTTAGATTTACCTCACTTTCCTGTTTATTACAATTTTTTAGCGTTTTACACACGTAAACAAGGGAGCAAAAATCGTGCCAAATACCGGGAAACTCAGAGGTGTGTTACCTAAAGTGATTATCCCGGAGAGTAAAAACAAAGAAACACACTCAAAACCGATAAAAAGAGATGTTTTTACGGCCGGATATTTTTCTGCGGCAGGCAGGTATAATTTGATAATAGACGAACAAAGATGGGTAAAATTGAACCAGTGGAGAATAATTACTCGCGAAGGTCTCTCAAGAGTTGCTTTCGATACTCCTTATTTTCTCACGCAGGGTCTTCCTGTCGATGCCGAGTATTTTTGCCGCCCTGCTTTTGTTGCCTTTCACATTTGCCAGGACATTTCGTATATATTCTGCTTCGATCTCAGACAAACTCTTTTCAAAACCTGTCTTGCGAAGGGCTGAAAAATGCATTAACTCCGGCAGGTCAGATACCTCTATAAGTTCGCCGTCGCTCATAACCACAAGACGCTGAACCACATTTTCCAGCTCTCTGACATTACCGGGCCAATCATAGTTCCTCAATCGCTGCAAAGCATCATCGGAAAAGCGGATTGGAGACTTGCCTGATTTTTCGGCATACTTTTTCATAAAATGGTTAGCCAACAAAACAATGTCGTTTTCACGCTCCCTGAGCGGTGGTATAGCGATAGGGATAACATTCAATCGATAGAAAAGGTCCTCCCTGAACCGTCCTTTTTTAACCAAATGCTCCAAATTTTTGTTGGTCGCAGCCAATATCCTCACATCAACTTTCTGGCTTTTATCCGAGCCAACCATACGAACCTCTTTGTCCTGGAGTACACGCAGGAGCTTAACCTGCATAACGAAGCTCATCTCTCCAATTTCATCAAGAAAAATAGTACCACCATCAGCAGTATGAAAGAAGCCGGCGCGCGATACTATGGCCCCGGTGAAAGCGCCCTTGACGTGTCCGAACATTTCACTTTCAAGCAAGTCCTGGGGAATACCCCCACAGTTTACGGGTACAAACGGCGCCGAAGACCGTTGACCTCCGTAGTGTATAGCCCTTGCTACAAGCTCTTTGCCTGTGCCGCTTTCGCCGGTTATCAAAACAGAAGCAGAAGTAGAAACGGCCTTTTCTATCGAAACATAAACCTCCCTCATAGCCCTTGAAGAACCGATTATACCCTTGAACGAAGGTATAGTGCCACTCTGCAAAGTCTGTTGGCAACGGTGCTTTCTCAGCTTATCAAGTACCCTCTCAACAGAGCGGAGAAGCTCTTCGTCTGTAAACGGTTTAGGCAAGAATTCCTCTGCTCCTACCTTAACTGCTTTTACCGCCCCTTCAATCGAAGGGTAGCCTGTTATAACTATCACTTCGGTGTCTTTAAAGTTTTCACGGACATGACGCACTAAGTCAAAACCGCTGACCTTTGGCATTTTAAGGTCGGTGATAACCAAATCAAGGCCGGTTTCACCAAGT
>Ga0180431_10006561_pt1 | contig 13780 bp, 8 predicted proteins | sample SS_ome_11_FD_132459 | JGI IMG/M metagenome (GOLD analysis project Ga0180431, IMG submission 132459) | Hypersaline lake sediment archaeal communities from the Salton Sea, California, USA - SS_1_MS_1 metaG | ecosystem: Environmental > Aquatic > Non-marine Saline and Alkaline > Hypersaline >... | reverse complement strand
CCTCGGTGTCGGCCAGTCCGGGACGTTGACCAAGTACGGCATCGCGGTACCGGGTCAGTACGAGAACCTGGGGTGTGTCGTCGGCTACAGCACCGACGACGGCACGATGGTCGAGGACTGCGACCCGAGTCACTACGACCCGCCGTTCGATCCCGAGAACCCGCAGGCCGGCGTCGACCTCGAGAAGGCGACCAACGGCCAGGACGCCGACGACGCCCCCGGGCCGTCGGTGCAGGTGGGCGACACGGTCACCTGGACGTACACGGTCACCAACACCGGCGACCAGATGCTCTACGGGATCTTCCTCTTCGACGAGGAAGAGGGGACGATCACGTGCCCCAACCGCCGTCTGGCGCCCGGTGACTCGATGACCTGCACCGCCCACGGCGTCGCCGCCGAGGGGCAGTACATGAACGTGGCCTGGGTGGACGCCTGGGGGGCCGACGGGAGCTATCTCACCGACGAGGACCGCAGCCACTACTACGGAGGCTCCGGGGGCCAACCCCCGGTTCTGCCCGAGGGCATCGATCTCGAGTTCTTCACGAACGATCGGGATGCCGACCTTCCGGCCGACGCTCCGACGTTGGGTGTGGGATCCCAGGTGATGTGGACCTACCGGCTCACCAACACCGGAGCGCAGACGCTGTACGGCATCTACCTCTTCCACGAAGGCGAGGGTCGGGTCGCGTGTCCGAGCAGACGGCTGGCGCCCGGTGACACGATGACCTGCACGCTGCTGGGATACGCTCACGAAGGCCTCTATGCGGGTCTCGCCTGGGTGGATGCCTGGGGTGAAGACGGCACCTACGTCAACGACGAGGACGCAAGCCACTACTTCGGGGTGTGGGGAGCTAACTGACACAGATGGTGGGTGCACGGTGGGGCGGCTTCGGCCGCCCCACCGGCGCGTCCAGGGTCGGGACCTTCCCTGTGGGACTTTCGGCCCGTTGGGGATGGCCGCGGGACGTGGCAGTCTTCAGGTATGCCTGAAGATAGCGCCCCGCTCGTTGCAGGCGCACCCGAAGATGGTCCCAGGTCGGAGAGCGCGGAGATGTACCTCATCACCGTGGCCCGCGCCGCTGAGGAAGGCGTCCTCGGGCCGGTTCCGGTGACGGTCGTGGCCGGATCCTTGCACGTGTCCGTGGCCGCCGCCAACGAGATGATCCGAAAGCTGGCGTCGCGCGGGCTGGTCGAATACCAGCCGTATCGGGGCGTCGAACTCACCACGGCGGGACGGCGGGTCGCCGACCGTGTCCTGCGCACGCGCAGGATCTGGTCGTCGTTCCTGGCAGGGCACCTCGAGTTCACCCCTTCCGAAGCCGACGCCCTGGCATGCCACCTGGAGCACGTGACCCCGCCCGATGCCGCCGATCGGCTGGCGGCCTGGCTGGGGGACCCCGAGGTCGGGCCGCTGGGGCGGCCCATCCCGCCGCCGACGCTGCTCGTGCAGCGTTCGGACCGGCTGCCGCTTGCCGACGTCGAGACCGGCATCGCCTTCGAGGTGGTGAGCATCGCCGCCGACCGGCCGACTGCGGCGTTCCTGGCCGCCGAGGGGGTGTGCGTCGGCGGGAGGCTCCGGGTCGCGGGTCGCGGTGAGACGGGGCTGCTGGTCGACACGGGCGAGGGGCGGGTGCATCTCGATCACGCCACGGCAGCCGGAGTGGGGGTCAGAGCGGTGCGCGATGGCTCCTGAACCCGTGACCGCCCGTCGTACGACCTGGCGTGCCCGGGTGGAGCGCCTCACCACCCACAAGGCCGTCGGTCCGTTGCTGTTCCTCGGTGCGATGTGGGTGGCGTTCAAGCTCACCACCGACGTCGCCGCCCCCTTCGTCGACTGGATCGACGCGGTGACGTCCGGGCCGCTGCGCCGCTGGGTCGGCGGAGGCCTGGATGCGATCGGGCTGGAGGACACCTGGGTGGAGAGCCTGCTCGCCGACGGCCTGCTCGGAGGAGTCGGCGCCGTCCTGGCCTTCCTGCCCGTGCTGCTGTCGCTCTACTTCGCCCTGGCGGTCCTGGAGCAGTCCGGGTATCTGGCCCGCGGCGCGCACGTCGTCGACGGCGCCATGCGTGTGATAGGCCTCCCGGGCCGGGCCTTCCTCCCGATGATGCTGGGGTTCGGGTGCACCGTGCCCGCCGTGCTGGCGCTGCGAACGCTGGAGCGCCCCAGAGACCGGGTCCTCGCCGGCATGCTGGTCCCGTTCATGAGCTGCGGGGCCCGGCTCCCGGTGTACGTGCTCCTCGCGACCGCCTTTTTCGTCGAGCACCGCACCGCCGCCGTATTCGGCATGTACGTGCTCGGCATGGTGGTTGCGGCCGTCCTCGGAGCCGTGCTCGGGAGGACGATCATGCGGAGCCCGCTCCATACGCCGGCTCCCTTCGAGGCACCACCGCTGCGGCTTCCCACGCCGGGCATGGTGTGGTCGCTGGTGCGCCGCCGCACCGTGGACTTCCTCCGGGATGCCGGCACGGTGATCCTGCTCGCCAGCATGGTCGTGTGGCTGCTGCTGGCGGTCCCGGTCCGCGGGGGCGGCTTCGGCACGGCAGACGTGGAAGACAGCGCGTTCGCGGCGGTGAGCCGGGTGGCTGCTCCCGCACTGGCCCCGCTCGGGTTCGGCGACTGGCAGCAGGCCGGTGCGCTCGCCAGCGGCCTCGTTGCCAAGGAGGTCGTCGTCAGCTCGTTGGCGCTCACCTACGGTCAGTCGGACGGGGACGAAGCCCCCGGGGAGCACGGGTTCTGGACCGATCTCGGGGAGATCGGAGGCGGGTTCTTCGATGCTACGGCGCACGCGCTGCGCTCCATTCCCAGCATCGTCGGGGTGGACCTGAACGGGGACGCGGGCGAGCATCCGGCGTCGCTGATCGGGTCCGTCCGGGCCGGGTTCGAGGAGAGCAGCGGCGGCAACGGAGCTGCGGCCGGCCTCGCATTCATGGTCTTCGTGCTGCTCTACACACCGTGCGCGGCGGCGCTCGCCGCCCTGCGCCGCGAGCTCGGCGCCCGGTGGATGACGATCGCGGCGAGCGGGCAGCTGGTGCTGGCCTGGGTGATGTCCTTCCTGGCGTACCGGCTCGCCGTGCTGGCCGGGCTCGGCTAGACGAGCCGCTGCGGGCCGCGGGTCCAGAGCGCTCCCTGCCCGTTGGCGAGCGACACCGGCGCCGACACGTCGTCGCTCACGACCGTCCCCGGTGCTGCGATCGCGACCCGCCAGCCCTCGATGCCGTCCGCCATACCGCCGGGGACCGCCTCGGTGGGAGCGCCTTCCATGTTGGCGAGCAACAGCACCTGTTCCCCTTCGGGTGAGGTGCGCAGCCCGCGGAACACGACCGCCCCGACCGTGGGGTGCCGGTAGTCGAATGTGTCGTCGCCGGCCAGGTCGGCGCGCAGCCACGGCCGGGCCCTGCGGAACGCACGGAGCCGATGGTTGAACGAGGCGAGGTCGGGGTCGGGGGACCAGCGTGCCACGACGCAGTAGTCGTGGACGTCGTCCATCCAGGCCCGGGCGGTGCGGCGGAGCGCATCACGATCGAGGTCGACCCCGCGGAACGGGGGGTCGGCGGCGGCGAGCAGCGCCGGGACCGGCCGGTCGTCGTCGCCGTGCAGGGAGACGGCCGCGGCGAGGTGCCGCATGAACCGGCGCAGCTCGGCGAGGTCGGTGAACCCGAGCTCCTTCATCCTCGGGAAGGCGCCGGGAGCTTCGTACCACTCATCGGTGACGTGCCAGTCCAAGAAGGTGGTCTCCTCGGCCCACACCTTGACGGCGTACCGGGCGTCCACGTTGCGCACGAACGACCAGGCGCCGCGCGCCGAGGCGGTCACGAAGTCCATCGGGATGCCGGGCAGGAAGCCGTGGAACAGCAGGTTGGCCGCGGCGTGGTCGTAGGCGTTGCGAATGATCGTCGGTGAGTCGGGACCGAGGAACGAGTTGATCTGGCCGGCCGTGTTGAGATGGCCGATCGGGTCCACCTGCATGCCGCGGCGCAACGTGTCGTGGTTGGCGCACCCGCTGATCCAGGTGCTTCCCATCTCGGCGATCTCGCGCAGGCGCCACCACCGGGTCGCCCAGAAGGTGAACAGGAACGGGGTGTTGTGGGCGAACGTGAGTGGGCCCCACTGGACGACGTGGTCCTGGTGGTCGATCACCGCCCGGTAGGTCGAGGCGAGCTCCCAGTCGGGGCGGGGCCAGGGCCGCCCGTCCTCGAAGATCATGAACGTGCGGTACCGGGAGCCGGCCACTTCCTGGACGACGTCGCTCATCTCGAGCATGTACGCGTCGTGGTAGTAGGGTCCCGAGCCGTCCTCATCCCACCAGGTGAAGTCCTGGGCTCCGTCGATCCGGAGCCCGTCGACGCCGAAGTCGCACTTGCGGCGCTGCATCTCGAGCAGGTGCCCCCGAACGATCGGGTTGCGGTAGTCGAGGTGCTGCCCGTACATGTCGGGGCCGGTGAACCAACCCTCCGGCAGGATCTCGAGGGCCTGGTGATCGGCGTGACCGTAGACCACGTCGAGGATCAGCTGCACCGGACCACCCGGCATGTCGTGGAGGGCGGCGGCGAGATCGGCGAGCTCGTGGGGCCGGCCGGTGGCGAGCAGGGCCGGGTTGACCGCGGCGCTCCCTGCGATGACCACGTCGTACCCCCAGTCGGTGGTCGGCAGGCGCCTGGCGATCGCGCTGATCCGGCCCTCCCCGGCCTCCGTCTCCTCCCATGCCGGCGGCCCGGCTTCGAAGGTGACGATCGGCTCGAGGGGCATGGGCTCGATCGCCTCGTACTCGAGCCAGATGCGGTCTGCCGGGGAGAGGGGCTTCCCGTCCCGGACCCTGGCCGCCAGGTCGCGCAGGTGCCGGGCGAGTGAGGCCAGGGTGCCGCCGGTCGTGGCGGTCCCGACGTGCACCTGGAGGATGTTCGCCGGCGGGCCGACCCGGGGGATGCCGTCGGGGCCGCGGTCCCCGGTGAGCGCGGCGTAGTGGGACGCGTCGGTTCGCGAGCGGTCCAGCTCGTCCCAGTCGAGCACCTCGGCCGGAGCGAAGGCACCGAACGGCAGGCTTCGCGCCAGGGGGTCGAGCAGCGGCAGCCGCGAGCCGCGGCGCGTCCGGATCATCCGGTAGAGATCGCCCGGCCGGGTCCTCGTGCCCGCGGCGACCCCGGCGACGGCCACCACCGCGAAGGGGCCGACGCGCTCCATGGGGATCTCGGTCGCCGTCCAGGCTACCTCCTGCTCGGGGGCAGCAGAATCCCAGTCTCCGCGCAGCAGCTGGAGGTGGGCCGGTGTCCCGGGATCGGCATCGGGGACCCAGAAACCGAACCTGGTGACCCTCTCCCGATGATGCGCGCCGAGCTCCCGGACCAGGGAGATCAGGGCCGAGTCGTCGCCGGTTCGCCACGGCGCCGCAACCCGGGCCGCCAGTTCGGAGGTGGCGTCGTCGAGCCGATGCACAGGTGTCGAATCTACCCGGAGCGCGGGGCCGCGCCAGAATGCCCGTTGTGGATCCGGGCTCCTATCGCCACTACCTCGACGAGCTGGTCGAGGGTGTCGCCGCCGACGAACGGGTGATCGGCGTGGTCGGCCTCGGGTCCACGGCGCTCCGGCCGGAGCGGCCCCCCGACGAGTGGTCGGACCACGACGTGTGGGTGGTGGTCGCCGACGGAGCCGAGGAGCAGTTCCGCAGCGATCCGTCGTGGCTGCCGGAGTCCGAGCGGCTCGTGCTGTGGATGAGGGAGACCCCCCACGGGATGAAGGGGGTGTACGACGACGGGCACTTCGTGGAGATGGCCGTCTTCCGGCTCGACGAGCTGGCGGTGACCCGAGCCAACGACTACCGGGTGCTGCTCGACGGGGAGCGGATCACCGAGCGGATGGCGGCCATCCGGGCGGCGTCGCGGGCGGATCCTCCCGATCCCGGGTTCCTGGCCGGGCAGTTCCTGACGAATCTCCTCGTGGGGGCCGCCCGGCATGCGAGGGGGGAGCGGCTGAGCGGCCACGACTTCGTGAAGTCACAGGCGGTCGGGCACTTGCTGGCGCTCGCCGCCGCGGTAGCCGAAGCGGCCGAGCCGGATGCGATCGACGACCTTACCCCGTGGCGCCGGGTCGAGCGATCCCACCCCGAGCTGGCGGCCGAGATCGACGCGGCCCTGCTCAGGGCCACGCCCGAGGCGGCCGGTGCGCTCTTGGAGATCGCCGAGCGGCGGGTCGCCCCCCGGGCCGGCTCCTCGTGGCCGGGGGCGGCGGCGGAGGTGGTGGCGGGGATGCTCCGGGCGTGGCGCGACGACGGATAGGCTGGCATTCGTGGTGAGCAGCGCCAACATCGGCGAGACCGAGGCGGCCCGCGCCTTTCGCGTCGCGGCGGAAGCCCGCTCCGGGTACGGGCTCGACGACGAGGTGTTCGACCCGATCGGCCCTCTGGCCATCGAAGACCCCGCCGAGGCGAGGTTGGTCGCCCGTTCGATCAACGAAGTTCGAGAGGCCCGGCGGTTCCCCGAGCGGGCCGTCTCGGGCGGCGATGTGATGGCGGCCGCCCTGATCCAGGAGATCCTCAGGCTCGTGGTGGCCCGTCAGGTGGCGCAGACGGAGGGGGCCGCACTGGGGGATGCCCTGGGGCGGGTGTCGGATGCGGTGGGTGCCGGAGGGGTCGACGACCTCCTGCTCCACCTGGCCGCCGGCTACCCGGCCACCGAGGTGTACCGCGGGGAGCGCGACCCGGCCGGCCACCTGGCCGGGTCGTCGCACGGTGTGCCGCACCGCCACCTGGCGCTCGAAGAGCTCGTCCTGCTACGGATGGCCAACGAGAACCCGGCCTTCGCGCGACTCCGCGAGTTGTGCGACGACACCCCGCTGGCGGAGCACACCGCCTACGGACCGGCACTCGACTCGCTCGAGGCGTTCTTCGACGAGCTGCCCGGTCCGGGACCGGGAGGCGCCTCGCTGTTCGCGACCCTGCGGGCACCTTTCCGGGCCAGCCCGACGTCGTTGTCCGGCCAGCTCGAGTACATCCGGGGCCGCTGGGCCGGCCTGCTCGGCGACCGGTTCGGCGATCTGCTGGCGCGGATCCTGCGCGCCCTCGACGTGATCGCCGAGGAGCGAGCCACGCGGGGTGCCGGGCCGGGTCGTCCCGTCGATGTGCTCGGTGCGGCCGATCTGCGCGCCGGGGGCAGGCTGGAGTACGAGCGCTTCAGCGAGGACTCGTCGTGGATGCCCCGCGTGGTGTTGATCGCCAAGAGCAGCTACGTGTGGCTCGACCAGCTCTCGAAGTGGCACGGCAGGCCGCTGCGACGCCTCGACGAGATCCCCGACGAGGAGCTCGACCGCTTGGCCGAGGCAGGGATCACCGGCCTGTGGCTCATCGGGGTGTGGGAACGATCCAGGGCGTCGGCCCGGATCAAGCATCTCCGGGGCGACCCCGACGCCGTGGCGTCGGCGTACGCCCTCTACGACTACGAGATCGCCGGCGACCTCGGCGGGTGGCCGGCGTACGAGGAGCTGCGCAACCGGGCCTGGCAGCGCGGGATCCGGCTGGCCAGTGACATGGTTCCCAACCACGTCGGGATCGACGGGAGGTGGGTGATCGAGCATCCCCACTGGTTCTTGTCGGTGCCGCACCCTCCGTTTCCCGGCTACTCGTTCACCGGGCCCGACCTGTCCACCGACCCCCGGGTCGCGATCCAGATCGAGGACCACTACTGGGATGGGACGGACGCCGCGGTCGTCTTCAAGCGGCACGACCGGGGCACGGGGGAGGATCGCTACATCTACCACGGGAACGACGGCACCTCGATGCCATGGAACGACACCGCCCAACTGGACTACCTCTCGGCCGAGGTGCGCGAGGGGGTCATCCAGACGATCCTCCACGTCGCCAGGATGTTCCCGATCATCCGGTTCGATGCGGCGATGACGCTCGCCAAGCAGCACGTCCAGCGGCTGTGGTTCCCGCCGCCCGGGCACGGCGGGGCGATACCTTCGCGCGCCGAGCACGGAATGACCGGCTCCGAGTTCGACGCCGCCATGCCCGAGGAGTTCTGGCGGGAAGTGGTCGACAGGGTGGCCGCCGAGGTGCCCGACACGCTGCTCCTCGCCGAGGCGTTCTGGATGCTCGAGGGGTACTTCGTCCGCACGCTGGGGATGCATCGCGTCTACAACAGCGCGTTCATGCACATGCTCTCCCAGGAGGACAACTCCAAGTACCGGCGCCTGATCAAGGATGTGATCGAGTTCGATCCCGAGATCCTCAAGCGGTTCGTCAACTTCATGAGCAACCCCGACGAGGAGACCGCCGTCGCCCAGTTCGGCAAGGACGACAAGTACTTCGGCGTGTGCACGCTGATGGTGACGATGCCCGGGCTCCCCATGTTCGGCCACGGGCAGATCGAGGGATTCCACGAGAAGTACGGGATGGAGTACCGGCGTGCGAAGTGGGACGAGCAGCCGGATCGAGGGCTCGTCGAGCGCCACCGCCGCGAGATCTTCCCGCTGGTGCACCGCAGGGCACAGTTCGCCCAGGCGGCCGAGTTCCTGCTCTACGACCTGCACGCCGACGGCGGCTGGGTGAACGATGACGTATTCGCTTACTCGAACCGGGTGGACGGCCGGGCCTCCCTCGTCCTCTACCACAACCGCTTCGCGGAGACGTCGGGGTGGATCGCTCGATCGTCTCCCTACGTCGTGAAGCAGACCGGGGAGATGGTGACCCGCCACCTCGCCGAGGGGCTGGGCCTCAGGGCGGGGGAGCACGACGTGGTCGTGTTCCGGGAGCACCCCTCGGGGCTGGAGCACGTGCGGCGGAGTCGCGACCTGGCGGAACGGGGCTTCCGGGTGGAGCTGCGGGCTTTCGAGTGCCGGGTCTACCTCGACTTCGAGGAGATCGCCGACGAGACGGGAGCGTACGCGTTCCTCGCCGACCGTCTGGAGGGGCGCGGGGTGCCCAGCGTCGCCGAGGCGATGCTGGAGCTGCGCACGGGGCCGTTGCACGAGGCGCTCGCCGGGGTGGCCGTCGCCACCCGGGGCGAAGGGGCGGGGTCGCTGGTGGTGGAGTCGTCCTTCGAGCGGTTCGCCGTCGAGGCTCGGGCGCTCGGTCTCCCCGTGGAACCCGCCGGGTTCCTCCGAGACGTGAAGCGGCTCTCGGCCGGGCTCCCCGCCATGGACGAGGCGGCCCCGACCTTCGACCCGGGATGGCTCGGGGTGTGGGCGGCGGTGCGGGCTCTCGGCGACGAGCATCCCGCCGGGCTTCGGCTCGACCGCCTGGATCTGGAGGGGTCCGAGCGGTGGTCCCGGGTGATCCCGATCGTGGAGCGCTTCGCGGAGCAGCTCGCAGCCTGGTCGCGGACCAGGGGATCGGCGGGTGGGCTCCGCCGGCTGCTCGACGAGATCGGCACGTCGCCCGACGGGGCCGCGCTGCTCCGGGTGCACGACTACGACGGGATCACCTGGTTCGACAGGGACGGCTATCGGGACCTGGCGAGGGGCATGGCGCTCGCACCGTTGCTCGCACCGCGGAGCCGTGCCGGGGCGCCGCGAGTGGCCGAACTGCTCAAGACGCTCCGTGCGGCCGAGGAGCGGTCCGGGTATCGCCTCGAGCGTCTTCTCGGGAGATAGCCGCGTCCGGGTCGTGGGGGAGTGTCCCCCGTGCGGCGCGCAGGTAGGCGAACGGCGTCTCCGCGGCGAAGTTCGACACTCGCGAGGTGTAGACGTCGGCGTAGCGCTCCACCTGCCTCGCGAACAGGCTCTTGTCGTTCCCGGAGCGCATCAGCGGCCCCCAGGACGGGTTCCGGAGCTGGCCGGCTGCGATGGCCAGGGGCGCGATCTCTTCGTCGAGGTCGGCGAGATCGGAGCGCAGAGCCTCGATGGAGGCGTCTCGCTGCTGAGGCTCCATGGGCGGCCCCGCGATGGGCGCGTACCCGAGCCGGATGCGCTGCTTGTCGAGGCGGAGGGTGGCGAGGCGCCGTTCCATCTCCTCCTTGTGGAGCATCAGCCCGCGGAGGCGTTCCTCCTCGGGCGCGAAGTCCCGCTGGGCGCGCACCTCGCTCTCGAGCTCGCGTAGGACGAGCGCGGTCCGCCACCGCAGCAGGGTCTTGGACACGTGGACGTCGTCGAACAGGTGATCGCCGACGTAGAGGATCTGGTCGCCGGCCAGGCCGAGGTGCTCTTCGAGCAGTGCCGCGTTGCCCCCGAAGTAGACGGCCCCGCGTTCCAGGTCGCCGTGGTGGGGCTCGAGCAGGCCGCGGGCCTCGTCGACGACCCTGAAGAGTGGGGGGTTGCCGGAGAAGAACCCCGGCTTCCCGGCGGCGACGATCACGACGTCGAACAGTTCCCGCCACGAGCCGGGGAGGTGCGGCTCGACGGTGTATCGCATCATCCGGTCGGCGTACGACCACTCCGAGTTGGTGATGAGCATGAGCCGTTTCCCGGCGTTGGCCTGGTCGACCAGCGTCAGCACGGTGTCGGGGTCCGGCACGACGAACGTGTCGGGGTCCTGGAGGATCTCCGCCTTGAGCGTGCCCTCCATGTGGGCTTCGTCGATGGTGGACCGGACCGTTCGGTACAGGTCGGCGTAGCCGAGGACGCCCGTCAGCCGGCCCGCGTCGTAGAGATCGACGAGTTGGGCGAAGAGGCGCGCCTCCGACAACGAGAAGAGCGTGTTGAGGAACACGAACCGCGGCGAGGAGAGGTCGACGACGATGCCTGCATAGGTGGATCGCAGGTCGTCGAATTCCAGGAAGCGTGTCCCGTGGGCTGCTCGGATCACCCATCCGAATCGGGTCGGCTTGACGAGGTTGCCGGTCTCCAGGTCGATGGTGAGGCCCCGGATCACGCTCGAAGGGTCGAACTCGAGGTCGCCGACCTGCCACCCCCGGTCCGCAAGGCGGCGCCGGGTGTGCTCGTAGGCGCGCTGTTCCCACTCGTCCACGCGGTAGTGGACGAGTGTGTAGTCCATGTCGTAGCCGATGGCGCGAATCGAGCGGAGGTTCAGGGTGCGGTTCCCGTAGATGCGCCGCTCGGGGGGTGAGGGGAGCACGGAAGCATCGTAGACCGATGGCCGGCGGCGCGTGAACCAGGCCTGTTCGATCAGAGTGACCCGTACGATATACTTGACAGCTGCGTTAGCATTCGATATGGTTCGATCATGATCGAACAACCGGGAGAGGTGCGATGACCATCAGCGGTCCCAAGGTTCGGGACTACACCGAGGGACGACGCCAGACCGCCGTCGACATCGCCCACGGATACGGCTTCGAAGCGGTGTTGGCCGTCTTCGCCTACTCGGCGTGGGTCGGCGACACGGACGGCGGCGCCGAGTACGAGGTCGGCGAAGAGTGGTTCACCGATGTCGAACGGCGGATCGACCCCGGGCTGCTCGGCCGGGTACGCGACCTCGGATGCTGCTCCTGGGTGTGGTTGGGACTGCTCGGGATCGCCCTCGAGATGCCCGAACCTCGTACCTCCGAGGCGCTCGTCGCCGGGCTGCGGTCGTCCGATCCGGTCGAACTGCGCCGCCGACTCCTCGGCATCGTGCTGGGACACGTCGTCGCCGACGCCTCCCTGCTCGACCGGGCCGCCTCGGGCGATCGCGAGGCGTTCGCCGAGGCCGCACGCAACTCCCAGGAGGACCTGAGCGGGCTCGCCGGCATGGTCGAAATGGACGCCGCGGCGGTGCGCGACATGATCGCCGACGCAGTGGAGGCCTTCGGCGATGCCGCCCACGACGACCCGGACCGGGTCGCGGCGATCCTGGCCCGCGACGCCGAGCACAAGCGAACCCTGGCGCGCACCATGCCCCCGGAGGGCCTCGTCGAGCTCGCCACCAACGGGATCACCTTCGCGGCGCAACCCGACGTGAGCACGGTGGTGCTCGTGCCCTCGGTGATCACCCGGCCCTGGGTGACGATCAGCGAGCACGGCCCGGTTCGGATCTTCTCGTATCCGGTGTCCGACGAACACCTCAGCGCGGATCCCGACGCCCCTCCCGCCTGGCTCGTCGATTTCTACAAGGCCCTCGGCGACGAGCGCCGACTGCGGCTGCTGTCCGTGCTGGCCGAAGGCCCGGCCGGTTTCGCCGACCTGACGGCGCGGCTCGACCTCGCCAAGTCCACCGTCCATCACCATTTGCGAGTGCTCCGCCGTGCCGGCCTGGTCCGGGTCACGGTCGGAGACGAGAAGGAGTACAGCCTGAGAACCGATGCGGCTCCCGAGGCGGCCCGGATGCTCGAGGCCTACCTGGGGACCGTGACCGAAGGAGATCATCGATGAACGCTCACCACTACGCCCACGCCCACGCCCTCGACCTCGACCGGTACCGCGTCGCAGAGCAGCGCCGCAAGATCGCCGAGGCTCGCCGTCATCCCGGCGTGGCACGGCGCACCGTCGGCACCGCGCTCGTGGCCGCCGGGAGCCGGCTGCTCCGGGCCCCCAGCCCGCGGCCGGCCACGGGGCGAGACCCCTGCGTCTGAGGAGGAGCGCTTCCTCCGGTGGGGCCGGCCTCGTGCCGGCCCCACCCGCGCGAAGGTTCACGTGTCGTTCCGTGCCGCGTCACCCACGGTTCACACCGGCCGGATACGGTGGCCGTGCCACCGGTTCCGAGCGTGTCGTCTCCGCGTGACCGAGCCGGGCGGGAGCCGACTTCCTCCCGAGGAGGCCCCGCACCCCCGGGGGCATCGAACCAGGGGGGCAGACGCCGCCGTGCCCGGCGGCGTCTGCGCGTAGGTCAGTCCTCTGCCTCTTCCGAGGCTCCACCGGAGAGGAAGTCCTCTTCCTCTGCCGGCTCCGGCTCGGGAGGCCGGCCGGCGTCGACGACGTTGTGCATCCACACCGTGCGCTGCGGGAACGGGATCTCGATGCCCTCGGTGTCGAAAGCGGCCTTGACCCGCTTGCGGACCTCGCGGGCCGTCGCCCACTGCTCGCCCGGCTCTACCTTGAGAACGAGTCGGATGGCGATGCTGCTGGCCCCGAAGGCCTCGACGCCCCAGATCTCCGGCTCCTCGAGCACGGTGGCGAAGTCGAGTTCGTCCTGCCATACCGAGTCGGCCGCCTGCTTGATGATCGCCGCGGCGTGGTTGATGTCGGTGTCGTAGGCCACTTCGATGTCGAGCACCGCCCGAGCCCACTGCTGCGACTTGTTGCCGACCCGCGTGATCACCCCGTTGGGCACGAACCACACAGTTCCGTTCACGTCGCGTAGCCGGGTGGTGCGGAGCCGCACCTCCTCGACGACTCCGGAGGCCTCGCCCACGTCGACGACGTCGCCGATCCCGTACTGGTCTTCGACGAGCATGAACACCCCGCTCAGGAAGTCCCGAACCAGGGTCTGGGCTCCGAAGCCGAGGGCCACGCCGACGATTCCTGCCCCGGCGATCAGCGGACCGAGGTTGATGCCGAACTCGGCGAGGGCGATGAATGTCGCCAACCCGTACACGACCATCGTGGTGATGCTTCGCAGCACCGAACCGAGCGCCTGGGCCCGCTGGGTGCTGCGTTCCGCCTGCACGGCGAGCAGGTTGGCCTTGCGCAGCGCCCGTTCGGCCGCAGCGAAGCGGCCGTCCTCGATCTCCTCGGCTCGGCGCCGCTCGGCGGCCTCCCGGCGCTGCTCGATGAGCCGGTCGATGAACCGGGTCACCGCCCGGCGCACCATTCGGTTCACCACCCAGGCGACCACCAGGATGAGCACCACCTTGAGCGGCTTGGCGACCACCCATTCGGTCGCCCGGGCAACCGTCGAGTTGCCGGTGAGGTCGAACACCCATTCACACACCACTCCCGGGGAGTCCCCGCAGCCGTCGATCAGCGCCGTACCGGTCT
>Ga0180431_10006558_pt1 | contig 13790 bp, 12 predicted proteins | sample SS_ome_11_FD_132459 | JGI IMG/M metagenome (GOLD analysis project Ga0180431, IMG submission 132459) | Hypersaline lake sediment archaeal communities from the Salton Sea, California, USA - SS_1_MS_1 metaG | ecosystem: Environmental > Aquatic > Non-marine Saline and Alkaline > Hypersaline >... | reverse complement strand
CTGAAACCACGTCGGCCATTTTGGGATCAAAACGCAGCGCACTGATATCATTGATAATATCAGCTCCCTCGTAAAGCGCGGCTTGGGCCACTTCTGCCTTTACAGTGTCCACGGATATCAGACAATCACTGATTTTTCGTATTTCCCTTACAGCAGGTATCACCCGACGCAATTCTTCTTCCAGAGTAACAGGTTCTGCAAAAGGCCGGGTAGACTCTCCTCCTATGTCCAGTATGTCAGCTCCGGCAGAAACCAGCGAGACAGCCTCTTGCTTAACACTTTCGGTAGAATAGAATTTTCCACCATCTGAAAATGAGTCGGGGGTTACGTTTATGACCCCCATGATATATGTACGAGAACCCCGGCGGAATGCATGCTCTTTTCTGGTAAAAATGGGAAGAGCCATCCTCGTAACCGTTCATACTCTTTGTAAACGGGTGAATAACTGCACCATTTTCCTGGTATCAGATACCAGCCATTTGAACCTGAGTATCTTTTCGGCAGTTACTCATTATCTGTTCAATACTGACTGCATCAAGGGATTCCTTTTCTAACAGGGCATTAGCAATACCGTGGAGACAATCAATATTTTCTTGAATCAAGGATTTGGCCCGTTTATAGGAATCATGCAGTATTTTCAGGATTTCTTGATCTATTCTCTGAGCTGTTTCCTCGCCGTAGTCTTTAACCTGGTTGAAGTCCCTGCCCAGAAACGGGTGTTCTTCCTTCCTGCCAAATGCAATCGGGCCGAGTCCATCACTCATGCCCCATTCACATACCATCTTTCTTGCCAGGTGTGAGGCCTTTTCAATGTCATTTCCCGCCCCGGTGGTAAATTCATTCATTATCAACTCTTCTGCTACCCGGCCTCCCATGAGGATTGTAAGGCTGTTAAGAAGATATGACCTCGAATAGCTGTGACGTTCATCTTCTGGAAGCTGCTGGGTGAGCCCAAGCGCACGACCCCTTGGTATGATGGTTACCTTGTGAATTGGATCAGTACCAGGAAGAATCTTTGCCACTAACGTGTGTCCTGCTTCATGATAAGCAGTTATGCGCTTTTCCTCATCCGATATAATGAGGCTTTTTCTCTCGGAGCCCATAAGCACCTTGTCTTTGGCCTTTTCAAAGTCATTCATGCTGACGGTTTCTTTGTTTTCTCTGGCCGCAAGAAGGGCTGCCTCGTTTACGAGATTTTCAAGGTCCGCACCGGAAAATCCTGGTGTACCCCTGGCAATTAATGAGAGTTCAACATCTGATCCAAGTGGAATATTTTTTATGTGTACCTCCAATATTTTTTCACGTCCTCTGAGATCGGGTACAGGGACAACCACTTGTCTATCGAAACGGCCGGGTCTTAACAGGGCTGGATCCAATACATCAGGCCTGTTGGTAGCTGCAACCAAAATGACACCTTCGGTGCTCTCAAAACCGTCCATTTCAACCAGAAGCTGATTTAGCGTCTGTTCCCGTTCATCGTGACCGCCTCCGAGTCCGGCACCTCTATGGCGGCCTACCGCGTCTAACTCATCAATAAAGATAATGCATGGCGCATTCTTTTTTGCCTGAACAAACAGGTCTCTTACTCGAGAAGCGCCGACACCAACAAACATCTCCACAAAGTCGGATCCGCTGATAGTGAAAAACGGCACACCCGCTTCCCCGGCTATGGCCCTGGCCAGAAGGGTTTTCCCTGTACCAGGCGATCCGATAAGCAAGACACCTTTTGGGATTCTGCCTCCAAGACGCGTGAACTTTTTGGGATCCTTTAAAAAGTCGATTATTTCCTCCAGTTCCTCCTTGGCCTCTTCTATACCCGCCACATCTTTAAAGGTGACCTTTGTAGTATCCTCATTGACAAGTTTTGCTTTGCTGCGCCCAAAGGACAGGGCACGACCACCTCCTGTCTGCATCTGTCTCATGAAGAAAATCCATACGCCTATGAGGAGCAACATGGGAAACCACGAAATCAGCAATGTAAGATACCATGGTGTATCCCCAACGGGTTTTACCTGGATAGTAACACCTTTTTCTTTTAATAAATGCATCATATCGGGGTCTTGAGAAGGTATAATAGTGAAAAAAGGCGTCTGGTCCTGAAATACACCGTCAAGCCTGTCTCCCTGAATAACAACAGCGGTCACTTCACCTTTTTCAATATGTTCCAGAAAACCGCTGTAAGGGATTTCTTGTATTGATTTCTGAGGCTCGTTAAACAGATTGAATATAAAGACCATCACAAGGCCGATAACGAGCCACAGGCTCAAGTTCCTGTAAAAGGTGTTCAAAAGTGATCCTCCGCTAAATAAATTTTTTTTTAAACATAAATCAGAACATATAATAAATCAAAATAACGAATTGAATACAATAATTATTTGGCTTACTTTGCGGCGAGCCAACCATTATTTATACTTTGTCGACCTTGAATTTTGGTGGTGGAATTTAAAACTTGAAATCGGGAAAATACAAAAAAATAACTTCGTTATCAAATTTCAAGTCTCAAATTTTACAGTTCTGATATCGGCATTTAATTCAATAATACACACTTTTTCAAAAAAGTGTAAACAGGTGAATGAAAATGACGCCTTTATTACATTACCCACTGAAGCGAAAGCGCCTTTCCGCCCGTTTGAAGGAGCCTGTAGGGATGGGAGATTTCAACTCCTGCTATCGCTACTACTTCTTTGCCTCTGGCAAGTATCGGCAAAGAGTCTCTGATCTCATGCGGTATTTTGCTTGATATCAAAAAATTTTTGAGTTTAAAAGGCGACGGAGCGCCCAGGGGCCAGAAAATTTCCCCGGGCCTTCTGGTCCTGAGATCAAGAGGAAACTCAACGGCCTGAGGATTTAACCACAGGGGCTTGAAATACTCTTTTCGATTTCTGGATCTAAAGTCACTTGTAACATCTGATAATAAAATCTCCACGTATCCCTTTCCATTGGGGGCAGGCCAATGTCCATGTCCGGTAACGCACACTGAAAAACCGGCGTCATTTGAATCCGGAATTTGTTTTTCAGGGCTGGAAGAGGAAACAAACAGCTCTTCATATCTTCTAAATGCCACAGCACCTCCGGGCAGCCTGAATGAGGCGCAAGGGTCTTTAAGGCTTTTAACCAAAGTATCTATACCCAGAAGATGGCTGGCCCTCACCCTGCCGCTGAATAGTCTCAAATCCCTGAGGGCCATTCTGTAAATTCTGCGGCGAATCGGTTCAGGATATTCTTTAATTTTTTTTATACTGAAACACAGTTTTCCTTCCTGAGAAGGGAATGACAATGAATTCGTATATGCCTCTTCCGCCATCTCTGTCAACAGGTGATGATCGTCTGCCAGCATTTCTGTCATACGGTTGATAGTACGCACAATGGCAGGATTGAAATTCTCAGTCAAGAAAGGCACAAGGTCTTTGCGAATCTGATTTCGCAGATATTTCCTGCTGTTATTAGATCGATCTATTACATATGGTATATCATGGACTTTAAGGTGGTCCAGAATCTGCTGCTTGGTTACACCCAGAAGTGGACGGACTATGCAGTTATCTCTTACCCATGGAATTCCACTGAGTCCTGAGAGACCTGCACCTCTGATCAAGCGCATAAGCACCTCTTCTGCCTGATCGTCAGCAGTATGTGCCGTGGCGATATATTTACTCTTGGTTTCAATACGCACACGTTCCAGAAATTCATATCTGAGGATTCGAGCGGCCTCCTGAATTCCCATGCCTTCCCTGCGGGCAAAGGCTTTGACATTGCCGTACTCAATATAAAAACCCAGTCCAAAATTATGAGACAGCCTTTTGACAAAACGGGCATCGTTTCTGGATTCAGAGCCCCTGAGGCCGTGCTCAAAGTGGGCCACTTTCAGGGCCAAACCCCAATGGCTGCTCAATACATTAAGAATATGCAGCAAACAGACAGAATCGGGTCCACCTGAAACTGCTACCACTATTCCGGTTCCAGGTTCAAAAAGGTTTTTGCGCCTCACAGTCAGTCTGACGAGCGATGGTAAAGATGACATCTCAGACTTCGGAAAGGATGATACATGGTTCCTCTTGGGAGCGAGACTTAACAAAATCAGCCACCAGCCTAAATTTATTAATATTGGCGATTATAAATACAATTTATTATCTATAATAACTCATTTTAGGTGTTATTTCAATTTAAGAGCTGCCTGCAGCCGTTGCAGTTGAATATAGTAGATATTATCAGTTAACGGAGTTTTGCGAACAGGTCGGAATTATAAAAAGATTGAACCGCAAACAGAAAACAGACGTGAAGATATCTTTATCTTACCGTTTAGCGTACTTTTTATAATAAAAAAATAGTGAGCAGCAGCCTTGCATCAATGCCCGGCGGCCCTTAGTTCCTGCAATAAGGTTAATGGAATTTCCCACTTATTGAGTGGACTGATCAAATAGAGTCCGTCAACGAATGGAATGATATCGGCAATCAGTTTTTTGGCTAGGTCCAGGGCCGCTTTACGCTGGTCTTCGACCTTTTCATATTTCCATAGATGTTTTCTAATCTCTCTGGGAATTGAAATGCCCGGGATTTCGTTGTGGAGAAAATCCGCGTTCCTGGCGGATATCAGGGGGAAAATACCTGTGAAGATAAAGAGGTTCAGGTGCTGCGTACTATTCATCATAGCCTCTACGGCATCTCGATCAAAAATAGGCTGGGTCATGACAAAATGCGCGCCCATATCGGCCTTTCGTGCCAGTCTGCTGATCTGTAAATCAGGATTTGCAGGACGATAGCTGAAGGCGGCACCAATAGAGAAATTAGTGCGCTTTTTCATCGATACCCCTGCCATATTCAGGCCATGGTTGAACTGACTTATCATTTGTATCAGGCCAAAGGAACGGACATCAAATACTCCGCTGACACCGGGCTGATCCGTTGAGGTGGCCGGATCTCCGGTAATGGCCAATATGGCCTCCAGTCCGAGTATATGAGCCCCCATTATCTGTGCCTGAAGACCTAATATATTACGATCTCTGCAGGTCAGATGAAGCACCGTCTGTATGCCTGTTTCCACGCGAATTCTGTGCGCCAGGGATAGATTGTCTGTTCGAAGAACGGCCAGGGGATGTTCAGCAAGGGTGATGGCATCAGCGCCGGCATCGGCCAGGGCACGTGCTCCAGTGAGAATTCCATCTACATCAAGATGCTTGGGAGGATCCACTTCCACAAGCACAGGGATGCGGTCGGGTCTCAGGCCGTCGATCAGTCCGCCCCGGCCAATAAGGTCCTTTTCGCCTTCGGGCAGATCGAAGGCCGTCTCCGCGCTGGCTGTAACCCCTGTGGCCCTGGGTCTCTTTATATGAAGATGCTGTCTGAATTCATGAATATGGGCCGGTGTCGTACCGCAGCATCCACCAATCAGGCGAACACCAAGCTTGACCATTTCAGCCACCTTTTCAGCCATGTAGGTGGGGGGTGTGGAATATACCATGCGGTGTTCTATGATCTCTGGTAAACCCGCATTGGGAAACGCTGAAAGAAAAACTTCATTTTTAAGAAAAGACAGCCGCTCAACCGCAGAGAGCATAGCCTTCACTCCCCGTCCGCAATTCGTACCCACGACCGTAGCCCCGGCAGCGGCTGTCGCCCTGCCGCAATCCAGGGCATCCAGGCCGATGGCTGTCCGCCCGCGGAACGGGTAGATCATTTGAGCTGCAATCGGAATATCAGGTGCAACCTTCTTTGCCGTTTCAATGGCCAAAAGCAGCTCGTCCAGGTAAGTAAAGGTCTCAATAATGAACAGATCCACTCCGCCTTCCAGCAGGGCCGTCATCTGTTCAAAAAAGGCCTCCTGCACCGTACTTGAATCAATTTCATCATTCTCAAGCGGAAACTTTACACCTGTGGGACCAATGGACCCGGCTACGAAGATATCATTGCCTGCCGCCCTGCAAGCCAGCTCAGCCCCCTTCAGGTTGATTTCGCGAATCTTGTGCTCCCGGCCGATCTTGAGCATTTTAAAACGATTGGCCCCAAATGTATTGGTCTCAATGAGTTCGCTTCCGGCCCGAATGTATTCCTCGTGAATAGAATAGACCAGGTCCGGATCGCTGATGTTAAGCGAATCGGTATTTTTTGAGAGGTCTACACCTTTTTCAAAGAGATAGGTACCAAAGGCGCCGTCTCCCAGCATGACTTTATCATTAAGCTGCTCTACGAAGTTGTATTTTATCTGTCTGCTCATCTTCATATTACCTATAACCGAAGTGATTTTCTTCTCTATGACCGAATTTGTCAATCTCCAAACGGGTTTTGACAGATCCTGTTATTTTTTATAGCTGAATATTACCATATTGTCTTCATCTCTTCTTCATCAGGTCTTAATTTAGTGATGGAAAATTATTTAAGTGTTTCTATTTTATAGATTCATAGAATTGGTTTGAATATCACGAAAATGTTATTCTGGAAAAGTTTTGGGAGCAGCTGAATCCATTATCTTCGGGTTTTGTAAATATGCATGCCGGCTTGTTTTTTTCTCTGAAAACACTGTTGTCTGAATACCTGAATATTAGTATGAGATGGAGAAAGACTGAGGACTGCAACGGATTAGATCCTTAACTACGGAGTTGTTGAGGTCAGAAAGGACATGAAAGAGGCTGGTTGGACAGTTCGAGTCCTGGTGAGATACATACTTCTTCAAATACCAGGTACGGCCCTGCTGACCTTAATATTGATCCAGATACACAAATGGTTCGACCTTCCCGTATGGTCCATATATGGTCTTATAGCTGTATCGGTGGTGAAAGACGTAATCCTGTTTCCCCTTGTCTGGCGGGCCTATGACTGGAGTTCACAAAAGGAGGTGAATCCGATGGTCGGCAGACAGGGAATCGTAAGGGAGCGGCTTGCACCGTCGGGCTACATTCGAATCCATGGGGAGCTGTGGAAGGCCGAGCTGAAGAACGGTAATCCACCCATTGAAAAAGGAGAGGCCGTTCGGGTTGAAGAAGTCAGGGGTCTCACGCTGTTTGTAGGACCTTCCGAAGAAGAAGGCAACGAGTAACCTGTAATAATTACTACCTTTCAGGCACGATTAAGGTCTTTTCAAGCGGAGAAAGACACGATTTCTGTAATGAGAAAAGGGGAGCCAGTTCGAATCTTTGAGTGTTTCACCATTTTTTGCAGTTACTATATTGCAGTTACTATATTATTGATAATAACAAATTTGTTCTATCGGTTTTTTCATCCATTGTTTTTTCAATGGGCCACTGACATGACTTCGATATCATTTCACCAGAAAATTTTGCCTGAAAAAGCTGAATTTTATAAAAGACCCCCTAACTGGCCCGACAAAGTCATAGGCCTTACCGGGGGAATAGCATCGGGGAAAAGCACTGTGGGAAGGATGTTGTCAGGACATAATTTCCCGGTCATTGATACAGACATGCTTGCCAAAGAGGTGACAGTGCCAGGGGAACCGGCTTTAGCGGAGCTTGTCAAAACCTTTGGAAAAGGAATTTTAGATGACAATAAGGTCCTTGACAGAAACCGGTTGCTGAACATCATATTGGACGATGCCAGTGCCCGGCAGCTTGTTGAAAGGATTATTCATCCCTATGTATTTAAAAGAATGGATGGAATGCTTCAACATTTGGCCGCTTCAGGAAACAATATCGTAATAGTTGAAGTACCTTTAGTCTTTGAAGCAGGCTGGCAAAAACTTTTTGATTATATCGTTGCAGTACTAGCGCCTGAGCCGCTTTGTATCGAGCGCCTGGTAAGACGCAAGAGAATATCCCATGACACGGCCTCTCAATGGATAGCCACTCAGATTTCTCAGGAAGTAAAGGCCGGAAAGTCTGATTATGTCGTACAAAATTATGCCGGCCTGAATGAATTGCAGATCCAGGTAAATCGGTTATCAGAAATATTAAAACACCTGTAACCGTATACCTATTCGGGAGTTCAAGAGTTGACCTAAAATATAGACAGTTACGAATAGAGTCACTTTACAACGATATTATAAGAGATTATACACGGGTTCAAATCGGTTGTTCAGTTTCCGCCCATGGCTCAACTGGATAGAGCAGCGGACTTCTAATCCGCAGGTTACAGGTTCGAATCCTGTTGGGCGGACCAGTAAAATCAAGCACTTATGGCTTTTTGCTGTAAGTGCTTTTTCTTCATGGGTGTCCATGCAATAATCAGCAGCCTGGCTGCCAGTTTCACTCTCATCCTGGTCTTGATGCCTTGTTGCTTTTCGCGGCCTCTGAGCTTTCAAATGGTTATGGAGCCTTTTTTTCGACGCACAAGGTTCTCTTCCAGAAGACGTTCAACGACCACTCTCAAACGAGATGGGGAGATGCCTTTTGTTTGCACTAATACTTCCTCACAACACCCTTCTGGTTGCAGCGCCATTCTCATAACCATCCCCCGGATTTCACGATCGGAACCATGGAACGGAGGCTGACGGATATACGCAGAGCTCCGCTGGCTGATGTTCGGAAAACGTTTCTTGAGGTCGGCACCATAGTCCATGAGTGCGCTGTACCACTGCCGCGGGTTCTGAGCGTCAAGAGTATCGTGAACGAAAGGAATAATCGCACGGTCCTCCACCTTGCTTGTGTGGGCGAAAAAGTGATGGATAAAGACGGTTCTGATATTTGTTTCGACGAAGACAACCGGTTTATTAAAGGCGAAGGTGCAGATCGCGTGTGCTGTAGCCCTGCCGATACCGGGTAGTACAATCAGCTGTTTCGGGTCATCGGGGATCCTGCCTTGATAATGGTCCATTACTGACCCGGCAAGCCTGTGGAGTGAGAGAGCGCGCCTGTTGTAGCCCAATCCCTGCCACTGTGCCATCACATCTCGCAAAGAGGCTTGGGAAAGCCGGCGAATGGTCGGAAAATGCTTAATAAAGGCATTATATTTCTCGATGACCCGCTGCACCCGTGTCTGCTGTAACATTATTTCCGATACGAGTATTTTATAGGGATCCTTGGTAGCCCTCCATGGCAGGTTCCTGCCATACTTTTCATAATAATCGTAGACTGTTCTTCGAAAAGCCTTTATCCTCGCTGGTGTCAGAATGGATTTTTGCATTACGATCGGTACCGGAGATAAAACGTTATATTTTTTGTTACCAGAGCTGTTAATTTCGGGAGGTAGTTGCCTTTTTCAACAATCCTTTCACACAAGAGGCCTATCTATTTTTTCGAGAGCTTGCCTGCTATTTCGATGGTTAATTTCTTTTTTATTTGTTCCCGTCGAATATGACGAGCGGCAGTACGGATTCAATCGTAAAATATACCAGGAAACTGTCATTCAGATAACGTGACATACAGTATGGCCCGGGCCACTCTGTTTTGCACGTTTCTTCTATCACCTTGCTATTGCCTGTTTCACGCTCTTTCTTGAGATAGAGGCGTTTCCCCTCGTAGCCCCCTCCGTCTTCTCTGAAAAGGTATACGGCGTATGGGTTATTCTGCAGGTTGGCGTGGCTGAGCTTATCCCCCATGATAAAAGCGACATGGGTTTCGTCAATGACATGAGGGTGAGCATAGGCGGCGGCATCGACCTTGCCGTTATCGTCAGCCGTACTGAGCACTCCAAACCCTTTTCTGGTGCTGAAATAATCTTTTAAGCTCATGATATATTTTCCTTTTTTGTTGATAACCTGTGAACAGCCGACCGCTTTTCTTGTGCCTCCTTTTGATCGTGAACTATTACGAGGCCGTAATATCCGTCGACCGTCAGATAATCTCCTGTTTTGATAAGATCTGTCGCATCTGGTATTCCGGTAACACAAGGTATACCGTACTCCCTAGCGATAATAGCTCCGTGAATGAGCATGCCGCCTCGCCTCTCCACAATTGCCGAAACAAGCGGTATCACAAACGTCATATTCGGGTCGATTGCATCACAGACAACTATCTCACCGTTTTGTACTAAACCGAGGTCTTCGGCAGTTGAAAGTACCCGCGCCGTTCCCTCTGCAATTCCTCTGCTTGCCGGTTGCCCTCGTAATTGCCGAGCTTGTACTTTTATATGGCTGTCCTTATGAGTGCTCTCCTTCACAGCTTTCGGTTTGTACGTTCGGAAATGGAGCGCTCGAATAACTTCTTCAGGGTTTGAGCAGGTATAGGTGTCTTTACACCTCCGACCGAGCCTTTTTCTCGATTCTTCGATTGCTTCGGTCAAAAGCCCTTCGAACCTTCCCAGGTAAATATTGTCATCATCACGCAAACGGTAACTCTTTCGTCCGATATCAAGAAGATTTTCAGCATATGCTCTGTCTTTTTTGCTGAATGAATTCAAAAAGAGCTTTTTCTTTTTCTCTCTGCGCCCCGGCCTGTTCTTTTTGCTGGGGCTTTTATGCAATAACTGACGAGCGATGTTCAAAAGTGTCTCTTTTTCATCTTGGCACTTGGTAATATCACATGAAACGCCGGTAAACTTTTCTATAAACTTTTCCAGTCGATCATTTAAAACAGGGTCTGAGTCCGATCGAGGTAATCCCTGGGAACTTTTAAAGATGTCTTTTGCGAACGATTCAAGCGCTCTGTTACGCTCAAGACTCAATAGGTGAGAAGTAGCGAGAATGTCGACGAATTCATATGGATCTTCCGGGGAAAGCCTATCGTTATAGACTTGGCCAAAAAGCCTGAACCCATGTGCAAATGGAATAAATTCATTCCAGTATATCGCTCGCCAGTAGTCAAAGGCTTTCTTTCTCTCCGCTATTTCTTGTGCGAGTTCCTCGTCAGACTTTTTATTGAGATCCCTCCCTGATAACTTATTCGCCGCTTTCGTCATGGCAGGCAGATAAACCTTCTCTATCTTTTCAGAGAGATTATTTAGATTATCGATACTTCTCCTGAGGCTGAGATCCCATACGCGCCGTTTATTGTTATCTCTCGAACTGCGCACCGTTATGGGCCGGGCTTGGAGAATATACAGCAAGCCTCTTCGAAATGTCCACTCGATATCCTGTTTCGATCCGAAAATGTTTTGTATCGTTGTAAGAGTCGAGAAAATTTCTGAAATCTCGTTTTTATTTAGTAAAGGAGAGCGAGTCCCGGCAAGATTTTTCTTTTTGAGTATGGTGCCTTCGGTTGTTACCGTTGTATAGCGCGCATGCGCTGATTGGTGTTGCGATACGATTCTTCCTGTTTCTCCGCTGACTACCCATCGGTCAGGCTCTATGTCCCCGTCAACGAGCCCTTTATTCAGCCCGTATACTGCTTCTATGACCGCCTTCTTTGGGTCGTTAGGATCCTCGCCGAATGCAATTCCTGATTTTGTGCCAACTATCATGTTTTGTATAAGGACTGACATCGCACTGTTATTAATATCAAGCGAGAGCTCTTTACTATAAGAGAGCGCGGCATCTGACCATAGCGACCCCCATACCAGCTTAATATGATGGAGTATTCTGTCTATTCCCGTTACATTCACAAATGAGTCATGGAGGCCGGCAAAAGAGGTCCCTTGCGTATCCTCTGCTGTTGATGAGGATCGTATGACAACCGGTTTTCTCTGGAGAGGCTTCGGGAGACCGGAGATAATATCTTCACGTAACGAAGGGTATAGTGGTGTTCTGACAAACATGTTTCGTATTCGCAGTGAAGCGTCCCAGAGCTCTTCCCAGCGCATATCCTTAAGGTCTTTGCGCCCCAGCTCCATAAGAATACGGCCTTTAAGACCGGTTTGGGTTATAAATTCTTTGTACGCGTCTGGCGTTATACAGATACCGTCCGGTAATCGGATATCTTCCGAAGTCATAATAGAAAGCGCTCGCGCTTTGTTGCCGCAATTCAGATTTTCTTCACGAACGATATCTTTTATGGCGACGGTATATTGCGTCATATCAAAGACAATTCCTTAACTTCCTGAAAGCGGCGGACAAAAATGTACCTGTCGACTTGTATTTCCACAAGGGCGGTTTCAGGATCTTCAATAAAACTCTTTAAGTGAGGGAATCTCTTAAGGTATAATGTGAGATATTTTTTTTTATCCGCTTTCTCAAGCTCGGCTGCTCTGCCGAGGATTGTTAACGCAACCGCATCCTTGAAATCATCGATATCGTTTTTTCTCGTGTCTATCAAGACGGAAACGTGCTGGTTATTCAGTATATTCCGGTATTTTCGGGTACTCCGCATCGTGGCAAAAAATAAGCGCTTGAGATCCTTGGTAAATGAGAAACCCACGAGTGTGGCGTAAGGGTATGGCTCTCCTCGGGTAGCGATCACACCCAGCCGTTCTTTTCGGAGAAGCTTCTCAATGTCACTCCTTAAACTCGGCCTTTTTTTTAACATGTTTGACCTCTCTGCAAAGGTTTCTTCGGTTCTCTTAATGATCCAGTCTTTTCTGGAGAGGCGGCAGGAATCACAACCTGCTCAGAGCAGCCGTGTGAATGACCTTTTGTTATGAGAGAGAGCATAGTATCAGGTCAGGCTATGACTTTATCAGATTCAATATCTCTTTATTCAAAGGAATATCTCTCATCGAATTACCGTAATGGACATAATGAAGCGTGCCGGACTTATCAAGAAGCATCTGTGCAGGCAGTCGGCCCAGACTGAGAGGTTTGACCTCTTGTCCATACAGTTTTTGAATTCTGTGTTCTGGGTCAGGAATACCGATGAAGGGAAAATTCTCCTTCTGCCAGTAGGTTTTGAACTGTTCGGCTTTCTCCGATCCAATGATGACTATTGCAGTATTGAGCTTTTTAAATTCTTGATGGTCTTGACGCAACTGCGCCAAATGTTTCCGACTGAATGGTCAGGAAAATCCACGATTGAGAACCAGAAGCACATTCATTCGGTCGGTAAAATCTGAAAGTGATACCCATCTTCCGTTAAAATCGGTAGCAGTAAATTCGGGGGCATGGGTGTTGAGTTTGACTCGGGACATAAATTTTCCTCAGGTTTTTCTTTTGGTAAAACAATAGGAATTTGCTTTTTGAGAGAGATTATATGCCGATATTACAATAGGTTGTCAAGATAAAATTGGCAAAACATCTTGTACCTGCTGCGGAAATGCTTCAGCCGGCAACGAGGTGTCTATGTCCACTGAACTTCAAAATCTGATTGTTGAGGACAGATTAAAGGACTTCATTGATTTTTCTAAAAAGCATCCTGATTGTTCCACCGCACCTGAATCTTGGTATCTGATTGTCAAGCGAACATTTCAGTTCACCCGACCGCTATTCCGCTGTGCTCGTGTGTCATGAAGAGTTGACCTTGAGCTTTCGTTTAAAAAAACGATGTGATACCGGCCATTACTCACTCGTCGGCCATCCGGATTTCACAGACACCCTTTCGTGATGATGCCCTTGCCTTTGGCTATTATTTTCGTTAACATAACTCCATATACAGGGGACTTTCATCCTATAAGCTAATGCCCATGTCGGGCTTACGCCAGGGGCTGATCTGAGGCGATTAGTTCACATGCCGGAAGGAGAAACAGATATGGGTGATAAGGGGAAAAAAGACAAAGGCAAAAAGGAACAACGAAAAAAGGCCCAGCTTAATCCAAAGGAAAAAAGAAAATCAAAAAAAGAAAAGAAAAACCAAGTGCCCAGTGCAGTTTAGTGAACTTAAATCAGGCACTGAAGTTGTGTGCCAGTTAACATAAGAGACGATTCAAGCCGTTGCAAATGTCGGCCTATAAAGGCGCGGTTGTGTGCGAGCGTGAGAATCGTGGACTTAATTGACTAGCCTTCGTCCTTCGTTTTCCTTGTAATTGCCTTGGCAATGGCAGACTGAGAAGCTTCGAGCTTTCGGGCTGCTTTCGCCAGGGGGATTCCATAATTCTGTACCAGT
>Ga0180431_10006557_pt1 | contig 13792 bp, 10 predicted proteins | sample SS_ome_11_FD_132459 | JGI IMG/M metagenome (GOLD analysis project Ga0180431, IMG submission 132459) | Hypersaline lake sediment archaeal communities from the Salton Sea, California, USA - SS_1_MS_1 metaG | ecosystem: Environmental > Aquatic > Non-marine Saline and Alkaline > Hypersaline >... | reverse complement strand
CTCGAACATCGACTTGGGCAGGAACCGTTCGTTCCACAGCGGCCCGCTCTGGAGCGCGTACGTGCTCCCGCGGTCGGGCTCGCCGCAGTCGAGCCGCTCGCTCATGCCCGCCAGCCCCATTGCAATCAGCGCCGCCATCTGGAGGTACACGTTGCCCGCCGTGTCGGGATTGCGCAGCTCGATTCGCGTGCTCTCGGGGCCGGTTGCGTAGGGGATGCGGACCATGGAGCTGCGGTTCTTCAGCCCCCAGCCCCGGACCACCGGGGCCTCCCGCTCCAGCACGTATGCCTTGTACGAGTTGTGCGTGGAGGCCATGACGATGGACGCCTCGCGGGCGTATTTGAGGATGCCCCCGATGAACCGCCGCGCGCGTGCGCTCAGGCGGTGCTCGTCGGCCTCGTCGAAGAACACGTTCTTCCCGTCGAGGTCCTGCATGGAGAGGTGAATGTGGAACGCGTTGCGATTCTCGCCGTCAAAGGGCTTGGGCATGAACGTGGCGTAGTAGCCGTGCTCGCGCGCGACCCTGTGCGTGACGTAGTTGAAGAGCACCGTGCGGTCGGCCGCGGCCAGCGGGTCGGCGCATGCCAGGTTCACCTCGTGCTGGCTGGCGGTGACCTCGTGATGGGTCTTCTCGAAGCGCACGCCGCACGTTCCGAGCACCCGGACGATCGCCCGCGGGACCGCGTCGCCCCGGTCGTGGGGATCGGTATGGAAATACCCGGCCTTGTCGCTGTGGATGCCCTCGCCGAAGCGGTCGGCCGTCAGCAGGAAAAACTCGTGCTCCGGACCGGCGAGGAACGTGCACCCGTGCTCGGACTTCGCCCGCTCCAGCACCCGCTCCAGCACCGCGCGAGTGTCGGTGGCCGAGCGCGCTTCTGGCGAGTCGCACACCTTGCCGATGAAGAATCCGGTCTTCTCGTCGCTGAACTCGAGCAACCGGAAGGTGCCGGGGTCGGGAATGAGAAGCTTGTCGCTGTCCTGTACCGCGCCCATCCCGTCCACGGAGCTGCTGTCGAACCCGACGCCATGCGCGACGATGCGCTCGATGTCCTCAGGGTTCACCTGAAGCGTGATGGGCCGTCCGTTGACGTCCAGACTGAACACCCGCGCCGAGTCCGCCTGACGCAACTGCTCGTGCAGCGCTTGCTTGTCCATGTGCCGGGGTCTCCCCTCGCTTCACTCGGGGATATTGGGGATGGTCGTGAACTCGCCCTTGTAGTTGCGCAGCCTGTACTCGGTCTCTCCCTTCTCCATGATGTAGTAGTCGGGCATCAGGGGGATCTTGCCGATATTGGTGGCGATGACGTACATCGGCTGGGCCAGGCCCGTGGTGTGTCCGCGCAGGGCGTCGCGGATCAGCTCGGCGCCCTTCTCGACCGGGGTGCGGAAGTGGTCGGTGCCGGGCGTGGCCTCGCAGTAGAACACGTAGTACGGGCGAATGCGCACCGTCAGGAGCTTCTGGTGCAGCTTCCTGAAGGTCTCGACATCGTCGTTGATCCCCTTGAGCAGCACGGCCTGGTTGCCTACGTTGACCCCGCAACGCAGCAGGTCGTACACCGCGCGCGCCGCTTGCTCGGTGATTTCCTTGGGATGGTTGCACTGCGTGTTGATCCAGATGGGGACCTTGTGCAACCCCTCCAGGACCTTCATCAGCCCCTTGGTGATGCGCTGGGGCAGCACGATCGGCGTGCGCGTGCCGAAGCGGATCATCTCCACGTGGTCGATCTCGCGCAGCTTTCGAATGAGATACTCCACCTGGTCGTCGGGCAGGATGAACGGGTCTCCTCCGGTGACGAGCACGTCGCGGATTTCGCGATGCTGCGCGATCCATTCCAGTCCCTCGTCCACATCGAACCGCAGCCGAAGATGCCCATCCACCACCACCTCCTTTCGGAAGCAATGTCGGCAGTAATTGGCGCACATATCGGTCACCGTGAACGCGATGCGGTCGTGGTACTGCCGGGCGATGCTGTCCGGCCGCGGCTCGCCGGTTGCGCGGTTCTCCTTCCAGACCAGGTAGTCGGGTATTCCGTAGCGGTTCTCCTGTTCCTTCACCGAAGGGATGACCTGTCTGCGAATCGGGCAATCCGGGTCGTCCGGGTCCATCAGCGAGGCGAAGTAGGGCGTGGTGCCCCACTTGGTCTTCATGGTGGTGATGGCCTCTTCCTCTTCCGGCGTCACGTGGATGAATTCCCTCAGCCGGTCGAGGGTGTTGACCATGTTCTTCATCTGCTCACGCCACGGTTCCATTGTCTGCTCCCGGTGCATGGGACGGACTCACGCGTTGTCGCCAGTCGAAACCACCGTTCATACTCCTCCATGCCGTGCTTGTCAACGCCATGCTCGCGCTTTGTGGCCCCTATGAGCCTCCGCGGAACTCGGACCAGAGCTTCCGGATGAAGCCGCCTTCCGCGCTGCCGTGCGAAGCGGAGCTCACCGCCGAGCACGGGGCGCGCCCTGCCGGATGTCGGAGCGGGAGACGCCACTCTGTCCCGATGAACGCGTATGCCGACGAGGTTTCGTGGAGAGAGAGTGACGTCGTTGACGGGCAGCGCACGGCAGTCCTGCGGACCGTCCACAAAGGCGACCAGCAAACGACTGGCGCCAACAACTGACAGCGCGCGAATGCGCCGCCGGCTGTGTCTGGGGGTCTTCGTGCTCGCCGCCTACTCCGCACCCCCCTCCACGCCCTCGACCACGTGCTCGTACTTCTCGTGGATCATGCCGCGGTCGAACGCGTCGAACTCGGCGAGCATCGCCTGCTGTTCCTCGTCGTCCAGGTGCCCCATGGCTGCGGGGAAGAAGCTCTTGTCTTCCTTCACGATGTGGCGGCGGTACAGGTCCACGAGCTTGGACAGGGCCTCGGCCGCGGCCTGAGAGCCTCGGTCCCGGTCGCCCGCCTCGTACCGGTCCGCGGCCGCCTCCAGCTCGCCGACCGTGCGCCGGCCGACCCGGTGCTCCTCCACGAGATCCTGCATGGCGGCCCGGTCCTCGGCCGAGAGCGGCTTTTCGTCCAGGCCGCGGAACAGGATCTCCTCCTCCTTGCCGTGGTGGGTGCGGTCCGCGTACACCCGGAAAAAGTCCACGGCCGTGCGCACGAGCCCGGCGTCGAGCTCGTTCGAGCTGCGCACGCGTTCGAGCTCCCGGGCCAGGCGCTCGACCATGCGCTCAATGACCCGGTGCTCCTTCATGAGGGGCCCGCGCGGCTGCATGGGGTTCTCCTTTGCTCTGGTCTTCGAACCGGACAGGTCTCCGATGAGCAAGCTGCCGCTGCAAGGCACGTGCCAGGCGCGCGCCGCGCCTCAGGCGAGCTCGCCCCGGTATACGAGGCGCACGGGCCCCTCCAGGGCCACGTCCGCAAACGCGTCGCCCTGGGGCCGAAAATGCACGCGCAGGCTCTCGCCCGACCGGGTGCGCACCGTCACCGGGCTCGCCAGCCCCCAGGCGCGCGCGGCCACGAGCGCCGCGGCCACGGCCCCGGTGCCACAGGCGAGCGTCTCGTCCTCCACGCCGCGCTCGTACGTGCGCAGGTCCACGCCGCCCTGCGCGCCGCGGGCCAGGAAGTCCGCGTTCGCGCCCGCGGGCGCGAAGTCCGGATGCGTGCGGATGGCCCGGCCCCAGGCGCGCACGGAGACGGCCTGCACATCGTCCACGGACACGACCACGTGCGGCACGCCCGTGTCGATGCGCCAGGCGGGCCGGGTCTCGTGCGCGAACTCGAGCGCCTCGATGTACGCGAGCGCGCCGACCCGGGGCAGGCCCACGCGCGCGCCGTCCTCGACCAGCGTCGCGGTCACCACGCCGGCCAGGGTCTGCACGCGCTGCGCGTCCGGGGCGATGTCGTGCGCGTGCGCGAACCGCGCCGCGCACCGCGCGCCGTTCCCGCACATCTCCGCCTCGCTGCCGTCCGGGTTAAAGATACGCAGCCGGTAGTCCGCGGTCTCGGAGGGCTCGACGAAGAGCACCCCGTCCGCCCCAACCCCCATGGCGCGCGGGCACACGCGCCGCGCGAAGGCCGGCTTGTCCGCCTCGGCCACGAGCGCGTCCCGGTTGTCGAGCACCACGAAATCGTTGCCCGCGCCGACCATCTTCCAGAAGCGGATCATGGGGCTCCTCCCGGTTCGCATGGTACCCGGACCGCGCGCGCAACGCAATGTCCTGCGGCGCGCGGCGGAGGGCGGCATTGGTCTTGACCGGCGCACATGTGCGCGCTATCATCATGGGCCTGTGCAGCGAGAGGAGGAGACGACCTTGCCCCAAGCCCTGACCAAGCGCGAGCGGGGCGCCCTGCGCAAGCGCATGCTGCAACTGCGCTGCGAGCTCATGGGCGACTCGGACGCCATGGCCCGCGAGGCGCTCATCGGCGACAGCAAGTCCGACAACGGCAACCTGTCCACCGTGCCCCAGCACATGGCCGACCGCGGCAGCGACGCCTTTGAGCAGGAGTTCACCCTGGGCCGCCTGGAGAACGCGAACGAGATCATCGCGCAGATCGACGAGGCCCTCGAGCGCATGGAGGCTGGCGCCTACGGCATCTGCGAGGGATGCGGCCAGTCCATTGCGCCCCGCCGGCTGCGCATCCGCCCCTACGCCTCTTTGTGCGTGACATGCAAACAGAACCAGGAAACCGAGAGCGCCTGAGGCGACTGGCCCTGCTGGGCGCCACTGCCGCGGTGGTCGTGGCCCTGGACCAGGGGACCAAGTGGGCGGTGTTCGGCTCCCTGGTCCCGGGCGACTCGGCGGCGCTGGTGCCCGGGGTGGTGCGCCTGACCCCGCGCGCGAATACGGGCGCGGCCTTCAGCCTGTTCGCCGGCCTGCCCTACGGGAACGCGATCCTGCTGGCGGTCACCGTGTGCGTGGCCGCGGTGCTCGTAGTCCTGGCCTTGCGCCCGGGCTGGCAGGCGCCCGCGTGGGCGTTCGGCCTGCTCGTGGGCGGCGCGATCGCCAACGGCGCCGACCGGCTGGCCTGGGGCCATGTGCGCGACTTCCTGGACCTTCAGGGGTGGCTCGCCTGGTGGCCTACGTTCAACGTGGCCGACGCGGGCATCACCCTGGGCGCGGCCGCGCTGGCCGTGGCTGCGCTCGCCGGAGGCCGCCACGCCGAGGAGGAACCCGATGAGCGCGGCTGACCCGAGGCCGACCCCGGCCCCGCGCGACGCGCAGCGTCTGGGCACCCAGGTGGGCGCCCTCGCGCTCGCGAACCCGGTGCTCACGGCCTCGGGCACGTTCGGGTCCGGAGACGAGTACGCGGACTTCCTGGACCTGGACCGGCTGGGCGGCCTCGTCACGAAGAGCGTGACCCTGCACCCTACGCAGGGCAATCCGCCGCCCCGCGTGGCCGAGACGCCAGCCGGCATGCTCAACGCCATCGGCCTGCACAACGACGGGGTCGAGGCCCTGTGCCGCGAGCGCTTGCCCGCGCTACAGGCGTGCGCCGCGCGCGTGGTCGTAAGCGTGGCCGGCAGCACGATCGAGGAGTACGCGGCCGTGGTCGACCGGCTCGCCGCCGAGCCGCGCGTCGACGCCCTGGAAGTGAACGTGAGCTGCCCGAACGTGAAGCAGGGCGGCATGACTTTCGGCGTATCCGCGTCGAGCTGTGCGGACCTGGTGGCCGCGCTGCGCGAGCGCACGGACAAGCCGCTGTGGGTCAAGCTCAGCCCGAATGTGACCGACGTCACGGAGATCGCGCGCGCCGCGGCCCGTGCGGGCGCGGATGCCCTGGTCGTGGCGAACACCCTGCTGGGCATGGCCGTGGACGTGGAGCGCCGCCGGGCGCTCCTGCCCAACGTCACCGGGGGCCTCAGCGGTCCGGCCATCCGGCCCGTGGCCTTGCGCCTCGTGTGGCAGGTCACCCACGCCGTGGACCTGCCCGTGGTGGGCGTGGGCGGCATCGCCAGCGTCGAGGACGTGGTGGCGTTCCTGCTCTGCGGGGCCGCGGCCGTACAGGTGGGGACCATGAACTTCGTGCGCCCGAGCATCGCCGTGGAGCTCATCGACGGGCTGGACCGTTGGTTGCAAGAGCACGGCGAAACCGTGCGCGTCCTCCAGGGCGCCCTGGAGGCGCCGCCCGCCTGAGGGCGCGGGCGGAGGTTGACCGGCGGCGTCTCTCGCGGGCCGCTGGACGGAGCGACCGGACCCGGGGACAAGCGAAGGGAGGCCTCGTATGAGCGCGGAGCAGAACGAGTTCACGCCGATTCCCTGCGAGATCGCGCGCCTGGTCATCAGCGAGACCCAGGAGGCCCCGACCCTGGTGATGCTGCGCGAAAAGGACGGCGAGCGCACGCTCACCATCGGCATCCATATCGTGGAGGCCATCGCGATCAACCGCAAGCTCTCGGACGAAGAGCTGCCCCGGCCCATGACCCACGACCTGCTCGTGTCGGTGATCGAGCACATGGGCGGCGCCCTGGAGCGCGTGGTGGTCAACGACCTGCGCGTGAACGCCACCGGCCAGGGCACGTACTATGCGCTTCTGTTCATCCGCATGCAGGACGGCCGCGAAGTCGTGGTCGACTCCCGGCCCTCGGACGGGCTCAGCCTCGCCGTGCGGGTGGACTGCCCCATCTACGTGGCCGACCACGTGTTTGACCTGAGCGCCGACTGATGCCGGCTCCCTCCGACTCGGGTGGTTCGCAGATTCCCGGCTCGGGAAACGGTTCGAGGCCACCCCCGCCGCGCATCTCCTGGCAACGCAACCTGGTGTTCGTGTGGTTGTCGCAACTGCTGTCCATCAGCGGGTTCAATTTCGCGCTGCCGTTCGTCAGCTACTACATGCAGGAGGACCTGGGTGTCACCGACCAGGAGGCCGTCAAGCTGTACACCGGCGTGTTCATGGGCGGGGCGTCCCTGGCCATGGCGTTCGCGGCCCCCATCTGGGGGATGCTCGCCGATCGGTACGGCCGGCGGCTGATGATGCTGCGCGCGAACTTCAGCGGCGCGGTCATCATCTTCTCCATGGGGCTGGTGTCCTCGGTGGGCCAGTTGTTGGCGCTTCGCTTCCTCCAGGGCGCGCTCACCGGCACGGTGACCGCCGCCCTGACGCTGGTGGCCGTGTCCACCCCGGAGCGTCGACATGGACTGGCCTTTGGCGCACTCTCCTCGGCCGTGTTCGGAGGCATGCTCACCGGCGCCCTGTTGGGCGGGATGTGCGCGGACGCCTTCGGGTATGCGACGAGCTTCAAGCTCTCGGGGGGGCTCCTGTTCACCAGCGGCTGCCTCATCGTGTTCGGGGTGCGCGAGGACTTCCAGCCGCCGCTGCGCGACGCCGCACAGACCGTGCCCCGGCGGCGTAGGCTGCGCCTGCGCCTGCCGCGGCTGGGCCCGGCCTTGCCGCTGCTTGTGCTGATGTTGTTCACCTCGTTTTCGCGCCGGTTCATCACCCCCATCCTGCCGTTGTTCGTCCAGCACCTGCACGGCGGCACCCAGGGCGCGGCTACGATCAACGGACAGCTCCAGGCGACCGGCGCGGTCGCGTGCATGCTCGCGGGTCTGACCCTCAGCCGACTGGCCGACCATGTCGCCCCGCCGCGTATCGGAAGGCTGTCGGCCATCGGCGCGGCCCTGTTCGCGGGCCTGATGGGAGTGACCGCTGGATTCGGGTGGCTCTTCGTTGCCTTCGCCTTATGCATGTTTTGGGCCGGGGGGTTGGACCCGGTATTCCAGGTCTGGCTCACGCGCAACACCCCGCCGGAGAAGCGCGGCGGAGTGCTCGGCTGGTCGGTCACGTTCAAGAGCCTGGGGTGGCTGACCGGCAGCATGGGCGCGGTGTTCCTGGCCGTGGGCACGACCCGGGCGAGCGCCGCCGGATGGCTGGGCCCGGCGCCGGGCGGGTCCGTACAGCTGGAGATGGGCTACCGCGCGGTGTTCCTCGGGGCGGCCGTGGCCTACTTGGTGATCCTGCCTTTGGTCGGTTGGGCGGTGCGTTCGATCATCTCCAGCCGCGGGGCCATCGAGCCCCACGACGTGCCCGCGCACGAACGCGCGCACGGGCCGCCCGCGCCCGCCGAGGACGAGCCCGCCGACGCGTAGCCCGGCCGGCGCGTCGCCTCCCGCGGGCGGCCACAATCCCTCAAGTCTCTGTAGCTCCCTGCCGTACATATACATGGAGGGATCGGGGCCCAAAGACGGTCCCGGTCGAAGGCCCGAAGGGGCGGGGGTGCGCATGGACGGCGAGCGGGCGGCGCGTCTGAAGGGGGAGACGACCGACGCACCCGCCCCGGCGACCGCGAGGTCAGGAGACGCGAGGTGGAAGTGCCCACGGTTCCGGTCACGAGCGCCCATGATCGCAAGGGCGGCGCCCAGCGCCGACCCAGGCGCCGACGCCGCGAGCGCGACGAGGAGCCCCCTCCCGACGCCCTGCCCGAGGAGCCCGCACCCGAGGCCCCGAAGGATGGCGTGCACCTGGACGTCGTAGCCTGAGCCTTTTCTCCACAATTCTCTAGCGCACCAATTGCCGCCGTCTCGAAGACGACCTGCCGCATTCCATGCCCCCGCAAGCCGGGGAGCCATGAATTTCCCTCCCCCTATCCCCCTCCCGGAGGGAGGGGGACACCCGGCGCGCCCTGGGCGGTTCTCCCTCTCCCCCCGGGAGAGGGCCGGGGTGAGGGACGCTTCTCCCTCTCCCCCCGGGAGAGGGCCGGGGTGAGGGACGTTGCGCATCATCCTGCGCGCAGTCATCGGGCGAAGACAACCTCTCCCTCCCCCTACCCCCTCCCGGAGGGAGGGGGACAGCCGGTCCGCCTTGGGCAGGTCTCCCTCTCCCCCTGGGAGAGGGCCGGGGTGAGGGACGCTTCTCTCTCTCCCTGCGGGAGAGGGCCGGGGTGAGGGACGCGGGCATGGGGGGTCGGCCCTACGAGAGGAGCGGGAGGCCCCCCGGGGCGAGGCGCGCACGACCCGCGCACGAGCCGCGACACACTTCCTAGACTACATCCATATGCAAGGACACGCGGACGGAGCGTGCGGGCGCGCGACGTCTGCGACCGAAGCGGCGTCCGCCCGAACGGCGCCGCACGCGCAGCGGCCCTGCTCAGCCGCGCAAGAGCTCCAGCACGTTTTGGCTGACCACGTTCGCCTGGGCCAGCATCGCGGTGCCCGCCTGCACCAGGATCTGGTTCTTGGTGTACTCGGACATCTCCGCAGCCATGTTCGCGTCGCGGATGGCGCTCTCGGTGCTCACGATGTTCTCCACGGCGACGTTCAGGCTGTTGATGTTCGTCTGGAGCATGTTCTTCTGGAACGCGCCCAGTCGCGCGCGCAGGCTGGACACGTCCGTGATCGCCTGCGCGACCACCTTCATGGCGGTGACCGGGTCCTTGGCCAGGCTCGCGTCGCCGCCGCCGAGCACGTCCTGGAGCGTGTACAGGGTCTCGCCCACCTGCACCTGCCCGAGGTTGGGCACGGCCATGCTGGGGATGCCGTACACGGTGCGCGACTGGTCGCCGTCGTTCTCGCCCAGCTGGAACTGCATGCCGCCCACGAAGTTGTCCAGGGTCTCCTCGGTCACGTGGCGGGCGTTGGTGGCGTAGCTGAAGGTGTTCGTGATCGTCGGCGTGGCCGCGTCCTCCACGGCCTGGAGCGCCGTGGCCCGGCTGTAGAGCGCGCCCACGTCGTGCCCGGCCTGGGCGATGATCGTCTCGCCGAGCTCGCCCTCGTTGAACACCAGCCGCCCGGTGAAGTCCGGCGTGGTGACGCTCGCCACCAGGCCGTCGGTGGACAGGGACGCGCCGTTGAGGGTCACCACGGCGTCGTCGCCCGTCCGCTGGATGGTCTGGCCCTCCTGCACGGTGACCGGGGTGTCGTCCTGCGCGGTGGCGTAGTAGGTCCAAAGCTCGCCTTCCTGGTTCTGCACGCGCACGTACTGGGTGGACCCGTATTCCTGGCTGTACAGGCGCAGGCCCAGGTCGTCGAACGCCAGCGTCCCGGTCTCCTCGCCTGCGCCGGCCGCGCCGGTGAAGGTCAGGGTCATGTGCAGGCCCGAGTCGTTCTCCTCCTCGATGCGCACCGATCCGCCCGCGGCCAGGTTCGCCGCGCCCGAGGCGACCAAGTCCTCCTGGGCCATGCCCGCGTCCTTGTACACCTCGATCGTGCGGTTCGCGGCCGCACCCGTGGCCCGGAAGTAGAGCTTGCCGTTCATGTCCGTGTTCTCGGCCAGGCGCACGCCGCTGAGGATCGATGCGGTGGTGGGGTTGTTCACCGTGTCGTTGAACCCGGTCAGGGTCAACGCGGAGTAGTCCACCCCGTCCGTGGCGGTGCTTAGCTCCTGGCCGACCAGGGACACGGTCATGACGTCGTTCGCCGCGCAGTTCGCGGCGTTGCACGCGAGCAGCAGGTCGTCGTTTTGCAGGCCCGAGTCGTTGGCCGCGGTGAAGTCGAGCGTATAGTCGGTGGGGTCGCCCGACGGGTTGACCGCGCCCGAGGCGGCCTGCACGCTCGTGCCCGAGCCGACGAGCATCGTGAGGTCGGCGTCCTTGTACACCTCGAAGTCCACAGAGTCGTCCACCCCGTCCGCGCCCGGCACGCCCCCGGCGTGGTCCCAGGCGTCGTAGACCTGGGTCACCTTCACGTACACGCGGCCGTGGCCGTCGGTGTTCTTGCCCACCAGGAACCGCTGGTTCGACAGGGCGTCGGTGCCGCGCGCGTCGATGCCCAGGATCTTGTCGTTCGCGGCATTCGCGTCGTTCAGGTTCGCGGCGTAGACCTCCGCGCCGCCGGCCGCGCGCGTGGTGCTGACGTTCAGGTCCAGGGCGGCGGTGGTGCTGTCCGCGGGCGCGACGTTGCTGGAGAACAGGAGCTGGCAGCCCACGCCCGTGGAGTCCTTCACGTTGTTGATGGCGCTCGCCACGGACCCGAGGTTCGTCTGTGCGCTGAAGTTGAACTGCCGCGCGCCCTTGTTGCCCGTGAGGATAAAGCTCTGGTCCTCGCTCAGGCTCGCGCCGTTGATCTCGCAGTCGATGTTGTTGTTGTCCGCCTCCACGTAGGCGCGCAGGGCCTCCTTGGTGTAGTCGGCCCGGGTGGCCGAACGCTGGCCGTTGAACGTGATGTTCATGCTCACGCCCGTGCGCTTGAAGATCTGGTCGATGCGGGTCTGCCCGATGTCCAGCAGGGGAAAGTCCATGGTGTCGTCGACCACCGTGCTGCGGGTGTAGACCACGCTTTTGGACCCGTTGAGCAGGAATTGGTCGGAGTACTTGGTGGTGTTCGCGATGCGGTCCAGGGTCTGGATGGCCGAGTCGACCTCGGACTGGTCCGCGCGGATCTGGTCCGGCGCGGTGACCCCGTCGTTCGAGGCGTGCAGCGCGAGCGCGCGCAGGTTGCGCAGGATCTCGTTCATCTCGATGAGCGCGCCCTCGGTGATGCCGATGACGTTCCAGGCCTCCTGCGAGTTGCGCACCGCCCGACGCAGGCCCTTGACCTGGCTGCGCAGCTGCTCGCTGATGATCAATCCCGCCGGGTCGTCGGCGGCGACGTTGATCTGGTAGCCGCTGGAGAGCTTCTCCAGGCTCTTGGCCAGGTCGTTGCTCGAGCGCTCCAGGTTGCGCTCGGTGTTGAGCGCCGAGATGTTATGGTTGATAATAAGCGACATCGGTCCTTCCTCCCTGACGGGGTTCGCCGTCCATGCCTACGCGCGCGCCTGCCGCCGACCCCCGGGTGCGGCGGAGGCGCGCCCCCGGAGACAATTCAACGGCCGTGCCCGGACCGTCTCTTCAAATGGGAAAGGGTCGACGGAGCCTTATGTCAATCGACAACAACGGATTGTGACTGCAAATGCGGCGGCTGGACCCCACGAGTGGTTCGCCTGCGCGCCTATGCTCCGGAACGCGCTGCCGCGCGAGGAGTGGACTTGCCGGAAGAATCTGCCGGATTCAGGGCGCGCGCGGCTCCTGCTCGCCGGAGGGATGCACTGCCTTGTGGAACGCATCATAGTGCTCGAGATAGATGCCCAACTGCCCGCTGTCAGCCCGAGCCAGGGCCTCGGTCTGGACCTCCAGGGCCTGCTCGGGGTCGCCCGTCTCGAACAGGGCCAGGGCCAGGGTGTCCAGGAACGCGGGCATGGCGCTCGCGGCCGGGTGCTGCTTTACGCACTCCGCGGCCAGGGCCCGCGCCCGGGCCGGGTCGCGCAGGGACGCGTCCTCTGCGGTGAGCAAGAGGTACGCCGCCTCGTTGAGCGCGGCCGCCCGGTCGAGCCGTGCGCGCGGCCCCTCGGGCTCGGACGCGTCTTCGAGCAGCCACTCCAGCACGGCAAGCGCAGCGCGTTCGCCCTCCGGCCCTGTGCGCAGCAGCACCCCCGCGCGACGGAGTGCGAGCTCATAGGCCGCGCTGCCCGCGCGCGGAGAGGGGCCTGTGCGGTCCGCGTCCACGAGCGCCCCCGCTATGTCGGCCTGATGTGCGGCCTCCTGACGGAAGAGCTCTCCCGCTTGCGTGTGGGGCGCGTACGCGAGGTACGCGTCGGCCAGGGCCAGGCGCGCGGCCGGGTCTTCGGGACGGCGGTCGCGGGCCTCTTCCAACCGGGCGATGCGCTCGCGCAGTCCCGCCGGGTCGTCCGGACCTTCGCGTGCGGCCTGCAGGCCCGGGGCTGGCGTGGGCCGCGCGAACCAGCGCGCCACCGCGCCCGTGGCCCAGCCCACCAGCCACGCTGCGGTGCCCACCAGAAACACGAGCGCGGCCACCGTGGCCACGCGACCCAGGGGACGTGCGCGACGCTTCGCGGGCGGATCGGGCAGGGGCATGCGGGGCTCCTGGGGCGCGCGAGGTCGATCGGACACCCGGCGGACGGACGGCGCCTCGGGTCCGAGAGACGGAACGGGCCGCCCGGCCCTCAGGACGCCGGGGCGCCCCCGCCGCGCACCGAAATGCCCAGCTCGCGCAGCTGCCGGTCCGCCACCGCGCTGGGCGCCCCGGTCAGCGGGCACTGGGCCTTCTGGGTCTTGGGGAAGGCGATCACGTCCCGGATGCTCTCGCACCCCAAGAGCATGGCCACCAGCCGGTCGAACCCCACGGCAATGCCCGCGTGCGGCGGCGCGCCGTAGCGCAGGGCCTCCAGGAAGAACCCGAACCGCGCCTGGATCTCCTGCTCGTCCAGGGCCAGGGCCTCGAACACCTTGTGCTGGATGGCGCGGTCGTGGATTCGCACCGAGCCGCTGGCGAGCTCCACGCCGTTGAGCACCAGGTCGTAGCTGCTCGAACGCACCTGCACGTCCCGGCCCTGCCCGAGCTCGTCGAGTAGGGGCACGTCGTCCGGGTGCGGCATGGTGAAGGGGTGGTGGCTCGAGGTCCAGCGCCGCTCCTGCGCGTCCCACTCGAACAGCGGAAAGTCCGTGATCCACACGAACGCCATGCGGTCCGGATCGTACAGGCCCAGGTCGCGGCCCAGCCGGTTGCGCAGGAACGCGAGCGACGCGTTGACCACCTCGAGCGGGCCCGCGCCGAACAGGATCGTGTCGCCCGCAGCCGCCTCCACTTCGCGAGCGAGGGCTTCGAGCACGGACGGGGAGAAGAACTTCACCAGCGGCCCGCTGAACTTGCCCTCGCCCTCCACCTTGATGTACGCGAGTCCCTGCGCGCCCTGGGTGGCCGCCAGGGCTGCGAGGTCGTCCATCTGCTTGCGGCTGTACTCGGCCAGCCCCGGTCCGCGCATCGCCTTGACCACCCCGCCCGCCTCCAGGGCGCGGGTGAACACGCGGAACTCGCTCTCGCGCACGAGCTCGCCCACGTCGCGCAGCTCCATGCCGAACCGGATGTCCGGCTTGTCGATGCCACCGGGCCATGGCCTGCGCGTGGGTGAGCCGCGGAAAGG
>Ga0180431_10006555_pt1 | contig 13796 bp, 22 predicted proteins | sample SS_ome_11_FD_132459 | JGI IMG/M metagenome (GOLD analysis project Ga0180431, IMG submission 132459) | Hypersaline lake sediment archaeal communities from the Salton Sea, California, USA - SS_1_MS_1 metaG | ecosystem: Environmental > Aquatic > Non-marine Saline and Alkaline > Hypersaline >... | reverse complement strand
AATAACATAATTAAAAAACATACAAAAATTAAACCTTTAGATAGTGTACATAACATAAAGGATATTTTTTATCGTATGTATCTTTTAGATAATGGGTTTAAAGCTCCTGATAGTTTTGCAAAGTTTACCCACAGGTTTATACCAAAAAAAGAGCTTAGAAAGGACAACAACCTTATTAAGACCTACATGAGAATTAATTCCTTGTATGGGTCTAAAATTAGAAAATATCTTAACGAGGATAATAATGTTTGTATTGACTATGTCACATTGTTGTTTCATTTACTAGGGGTTGATTATTTTAATATGTTAAAACCACAGAACTTGACCGATGAGCTTGCGACCATATACGTCAATCAAGAATATAGTCGGATAATCAAAAACAGTTTAGATAAAAGAGATTTAAAAAGAATTGTTATCGGTCTTAACGATGGTATAGACCTAAACACTCTTTTGGAACATTTTGAATTTAGAAATAAACTTAAAAAGTATAATCATGAGTTTAAAATTAAATTTAGTAATGGTGAAGAATTTACTGAAGAACATTATGAGATAAGTGAACTTTTACAAAGTTATAGGAATGGTAAGGTTACTCGTTTCTATGGTTTGGGTGTAAAAGATATGATAGAGGAACCTATAATATCTATGATGGGGATTGATTTTTATCCTGTTTTATTAGAAACCTCAAGAAACTATAATGAAGAATCTACAGTACAAAATAATTGTGTAAGAACTTACAGTCAAAAACCACACAATATTATTGTATCACTTAGAATGGGTGGGGAGACTTCCAAAGAAAGAGCAACGGTTGAATATCAGTTCAGAAAAAATAATATTATCAGAATACAAACGAGAGGGAAGTACAATAATGATGTTCCTGAGACTTGGAATACGGTTTTGGAAGTATTAGATAATAGATTATCGAATCTTTACCAGAATGGTAAGTTAACTTTACCAAGATTAACTAAAGAATATAGTAGTGGGTTCAGTGTTACACGTAATTCAGTGTTTGAGGACATTGAACAAGGTAAAGTTGTTTCAATCACACCAAGATGGGATGTTCCTTTAGAAGAAGATGATAACTCATTACTTTTTGACTTTTTTTAATTAAAAAGTTGTTTTGAAAAAAAAAGTTTTATATATTTGTGATTGTAAAGTTTAAAATTATTTAAAAGATATGGCAAAAATTAAAGCATCATCAGTTCTGACTCTTGAGAGTCCAAAGAAAAGCCGTCCTGGCGTACATTCAAAAACACGTACTTCAAATCACAAAAGTTCTAAAAACTATAAAAAGAAGTATCGTGGTCAAGGTAAATAATTTATTATTAATTTAATGTTTAAATAAAAAAATGTCAGAGAAAATTTATTTGAGAAAAGTGGAACGATTCACAGTATGGGAAGCGTCCAAACCGATTGAAGTTGATGTAGAAAAACTACGCAACTGTGAGCCACCTTATGAAGGTGACAGTAATGAGGAGTTGTTAGAGTATTTAGAAGAAAATGTATACAACAACTACGAATGGTCTGAAGAAAATGGTGAAGCGTATGGTGATGCGGATGCAGCGTACGACTTAACTATGGAGGAGTGTTATGATATGGAAGTATATTCTGACACACGTGAGAAGTTTGAAGATTCTTGGATTGAGGTAGGTGTACCTAACGAAGAGTATCGTAAAACAGGTCGTTTTGAAAGTTTTGCAGATAACATGCCGAGAAACGACTGGTAAAAAAATATAAATATTTTCAGGAGGGGGTTTGACTCCCTCCCTTTTTTTGCCTACACTTATGTAAAATAAATAAAATGGATAAAGTAACAGAACAAAAAGTAATGGATTATGTTGTTAAAAAGTATCCGACAACATTTGAAAATAAAACACCTATTGTTGAGGAAAGACCCAATCACTTTAGAGTTTACAATCACAGACACGGGTCACCATTAATCTTAGGAAAAGAAATATTAAATAAATAAAAAAATGGCGAATAATTTAAAAAGTATGATTGAAGTCCACGGCAACGAAGATGTTGTTAAGAAGTTGGACGAAATTTTAGAAGGTGTTGAATTTAATGATATCACATCTTTTGCAAAAGGATTCTACGATAATGTAGAAGTATCTGAAAATGGTGGAGTAATGAATTCTTGGTCCATCGATAATTTAGGTTCTAAATGGACTTATTTATATGACATTCAAGGTGAAGGTGCTTTCAGTATTGAATCAGCATGGTACCCACCTTTGGATTTCTTTAAACATCTTTACCGTATGTTATCTGAAGTTGACCCTGAGGTTTTTATTGAAGTAATGTACGAAGATGAGGCGTATGACCCAGTTGGTGCTGTTGTTATCAAAAAGGATGTTGATGGTACTCCATGTATCTGGCAAGAAGAAGATAATGAAATGGAATATCCTGATGAAGATGATTACTACGATGAGGAGGAAGAAGATACCGATTACGACGCTTACGAAACCGCAACAATGGAGTTTATGGACGAACTTTATGAACGTCAACGAGAGATGTTAGGTCAATGTCACGATTTGGTTGAGTCAGACGGTGAACCTATTGATGAATTTGAATTAGAAGAAGAATAAAAATAAGGGGGGTAACACTCCCTTTTTTTATTGAATTTGTGAGTTAAACCTCTATAATTATAAGGTATAAAACAATATTATATGAAAATAAAATTGGAGTATATTTGGTTAGACGGTTACTACCCCGAACCAAATTTACGTAGTAAAGTAAAGGTAGTAGATGCACCCGTTCATGAAGTGGGTGGAAAAAAACTTCATGGTATCGGACTTGACGATTGTCCTATGTGGGGATTTGATGGTTCATCAACGATGCAGGCTGAAGGACATTTCTCTGACTGTATATTAAAACCTGTTAGACTTTATCCTAACCCTATGAACAGGGGAATGTTGGATAGTTATTTGGTTTTATGTGAGGTTATGAATCCTGATGGGACTAGACATGAGACAAACACTCGCTCACTTATTGGTGAGGAAGAGGAAGGTCTTTGGTTTGGATTTGAGCAGGAGTACACCATCATGAAAGAGGGTAAGCCATTAGGTTTCCCAAAGGATGGTTTCCCTGAACCACAGGGTAAATATTACTGTGGTGTAGGTAACGGACAGGTTCACGGTCGTGAGTTTGTTGAGCAACACATGGAAAATTGTTTGATGGCGGGTATTGAAGTGACTGGTACCAATGCTGAGGTGATGTTAGGTCAATGGGAATATCAGGTATTCAGTAAAGGTAAATTAAAAGCTTCTGATGACCTTTGGATTTCTCGTTACATCTTAATGCAGATGTCTGAGGATTATGGTTTCAAGATTGAGTTCCACCCAAAACCTGTTACAGGTGATTGGAATGGTTCAGGATTACACTGTAACTTCTCAAACACTGTGATGAGAGAAGAAGGTGGTAAGGAATATTTTGAAGCAATCTTCAAGGTATTTGAAACTCGTCACTTGGAACACATCAAATGTTATGGTTCATCAAACGATATGAGATTGACTGGTAAACATGAAACTCAAAGTATCGATAAGTTTAGTTGGGGTGTTTCTGACAGAGGTGCATCTATCCGTGTACCATTGTCAACATCAGAGGGATGGAAAGGATATGTTGAGGACAGACGACCAGCATCAAACGCTGACCCTTATCGAATCACCTATGTAATTGCTGAATCAATTTCACAAGCTAAGGAGTTACAAAAGACTTTACATAATATGTATAGTGAAGTAGAGGTTAGTGATGAGATGCGTAAAGTAGTTACTACTGACAACACTGTTGGTGAAGATGAATAAAGAACAAAAAATATCTGAAAAGGTTATACAAATTGTGGAGGACAAAATAGGGGAGTACCCTTGTTTTGTCCAAACACCTTTTTATACTGAAGACGTTTTAAAGGTATTTTTAAAGAGTTATAAGGAAATGTGGTACAATCACTACATTGACGAGTCTAGTGTCGTTAGAATGGAAGGATTGTTTAATTACGGAGACTCAGGAATCTATGTGTATTACAATGGGGGTGAGGACAAACAATATCGTTTAGTTTTCATGTCTGATAGTACGAAAAGAGATTCTATTATACTTACAATAAAAGGATTAAATAAATTTAAAATACAAGAATTATGGAAATAACTTCACAAGAATTGAAACAAAAAATTGAATCAGGTGAGAAGTTCATTGTCGATATGTATGCCACTTGGTGTGGACCATGTAGAGTACTTGGACCAATCATCGAAAGGTTTTCAAACGACTTGAAAAGTGAAGGTTCAGATGTCAACGTTTATAAGTTTGATATTGAATCAGATAAAGAACTTGCGGTTAGTCTCGGAGTTCGTTCTATTCCAACCATTAAAGCTTTTGCTGATGGTAAGAATGTAGATACGAAGATGGGTATATTGCAAGAGACACAATTAAGAGATATGGTTTCGGTTTTATAACAGAAACCTTTTTTTATTATGAAACATGTAATTTTATATACAATGCAGGGTTGTCCACATTGTGCTGAAATGAAAGATATGTTAAAGGAAAATCGTATTATCTTTTCTGAAAGAGACATCGATGAGTACCAAGAAGAATATGATTTGTTTGTTGAAGCAACAGACAATGAATTCATTCCTGCGTTTATGTTGTTGGAACTGAATATGATTTCTGAAAGTGAGATATCAGAAAAACCTAAAAGGGTAAAGTTGTTGGCACCTGATAGAGATTTCCAAGAGTTGGAAGAAGCGTTGGAAATGGTTAAGAAGTTTTTAAACTAAAACCATTTCACTTATTTTATCTTTCTTCATCCAAGGGAGGTCTGCATTATCTAAAATCCAATGTTCAAAATTAAAATCATCCAGTTCTAAATGTTGGATGATTTTTTTATGCTCAAATGGGAATAGGTCTAACACCAATGATTGTGTCCAATCTTTTCTGGTTATCAGTGAATCTGAGTTTAATAAAAATGATACGTTGTTTTCGTTACAATCAATAATGTCGTCATGTTCAATTCTTAATGATACGTCTTTACATAAATTTCTTTCAAACAAATGATTTGCAATATATTCACCTAAGATATAATAAGGTTTGTCAGTGTATAATGATAGTCCGTAAAATCTTTCTGATGTTACTATTCGGTCATTTTTGGAACTAACTGTAAAATATTTGTGAAATTTCTTTTTGTAATTTACATTGCCCACAGGTATTACTTTTATGTCATACTCAATCAGGTCAATAAAATTATAGGGATAGTACTTTAATTCTTCCTCAGTATAAAGCTCATTAAGACGTGTCTGTACAATGTCTGAAACGTTAATGATTGTATCTATTGTTGTTGTACCTTCAACCACGAAGAAACGGCTGTGTAAGGTTACGTATATTTCAGAAATGTTTTTCTTATCTAATTTTTTGAATTCCTCAATGATGGTATTTGAAATGATGTTACATATCTCTAACTTATCTATCATATTAACTAATTTTTATCAATCATAATAAAAACGAGTTTAAGTATGAATAGTAAAATTAAATATAATCTTTTAACATCTCATTTAAATTTTTATTTACCAAACTGTCGTCTGCGTAATCAGGTATATAAAATCTTAATAAGTCACCCTGTTCACGTAACCAAAATTTCATAACACCTTCCAACTCACCATAGTATTCAAAGTCGTTGTCACTATTGTAACCATTCATATTTATGACATCTAAAATTATTGTAGGTAAAATATTTGAAACGTCTACTTGATAAAGATAATCATTAACTTCTATTGGTTCTGTGGTTCCGGCTTTATATGTCTTTCGTTTATATGGTACCTCACGTGAGAAATTATCGACACCAAAAAAACCTTTTAATTCATCCATTACTAAATCGTATACTTCAGATTCAAATGCATATTCGTAAGAGGAGTTGTATAGACTTCCTAACTCCATTCTTGTTTCAGGAGTGTTCTTTTCAATAAATTTAGAAAGTTCACTTTCATTCATATTCATAACGTAATCTCTTGTTACGATATCTAGTTCTCCGTCAATATCTACTTCTTTACCTTCAACTTCTTTATAAACGGCTTCTTTTAAATAATTTAAATTGTTGGCATCAAGATTAGAAATTACGTCATCTTCTAAATCATGTATTTCAACATAATCATAAAACTCTTCGTAATCATCTGATAATACTTTACGAGCGATATTGTAAGCACCACCACCCCAGCGGTCAGTATCAAATAAACCTGCAAGGTCATCTCTATCTATAGTCAACCAATACTTATTACCTTCATACTTGACATCACCAAAATAATTATCAACTACGTAGTCTATAACATATTGTGGTTCATTTTCATAGTGATGTTTCATAACATCATAGAAATATCCATCTTCAATAAGTTCATCTTCAACGTCACCTAAAAGATTCTTTTTTGATAAAAACTCAATAAATAATTTGAAATTACCTGAAAAATATGAATTAACGAAATCGTTAATAGTACTACCTTTTAAAATTGATTCTAAGTCCATTGATATTATTTTATTATAAATACAAAAAAGGTGGGATTTCTCCCACCTTCAACCTCTAATAAAGCCCGCCTGGATTATTTTTTATCGTAATATTTCTCTACTGTCTTTTGAATAGCTGTTTTAACGGCCTGTTGATTAGTGGTCTTTACCGTTTGTTGTTGAGGTTGACTCTGATTGTTTTTTTTACATCCGCATCCCATAGTAGTTGTCTAATTAAATGTTTATACTATTATAAATAGTGAACATAATAATAATATAAAAGGGTTTATATAAATCAATTTAAAAAAACGTAATATTTATCTTTAAAACAACTAATGAAGTTTATTAATATCATATTAAGTGAGGGTAGGAGAGATGACTTTGTAAATAAGTACAGAAATAAGTTCTCAAATGAAGAACTTAAGAAAATCATCATGTTATCACAAAACTTATCACCTAACAATAAGTTCTTGATGTTTTTGGGTAATGTAATGCCAACACAAAACTTTGATGAGAATCTTTCAAAGGCTCAGAAGGCAGTTGAAAGTTTTATTAAATACCAACAAGCCTTAGAAGAAAAAGACATCAACAAGTATCAGAGTCTTGAAGACATTATTAAAGCTATTGATGCTCATGAAAATAAAGTTAGAAGAGAAGTAAAAGAAGTTGAAGGTGCTGACGTTGTTTATGAGGACGATAGATTTACTGTTGTAACTCCAAAGACACATAAGGCCAGTTGTTACTATGGTGCGGGTACGAAGTGGTGTACGGCATCGATGAATGGTGATAGTCATTTTAACAATTATAATGTTGATGGTAAGTTATTTTATTTTATAGATAAGAAAGGTAAGTCTAACGACCGTTTTTACAAGGTTGCTTTATTACAGAAATACGATGGTGATAAAACGTATTATGATGCTCCTGACAAATCATTTTCAAGTGGGTGGATATTAGGGTCTGAAGAATACCAAAAGATTCAAAAAGTTATTGATGAGTACATTGCCAACAATTTTTCACGAGAGGTGGAAATCTTTAAAGACAAAGAAAAGGCAAGATTAGAAAGAGAGAGAATAAGGCAACAACAACAAGCACAAATGAGGGCTCGAAGATTAAGGTCTGCAGAACAGAGAAAAGAAAATGATGAGTGGAACTTAGATGATAATGACGATGTGCAAGCTGAGATGGCCAATGCGGTATATAATATTATACAAGATAGTTACGGTGTTGTTGTTGGAGAGGATGAAGATATCTATAACTTATTACCTGCAGAATACAGTCACTATGGGTTACCAACCTTTGAGTGGATGGGTGAAGATGACCAAGGGTTAACTATGGCTGTAGGTGATTGGGACCAAGTATATGAAGCTGCCAAAGAATACACACAAAATTTGTGGGATGACATGGGTAGTGAGGCGTTTAGCCAATCGTTTGTTGAAAATTACATAGATGAAGATTCGATAAGAAGTTACTTTGAAGATGTATTTGAAAGTGATGTTCGTTATAGTCCTGAATCTTGGTTTGACGATGAAGATTTACCACTATCTAATGAACAGATTTCAGAAATTGCCAAATTGGAAGAAGAAAAAGAAACATTGGATGAAATAATTGCTAATCATGGTGATGAATATACTGATGATGAAATAGAATTGGCTGAAGATAGGTTCAAAGAAATTGAAGATGAGATAGAAGAAATCAATAATAATCCTGAAGGGGAACCAACAGAGGATATGATTGAAAATATAGTATCAAGTTTAGTGGATGAAAAAATGTATGATGTTGTAAACTCAATGAGTGAATACGGAATGGATTTAGATGAATACATTGATGTTGATAGGTTAATCGAGGATGTTGTTGATATGGATGGTGTTGGTCCAGCATTAAGTTCATACGATGGGGACGAACACGAAGAACGAATAAATGGTACTTGGTATCACGCTATTAGGGTAGAATAATAGTTCACAAATCAAATAATTTTTATTATGTTTTCTTCAAATATTAATGAATGAAAACGAATTGGATATATACAGAACCAATAGACTTTGAACATAAACAATATGTTCTATTAGATTATTATCAAAAGTTAGAAAAAGAGTTTGATGATTTAAAGTTATATCCATCATTTCAGGACATAACTTTACATTTAGCCAATATTAATTTAGCTCAAAGTAAGTTACAATACTTGACAACAAAAAATCCCATTACACAACCTGATGAAGAGATTTTAATAAGTGAGATAAAATACCACTCACCAAAGATTAAAAACAAAGATGATATCGAAGTCATCAATGAGGTTGTAAAATATTCAAGGGAAAAATTCACACAACTTTTTATGGTAGGAAAATCACTTTGGGAAATAGTAAATGAATCTATTTCTTTAAAGTTGGTTAAGAACTATGAACAACTAATGATTGGTAATGGTTATTTAAAGTTTGTTCTTAATGATACCTTATACATTTATGAATATAAAATAAAAGGTGGGGAACTTCACAATCAAAAATGTTATATTAATGAAATTTATAGTGGTAAAGTTCAGGGTATTTACAAGTTAATGGTGGAGAATACATCCTTTACCAATCCTGACATTACAAAAGAAGATTTGGTTAAACTGTTACCTTTATTTGAAATTACAATAGACCCAAGGTTTCCATTAGAAGAAACGACCTTACCTTTAATTAAACGAAAGATAACCAACTACGTCATGCAGACGGTTAAAATAAACGAAATAAAAGAAATTAACAAAGATGGAAATTGAAAAAATTATTCAGATGATTAAAGAAACTCCAAATGATTTTGATTTGGGTGAGAAAATAAGACAGTACTATTGGGAGAATGAAGAAGCCAGATAATATAGTTTGGGACGAAGAAAATCAGAAGTACAATGCTTCGATACTGCCTTATGGTACTAGTGTATCTGCACCAGTTATTAAATTAGATGATGTTGGTGCATTTAAGGAAAGGGGTGTAAACAGAGTACAGAAGAGTTTCAATGCGAAGTATAAAGAACTCGTAGATGAGTACAATGATTTATTAGATGCGGTCAAATTAAATGATATTATTTATAACTCAAATTATGCGTTTGAACCAGTAATTGGTGAAATTTATCATTTATATGAAAGACATAATGGAAAATTTTTCTTATCTTTGATTTCACCACAAGAGTGGAACATGAAACACGTAACCTCAGTAAGATTAAATTCAGAACACAAATGGGTTTTAATAAAAGATACATCACAAGAGAAATGATTCTTGAAAGGGACGAATCAGAATTGGATAAGTTATTCAATGCTGATGCATTTATCTTTGATTCTTGGTCTTCAAGATTTTTTAAACTTTACCAAAGTGGGATGAAAAAAGATGAGATATTATCAGTTATAAATTAAATATTTTATATAAACCATGAAGAAAAAAGAAGACAAATTATCAATTTTAGAGGGTAAACTAAGACAACCCATTCACATTTCCTACATTTCAAAGTACATCCTTAAAACAACGGTTGGGGAAACAAGAGAAATTCTAAAACAAGCTATTGAAGAAGGTATTATTGAGGAAAGTGGTTACGCTAAAGATTATTATGTTTTAAAAGGATTCAAAGTGAAATGAGTAAAGAGATGGTAAATCATCCTGACCACTACGGTGGTGAGGAAAATCCTTATGAGGTGATTAAGATTGCAGAAGCAACAGGGTTGGACCAAGATGCTTATCTGTTTAATGTATTAAAATATATTGTTAGGAGTGGAAAAAAAGATGGTAATCCTCCTGTACAAGATTTAAAGAAAGCGTTATTCTATTTAGACAGACGTATTAAAGTATTAGAAGATGGAGAAAAATAAGATTTATAATGGTGACAGCCGTAAAGTAATGTCAGAGATGGAAGAGAAGTCCATTGATTTGATTGTTACTAGTCCACCTTATGGTGTGGGAATCGACTACGATAGTTGGGACGATGATAAAGAGATTGCTGACTATATGGATTTCACTAGAGAATGGTTAAGAGAAGCGTATAGAGTATTGAAAGACGATGGTCGTATTGCATTGAACATTCCATATGAGATTAACCGTCAGAAGAAAGGTGGTAGAATTTATTTCTCTGCTGAGGTTTGGATGATTATGAAAGAAATTGGTTTTGGTTTCTTTGGTATTGTTGACTTAGAAGAAAGTTCACCACATAGAAGTAAAACAACAGCGTGGGGAAGTTGGATGAGTCCATCTGCACCATACATTTACAATCCAAAAGAGTGTGTAATTTTGGCGTACAAAAAGAAACACAAGAAAGATGTTAAAGGTACACCACAATGGGAAGGTGAATACCAAATGGTTCCAAACGAAAAGATTGAAGGTGAATTCAGAAAGAAGTTAGTATACGATGAAAAAGACAAAAAAGACTTTATGTCTTTGGTATTTGGACAATGGAACTACTTTGCTGACACACAACAAAAGACAAAGGCAACATTCTCAATGGATATTCCGTATAGAGCAATTAAGATTCTATCATTTAAAGAAGATGTAGTTTTGGACCCATTCAACGGCTCTGGAACCACTTGTTTGGCTGCTGAGATGTTGGGAAGACCATGGATTGGTATTGACATCAGTCAGAGCTATTGTGATGTTGCTAAAGAAAGAATTAGAGAATATCAAATAAACCAACAACAGTTAGAAATCGTATTAGATGAACATTCAAAACATTAAAGTAGTTGACTCAGATACTATTATTGTAACGACCCAAGACAATCAAGTCATATGGTTTGAAAAACATAAGTTGGAAGGACCACATCGAATTTGGTTTGATAATATATTGGCATGTTCAGAATCTTTAGTAATTGAAACCTCTCGTAAATGAGGGGTTTTTTGTTTATCAGTATATTTATAATAAACGTTTTTAAATATGAAAAAAGTAATAAGATTAACAGAATCTCAGCTTGAAGAAATCGTGAGAAGAGTTATTGCGGAACAGGAAGATTATGCACCTCCGGGTGGATGGAACAAAGAACAACTTAAATACCACGAACAGGAGGCTAAAAAAATATTTAAATCTTCTGTTAAACCTGATATGGGGGGTAAATATTGTTTTTCGAAAAAACAAGACCAAAACTCAGTAATGGAAGAATTAAAAAGGAGTGTGAGAACTAGTGGTTCTGAAGGTAAAAGTTTATATAAAATAAAAAGTGGTGATACGCCTGATGGTATTAAAATGATGTCATCAAATTACGATGTTGAAGGTGTTAATTCAAAATCTTGTGATATGAATAAACCTAGAGTAGGTGATGTTATTTTAATAAGAAAGTAAGATGAAAAGAATAATTAAAGAATCAGGCTTAAGAAACATTAAAGCATTGGCTGAGAGATACCCTAAAGCTAAAATATATTTTCACCAAGATTTGGATTGTGTTACTACAGCTTTGGCCATGAAAAACTATTTAGAAGACAATGGAATTAAAGTTGTTGATTCTGAAATTATTCAATACGGTGATAAGGAGTTTGCGATTAAAAAACAGGATGCACAGGGAGACACAATGCCAGTATTAGTTGACTTTGCTCACGGTAAACCAATGTTTGTAATACACACAGACCACCACGATTCACAGAGTGGTGTTGAAGGTGATACTGCAACATCGTTTAGACCATCACGTTCTAATGTTGCAACTCTATCACAAATTATGTCACCAAAAGAAATATTCCCAAGTGAGGACATTACATTAATATCAACGGTTGATTCAGCAGACTTTGCAAGATTTGGATTACAACCAAAAGATATTATGAATTTCATATTTCAAATCGATAAAAGTAAGGAATTACAACAGAATAAATTCGCCTTAGGGTTAGCAACAAATAAATTATTGTTAGCTTATAAGAACAAACCTGGGTTTTTAGAAGAATTGGTTATGACTTCACAACCATCTTTATTAAACATTTATCAGAATATTAAAAGGATTGCAAATGAAAGAAACTTTGCAACACCTCAAGAGATGGACATCCATCAAAAATCTTATATTGAAAAACAAAAAGAAAATCCAAACGTGAGATACGAGGATGGTATTATTGTTCAGTATGGTGGTGGGTCTATGTTTAAACCAGGTTCTTATGACCGATATACACCATTTGAAAACAATCCTGAAGCTGACTTTTTAGTTATTGCTTGGCCAATGGGATTGGTTCAAGCGTCTTGTAATCCATTTAAAACGGAAAGAGAATTGAAAGGTGTGAACTTAGGTGAGATTGCGCAGGAAGTCTTATCAAAGTGGGAAGGACAATTAAAAGAAAAAATCATTCCACTTTCAACTATTAAATGGGTTTCAGAAACTGCATTGAAAGAAGGTTCAGTTGGATTTACAAATGCTGACCTTGAGGCATTCTACGGAGATAAGATTCGTAGTATTGACGGTGGTGAAAAAAAGATGGAACAACTTAAACAAATTATGGATATTCCGTCCACAGAATTAACCGAAGAACAATGGGCAGTTCTTGACCGTTTAGGTGTACCTGCTTGGGAAATGATTCAAGCAAATTCTGGTGGACACAAATGTATTACAAATATATCAGCACTGAATTACTTTGGTAGAGGTAAAAGACCACCTCAAGGTAAATACAAATATGATAAAGATAAGGGTGATGCGCCATATGTTAAATTCGCAAAGATGATTCAAGCCGAGTTTGTTAAAAAACTCAAGGAAAAAATTGAAAAGAATAAATCTTAAGTATTTAGTATATATATGGACACCTTTACAATGTTTACTACTATCTCAGTTGCTTTAATAACTGCGGTTATTGGTCCAATTATGGTCACGTGGGCTAAGAAAAAATTTGAAACACAGGAAAAAAAGAATCCTTTAGACGAAGCCATTCAAGCAAATTCATTAGTTGATGAACAAATCGACTTTTTAATGAATGAACTTGATGCTGACCGTGTTTGGGTTGCTCAATTCCATAACGGAGGTCACTTTTATCCGACAGGGAAATCAATACAAAAGTTTTCTATTTTTTATGAAAAATGTGCTTACGATGCAGTATCGATAATGCATACATTTCAAAATGTTCCTTGTTCATTGTTTCCAAAGGCTCTTTCAGCACTACACAAAGATGGTGAAATTAATGTACCGACTTTTGTTGATGGTGAAGATTATGATTTGAGTTCAATATCAAAACCTTATGGTACAAAATCGTTTTATATGATTTCGTTAGATGACTTAAAAGGTAGATTCATAGGGGCTTTAGCGGTTTCATTTAATAAAGAAAAAAAGTTAGAAAAAGAAGATTGGATTTTTCTTAGACAGAAAGCCGGTGTCATAGGTACTTTACTTGACGAATATTTAAGTAGTCCAAAATAATTT
>Ga0180431_10006554_pt1 | contig 13798 bp, 13 predicted proteins | sample SS_ome_11_FD_132459 | JGI IMG/M metagenome (GOLD analysis project Ga0180431, IMG submission 132459) | Hypersaline lake sediment archaeal communities from the Salton Sea, California, USA - SS_1_MS_1 metaG | ecosystem: Environmental > Aquatic > Non-marine Saline and Alkaline > Hypersaline >... | reverse complement strand
TGCCCTCCGGCACCACGACGACTGGGAGCCGGCTCTCGAGGCTCTGGAGAGCGTCGGGTAGCATCCAGGCGTGACCTCAACGTTAGGCCGGGGCAGCCGGCACCCCTTGCTGCCTGGTCAGATTGGCTGATCTGCTTCGTTCTCCCTCACTGTCCAGAGATTTTGGCGCGGAGGCGCGCCTGAGCGGTCTCCGACCTGCCCGGGCTGAGAGCGAGGACGCCGGTCGAGCATGCCGGTCCTAATGCAGCCCCTCGCCTTGGCCCCCTGAATCTGTCTGTCCCTCGGTCTGGGCGCTGTCTGGCGGGCCGGGCGCTCCAGCGTGCACGCCCGTGTCCTTGTCCAGAAGGAGACTGGGCAGCTGTCGGATTTCCTCGCTGCCCAGGAGCACGGCGCTTACGACGTAGACCGGGGCCCCCAGACCCAGGCCGGCGACGCCCAGGATGCGTGGATCCAGCGACGGAGCCAGGGCGCGGAGGCCGATAATGGACGCAATCATGAGCGCAGAAGCGGACACGGTGCGCCCCAGCGAGGCCGCCAGCGCTCTCCCCTCGATGCCCTCCAGTTGATGGCGAGCTACCAACAACAGCAGTATGACCTGGAGCCCCGCGCCCAAGGAGTTTGACAGGGCGATAGAGCCCTGGGCCAGCCTGGGCAGCAGCAGCCATCCCAGGCCGGCGTTGATCCCTAAGCCTGCAACGGCTGCCCACAGCGGCGTCCACATATCCTTCTGGGCGTAGAACAGCCGGCTCGTCACCTCCAGCGCACTGTGGAAGATGAGCCCGAGGGAGAAGAACTGGAGAGCCAGGAAGACCCGATCAGTGGTGGCGGCATCGAAGGCCCCCCGCTGGAAGAGAAGGACCGTGAGGGGCCGCCCAAGGACCACAAGCCCTACGGCTGCCGGTACTGCCAGTGCCAGGACCAGGCGGAGGGCCCAGGAGGCCGTTCGGCGCAGCCCTTCGCGATCCTCACTGCTCGCTAGATCCGCCAGAGTGGGAAAGACCGTGATCCCCAGGGCCGTACCGATGATCGTCTCTGGGAATTGCATGAGACGCCACCCGTATTCGTAGGCGGAGATGGCTCCGTCGGAGAGCCGCGATCCGAGAAACGTAGGAAGCACGAAGTTCACGTAGGTTGCGCCCAATCCAAGCATGCGGGGGCCAATCAGTCTCACCAGGGCCCTCATATCCGGATGGGTCAGGGTGAGGGACCAGCGGGCTCCGAAGCGGACCAGGCCGGGCACGAGCACGAGAAAGTAGACCACCGCGCCGCCCACGCCTCCCCAGGCCAGGCCGAAGATTCCCCACCTTGGGACGAGAAACAGGGTGCCCAGGATGCGCCCCAGGGTGTAGCAGATGGGCGCCAGGGCCGGCAGAAGGAAGTGCTGATAGGCTCTCAGCACCCCTACCAGGATACCGCTCACGGTGAAGATCAGCGTTTGTAACAAGACCAACCGCATGAGCTTGGCCCCCAGGGCCACCTGCTCGGCGTCGAACCCGGGGGCCACGGTCCCAATGACCTGTGGCGCGAAAATCGCGGCCACGGCACCGACGACCGCCACGATCAGTAGGGCCAGGTTGACCACCGCAGACACGAGCCTCCAACCCGCGTCGTGTTCGTCGCGGCGGATTCGAGCCGCGAGGATGGGGATGAGGGTCGTGGCCATTGCGCTTCCGGCCAGGATGGTGAACAATCCATCCGGCAGCTCGAAGGCAGCGTAGTACGCGTCCAGCTCGGCGGACGCACCGAAAGCGCGGCCGATCACCACGTCCCGGCCCAAAGCGAGGATCTTGTCAAGTGTGAAGAGAGCTGCGACGAGGGCCGCCGAACGGGCCACACTGGACGAGGATCTGCGCGTTGAGGATGTCATGCGGGCCTGACGACGCAGTTCAGGAAGGGATCCTCCTGACTATGAAGCTGCGCGTTGGGATCGGAGGACGGCTGGTCGTGAGCTCGAAAGCGTACACCTCGCGCAGGGCGTCTCGCTCGTGCAGGGTTACTCCATCTCCAGGACCACGACATCGACGGGCGCGTCGTCCCTGAACCTCGCGGCGGCGTCCGGGGAGCCGATGCCGCGGCCGACGTGCATGGGGATAGCAATCCCCGGTTCAATCGTGCGGGCGGCCTCAACGGCTTCCTCCGCGGTCATGACGTAGACTCCGCTTACGGGAAGCAAGGCAACGTCGACAGGTTCCAGATCGGCCATCTCAGGGATGTGATCCGTATCGCCGGCGTGATAGATCCGCTTCCCCTCTACGGTGATCACGAAGCCCACGTGACCCGCCTCTTTGGGATGGAAGGGCTCCCCCGGGCTGCGGAACTTGTTCACGTTGTAAGCCGGAACAGCCTCGACCTCGATTCCCCGGACGCTGACCGCGTCCCCCGGATGGATGATCCGTATGTCGCCCGAGAGTTTCTCCGCTGCTGCCGGGATGGTCACGATGACGGTCTCTTCGCCCCGGATGTGCTCCACATCCTCGGGCGAGCAGTGATCGGAGTGATCGTGGGAGATGAGGATCAAGTCCGCCTTGGGGTTCCCCTCTCCAATCTGATAGGGATCGAAGTAGATGGTCATGGGCCCATCGACTCGAAACGCATCGTGACCGAGCCAGTGAATCCGATCTAACACGCTGTCCTCCTCGTAGGTCTAAGCTGCTCCCCGTGCGACGTGGTCGGGTCGGACCGAGTGCGAACATGGGAGCGGCACTGCTGTCACGGAATGGGGCGGACGGGATCGGTCGTAGCGCTCGCCCGGTCCTCGTCGACATCTGGCAGGGTAGATTATACTTCGTTGGCACCGGCGCGAAAGGTACGCGGGGAGATGAGGCCAAAGCGGGGCGATATGGACGGGGTTGGTGGTGCGTCATCCCACGCTAGTTCTTCCGCGCCGCCGGGGGTGGGGGCGGCAGAATTGGCGTGGAGACCTGTCTCAGGTCAACCCTGGAAGTTAAGGGTGTGCGTGAGACAGATCTCCACGGATTCTTCGGTGGTTGGGAAAGGGTACGCCCTTCCTAGCCGACCGCCGGGGCCACGGCTGGGCGAAACTTATACCCGTAGACGATGGCGCCTTCCTGACCGCTGCTCTGCAGGCGCCGGGTCACCATCTCGACGGGCATCCCGATCTCGATGTCATCCGAGTCCACATCCGTCAACTGGGCGGTGACCAACGGTCCCTCCTCGAGACGGACCAGGGCCACTGTGTAGGGGGCGAACTCCTCAAAACCTCTCGGCGGATGATACACGGTGCTGTAGGAGTACACCTCACCCTTGCCGCTGAAGGCGACCTCCTTCTGTTCCACCGTCTCACACTCGGGACAAACGTCACGGGGCGGGAAAATCCTCGCACCGCATTTCTCGCAGATCTCTCCAACCAATCGATACCGCTGCTGCTGCAGTCTCCAGTTCTTTGGAATGCTGTTCATTATCACTCCTGTCTCTCAATCCTGTGCGGCGTCTCGCACGTCTCCGTTAGGTCTCTTGCCCGGTCACCGAGTCCGAAGTCATCTCGATCTATGACCGATCACGTATCTTCGACGTGAGATGCCTGCTCGTAGGCCGTCTTCGACGGCCCTAGTCAGCCATCCTCTCCAGAATGTGGGTGATCACCGTCGCGCCGCTGCCGCCAATGTTCTGTGCCATTCCCAACCGCGCGTTCCGGACTTGATTCTTGCCGGCCAGGCCGCGTAGTTGTTGGACCACCTCGACGATCTGATAGATGCCCGTGGCTCCCACCGGGTGGCCTCGAGCCTTCAGCCCCCCCATGGTGGTCACCGGAACGCGACCGTCGATGCCGATCCCGCCTTCTTGGGCTAACCGGAGGCCCTTGCCGCGCTTCGCGAATCCGGCTGCCTCAAGGCTCAAAGTCGCCATGATGCTGAAGGCGTCGTGCAGCTCAAATAGGTCAATGTCCGAGGGGCCGACACCCGCTTGATTGTAGGCCCGTTGTGTCGAGAGTGCGGCTCCCTCCAGAACCAGCGGATCCCGTCGATCGTGGACGGCAACTGTGTCCGTCCCCACCGCCGACGCCGCCACGTGTACTGGGGTCACCGAGTGGTTCTGCGCTTGACCTGCCGGCGCAATGACGACCGCCGCTGCTCCATCACAGATGGGGGAGCTGTCCAGCAGGTTGATCGGATCGGATATCATCCGCGCCTGGGCAAACTTCTCGGCAGTAACAGGGAAGCGGAACATGGCGTGGGGGTTGTGCACGGCGTTACGATGCGCGTTGACTGCAAAGGGTGCGAAGGCCTGATGGCTGTATCCGTACTCATGCATGTAGCGCCGCATCAACAGTGCATTAATGGTAACAAATGAGGCACCGTGAGCGGCCTCGTGATCCGCATCAGCCGCCGAGGCTAGGGCAGCTGTGGTATCCGGGCCCAACGTGTCGGTCATCTTTTCCACCCCGACGACCACCACGATGTCCGCCAGCCCACCGGCGACGGCGATGTATCCCATCCGCAGGGCCGCCGCCCCAGATCCGCAGGCAGCCTCGATCTTGAAGGCTTCGATCCCCCGCAGGCCGGCGAAGTCCGCCACCAGCGCCCCCAGGTGTTCCTGACCCTCCAGCTCCCCGGAGAGCATATTTCCCACGTAGAGCGCGTCGGCGTTCATCACCCCCGCATCGGCCATGGCTGCCTGGACGGCCCCCAGCGCCAGATGTCGCAGGCTCACGCCCCAGTGTTCTCCGACCTCCGTCTGTCCGATCCCGATAATGGCTACGTCTCTCATAGGTTGGACCTGCTTCAAACCTCTCGCACGATGCTGTTCTCTACAGCCTCATCCCTCGCGTCGTGCAAGCATCACTCAACGTCAGCCAGAAAAATCGCCCTACACACGACGGTGTAGGGCGACCAGTGCACGCGCTACGTGACCAACTTTTTAGTGTAGCGGACGTAGGTAGCATAGTCAACTTGACGGCGTCGCGCGATGTAGTCCCGGGTCGCCGGTGCCTTGGGCTGTCGTTCGACAATGGCGTCGGTGACGCGGAGCGACAGCGCGTCCGAGCCAGCTCCCGATCCATAGCTGGCGATGAGCACGCGCTGGCCCGGCTCGGCGACGTCGAGCACCGCGGTCAAGCCCATCGGCGAGGAACCCGCATACGTATTGCCGATGTCGTTGACGAGTAATCCGGCTCCAATCTGCTCCTTGTCGAAGCCCAGATGCCGGCCTATTTTGGCCGGAAACTTGGCGTTGGGCTGATGGAAGACGACGTGTTCGTAGTCGCTGGCCCCGGTTCCCAGGGTTTTGAAGAGTGCTTCGACGGCCCCGGCGATGTGCGTGAAATACGCCGGCTGACCGGTGAAGCGTCCGCCATGGGAGGGGTAGCGCTGATAGGCCCGTCGCCAGAAGTCCGGGATGTCCGTGGCGTAGGAGACGGAGCCCTCGAGTATCGCCAGCGCCCCCTCGGCGGAACCGATGAGAAAGGCTGCGCTTCCGGCCGCTGCCGTGTATTCCAGCGCGTCGGACGGCCGGGCTTGCGCGGTGTCTGACCCCACAGCCAGCGCATATCGCGCCATGCCGGAGCCGACGAAACCGATGGCCGCCTGAATAGCCTCGGTGCCGGCCTTGCAGGCGAACTCCCAGTCGCCCGCTTGCGTGTAGGGCGTCGCCCCGATTGCCTCGGCCACGATGGTCGACGTGGGCTTGACCGCATAGGGATGGGACTCGCTTCCAACCCAGACGGCCCGGATCTCCGCCGGATCGAGGTTGCCCGCGCGAGCCAGGGCGTTGCGTGCGGCCTCCAAGGACATGGTCGCCACATCCTCATCCGGGCCGGGCACCGATTTCTCCTTGATCGGCGTCCCGCCCTTGCCGTCCAGCCAGACACGGGCCACCTCGGTCGCCGGCAGTCGGTAGCGGGGCACATACGCGCCATATCCCACAATGCCTACATCCCGGTCTGGTTTCAGTATTGCCGCGTCCAAATTGGTCACCATATCGGAGCTTCACTCTCCGCCATCTCTTCGTTAGTTAGCCAATCGGTCCAGCTAGATAGGGGGGGCGACCGTGATCGTCAGTCCTGTCCCGCACCCTTCATACCCTTCATCAGTCTAGCACACAGTCTGCCGCGTCCGCAATGGCACTTTTGGGGGACGGTTCATCGCTCATCCATCTGTGCCTCGCGCAGTTCGTCCAGAAGGACTCTGGCCCGATCAAGCCGAACTGGCCCCTTGTCGATCATCCCGCTGGCAATAAGTGTCACCTCGTCGCCCTCGGCGCCGGCGGCGATGGCGACCTGTCGCGCGTGAAGCTGCATGTGCCCCCGCTGTATGCCCTCGGTCGCCAGCGCACGGAGAGCTGCCAGGTTCTGTGCCAGCCCCGCGGACGCCATGATGGCTGCCAGCTCGGAGGCTGTGTCGACGCCCAGGATACGCAGCGCGATCTGCGCCGTGGGATGTACCCGGGTCGCCCCCCCCACGGTGCCGACCGTGAGGGGTAACTCGAGGGTGCCGACGAGATCGCCGGCATCGTCCAGGGCCCAGGTGCTCAGGCTGCTGTACTGGCCCGAGCGGGCTGCATAAGCGTGTGCACCAGCCTCAACTGCCCGCCAGTCGTTCCCCGTGGCGAGGACGACGGCGTCGATCCCGTTCATGATCCCTTTGTTGTGCGTGGCAGCCCGGTAGGGATCTGCTGCCGCAAAGGCTGCCGCTTCGACGATACCCTGCGCCACGTCGCTGCCGGAGAAGGACTCGAATGCCAGGGCCTCCGCCGGGACTGTGCACCGGGCCCGGGCCAGACGTCGATCCGCCAGGTTCGAAAGGATGCGGAGCAGGACCCGCCCCCCGGTGATGCGCTCAATCTCGCCCGCCAGGGTCTCGCAGGCCGTGTTGACGGCATTGGCGCCCATGGCGTCGCGGCAGTCGAAGATCAAATGGACCACGAGCATCGGTCCCGTCACGGACGACGTAACGATCCGGACCTCGAGATCCCGGGCGCCTCCCCCCAGCTCCACTAGGACGGGATCCGTCTCGTTCGCCAGCTCCAGAAGCTTCTCCTTCTCGCCCAGGATGTCGAAGCGAGCCGAATGCACATCGACCACGTCGAGCACCTGGATCTGGCCGATCATCTCTGGAGCCGTGGTGATCGCCTTGAAGCCGCCGCCTGCTCGAGCCAGCTTGGCCGCGAACGAGGCCCCGGCAACCACCGAGGGTTCCTCGATGACCATCGGGACCAGCACATCTTGATCGTTCACCAGGAAGTTGACGGCGATGCCGAGCGGCAGGGCGTACAGGCCCACCACGTTCTCGATCATGCGGGTCGCCCGTTCGTGATCGAGCCCCATGGCCCCGCTGAGGGCCGCGCTTTCATCCTCTGCTAAGTCGGCCCACTCTGCGACGGTCTCGACGCGCTCCGCCAGCGTTCTGTTGTAGAACCCCGCGATCCGGGAGGATTGTCTCATCACTCGCTCCGGGTTTTCCTCTCTAGCCCCATAACACACCAAGACCGCCGGATCAACAAGAGTCCGGCGGCCGATTCCCTGCGATTATACCACGCGCGCCCTCCCAAAAGCTATCAGATCACCATCTATCGCTTTCAGGAGGAGACTGATCTGCGATTGCTGCAATCCATACGGTCCGTTTTTACGCTGGCCTCACATGGATATGCGCCAGCCCGCATCCATCGGCGAAGGCCGTCCCGCTTCGTGTCCCGCCCCCATGAGCAGGCAGCGTGGACGCAGGCTCGAACCTTGCGATGCTTCTTTGGTCCAGTTGCTGGTGCGACGGGTATGGCTGGGGATCCGCTGCATTGTGGTGTCTGCCTCAGTGCCTCAGTCCCCTTTTCCCTGCCCGGAGAGGGTCCATAGGATGACCTCGGGAGGCGAGAGGAGGCGGGCCCGCGGCGCGCCGAGGCCCTCCATCCCAAGTCCTCGGCTGACGTAGAGCGTTGTTTCTTTCTCCTCATACCGTCCCATCTCATACCGCTTCCCAAATGCTGAGCTGGTGACCAAGGCACCGATCAGAGGCAGCCGAACTTGCCCGCCGTGGGTATGACCGCATAGATAGAGATCGATGCCCAATTCCACGGCCTCCGGCATCAAATCCGGTGAATGGTAGAGGAGCAGCGTGAAAACCCCTGGCTCAACAGCGCGGGCTAGAAGCCGTCGCAGGCGAGGGACGTCGCGGGCACGGTCCCGGGCACAAGTGAGCCCTGCGAGACGGATCGTCTGATCACGGAGGGTTAGCTCTATCACGTCGTCCAAGAGCCAGTTGACGCCAAGGCCCTCGAAAACGTCCGGCACCACGTCTCGCAGGTCGACCGGGGGGCTCCCGGTGATTGCATAGATGGGGCACGACGACCGCTCGCATATCCCGTTCAGAACCTGTCGAGCGTGTTGGTGGGCGTCCCCGTCACGGATGTAGGACAGATTCAGATAGTCTCCGGTCATCACAATCAGATCGGGATCGAGCTCCTCGACCACGGCCAGAAGCCTTTCTTCCCGTCGTGTCCACCGCTCAACGTGCATGTCCGAAATGTGGAGCAGACGCACCGACGCGTCTGCATCGAGCTTGGGAGAGACGAGAGCGGCGCGGGTGATCCGGAGGGCGAAAGGTTCAACCCAGGTCGCGTACACGGAGACTGCCGCGATGGCGATCTGGGCAAAGACCACGCCGACGAGGCCTGGCAGCGTGGGCCAGAGGAGCCCCGACAGGAACGTGATACCTGTCCGCACCAGGGTCAGGGCCAGCAACGAGGGCGTAACAGGCCCGAAAGACCGCTCCAAGCGTGGGAGGAGCGCCAACCCCATGCCGTCGAGGGCCGCGAACAGCAGGGAGAGCGCGGCAACTGGGATCCGCAGGTGGTCCCACGGCCAGCACGCCACGGCCGCCAAGGCCACCCAAGCTGGCGTGAGTCCAAGGGGCTGGACTCGGCCCAGAAGCTCTGTAGCCACGAGGACGACGTGGAGGACGGGCGGGCGATAGTCCGGAGGATGCAGCATGTCTCCAAGACTCATCTGATCCGAGGGCGTTGCTGTTCGCTGCAAGGGACACTCTCCTACCTATCCTCGGGGGCGGGCTGAGCTTGGTTTCGGCGGTGCCGACCGTGCCCACGCTACCTAACGCTTCAGGACGCGGCGCAACAGTGCCGGCTTGTTGGTGATTATGCCGTCGACGCCCCCGTCCGCAAGCACGCGCATACGCTTTGGGTCGTCGATGGTCCAGACGTTCACCCGCACGCCGAGCTCGTGGGCGTGAGCCACCAGGCGTTCGCTCACGTTCGTATGGTGCGGGTGGATAGCGGCGGGCTGTTCACCCAGAAGGAGGTCGGCGAGACGACGCAGCGGGAGAGGACTGTTGGTATAGAGCAGGGCTAGGGGGACCCGGGGTGCCAGTCGGCGAACCTGTCGCAGGAGATACGGATTGAAGCATGATACCAGTACCTCTTGCTGCAGCTCGTGCCGTTCAAGGAGATCGACGACCGTGGGGACCAGATCGTTGTCGAAGACCTGCGCCCCTTTCAACTCCAGGTTCAGCACCGTCCTTCCCCCGAAGGTGTCCAGAACCTCCTCCAAACTTGGGATCCGTTCTCCCTTGAACGCCGGATCGAGCCACCCGCCGGCGTCCAGTGTCCGGAGCTGGGCAAAGGTCATGTTGGCGACGGCGCCCGAGCCATCGGTCGTGGCCTCCACGGTGGCATCGTGAATCACCACGGGCACGCCGTCTGCCGAAAGCCGTACATCCAGCTCGATGCCGTCGGCACCGCGGTTCAGGGCTTCCTGAAAGGCTCGAAGGGTGTTCTCGGGGGCGACCTGATTGGCTCCGCGGTGAGCGATATTCAGCGGTCCACGCGATTCACGTGATCTGCCGCCCATTAGTCCCTTTCCCCCAGGATCCACTCGTCATACAGCGAGCGGTATGGGCTGCCTGTCACAGTTTCGACGGCGGCCAGCCAATCCTGCGGGCGCGCGATACGGTACCGATTCCGTTCGAAGTACGCTTCCAGGATGTGCCAAAAAGCCTTCGCCCCCACCTCCTGGCGCAAATCGTGGAAATAGAGCGGCCCTTTCTGGTAGACCACGGGCGCATAGTTGCGCCTGGAGTACGCAGCGACTGGCAGCCCCACCGGCTGATCGCGGCCTGTTTCCTGCAGCTCCGCGTACGCCTGCTGGAAGGATGTCTCGACTACGATGTCGAGCGCCTCCTCCCCGTACACATCCTCGTAGTAGAGTGCGGTGCAGTACTGAACGAGGGCCTCGTCAAGCCAGGGTTCATCAACTTGGTCGTTGCCCACCAGACCATACCACCATTGGTGGAGCACCTCGTGCACGACCACCCACTCCATGCGATCGCTGACACCTTGGCCCGAGTCATAGTAAGACTCGTTGATGACCACCAGGCCCGGGTATTCGATGCCTCCGGCCAGGGTTGGCGTCTCCACGACATCCAGCTCGGCGAACGGATACGCGCCGATGCGCTTGCTGAAGAGGTCCAAGGCCCGGCTGGCGAAGTCCAGCGCCGCTTGACCTCCCTCCTCGTGGCCTGCGTAGAAGACGCTGTTCACGGTCACGTCACCAATTGCTCGGCTCCTCGTCCGGTACGACCCGCCCGTCACCGCCGTGAAGTCCCTCATCGGTGCCGCTGCGCAGGACCACGTCGTCGACGCCGCGTTTTCCGACACAGGGGCACACGTTCCAGACCCGACGAGCGTCATCGTGGTCGGCGCGGTCAGACTAACGTCGAAGAACGCCACGTCGGTGAAGACGGCGTCCCCATACGACGGGGCTACTGCCAGATTCCATCCTTCGTCATCGTACACAGGGATGATAGGGAAGGCGTTCGCCAGGGCCGCCACGCCATCGTAGAGACCCAGCTGCCGATACCCGTCCGAGGGCTCCTGACTGCTGGCGGGGTGGTTGCTGGTTGGTAACGCCAGCTCGAAGCGGACGTCAAGTTTGACGTGCCGCCCCGGTTGGAGCGGCGTGCGCAAAGGCACGCGGAGGGCGGATCCCTGGAGGGCCCTCTCTGGCGCAATCGGTCGACCGTCAACTTCCACGGAAACGATCGACATCTCCCCTCCGTAGCCGGATGTGTTCGGGAAGAGTCGCAGGTAGATGCTTTCCAGTTCCACGCTCTCGGTGTTGGTGTAGCTGATCTCCTGGTCGCCTGACACGGTGGCCCGTTCCATATCCAGGTCGAGGTCGAGACGATACCGGGTGGCGTCAGGGAGCTGGTCGAGGTCGTCGCGGAAGCCCGGCGCCAGGGCTCGCTCAAAGCTGATCGCATCAGATGGGGGTGTGCTTGAGGGCGTTGGAGCGTCGTCAGGTGGTGGTTTGGGCGAGGGAGTGGCCGCGACCTCCGGCTCTGTGGACGCCGTCGGGATCGCCGCGGTGGCTGTGACACCGTCGTTGGAACGCAGCGTCGGCGTGAGCGACGACCGGTCGGGTCGACAACCCGCCGATGCAGCCGCCAAGCAGACTGCGAGCAGGACCACAAGTGCGCGGATCCTCATAGCCTTGAAAGCGCCAGACCGAGCGGACTGTAGGTCCCTGGAGCCTGTGGTGTCTCGCGTGGCAGGTCCCGGCTTCCGGTCTGCAGTGGCCTGCCCGGCGGCTCCCGGCCTGCTAGGAAGGGGCACCGGTTCCACCAATCCACCGTCGGCGTCGCCGTTGGCAAGCCGGTCGGGTTCGTCTCCGGCGAACGCGTCAGGGCAGGCTGGGGCGTTGGCGTGTCCGAGGTTGAGAAAGCGGAGATCGGTGTGCCTCGTGCACCCGCAGCCCCCTCTAGGGACAAGGGGGACGCAGAGGCCGGAGATGAGCTCGGGAAGGAGCAGGCGGTCACGAGAACGCCGAAGACGATATTCGTCAGAAAGAGTCGATCACTCCATCTCCGGCATCGTCGCGCGGTACCGTTGGATCCCAGGCCTGTCTCTGTTGGAGGTCGGGAGTACCTTCGGCCTGCTTGGAAATTTTGTGTCGAGCCGGGATTCATCACACGAGCCAATCGAGGACTGCGTCCGTCAGTTCGTCAACATGTCCCGCGAAGAGATGACCTGTGCCGGGGATGATGTGAAGCTTTTTCGGCGCGCGTAGGCGCTCGACGTAGGCCCGCAGCTCCTCGCTGGGTGCCCAGGGGTCCTCGTCACCGGCCACGAAGAGTTTGGGACGGCGCTCCGTGTCAAGGAACGGGTCGTCGTAGTGTTCCGCGACCAGGGCTATGCCAACCATGCGGCGCAGCCGCTGGTCTCTGGCTGCGTGGTGGAGAGCCACGCCAGCGCCGAAGGAGTAGCCCGCGACGGCCAACTGGTCGGGATCGATCTCCGCTTGGACGAAGAGGAAGTCGACAGCGCCTTTGACATCGTCCTTCTCCCCCTCGCCTCTGGAAAAGCTCCCCTCGCTCCCCCCGGCACCGCGGAAATCGAACCGGAGCGCTGCCCATCCCGCGACGGCCAGATCAAGGCAGAGCTGAACCACGATACCGTTCCCCATATTGCCCCCCATCATCGTGTGCGGGTGACATACGATGGCGGCAGGGAAGGGTGGTTCCCCCTGCTCGGGCAGATGCATGACGCCCTGAAGGCCTGGTCCGCCGCCGGCAGCGCTGAAGGAGACGCGCCGGCTTCGCAGATCTCCCTCCGCTCTGATGTCGTAGCTCATCGAGTCCCTAGCCGCCCCCGACCGGAGGAAAGATACCGACTTCGTCGCCCTCACTCAGGCCGTGGTCCTTCTGTCGGATTGTGCCATTGACGAACACGACCTTCACCTGGCCGTCGGGAAGATTGAGTCTCTCGACCAGGTCCGCGATCGTGGCCTCGTCCGGCACGGCGACGGACATCGCCTCACCGATCCCCAGGTCGGGATACTGCCGACGAAGTGTGGCAAAAAGCTTGACCTGAATGCTGATCATAGACTTGGCCATCCCTTCGTGGTCCAAACAGTAATCAAAACCCCATTATACCAGGCCGGCTTCGAGGGGCCACCGGACGCCTCCGCGGAAGAGGCAAAAAGGGCCTTGACTCACGTGGCTGTGTCGACCGCCACTGGTGGGCGACTGGCACCCTGACCACCGTGTGGTAGGATGCGGCAGCTATGCTCGGGCGAGGACACAATGTGCAGATCTACCTATCTCCTCATTTGGATGATGTCGCTCTCTCCTGCGGAGGTCGTGTCTGGCAGCAGGCCCAGGGGGGGACCTTCGTGAGGGTTATCACGGTCTTCGCCGGTGCGCCTGACCCCGACCAGCGGCTTTCGCCTTTCGCACAAGAGCTTCACGCGAGATGGGGCACGCCCGTGGACGCCGTTAGGACGCGGCGGATGGAGGACTTGGAGGCCCTTGGGATTCTGGGCGCGCAGGCGGTTCATTGGCGTTTCCAGGACTGCGTCTACCGCCGGTCCGCACAGGGGCATTTCCCCTACCCGGACGAAGAGGCTCTCTGGGGGCCGATCGATCCGGCGGACGGGTCCTTGGTTCGGCAGCTCCGGGATCGGATCGGAGGGCTATGCCTGGGGTCGTCCGGGCATCTATACGTGCCCCTTGCCGTCGGCGGGCACGTCGACCACCGCATCGTTCGACGGGCGGCTGAGCAGAGCGGCGCAAGGTTGACCTACTACGAGGACTTCCCCTACGCGGAGGACGCGGAGAGCGTGACGACTGCGATCGGGAACCGCGTCTGGAACCGGGAGGTGGTCACTCTTTCGGAGGAGGCGCTCAGGACGAAGGTGGCGGCCCTGGCCCGCTATAGGTCGCAGGTGAGTACCTTCTGGCAAGGCTCAGAGGAGATGGCTGCTTCGGTGCGTGGCTACGCCGAGCGGCTCGGGGGTGAGGCTCCCGCCGAGCGCTACTGGCGTGTCAGGCCCGCTTAG
>Ga0180431_10006553_pt1 | contig 13800 bp, 13 predicted proteins | sample SS_ome_11_FD_132459 | JGI IMG/M metagenome (GOLD analysis project Ga0180431, IMG submission 132459) | Hypersaline lake sediment archaeal communities from the Salton Sea, California, USA - SS_1_MS_1 metaG | ecosystem: Environmental > Aquatic > Non-marine Saline and Alkaline > Hypersaline >... | reverse complement strand
AGGAGGGGATGGGGTGTGGTGATGTTGAGGGTGACTGGCTGGTGGCTTTTACGGGGGTGTTTGGGTTTGGTGGGGTGGTAGAGGTGTGGTGGGGGAGAGGTGTTCCACCTGGGTAGAGATGTTGCGCCGGGGTAGAGACGTTCCGCCGGAACGTCTCTACCCTGGTGGGGGGGGGAAAGGTGGATAGGGGAATGGATGATCATCATGCAGTGGTTTCGGAGAGCCGGATTTTTTTCTTTGAAGAGCAAGAGGTTGTTGTTGATGATTTTGATTCTCCGGGGTATATTCTGGATGTCGGCGGAGGTGGGGAGGGGATCATTGGGCGGCTGAAAGGTGAGCAGGTTGTTGCTATCGATCCCAGTAAGCGAGAATTGGAGGAGTCTGCTGCGGGGCCACTAAAGGTCGTGATGGATGGCCGAGATCTCAAGTTTCTTGATGAGTCTTTTGAGACTGTCACTTTGTTTTTTACGTTGATGTATATCCAGGGGTGTGAACATGAAAAGGTTTTTGGCGAGGTGTTCCGGGTCCTCGCTCCCGGTGGACAGGTTTTGATCTGGGAAGTCAATTTTCCCCGGCGGCTCGATGAGGACAGGGATGTCGCTGTGTTTCTTTTGTCGGTCAAACTGCTCGATCAGGAAATCAACACGGGGTATGGGGCGCTGTGGCCGGAGGAGGAGCAGGATTTGTCGTATTATTTGCGTTTGGCTGGCAAAGCTGGGTTCGATGTTGTTGAACAGAGGGAGAATGGGCGTGTTCTGTTCCTGAAATTGCAAAAGCCGTAGGTCGTCTTCTAGCTCTTTTGGAGCCTTGGGAAGGAGGAATTGGGATGAAGGCTATGGTATTGAAAGGGGTGTGCAGCCTGCAGGAGAACAGGACGCCGCTCGAGCTGGTCGAGTGGCCGGATCCCAGGCCGGGGGAGGGGGAGATCTTGCTGCGGGTCTCGGCCTGCGGTGTTTGCCACACGGAGCTGGATGAAATTGAGGGGCGGACGCCGCCGCCGCGTTTTCCTGTTGTGCTGGGCCACCAGGTAGTGGGCAGGGTGGCAGCGATGGGAGATCAGGCAGCGGCTTTTCGGATCGGCGATCGGGTGGGGGTGGCCTGGATTTATTCGGCCTGCGGGAAATGCAAATTTTGCCGGGCGGGTAACGAGAATTTGTGCAGCGATTTCAAGGCGACGGGGCGGGATGCCGATGGGGGTTACGCTCAGTACATGACTGTCCCGGAGGGTTTTGCCTATCCAATTCCCGAGGTTTTTTCCGATTGTGAGGCGGCGCCTCTGTTGTGCGCCGGTGCGATCGGATACCGCTCCCTGCGGTTGACGGGGCTCGAGGATGGGCAGAATCTGGGTCTGACCGGCTTTGGGGCTTCGGCTCATCTTGTCATAAAGATGGTGCGCCATCGCTGTCCGAGCGCACAGGTTTTCGTGTTTGCCAGAAACCCCAAGGAACGGGCTTTTGCAAAAGAGCTCGGGGCGGTCTGGACGGGGGATATTGGGGAGGTTTCCCCGGAAAAGCTGGATAGCATGATCGATACCACGCCGGTGTGGAAGCCGGTTGTCGAGGCCTTAAAGAATCTAGAGCCGGGGGGGAGGTTGGTGATCAATGCTATTCGCAAAGAGGAGGTCGACAAGGACTATCTTTTGCGCCTGGATTATCCGGCCCACCTCTGGATGGAAAAAGAGATCAAGAGTGTAGCAAACGTCAGCCGGCGGGATGTGAGCGAATTTCTGGCGTTGGCGGCAGAGATGGGGATCAAGCCGGCGGTGCAAGAGTTCCCGTTGGAGGGGGCTAACGAGGCGTTGGTCGAGTTGAGGACGAGGAAAATTCGAGGGGCCAAGGTCTTGAAAATTGACTGAACAGAGCTGGGCAGTCTCCCTTGCAGCTTGTGGGGTTCTCGGTGGATGGCTGTTTGAAAGTTGGCCCGAGTGACCATTTTTCACCAACAGAGGATGGAGGACAATGAGCTTTGATTATAATTTGCACATCTTTCACTCTCCACAGTTTCAAAGCGTAGTGGATGAAGCGGTCCGATTTTTCACTTCGACGCCTGTCTATAGATTGCCGCCGCCCAGCAGATTCATTGGTGCTGGAGTCTATGGCCTGTACTATGTTGGTGATTTTGAACTCTATACCAAAATCGCCAGAGCAAAAGATATTGGCGTTCAGCCGATTTATGTAGGCAAGGCTGTACCAGCTGGATGGCGAATAGCGCGGGCTGTGGATTCGGAGACACCCGTCCTGTACCAAAGGTTGCGAGAGCACACAAGGAATATACAACAAGCAGCTAATTTGCAGCTTGATGATTTTCGATGTCAGTTTATGATCCTTAGCGGTGTTGAAAGCGACCTGGTTGTACCTGTGGAGGCCGAATTGATTCGGAGATATAGGCCCTTTTGGAATTCTGTTGTTGATGGGTTCGGAAATCATGATCCTGGTAGGGGACGGTACGGCCAGGCAAGATCGGAATGGGATGTTTTGCACCCGGGTAGACCGTGGGCCGAGCGATTAACTGGAGAATCTTTATCTCTGGAGGAGGTGACAGCCAAGATCGAGCAATTCCTGGAGGGATTACACTCTCTTTAACTCTACGATGGCTTCATATAGCTGATGAGACTTTTTGGCTTTGACGACACGAACATCTGATTGAATAATGCTGTTCCCCACACGGGTCGCCCGTGGCACGTCAATCCTGACCAGTTCAAGGCCAACAGATTCAGCGATCTTGCCAAAGTACAAGTCGGTTGGTATCAAGATACCTTGCAATATACTGTTTCCAATGACAACCAGTGCTGTAGCTCCTGGCTTTAGAGTGTACTTGATGCCTTGGGCGAATTTGTAACAATCGTTAAAATACGAGGCTGCATAGTTGGCCCATCCGTTGCCACCATAGATGCCTTTTTCAGGCTTGATCTGCCTGAGTGTTTGCAGCCGTTCTGCCAGGTCCGTAGCTGGCAAAGAGAATTTCAGATTCACGCTCTCTTGCTCGCGAACAGTCTGCCAGTATTTGCCAAAGTTTAAACGTTCGAGGGGCTTTAGATCTCGGGGGCTGGTTGCATATCCCAACCAGTACAGGTGGGGGCGTGTGTTTCGATTGTAATGATAATTGTTCAGATAAGGGGGGGACGTGACGATCAGGTCAATTGATTCGGCAGCCAGGTATGATGTGTATTTGAAGAATGAATCGTTGAAAATTTGCACACTCGATTGTCGATCCGCCGGGCTTTGTTGCAGCCAGGAAATGTCTTGGATCATTTCTGACAACTTGGACAAGATCATTTGACCCACGGGAAAATCCTGGATCTCTGATTTCCCTGCACTTGCTCTTCTGCCCAGGCTCGGTTCATACGAATAATTTGAATAGCGCACCATCGTCGAGGCAAAAGCCAGTCTAAAGAGATCTTTTAAGTTGGAATTCTCAATAGAGTCAATAAAATCTTGCAGGATCAAGACTTTTCGCAGCACCTTGGGGCTGTAAAACTCGGAACGCGTTTTAAATCCCTTTGGAGGAGTGCTCTGGGGAACATAGTCGCTTGAGGTTCTCTCATTGTAGAATCTCTGGAACCTCAACATCTCGTTGTAAAATCTCTCGGCTTTAACTCGATGAGCGTTTACCTTTGTGCGACACGCCAGGGCTGCATAGGGGTTGATTTCAAATCCAATTGCATCATGGCCAAGCAAAATGGCTTCTACCAGGGTGGTGCCTATGCCGGAGAAAGGGTCCAAAACGGTTCCTTTGTTTGTCAGGTATCTATTCAAAACGTCTCTGACAAAATCACTGGAGAATCCAGCGATCCACGGAACCCATCGGTGAATAGGCTGTGTTTTGTTGCTGGCAAAGGAAGGATCGTTAAAGTGTGAACCATTGTTGTCAGATGAAAAAGACTTTTCCTCATCTGTCCCAAATAGTCTTAACTGTTTCATTTGTTTGTGTGGTAGACCTGTCCAGTCTGTCATCTTGGAATCTCGAGGAGAATCAAGTTGTACGAGAGATTGAACGAATGACTTGGCCCAGAGGATATTCGGGACGCAATTCTCTTAGAATGGCATCTATTTGTTGACGCTCGCTTTCGTCGTCTAGTACGTGGGCAAAATCATCAAAGCCAAGTATGATAACTTGGGGAACGCCACGGCGCTCGATGATGTAACGAGTGCGATTTTGAGTGACATCATCGAGAACTTGACCAAAGTTATTTTGTGCTTTAGTAGAACTTATTTTTTTTGTGGCCATTATGTTCCTTTAGATAGTATCCAAAATAGCTAATTTAGACATATTATATCGAACAAATGTTTCTTTGTCAAGTATCTGTATAGAAAGAGAGGGTTGATTGTGACACAGATGATCGGCTATTGCGGTTACAATTGCTACTTGTGCGCGGCGCGTTCTGAGGATCCTGAGGTCAGGCAGAGGATGGTGGATGGTTGGCGGAGGTTTTTTGGCCATGAGAATTATACGGCCGAGAATGTCAAATGTGATGGGTGTCTCAGCGATGGCCGGGTTGCGGATCAGGTGTGTGAGGCCAGACCTTGTGCCAGGGAGAGGGGTGTGGAGAGTTGTGCTTATTGCGATGAGTTTCTTTGTGACAAGATGAAGCATTTGGTAACCAGTCGCGAGGATATGTTGGTACGGCTTTATCCGAGGATGTCTTTTATTACGGAGGAGGAGTATGATCTATGCATGAGGCAGTTTGATAGTCTGCCTAATTTGTTGAGGATGCTCGCCGATTCGGGCAGGCTTCCTTTGTGGGTGGTGGGTGGTGGGTAGTGGGGGTGGTTTCGAGGGCGCCGCCAGTCACGGACTGGCGGGGAGTCTTTGCATATGGGGGGTGGTTTAGAGGGGGGCGACGGTCGCGGACTGGCGGGGAGTCTTTGCATATGGGGGGGGCCGAGGGTGCCGCCAGTCACGGACTGGCGGGGAGCCTTTGCATTTTGCATATGGGGGGTGGTTTCGAGGGGGGCGATGGTTGCGGTCTGGCGGGGAGCCTTTGCATATGGGGGGCAGGAGGCTGTTGTGAGGGTTTGTGGTCTGGTTGGTAGTCCTAACAGGGGTGGGAATGTTGATTTGCTTGTGTCTGAGGTGCTGAGAGGTGCCGGTAGCCAGGGTGCGGAGACGTTGAAATTGTATCTTGGTGAGCTGGATATTATGCCATGCCAGGATTGTGGGGTCGATCCTTCTCCCGATTATTGTTTGTTTGACGATGATATGGCGCAAATTTATGTTGCTCTCACGTCATACGATGGCATAGTGCTTGGTTCTCCGGTGTATTTCAATACTGTCAGTGCACAGGCCAAGATCGTGATCGATCGCTGCAATTGTCTTATGCCTTGTGTCAGACAGGGAGATGGATCGTTTGTATTCGAGAGGCGGGTGAATAGGCGAAAGAAGGGCGTTTTTATTGCTGTGGCGGGTGACCCGGATCAGGAATTCAATACGATTCAGCGCACGGTCAAGGCTTTCTTTTGTTGGGCCAACATCGGTTTGATGGATGTGATCCGGTATGTAAACCCTGAGAATGAGTTGGGTTCTGTTCGCAACGATGGGGAGAAGCTGAATCAGGCTTTTGAGGCCGGGGTTCGGATGGTCGCGTGGGAGAATGACATCTGAAAGGAATGGAATCATGAAATCTGCCGGGAATCGACCCGCCGGGATGAGGGCTTTTACTGTCGTTTGGATCGGACAGATTGTCTCGCTACTGGGCACGGCTATGAGCACTTTTGCTCTGACTCTGTGGGCCTACGAGATCACGGGCAAGGCCACACCTCTGGCTCTGATCGGCTTTTTTTTCCTGCTGCCGGTGGTTGTTCTGGGGCCCTTTGTCGGTGTGCTGGTGGATCGCGGCAACCGCAAGCTGATGATGATGGTTAGCGACCTGGCTGCTGCGGCCGTCACTCTGATCGTCCTGACCCTCCTCGTTTCAGACAAGCTGCAGATTTGGCACCTGTATGTCAGCGCTATCATCTCTGGTGTCTTTCAGGGCTTCCAGTGGCCGGCCTACTCGGCGGCTATCAGCCTGATGCTGCCCAAGGAGCAGTACGCCCGGGCCAATGGCATGTTGGGCATGGCCAGCAGCGGCTCGCAGGTCGTAGCGCCGCTCCTGGCCGGAGCCTTGATCGGCCCCGTTGGGTTGCTTGGCATCTTGTTCATGGACCTGGCCTCGGCGGCTGTCGCTGTCGGTGCTCTGCTCTTTGTCCACATTCCCCAGCCCGCCAGGACCGAGGCCGGGCGCGAAGGTGAGGGCAGCTTTTTGCATGAGGCGGTCTATGGCTTTCGCTACATCTTTGCCCGGCCCAGCCTGCTCGGCCTGCAGACGGTGTTCCTGGTGGGCAATCTCTTTGGTAGTCTGGCGTGGGCCATTTTCCCGGCTATGATCCTGGGCCGCACCGGCAACGACGCGCTGATCCTGGGCAGCGTAGAGTCGGCGGGCGCTGTGGGTGGGGTGATCGGCGGTCTGGTCATGAGTGCCTGGGGCGGTCCCAAACGCCGCGTCCACGGTGTGCTGTTGGGCTGGTTTTTTGCGGGATTGCTGGGGGATCTGGTGCTGGGACTTGGCCAGACACTGCCTGTGTGGGTGGCAGGCGCTTTCCTGGGGGCGTTCTTTGTCCCCATCCTGGACGGTTGCAACCAGGCTATCTGGCAGGCCAAGGTCGCGCCCGATGTGCAGGGCCGGGTCTTTACTGCGCGGCAGTTCATTGCCTGGCTGGTTATGCCGTTCGGCAGTCTGTTGGCCGGACCTCTGGCCGACCAGGTTCTGGAGCCGGCCATGAGCCAAGGGGGTAGTCTGATGCCCGTCTTTGGCTGGCTGGTCGGCACCAGTACAGGGGCGGGGATGGGTCTGATATTTGTCGTCGCCGGTCTGATGGCCGCGCTGGTGGGTCTGGCCGGCTATTTGTTTCCTCTGGTGCGGAATGTAGAAGAGGTTTTGCCCGATTATGATTAAAGTACGCTGGATCTGGTTTTTGTAAATTAACTATTTTATCCAGGGATCCAAGGCGTCGCGCAGCCCATCGCCCAGAAAGTTAAAAGATAGCATTGTCATGGACAGTGCCAGGCTGGGCCAGAGGAGGAGATGGGGATACGAGAGGATGTTGGGGATTCCTTCAGAGATCATTGTCCCCCAGCTGGGCATGGGCGGCCTGATGCCTAGTCCCAGAAAGCTCAAGCCGGCTTCGTACATCATGGCGCCGGGGATGCCAAAGGTGGCATGGACGATGATCGGGGCCAGGGTATTGGGCAGGAGATGTTTCCGCATGATCCCCCATCTCGTCGTTCCCACACAACGGGCGGCAACGATGAAATCCCTCTCGCGTAGCGAGAGGACTTGGGCGCGTACGATGCGGGCCGCTGTTAACCAGCCTACGAGGCTGATCCCGATGAAAACGCCTAGCAATCCGCCGGTTGCTTGGTCTATGGCGACCAGCATCCCTCCCTCTCCTCCCACCTGTTCCAGGACTCCTCTAATGTAGGTCAGGATGATGATGATGAACAGCAGGTCTGGGAAGGCATACAAGACGTCGATGATCAGCGATAGGATCATGTCGAATCGACCGCCGAAATAGCCGGCCATCAGGCCCAACGATACGCCGATCAAGAGCACAATGACCTGGCTGGTCAGGCCAACCATGAGTGAGATGCGGGCGCCAAAGATGATTCGGGTCAAGAGGTCCCGTCCGATGTGATCCGTCCCCAACCAGTGCCAGCGGGAGGTCCCCTCGGCGGCGTGGCTGAAATCATGCTGGTCATAGGCATAGGGTGTGACCCAGGGTGCGGCGATGGCCAGTATCGCTATACAAAAGATGAAGACCAGACTGATCACTGCGGCTCTGTTTCTCTTGAGCCGCTGCCAGGCATCCAGCCAAAGGCTCGCTTCCTTCCGGTGGGCCGGCCCTGTCGCCGGAAACTGCGGGTCGATTGCACGGGGAATTGCCATGATGATGAACCTTTCAGTTGTATCTGATCCTTGGATCCAGGTAGCTGTAAAACACGTCGACGACCAGGTTCATGATCCAGATCAGCGTGGCCCACAAGAGTGTCGTGCCCATGATCACCGGATAGTCCCGGGCGGTGACGCTTTTAACAAAGTAGCGGCCAATGCCCGGTACCATGCAGACCGACTCGATGTAAAAAGAGCCCGTGACGAGGGAGGCAAAGGCTACTCCGGCGACCGTCGTCGCGGGGATCAAGGCGTTTTTCAGGGCATGTCTGAGTAACACGCTTGCCTCTGACAGTCCCTTGCTCCTGGCTGTGCGAATATAGTCCATGCGGATCACTTCGAGCATTCCAGAACGGATGTAGCGGGTAAGTAGTGCCCAAGGGCCGGCGGCCAGGGCGAGCGTTGGGATGATGGCGTTGCGGCCGAGTATTCCGTTCCAGCCTCCGGCCGGCAACCAGTGGAGGTAAATTGAAAAGAAGAGTATCAGCAGGATGGCCCGCACAAAGGATGGCACTGTGATGTTGACGATGGAGACGAATGTGATCATGTGATCGATCCAGGTGTTCTGCTTGAGGGCACTCATGACGCCGGCGGGGATGCTCAGGATCAGGGCTAATGTCATTGCCAACAGCGCCAGTTGGAAGGAGATGGGTAGAAAATCGACCATGATTTCCATCACGTCCCGGCCTCTCTGCATGTAGGATGGGCCCAGGCGACCGTGCAGAGCGTCCTTGAGGTATGAGGTGTATTGTGTCCAGAGCGGATCGTTCAGGTGATATGCTTCGTTCAGTTGTTCCACGACAAAGTCTGGAAGCGGCTTCTCAGAGAGGGCATCCCACGGATTGCCGGGTGTGGCATGCATCAATAGGAAAACGAATGTGTAAACAGCGAGCATACTCGGAACAAAGAGCAGCAGTCGTCGAATCAGGTAATCTCGCATGAGAACTTGCTTTCTAGATCTTTTTGAGTCTGGCCCAGGGGAGCCAGCTCACCGGCAGGGCTACCGGTGAGCTGGCTTTGTTCAAACGATCTCTACTTTGCGATATAGGTGTTGCGCACCAGCGTCCAGTTCAAGAGTGTTTCGAATTGCAAATCTTTGATGTAGGGCTTTACCATGTAGACCATGCTCCGGTTCCAAAGAGGTGCATAAGGGCCCTCTTGGACGAGTAGAATTTCTGCCTCCTCGTAGAGTTTGGTCCGTTTGGCATCGTTAGTCTCGACTATTGCCTTACTCACCAGGTCGTCGAACGCTTGGTTGCACCAATGCGTGTGGTAGAAATCGGTGTCGCAGGTGAACAGTTCGTTGTGCCAGTTGGCGGGATCGTCATAGTCCGAGCCCCAGTTTTCGATGTCCATGTCCCATGGGGTCTCTCCCTTGGTGCGGCACCAGGCGTAATAGGCGCCCCGCTCCATGGGATCCAGTTCGACGGTGATGCCCAGGGTCTCTTTCCACGTGGCCTGCAATGCCTCGGCGGTCAGCTGGTAAATCGTGCCCGGGCCGGCGCTGATGAAGGTGAGCTTGACGCTGGGAAAGCCTGTCCCTCCGGGGTAGCCGGCTTTTGCCAGGAGATCCCTGGCTGTTTCCGCGTCTCCCTCCAAGGCCGCTAACGGGGTATATCCCGGCATGCCCGGCGGCAGTATGGTTGTGGCCGGCGGGAAGGCGCCCTTGGTGACGACCTGGCTTAATGCTTCCCGATCGATGGCTAGTGAAAAGGCATGGCGCACTCGGTCATCCTCCCAGGGTGCGTGCGAGGTATCAAAGCCCAACCATTCGGTGCGAGATTCGATCAACTGGACAATCTCTTTGTTGAGCTCTGGGTCTTGACGGAGTCTCGGGAGTTCTTTCAGATCGAGTTGGCAGGCGTCTATCTCACCGGCCTGGTAGGACAGCAGGCAGGAACTACGGACCGATTCGACCAGGGTATAGATCACCCGGTCCAGTTTGGGCTTTTCCTCCCAGTAGTTGGGATTCGGCACAAGGACCAGTTCCTTGTCCGGTGTCCAACTCTCGACAGTGAACGGACCGTTGACCACAATGTTCTCGGTGCGGGTCCATTTGTCACCGTGTTCCTCGACAGCCTGCCTTGGCAGTGGCATCAGCACAAGGGTGGTTGCCACTTTGGGAAAGTAGGGACAGGGTCCGGCGCAGGTGACTTTTAAAGTCCGGTCGTCCACGGCCTTGACGCCGACGGCGTCCGAGTCTGTGATCTCACCGCTGTTAAAATCGGGTGCGCCCTGGACCGAGTAGAGCATAAAGGAGAAGGGGGCGTTGGTTTGGGGATCGAGGTTTCGCTTCCAGGCCCATTCAAAGTCGTGGGCCGTCAGTGGGACGCCATCGGACCACACAATATCGTCCCGCAGGTGAAACGTCCAGGTCGTGATATCTTGGGATGGCTCCCAGCTCTCGGCACAAGCAGGGATTACCTTGCCGGTTTCAGGGTCGGCTCTGACCAGGCCATCAAATAGGTTGAACATGATATGATGACCGCTTCCGACGCCGCTTAGCCCGGGATCAATGTTCAGGGCAGTTCCCTCGTGGAGACGAAGCACCTGGGGCACGGGCGTGGGAGTCACTATGATTTCTACTCTCTTTTCTTTTTCGACCTCGACCACTTGCGTCTCGACTCTAACCTCCGGAGCCGGCGTCGCACAAGCCGAGAGAAGCCAGCTGATCGTCACCAAGACGGCCAGTATGACACTTGGCTTCCTGTTCAACATTTTGATTTCCTCCTCTTGTTGGTAAATTGGAACTGACTTGGAATCGAACAGGGCTCGATTAAAAACCTCCTTTCCCATTTTTGCGGCACTCATATATAAAATATAAACCAGCGCGGCTCAGAGCCGGAATGACTCAGACTTTGCCGTCAACGATGGCCGGCTGGCTCGACACCCAGATCATTTTTTCTTCTCTCGGTTCAACCATGTCTTGGGTCATGTAAACGTAGGTGGTTCCTTCTGTGCCGGTGACAGCGGTGTGATGACCGTTTTTGTCAATGGCAATGATGTTTATGCGCCGGGCGTAGGGGCTATCTATGATCTGTAGATCTCTTTGGGCCTCTATGCAGGCGTGTTCCAATGACATGCCCATTTTTAGGTACAGGATAATGCTTCTCGTCGATGAGAAACGTATCACGATTTCTCCCAGGCCGGTGCTTGCCGCTGCTCCGAACCGGTTGTCGGCATAGCCGCCGGCGCCGGCAATTGGTGAGTCTCCAACTCGACCCGGATAGCTCCATTCCCATCCGCTGGTACTCACGGCTGTTGCAATATTTCCTCTGGCGTCTTGGGCAACGAAATTGACGGTGCCAGTCTCGCGAGAGCGTAACAGGATGGATTTGACGGTTTGCCGGATGTTTGTCAGATCTTTGAGCTCTGTTTCTTTTAAATCCGGTATTTCTTGACAAAGTCCTTTCCACCAACTTTGTTTGGCCTTGTCCGTGAGGAGGTTGGACTTGATGAATCCCATCTCGGCAGCGAATCTCTCGGCTCCATCTCCTGCCAGTAGCACGTGGGGTAGTTCTTCCATGACTTTTCTGGCCACAGAGATCGGGTGGCGGTAGCCGCGCATGGCAGCTACGGCTCCAGCGGCCAAGGTTGAACCATCCATAATAAATGCGTCCAGGCGCACTGTGCCCAGGAAATTGGGGAGACCGCCGTAGCCTACACTTTGGTCCTTTGGGTTATCTTCCACGATGCGTGTGGCGATTTCTACTGCGTCGATGGCACTTTGTTCCTGCTTTAAAGCTGCCATGCCTGCTTTGATGCCGACCGCGCCGTTGTTACTCGTTACAATGATCATGATCTACTCTCTTTTTTTCTACTCGATGGTTCATTTGTCAAAGAGGTTGTTGGTCTGTATCAATGCAAAATTCCCGGCGTGGGGAATCCCCAGCCAGGCGGTGTGGAATCTCTAACTTGTTGGGGCGTTCTGCTGCGCAAGCGACGAGATTCTTTGCCTCCGCTACGCTCCGGCTCAGAATGACAATTCTTTGGGTATGGTGGTTCTTTAATGCTCTTTGCCGCCGAGATGGGGGCTTTTGGATAGGAGCAGCCCAAACAAAAGCGAAATCCACCATGCCCTGGTGGGGCATGGTTCGATTTTGTCGCCAAAGATTGATAGGTTATTGCAAAAATAGGGCGAGAGACATACCCTGGCTGTTTCGTGACGAGAATACTTTTTTCGTCTACCTATTTCGTTCACGTGTTCCAGGGTTGCACCCATTCGAGAGGTGTCCAGAAAATTCGGGGTGCTGTATTCGAATTTCCTGACTGGGGTAAAAACACCTTGTGGTCTTTTAGATCGTATAAGCCTTTCTCTGACTATATTGCTCCAAGCTTTACCAGGTGCTGAGTCAGTTTTTTAGTAAACGTGTCAATTTCTTTTTCCGTGTTGTAGAAATGGGGGTCGACACGGAGGTAGCCCGGCCGGCTTTTGACGATGATCTTTTGTTTTTCCAGGGCGTTGCCGATCTCTTTTCCCAGGTCTTGGTCGATGAATGCCGTCACCAGGCCGCTCTGATTTCCTTTCGGTGTGAATAACCGCAAGCCCAGGCCAGCCAGGCGCTCCTGTGTCATCAAGGTTAGCTTTAGAACCTGCCGGTGTATCTTGTCCCAACCGACGCGGTTCAGAAATTCTAGACTGGCCTTTAACTCGTAGATGCCTTGCCAGTTGATGGTTCCGATTTCAAACTTTTTCGCCGACTTGAAAAGCTGGCACTTTTCTACTTTTTCAAAACCCGCTGCATCTGTCACGTGGTTCTCAATTTGCATCCAACCTGCTGTGACAGGCCGGACTCGATCTAGCAAGTTTTCATCGATATAGAGAAAACCGAGGCCCAGGGGTCCTATGAGCCATTTGTAACAAGAACAGGCCAGAAAGTCTATGCCCATCTCTTTGACATTCACGGGGATGGAGCCTACGGCTTGTACTGCATCGGTGAGAATGTGGGCGCTGTGTGAGTGAGCCAGTTGGGCAAGCGCTTTGATGTCGTGCAGGTATCCGTTCTGATGAGAAACCAGGGCTATGCTGATCAGGCGGGTTCTGTTATCTATTGCCTCTTCGAATCTCTCCAGGGGAATTTTTCCATCTTGACTTTTGACGGTTCTTGTTTCTATTCCCTTTTGTCTCTCACAGGCCCGCCAGATCATGACGTTCGAGGGATGATCGAGATCGTCGATCACGACATTGTCTCCCTCTTTTAGATCGAGCGCGTTGGCTATGGCGTTCATGCCTGCGGTTGTGGAAGTCGTGATCGCGATCTCGTTGGCCTTGGCGCCCAGCAGGTCAGCGATCATGCTGCGCACTTTATCTGCGGCTGCGATCCATGTGTGCTCGATATCCGGGTTTTTTTTCCTGGCTTCAAGGAAGGCGTGGGCGGCCTCAATCGCTACCAGGGGGATGCCGCCTGTGCCTCCGGCTTGGAGGTAGATGAGTTCCTCGAGCATGGGAAATTGCTGTCTGATCTTTTTGTTCATGGTACTCTCTCTCATGCTCAGCAGTTTTGTTGGACTAATTGTACTTGAACTTTGGTATTTGTCCAGTTTGGGAGCCCTCTCCCCCAACCCCTCTCCCAAAGGTCTGGGAGAGGGGGGCAGGTCTGCTCTGGTCTCTTGTCCGAAGGGTCTGGGAGAGGGGGGCAGGTTCGCTCTGGTCTCTCGTCCGAAGGGTCTGGGAGAGGGGGGCAGGTTCGCTCTGGTCTCTCGTCCGAAGGGTCTGGGAGAGGGGGGCAGGTCTGCTCTGGTCTCTTGTCCGAAGGTCTGGGAGGGGCGTGAGCCCTCTCCCCCAACCCCTCTCCCAAAGGTCTGGGAGAGGGGGGCAGGTTCGCTTTGGTCTCTCGTCCGAAGGGTCTGGGAGAGGGGGGCAGGTCTGCTCT
>Ga0180431_10006552_pt1 | contig 13801 bp, 10 predicted proteins | sample SS_ome_11_FD_132459 | JGI IMG/M metagenome (GOLD analysis project Ga0180431, IMG submission 132459) | Hypersaline lake sediment archaeal communities from the Salton Sea, California, USA - SS_1_MS_1 metaG | ecosystem: Environmental > Aquatic > Non-marine Saline and Alkaline > Hypersaline >... | reverse complement strand
GGTATCGAAACTCTCTTCATCAACACTACTGAGCGGACCGTAGCATGAGAGGAGCATATCGTGGCTGCCGCCGTTGAGGTCGCTGCTCTGGCGGAGGGTACCCTTTACCGCCTCGTGCTCAACCTCCAGCGCATACTCAAACGGCGTGCCGGTCGTGCCGTACGGAACGCGACATTCACGGAGCTTTGCGCGCGTCAGGACCTCACCAGTCATCAACTCGGTGCATCTGCGCTGCGTATCGCCGACACCGACTTTGCGCATGTAGTCCTGGATGGCTTTCTCGACCTCGCCCTCCTCAGTTGAGAGATATTTGTACTGGCTTGTCCCCTCGTCATAGCCGACATATCCGGCATCGCGGAGGGCATCGAGCGTCTCTGTGACGTCGCTCTCAGCGGTAGCGATATTTTGGCTGATGTCGGTGACGAGCATCCGGGCGAGGCAGGCGGCCGTGCGGGGTATCCAGCTGAGGCGCTGGGTGAGCCACAGAACTTTCAGGATGCGTGTGGGGCTGACCGTGCAATCGGGTACCGCTTGATCGGCTTGGTCAATCTGGCGGATGCCGTGCGAGCCGAGGAAATCATCGTTGTACAGTTCGTCTTTGATCTCGTCATAGATGAGGTCGAAGGAGACCAGGCGCACGTCGCCCTTTCCGGCCTCGCAGGGCTCATCGGCGAGCTGCTGGAGGATGCTCTGAGTGACATCCAGCATGCTGCGCGGGGTCGAGCCGAGCTTGGTTCCGCGCATGCCGTCAAATATCTGCGGGGCCAGGTACAACTGGTACGGCAGGAATGGGTAGGTAAGCAGGAAGCTATCCTTGTCCAGAGCCGGGAGAGTGCGCGATGTGTTGAGGCGGCTCAGCTCGGCAAGCTGGCCATCGTGAGCGTCATAGATGTCCTCCAGGTGAGCACGGTGCGCGTCGCGCTTGCGCAGGAGACGATCTTCAACAACCTGCTGGACGTCCTCGGTGCCGAGCATGAGATGAGCGGCAAAGCGGGCGTTGAGCTTCCCCAGGCCTTCAAGCTTGAGCCCGGCGCGGTCGAATATCTGGGCCAGAGCCTCCTGGCCGGTCGCTACAACCCAGACACGCCCTTTGCCCTTCCCACCGAGGGTCTCCACAATTGTGCGGACCTCTTCGATGCGGTCGTTGTTCTCGCCGATGAACTGCTGTAGCTCGTCGAGGACGAAGACGATGTGCGGGACCTGCTGTGGCAGTTCCTGCTGCTTGCGGTCGAGGTAAGCGAGCAGCTCACTCGCGAACGTATTGGCGTCGACATGGATGTCCTGCTCGGCTTTCCGAAAGGCCGTCAGAGCCTTCTCCGGCGTGTCATAGTCCGCCGAACACTCCGCAACGATCTCGGCAACGCGGTCTTCATAGTAAGCGTAGTCGTCGCGATCATCCTCCCAGCGAGTGCCAGATTCGCTCTCGTAGAGCTTCTTGAAATCCTCATAGAAGCCATGCTTCAGCATGAACATTTCATGCCGGGCCACTTTGATGTTGGGGCTGTAGCCGAGTGCCCGGTAGAAGCCCGACAGGCAGATCTCCGTAATGCTGTTGGGGTTGATGAGGTTCTGAACAGACCTGACCTCCAGGAAGACCGGGAGACACCACGCACGTGTGGCAATCTGGTGGAGGTCGCCGAGGATGTCCTGCTTGTACCGGCTGTCATCCGGGATGCGGGTCTTGAAGACATCGATGGCCTGCTTGCCGCTGGCTTCATCAACGATGCCATCGGCAAGCAGATGGCCGAGTATCTTCACGAAGTGACTCTTGCCTGAGCCGAAGAAGCCGCTGCACCATGTGGCCATCGCGTCAATCGCCTGGGCGGAATCTCGTGTGTCCATGCTTTCGACGAACAGGCCGAGGAACTGGCGCAGATTGCGTTCTATAGTATCTGTGAGAACGTATTCGCTGATTTCCTCGTACAGGGCATCGCGTTGCCAGACCTTCGCGACTCCTTCATTGGCTACGCGCTTGTAGACATCACGGACGAAAAGCTCTCCAACTCGCATGTTCAGACTCTCCTCGCCAAGTAGTCGAAGCCGTTCCGGCGTCCGAGGAAGTGGAGGCTGGCACTGGATTCTGTACCCGGAAACGGAAGCAGAATGTGGGATGGCAGCCCTGACGGCAGCTGCTTGAGGACATTGGAGAATGAGATCCAGGGGAACAGTGCGGCAGGGCGGGAGAGTATCAGCAGACCCTCCCCAAGCGCTTCAGAGCGTCTGGATATCTCCTCGATGAGGCGTGGCTCAAGCCGGCCCGCCATGTCGGTGCGGAAGGCCTGCGGGTCCTTGACCTCCAGGGCGAATGCCTTGTCGAGCAGGCCGCGCTCGTCGAGTATCTCGAATGGCAATAGCGCGAGGTCGAATACTTCCGATGGCATCTCGTTGAGCGCCAGAGACGAGATGAACTGCTCAAGCCGCTTGCGAAGGTCATGCTCATCATCGGGAGGATAGACAAGCAGCAGACATCTCCGCTGGCCTGATGGTGGCCGACCCGCAGCGTCTTTCATGATCTGCAGGACTGAGTCAAGGCGGTCCTTAAGGTCCATCGCTTATGTCCCTGTCCGTGAGATCGTTGAGCACCAGTTCCACAATCTGTCCCTCGACGCGGAACCGCCCAAGATCCTTCCCTGCCATGCGGTAGAGCGCATCGACGGCGCCCGAGAGTTCCAGTCCCAGCATAGCAAACCAATCGCTAGTGAGCGCGTCACGCGGGCTAAGGCCCTGCAGCATAGCCAGGCGTGCGGCGTACCATGCAACAACGGGGCCGATGGTCGGGCGGACAGAGACTTTCTTCACTCTGCCACGCGCCAAACCAAAATCCCTGATGGCTGTCAGCAGGTGCTGGGCGACCCTGAGCTTGGTTTTGGCACTCCAGGCGGCAATCTGCGCGTCTTCCTCGGCCATGCGCGCGATGTGCCTCTCAACATCGGCTGTCTCCAACACCTGTCCTTCAATCGAGAGATACGGACCCAGCCACGTCGTCGCAGCCAGCCGCAGAAAGCCATCCTGACTGCCGTGGAGTAAGTATGCAAGCAATCCCTGTTGCTGCGATTCAGCGCTCTGCCGCCAAGCCGCGCAGAAGCCGGCGAAGATGTGCCTGTCCGAGTCGAGTATGTATCGACGCTTGAGCTTGCTCAGTGCTTTTGTGCGTCCCGCCTGAGTGCGCTTGACGAGAATATTCTGCCCGACTATCCAATCACAGATCTCCTGATGTGTTGCCTGCTCGGGGTGGTGATCCATTATCATCCTCAGCTCGGCGAGCAAGGAGCCTGCGCCGGCGAGGGTGGCCATGATTCTGTCATCGAACTCCGCAGGGCTGGTCTGCATACAAACGATCTCCCGTGATATGGCAATCCGTATCTCAGCTTCGTCGCAGGTCGGGTGTACTCCTCCCCAAGCACTGAGAAGTGTTCAGCTTGCCTGCCATTGCGGAAACTTCGGGACGCTCACTCGCCGTAACGCTGTTCAGGAGCCGTGCAGAGAGGAGTGCGCAAAGGCAGTCGAGGGATGCGTCGCCATGTCCCGTTCGGTGTGTCATTCTCGTACCCAGACTGTACGAGATCATCGGCGGCCGCTCGGGGGACCGCCTATCCTGGCTTGGCCCCTCCGCAGTTCGGGCATTTCTCCACATCCAGGTCGAGTTCGGTGCCGCAGTACTCACATGTCGGTGTCTTGGGGGATCGCTTGGCAGGGCGAGGCGGAGGGTACTTGCAGAGCCGAGGGGCTGTCTTAGACGATGCAAGCGCGGCAAAGGCGCCGAGCACCGAGCCGAGAAGCGTGAGGAAAGCCGCGTCCACGAAATCGCAACCAGTTGCCGTGGTGATGAGGAGCAGGACCAAGAAGCCAACAACGGCGCCCCATCCCGCGGCACGGTTACATCTGTGTAAGTAATTGTTATTGTTTCCGCAGTGTGGGCAACGCTTGGAGAGTGTGCTTATCCAATTACGGCAAGATAGGCAGCGGAATTCCGCCCCTCCCACTCCAAGCTTTTCCTTCTCGGTAGCGGTGAGGATCTCCCGGAGAGGCCTGATTCTTCCAGTCAATTCCGACTTGGTTCTGTCATCAAACGACACTCGGTGGATGAAGAGAAGCTCTATCAACCCCTCTTTGTCCACGGGGCCGAATATGGCACCGTTTGACGTGTGTACCATCCATTGGTCGTTCGCATCATTCATCGCGCTTGTGTCCCTGAATTGGACTTGGGTGCTGCTTGATTTCGGGACTGTCCTCCGCCTCAAGGTGGTTCGCTGATCACTACTCCACAAGATCCTACGGCCAAATGCACATGAACTTGGCCCGCCCAGTGGCCTCCAGCATGGTCTCGGCTTTGGTGACGAGTTGTCTCGTCGCCTTGTCCAGTTGGTCCTCCTGCGTTGGCACACGGATGTTCAAGACAGCGTTATGCCCAATCAGGTCGCCCAGAGGTTCGCAGATAGGATGGTCCCAGTCTTCAGTCACTTTGACTTCAATAGCAATGCTGCTCTGCTCTCCTTCGTTCTGGTAGAGCAGGTCGAGTTGGTGCCCGGTACCCCACCAAAATGCCGGGACGGACTTGCGCACGTACACGTACTTGTTCTTCTTCTGGTTCCAGGACTTGAGTGCTTTGTAGCCATATCTATCGAACATTATGGGTGCCAAGACATCCCCAACTTGATCCTCTGTTGCCCTCGAGTCCGTACCGACAGGTATGGAACCCGCGTGACGAGCCAGATGTAGTGCAGCTCTGGCGTCTGCTGCGATCTCATCAAGATTGGTCGGTGGGGCCCCGATACCCCAATTTTCCGTGGGGTAGAATGGTCCGACAGCGTCGCCGCACACGTCCACGAAGGCGACTTGATAGACGCTCCACATGAGGCCCTGCCAACGCTGTCGCACATGCTCGGAAGGGGCATATTTGTCTGGACTTGTGGTTCTGCCTTTGACCACCTGGCCAAGCGCCACGCCGGGCGAGGACAGGCGTAAGCGCTGATAGACCACGGCGTCGGGCAGGTTGTAGGCGGATGATTCCAAGACGCGCTTCACGATGGGGAATGACTTGTTGCAGATTCCGCAGGTCGCAGTACAAAGGACGGTCGGCTCTTGCTTGCGGGTCCCAAAGCCATCGCGAATGGACGCCCAGTGATGCTGGCTTGCCCATTCCCGGAAATCGTGCGCCTGCAAGTTCTGGACAAATGCATTGACCCCTTCTCGGCACATGATGACGTGTCGTCCCTCCTGCTGGTTGCAGCGGGATTGCGATCCCCCACAGCCCCGCTGACTGTAGTCTGCGTCACACTTCTCGCACTATCTTCTCAACCCAATGTAATCCTAGTATCGATCTGCCCCCAAGCAACGCTGCCCACTCTAGTGCGGTAGTCGGGCCCAGGTTGCCCGTGGACCGGTTCCTGAGGGGGGCAGGACAGCATGGGCCCGCAGCAGAGATAACCCCACAAGTGCCAGACCAATGGCGATGATACGCATAGGCAGTTGCCTCATCTAGTGAGGGACATGAATGGGTGATCGCACGATGTCTGCGAGCTCATCACATAAGGCCGTGGCTTGCCGCTGGAACTGGTCGTGGCTTCCCGCCAGGTCAATGCCGAGGCTGTGGATGCAGACCTCCACGCCCGCCCGACTTATGACTATCGGCCGTCTGCCGCGCGGCTCCGGATACAGCAGGACTGCCTCACGGACGCCGTAGCCGATGCAGTAGGCCAGCATCTGGTAGATGTCCGCATTAGCAGGCTTGCTGGTGTCCTCGCCATTCTCTTCTGCGCCCGCACCCAGCTTGTACTTCGCATCTGCAATACACACCGCCGCGTCCTCGCGCAGCAGCACGATGTCCGGCTTCAACTCCACTATCCCATTCACATCGAGGCGCTTGGAGTATTTCTGAAAGCGCACGCTCACATTGGTAGGCGCGAAATACTCCTCCACGAGCCGCTGCAGGAACGCCTCGAACACCTTCTCCATATCCATGAGCAGCGGTACTGCCTTACGTCCTCCGGGCCGCTGTGACACCGACAGCATATTGATAAGCAGCCGCGCGAGATTCAGCGGCGTCCGGTAGTGCTCATTGAGGCGCGTGAAGCGGAGTTCGGCGAAATCGTCATCCGTGATATGGACGAGGTCCACTTCGGCCATGCGGCGCTCACAGTAGTCAAGGTCCTGATTTGTGCGCACGTTCCACTGAGCCGCGCGCCTCACCAGGTACAGCGTACATCGCAGGATCCGATTCTCCGGAATGTCAGTGGTGAATTCGTCGAAGTTGCACATCAGCCGGTGCCGGCCAGCCAGATTGTGGCGGATATTGCCTGCCACATCGAGCCGCCCGCGCATCTGCAGCAGGTTCTCATGGCGCGATTGGTAACTCCGCAGGAGCCCATGCGTGATGAGTAATTCCACGCGCTTCGCGAAGATGCTGACGAGTGCCTCCAATAGTTCGTCAATTCGCTGCAGGCCTACGGGCTCTTCGCGCATCTTGAAGGCATCATAGGCATACCGCAGCATGTGCAGAACGTTGCCTATCGGGGCTTTCGGCTCGATGTAGATGGTTCGCCCCGAGGGTAGCGGCACGATACCGCAGCGGGATGCCGGCTTGAGCTGCCAGCTTTCGGCTCCCATCCGGCTGGGGCGGGTGTCTATGTGCAGATCATCGCGCCGGTCCAGCAGGAACGCAATCTCCGCCTCATCGAGCTTCACATCCCGCTCCTGGAACTCCCGAAGCTGGATGATGCCCTCAGGCACTGTCGCCATCCGGCTCCTCCCCGACTGATTCCCCATCAGCCTCTGTGTCCGCCTGCTCTGCTACCGTTTCTTCCTCTGCGTCTTCCTCAGCTCCCCCGGTTTCTGCATTATCACCGAGGAACGTGTCGAGCTTGAATTCCTCGCGGCGTTCCGGGTCCTGATGCAGGTACTCCTCTATCAGCGGCATGATCTGGAATTCCCATATCTGCTCGAGGAGGCCTGCGTCGAGCTCATTCACCATGAAGTGGCTGTGGCCGACCGCCATATCCCGCCCGAATTCCTTGACCACCTTCTCATTGAACCTCTTCACCACTCCCGCCACATGACTCATCTCAGGTCTCTTCGCCTTCAGCCACTCGGCCAGCACCGGCTCACAGAACTCATCATCCGGATAGAAGGGGTAGAAGGCGAAGCGGCGGCGCAGGGCAAAATCAACCAGCGCAATCGAGCGGTCGGCAGTGTTCATCGTGCCGATGATCAGAACGTTCTCTGGAATCCGAAATCGCTTCGGGCTGGGGCTCTCCTCTCCCTCATCGGTTTGCGCGTAGGCCAGCTCGATCTCCTCGTTGCGATACTCCAGGAGGAACATCAACTCGCCGAATATCTTGGCGATGTTCCCCCGGTTGATCTCGTCAATGATGAAAACAAAGGTATCGCCAGGTCGCTTGGCAGCCTCCTCGCAAAAGCCCTTGAAGACGCCATCCCGGACCGGATAGCTCACGCTGTAGGTGCCGTCCTTTGTTCCCACGCTTTCCGGCTTGATACCCAGCATGAAATCCTCATAGGCGTACGAGGGGTGAAACTGAATGAGTTTCGAGCGCTTATCATCGCCCTCTGTCAGATACTTTGCCAGTTCTAGCGCGACATAGGTCTTGCCGGTGCCAGGCGGGCCGTAGAAGATCATCTGGCCCTTGCGTTTCAGCATCGCCTCGATCTGCTCGATCCTGTCGCGGTCGCTGTAGCAGGCGGCGGCGACTGCTTCTGTGGTTACGTCCTTCCCGGTGATGCCCACGTCTAGAACCGTCCGATAGTCCTCGGCAGAGATGGAGAATATGGAGTTCGTGCTGAACACGTTGAGGCCGTCGCGAAGGAAGTCAGTCCGCCCCATCCATTCCTGCGCCTCTTCGCTCTTGAGCGCAAGCGGTTCGGCGAAAGGATAATGCTGCAATTCCAGGGAGCCACGTTTTCCCTTTCGACCGCCTTCAGCCAGTTCACCGACCTTTATCCAGCCGAAGCCCAAGAACGCATATTCGGGTCCGGTGTGATACAGCAGGTAGTTGACGGCTCTGCCCTCTTCAATGGCAGCGGACAGTGCGCGGGGGTTGCCTGCTGCATTGTGGGAGTAATGATAGATCTGGCCGGAGCATTCCTCCTCGTATCTCTGCACCTCATCTTCGCTGGCGTCGTCATCGGGTTTACCAACCACGAGAACAAAGTACTCGTCGGCGGGTAGCATGGCGGCAATCGCTTTCGCTTCGTCAACATCTACCTTGAAGTTCGTGCCCTGTGGATTGGCGATGATTGATAGCTTGGCCGTATGTGCGTCGGCTTTCAGATCGTCTTTCAGGATAGGCGGGTGGACACGGCGAAGATACCTTAAGTCCACTTTCAGAGGACCGAATTCATCAGGCTCCTCTTTCTCGCGAACTTCGGATGTCGTCTCCGCGATGCCATAAATGCCTGCGTTGTCTCCAGCAAGCCACAGGTACACAAGGTCGCCAGCATGTATCGCGTCTCTGTGCTGGTTGACGGCCCAGAAATCCTCATACGGCATGGGTTTCTCAAGCGCGGCAAGAAGGTCCCATCTTTCGGGATTGCACTGGAAGATCCACGTTCGTGAGGAGAGGTGCTTGCGCCAATCAGGCGGCGGGTTGAGGGCCTCCTCGAAGCGCGGATCGCCGGCGTACTTGGCGGCGAGTTGCCAGAAGGTAGCCTCGTCTATGTCTATGACGGTCAAACGCTGCTTCGCGCCTGGCAACAAATGCCCGTACTCCCTCTCCCCTATCAACCAGTCAACGCCTATGCGGCGGCACCAATGGCCATCAATGTCGTCGACTTGCTCTCTGTCCAGCTCGTAGTAGGGACGGGTCACGCGCCCAACCCCGCCGATGCCCCCGGAGACGTGCATGACGACATAGTCACCAACCTTGATTTCCTTGAACTTGTCTATGTTGCCCGTTGGGTCAGCATGCTCTTCGTCTGGCGGCCAGCCGATGGCGGCACAGCCTTGGTCCTTACACCGTCTGACGAGCTCCTCGCGATCGGCCATGCCTATCGCGATGGCTACTTTCCAGTACTCCGCATTCCCTAGCTGGAATAGAGAATAGAGCAGCACATCCAGCTCAACCATGTCTGCGAACACGTCCTTGGACTGAGCCAACAGCTCGTGAAGCATCGCATTGAAGCTCTGGTAATCCTCGAATGCGCCGGCCCATTCCTCCTCGGCCCCCAGCAACTGAGCCAACTTCTCCAGTCCGTTTCTCGACGGCCCATTCATCAGACAGAACTGCCCTGGATAGACGATATAGAGCAACAACGAGCAGTAGGCTGGTCCAAGTCCGTTGCTCCAGCTACGCACCTCTTCGTATCTTTCGAAGTCATCGCCATCACCATACAGCAGTTCTCGAAGCGATCTGCGCAGAGTGTCGAGCACTTCATCCTTGCTCTTCCCTTTGAAGAGCTTCTGATGTTCATACGCATTCACGACTTCCAGCACGTTCTGATTCCCGGTGGTAGTCATCTCGCCGTCGGCTATTCTTCGCTCCACCTCCTCGACTCCCAACTCGACCAGCGCATCAGACGAGAGATGTTCGCCATTGGCGTCAGTCACTTCGCCAATGCCCCAGACATTCTCGTTGAACTCATCCAAGGTGAGTTCGTCAAGGTGGTCCTCGGCCAGCAGTTGCCGGGCCCGCTCGTGCGCCACGCGCCCTGTCAGGCCCGCTATCTTGAGCCACGGCATGTCCGCCATCCATTCCATCAGGCCCTTCCACATGGGGGTGTCGAAGGGGTCGCGCTGACTGGGGGACTGCGGCGTATCGGTCGCCAATGGAATCACCTCTGCGCAGTATATCCTAAGCGGTCAGGACTGCGGTAAGTACTTCGCCACAGAGGGGTGGGGGCCCTTTGTCTGGCAGGGGGATAGGGAGGAACCGGCGGCGGGGGTCTGTAGCCCAGCGAACTGTGCGGGCGCACCGTATTGTAATGCCTTCGCCAGCGCTCGATGAGTACCTGCGCCTCTTTGAGTGTGTAGAAGATCTCCCCGTCGAGCAACTCGTCCCGCAGCTTGCCATTGAATGACTCGATATACCCATTCTCCCATGGGCTCCCCGGTTCAATATACAGCGTTTTCACGTTCAGTTGGCTCAACCACTCGCGCACCTTCTTCGCCGTGGACTCCGAGTCCTTATCGAGCGGGAGATGGTGCGGCGCTGAGTGAACAACTGCGTCCGACAATCCAGCACGTCATCGCTGCTCAACCGTCTTGTCACGTCGATCGCCAGACACTCGCGGGTGTACTAGTCGATGATCGTCAGCAGCCGTATAGGCCCCCCATCACGGGTCCTGGTGTGCAGGAAGTCATAGCTTCTGCGGACGCAGGCGTCCGCACCTGGTCCTTGAAGGCCCGTCGGAGCCGCAGGGCGGGTAGCGGCCTTTCGCTTGCGATGATACGAATGGGTGAGAATGTGTGAACGGGGCCAGATGCCCTGGAATTGTAAAGACGGGAGCGCCGGCGGCTCGGCTAGCAGTTAGCACCATACTTACGCAAAAGGGCGCTTTTTCCTTGATGAGGAGAATACGCCACTATATGCTTACGATACTGGCATCTATCGTAAGCATAGCAATGGAAGTGGCGGAAATGAAGGAGAAGCTACCTGATGTACTCACTGGCGACGAGTGGCAAGCGTTCATCGGCACATTCAACACCGGCTGCGCTACCGGCCTGCGCAATGCGGCGCTATTCACACTCATGCACGACGCCGGCCTGCGCACCTGTGAGATCGTCGCCTTGCAGACCTCAGACACTCGCCGGGTGGAGGTGAACGGCGGCCAGGTCACACAGTTGACGCTCAAGGCCACCAAGGGCGGCAAACACCGCAACGTGTACCTCAGCGAAGAGGCGGATCGCCTGCTGCAGGCGTGGCTTGAGAAGAAGAAGGCCCATGGTCTCGGCCAGGCCAAGCGCGTGTTTACGACGCTGAAGGGCGGGGAATTGGCCGGTAGTTACCTGCGCGAGGTTGCGGCGCGGGAGGGTGAAGAGGCAGGCATAGCTTGGCGGGTACACCCACATGCCCTGCGCCACACGTTCGCCACAGACCTCCTCAAGGACACCGGCGACCCAGGACGCTCTCGGCCATAGCAAACCGGAGACCACACGGGTGTATGCGAAGGTACGCAACGGGCGGCTTGCAGAGGCGATGACACGCCGCAAGGCTGAGCCGCTTGATGCTGAGACCGTAAAGCTGGCCAAGGCCCTGCAGGCGCTGCCCGAGGAGCAGCGGCGCGCACTGGCGAAGCTCATCCGCGCGGGCGGCGAACAATGCGTGCCGGAGTAGCAATGACCTGCGCACCGAGGGAAGGCAGTGAACAGGTTGCAGCAGATTACAGGAGTGGCAGAGAACAGATTAGTCAAGTGTGTTTGCCGCCCCAAGCGGAGCGGGTGCCTCTCTTCGCCGTTGAGGGAGGGTGCTCCTACCGGGAGGCTAGCCGTCGTATCAAGTGCCCCGACGAGATGAAATTCGATCCGCGCCATGGTTATGACCTTGGCTGTCTGCGTCCGGAGTATGTCCGCAGGATGCGCCAGGAAATGGCCCTGCGCAACATCGCATCATAGCCTAGAGCTCATGATGCAACCGAGATGGAGGAGGTATTGCGGGCTGCCAAGCAACGGTTCATAGCGACGGGCAAATAGTACCTTGAGCGACGTCGGGGGAAAGGGCAGTAAGACAGCTAACAGACTTGCGAGAAAGGGATCCTGCCTCAGCCTGCGTCGAGTGGATGACTGGCCGGCCATGAGCCAGCGCCGCCAGCGACAGCAGCATGATGACCACGACTGCTTTGCGCATCACGATAGCAACCTCCAGAGGGGTTCTGATTTGCACGGGGTATCATTTCGCGGCAAGTGAGGGATGTCCTGCAATGGAGGTCAAGCCTCACCTGTGGCTGCGCGGGCGTCTTCGAGGGCGGCGGTTGCTTTGGCGTGGTCTGCAGGGAATGCTTTCTGGGTCCAGACACGTAGTGCTGCCTCGAAGCACTTGACGGCTTCTCGCGCGTTCTTGGCACGGTCCCCGGGGAAATCCGGAGCCAGGTAGAGGAGACCGAGGTTGTACATGGTTTCCGCCCACTCCACGGGAAACGCATCTTGAGTCCGGACCTGCAGCGCGGCTTCGCAGCAGGCCATGGCTCGCTGCAGGTTCTCGCCCCGCTCCCCGGTCCGCAGATTGCGGTATGCGTTGCCCAGGTTAGTCTGGGTACCGGCCCACCGGACGGGAAACGCATCTTCAGTACAGACCCGCAGCGCGGCCTGGTAGCAGGCGATGGCTTGGTGCAGGTTCTCGGCCCGGTCGCCGGTCGGCAGCTGCGGATAGGCGGCGCCCAGGTTATTCTGGGTACCGGCCCACTGCACGGGAAACGCATCTTCAGTGAGGACCCGCAGCGCCGCCTGGTAGCAGCCGATGGCTTGCTGCAGGTTCTGCCCCCGGTCGCCGCTCGGCAGCTGCGAATAGACGTTGCCCAGGTTGTTCTGTGTCATCGCCCAGTCGGTGGGGAAGGCGTCCTCGCTATGGACGCGTAGTGCCGCCTCGTAGCAGGCGATGGCCTGGTGTAAGTTTTGGGCTCGGTCGCCGGTCGGCAGCGCCACGTAGGCGTTACCCAGGTTATTCTGCGTACCGGCCCAGTCTGTCGGAAACGCCTTTTCAGTCCACACCCGCAGCGCCGCTTCGCAGTAGGCGATGACTTGCTGCAGGTTTTCAGCGCGGTCGGGAGGCGGAGGTTGAGCGTCGGGCTGGAGTTGAGCTATCAGATCCGACAGCGCTGGGTCTTCCTTGCCAGGCTGGATGGAGGTGCGTGTCCAGGCCCGTAAGAGAGGCAGAAGCAGGTCGTAGCGCTCTTGTGTATAGAAGATGCTTTCCAGGCCCGCGTAGGCGTCACGCAGGCCGGCGCGAACTGGCCGGTCATCACACAACCTCGCGAGGGCGCGAGCAACAAGATAGGCGTCTTCGATGATGTTTCCACGCTCAAGCTGGAGACGAGAGTCATGCGGGGTGAACTCGCCCTCCGGGCTGCGTGGAATCCAGGTCTTTGCGAGCTTGTCCATTGCGGTGCGGAGTGCGGGACCCTTGAGGAACTGCCAGCCGATGAGGCCGAGGGTGGTCTCAGAGACCCGTTGCCGAGCCAGGTATTCGATAATCCAGGGGTACAGGGGGATGCCACAGGCGCGCATAGTGCTGAGGAGTCCGATCGCGCGTTTCTCAGGTCGAGACAATGAGCGTCCGACAATATCCTGCCACCGCTTCCTGACACGTTTGCCGAGCTCTTGTGCATCTTTGTTCCGCATAGCCTTCGCGCCGCTGGCCGCACGTTCGCGGAAGAGGTCGTAGGCGGCTACGACGGTGCCATCGTTCGCCGCTGCAAGGGCATCCATAACTGTCGGCGATACCTTCAGCCCGAATGCAGCGCCCAGCGCGTAGAGAACTTGCGCCTCCAGATGGCCAGAGAGACGAGGGAGTGTTACGTGCGTAATCGCGTCGGGGGCGAATTCAAGGCTACGCACAAGAGTATCTGCGTGGCTGGTCTCGGTGGTGGCAACAATGCAGAAATGATGCCCGGGGAACCACCCGGCGAACTGTTGCGCAATATCGGCGAGCGCGCGCTGGATGTTTTTCTGTCTGGCGTCGAATGAGTGAAGATTGTCTATGAAGATAACTACGTCGCCGCTACACCCCGGAGGGGGACCATCAGGAACAGAGACGGTGCTCTTCGGGACCAGCACTGTGAGATTGCCAAGACCATACGAGCGGCGTATGTTGGTAACTGCGTGATATGCTTCGAAAGTCTTGCCGGTTTGTGGTTC
>Ga0180431_10006551_pt1 | contig 13802 bp, 11 predicted proteins | sample SS_ome_11_FD_132459 | JGI IMG/M metagenome (GOLD analysis project Ga0180431, IMG submission 132459) | Hypersaline lake sediment archaeal communities from the Salton Sea, California, USA - SS_1_MS_1 metaG | ecosystem: Environmental > Aquatic > Non-marine Saline and Alkaline > Hypersaline >... | reverse complement strand
TCCGGACGGGGCGGCAAACGGCCCAGGACGCCGACCTTCGACCGCCTTGCGGGGGAGGGCATGCTCTTCCAGAACGCCCATGCCGCCGCGCCCTCCTGCACGCCCTCGCGCAACGCGATTCTGACCGGCGCGCACCCGTGGAAGCTGGGGCGCGGCGCGAACCTGTTCAGCCGTTTCCCCGAAGGCTTCGTGACCTTTCCGAACCTGCTCAAGGACAGCGGCTACCACGTCGGCAGCAACGGCAAGTGCTTCGGACCGGGCAAGGTTCCGACGGGCATGCCGCCACCCGGTGGCAAATCCTACGGCAGGCATCAGGACCCCAAGGCGTTCCGGACATTCCTCGACCAGCGGAAACCCGGGCAGCCCTTCTGCTTCTGGTTCGGGTCCCACGACCCGCACCGCGGCTACGACCGGCAACTCACCCGGAAACTGGGCCTCGGGCCCGACGATGTCGAGGTGCCGCCCACCTTCCCCGATGTCGAAGCGGTGCGCTGGGATATCGCGGACTATCATGCCGAAGTCCAGCGCTTCGACACCGATGTCGGCCGGGTGGTCGACATCCTGAAGCAGAACGACCTCCTGGACAACACCCTCATCGTCGTGACCAGCGACCACGGGTGGCCCTTTCCCCGCGGCAAGTGCAACCTCTACGACAGCGGAACCCATGTCCCCCTCGCCGTCATGTGGAAAGGCCGGATCCGGGGCGGCCAGAGGGTCGCCGACTTCGTGAACCTGGCGGACATGGCCCCGACCTTCCTCGAGGCCGCCGGGTTGCCGCCACACGAGCAGATGACGACCCGCAGCTTCCTCGATGTCCTCGAATCCGAGCCGCGGGATGGCCTGCGCGATCCGAAGCGCGACCATCTCTTCACCTTCAAGGAACGGCACTGCCCGAGCCAGTGGGACACCATCGGCGGCTATCCGATGCGTGCGATGCACAGCGCCGACTACCTCTACATCATGAACCTCGAACCGGACTGGTGGCCGGTCGGCACCCGGCTGCCCTCGATCCGCGGCCAGCACTTCTCCGACATCGATCCCGGCCCCACCAAGGGGGTTTTCATCTAGAACACGCGCGACCTCGAAAACCTCGAACCACCCTACGCCCTGACCGTGGCCAAACGCCCGGCCGACGAGCTCTACCACAAGCCCACCGATCCCCACCAGGTCAAGAACCTCGCCGAAGACCCGCGCCACGCCGAGGTCCTCAAGCAAATGAAAACGCGCCTCGTCGAGCGACTCACCGCCGACAAGGACCCGCGCCTCATGGGCCACCCCGAGGTCTACGAATTCGAGCCGTTTTTGCTCGGTCACGACAAGAAGCGCTTCGACGAGTTGAAGGCGCAACGGCAGCAGGCCCTCGAGGCGACGGCGGCAGGATCCGGTCACGGGGCGTCCAACGATGCCCTGCGCCCCAACATCCTCATCGTCTTCACCGACGATCAGGGGTATGGGGATCTCGGATGCTTTGACGGGAGGTACAAGACGCCGCGGCTGGACAAGCTGGCGGCGGAAGGGACACGCTTCACCAGTTTCTACGCGCAACACGTCTGCGGTCCGTCACGCTCGGCCTTGCTGACCGGCCGCTACCCGGTCCGCAGCAAGGGGTGGGGCATGCCCGCCGATGAAATCACATGGGCGGAGCTGATGCGCAAGGCCGGCTACCAGACCGCCTGCATCGGCAAGTGGGACGTGTCCAACCGCAGGCCGATCATCGAGCGGATGCCCAATGCGCAGGGGTTCGATTACTACTACGGAACCCTTGGCGCCAATGACGGCGGCCATGTCGACTTCTGGGAGAACAACAGCAGAGCCGGCGACACCTTCGATATGGGCAGTCTCACCAAACTCTACACCGACAAGGCCATCGACTACCTCGAGAACCGGCGCGATCCGGACAAGCCCTTCGCCCTCTATCTAGCCCATACCATGGTCCACATGAACATCGATGCGTCCGAGACCTTCCAGGGCGCGTCCGGGCAAGGCCTTTATGGAGACGTCATCGCCGAGCTGGACCATGAGACCGGGCGCTTGCTTGATGCCCTGGACCGTCTGGGCCTGCGCGACGACACCCTGGTCATCTACACCACGGACAACGGCCCGTGGAACCAGCAAAGCTACATCAACACCAAGCGCAAGGAGAAGCACTATGTGGAATGGAAGAAAAGGCACGCCCGGTTCGAGAACGACGACGTCTTCTGGGGCGAGTCCGGCCCCCTGCGCAACGGCAAGGGCTCCTGCTACGAAGGCGGATTGCGCGTGCCCTGCATCATGCGCTGGCCCGGCAAGGTGCCGGAAGGACGAGCCAGCGATGCCACCTTCGCGACCATCGACTTCCTGCCCACCTTCGCGAACCTCTGCGGGTTCCGCGTCCCCGCCGGTCGCAGGATCGACGGCGTCGACCAGACCGGTTTGCTGCTGGGCAAAAGCGAAGACGGCGCCCGCGACACCTTCTACTACGTCAACGGCATGCGGAAAGGGATATGGAAATACCTCAAGGCCGACCACTGCATCTACGGATACGCCAGGGACACCAAGCGCAGGCGGGTCGAGGAACTCTACAACCTCGAAGATGACCCCGGCGAAACACGCAACCTCGCCGGCCACCATCCGGACATCGTCGCCGCGTTGAAAAGCCTGATGCAGAAGACGGCCAAAGGAGGCGATTTCCAGTGCTTGAAGAAGGTGAGATAGCGGCGGCGCGGACGAACCAGGTCCATGAACCGGATCACGAGAGCCGGCGGAGGGGACGCCAAGGAATCCGAAAAAGTATGAAAAGCAGACAAGCCATCAGGAACAAGTTGGTGTCCGGAATCGGATTGCCGATGGATCCCGGCGAAAAGAGCATCGTCCAGCACCTCAAGCCCCACCTTTCAGAGGCTTCATTTTTGGGGCGGTTTGGGAGAGATCGATGTCGATGACCTTTTCATCAAGCCTCCATACGTGAGGAAGAGCCCGAGTCTTCGGTCATCGAAGGCTTCGGACTTGACAACTCCACTTCTGGCGCTACGGAGGCCGGGCATGCTTTGGAAAACAATCTTTGCGTCTTTTTGGCACGCCGCAGCCTCCACGCGAAGGCGGCTGCGCCTCTGCACGCTTCTTCTCTTCCTTCCAGCGCTCGCATTCGCGGCACCGAGGCCGAACATCCTCATCATCTCCAGCTTCAGAATACAGCACGCCTTGAAACTCATGACATTCCTGATCCGAAATCACGAGCGTCCGGCTGAGCGGCTCGATGGGATCTGATCCCGAGCGGGGCACGTCCGTCAGAAACGCCGTCGACGCCGTCCGCGAGGGCCCCGCCCGCTCCGGCTCCCCGCTCAAGACCATCGAGATGATCCCCCTCGGCTGCGCCCACCTCCGCATCAGCGTCCTGCCCGTCATCAGCGACCGACTGGCGGAGGAGAGCATCGACTTCACGGCGGCCTGCACGCCGAACCCCAAATGTGCCCCATCACGCCCTGTCACCGTGAGGGGCCGCAACTCCTGGCAACTGGGGGCGGCGGCCAATCACTGGCCCTTCTTTCCCGAGATGTTCAAAACCTGCGCCGGGGCACTCGATGAACATGGCTGCCAGGCAGCCTGCACTGGAAAAGGTTGGGGGACGGGGGGGACTCGGGGCCGGAACATGACGGGCGGACGCTACGAGAGGCATCGGAACGCGAAGGTCCCCGGGGATCCCGGTTCGGGAAGAACACCAGCATGAAAGAAATGATGAGACACAGACAACCGATGAGGAACCTGCGGGCGGCTGGAGCCGCGTTGGCGATGGCAATGGCGGCCGTTCCTTCGACGAGCTCAGGGCAGGACGACGAGATCCTCATCGCCGGCTTCGAGGGCGGCAGCTATGGCGACTGGAAGGTCGAGGGCAAGGCATTCGGCGACCGTCCGGCGGTGGCGAACGACCCGCCCCCGGACAACACGGTCACGGGCCACCGCGGAAACGGGCTCGTCAATTCGTGTCTCGGCGGGGATCGATCGGTCGGCAGGCTGACCTCGCCGCCGTTCCCCATCGAGCGCGACCACCTCAGCTTCCTGATCGGGGGCGGCAACCATGCCGGGAAGACCTGCATCAACCTGCTCGTCGACGGCAAGGTCGTGCGCACCGCCGTCGGCCCGGCCACGAAGGACCGGGAGCTGCGGGAAGTGATGGACTGGACGAGCTGGGACGTCGGGGAGTTCAAGGGCAGGAAGGCGACGCTTGAGATCGTCGATGCGCATTCCGGCGGCTGGGGCCACATCAACATCGATCACATCGTGCAGACCGGCACGCCGCGAAGGCCCACCTTCCCGAACTTTGCCCGGCTGACCGATCCCGCCCTGCAACATGTTTCGCGCGTTCCGAAATTCACCTATCCGGAGACGCTGGACGCACAGGAAGAGGCGCTGAAGGACGACCCGCTACTCAAGCGCTTCGCCGAATCCCGCAAGGAGCTGCTCAAGGACCCGCACTATCCGCGCTACCATTTCTCGAGCCCCGAGCACCGGCTCAACGACCCGAACGGCCTCTGCTTCTGGCAGGACCGTTGGCACCTGTTCTACCAAGGCTATCCGCCGGAGGACCCGCGCCAGCACTGGGGCCACGCGATCAGCGACGACCTGATCCACTGGCGCGACCTGCCGTACGCGATCTATCCCGGCCCCGAGCGGGCCTGCTTCTCCGGGTCGACGCTGGTCGAGGACGACCGGGTCGTCGCCATGTACCATGGCACTCGGGTAGGCACCATGGTCGCCGTGGCGGACGATCCGTTGCTGCTGAACTGGGAGAAACTGACCGGCAAGCCGGTCATCACCCCCGGCCCGGAACGCCCGCACAAGCTCTACGATCCCTTCCTCTGGAAGCGCGGCGACACCTACTATGCCATCATCGGCGACCGCAGGAAGCATCCCGAAACCGGCCAGATCGTCCGCGCGGAATTCCTGCAGCGCTCGAAGGACCTGATCACGTGGGAATACCTCCACCCGTTCCTCGAAAACGACCGCTGGGCCAGGCCCGGCGACGACGGGGCGTGCCCCTACTTCCTGCCGATCGGCACCGGCGAGCAGCGCAAGCACATCCTCCTGCACTTCAGCCACAAGAGCGGCGGCATGTACGTGCTCGGCGACTATGACACGCAGCGCGACAAGCTCGTCGTCACCCACGGCGGCGACTTCAACCATGGCCCGGTGGTCCCCGGCGGCGTCCACGCCCCCTCCGCCTGCCCCGCTCCCGCGAACGCGGGAGCCGTGATCGCCATCTTCAACGTGAACCCCGCCAAGGACACCAAGGGGTGGAACCAGCTCATGACCCTGCCGATGCGCCTGATCCTCGCTCCGCCGGGCGACCCGGACCGACTGCACATCGCCCCGGCCGGCGACATCGAATCGTTGCGCCACCGGCACCGGCGCGTCGAGCAGACCCGCCTGCCCGCCGGCAAACAGATCGTGCTCGAAACCATCCGGGGCAACACGATGGAGATCAAGGCCGTGATCGACCCGGGCAACGCCCGCGCGGTGGTGCTCGAGGTCCTGCGCTCGCCCGGCGCCGAAGAATACACCCGCATCACGGCCACCAAGAACCCGGGAGATGCCGGGAGCACCACCATCACGCTGGACAACTCCCGCTCCTCGACCCTGCCCGGGGTCCGCTCGCGCCCGCCCGAGAAAGCCCGCTTCGCTCTGCCCCGCAACGAACCGGTCGAGCTGCGCGTTTTCATCGACCGCAGCATCGTGGAAGTCTTCGCCAACGGCCGCCAGTTCCTCGCGCTGCGCGTTTACCCCAGCCGCGAGGACAGCCTCGGCATGGCACTGCGCGCCGAGGGCGGCGAGGCCGCCCTCAAGTCCCTCGACGCCTGGGAGATGAAGTCCATCTACGACCGGTGAGAGAGCGTGTCGGGCGGCGAAGCAGGATGATAGGCGACCTCTCCAAGCAGTCGTCAGGGGTGGAGCGCAAAGGACACAGCATGAATCACGCATCAAAGCACACTGGAACACAGATATGATAAAGCGCTTTTTCAGCAGTGGGTGGGCCCGGCGGACGCGCCTTGCGCTGGGCGGCGCCCTCCTTGCCGCCGCCTTGAGCGAGCTGTCGGCTCGAACGGACGACCCGACCCAGTCGCCCAACATCATTTTCATTTCACCGGCCCCCTCCGAAGCAACAAGGGCTCGACCCATGAAGGGGGACACCGCGTGCCGTTCATGGTCGCCTGGCCGGCGGGCGGCATCGGCGACGGCAAGGCGCACACCCCCGGGCAAACCTGCGAACGGTTGCTTTCGTTCACGGATATGTATGCGACGTTTGCCGACATCCTCGGCAAGCGATTGCCGCCGCTGAAGGGCGACTCCTGCGGCGCCGAGGACAGCGTTTCGCAACTGGCCGCCATGCGGGGAAAGGAATATGCCCCCAGAATCCCTCTCTTCTCGAACGATCACAAGGAAGCGTCGAAGCCGTTGGCCAAGGAACGCGCCCGGGTTGCCATCCACTCTCACGCCTGCCCAATCCCAGGCAAGTGGAAGCTTTTTCTCGACCACCGCTACGCCTACGAGGAACGGATCAATCCCATGGAACTCTACGAGTTGCAGAGCGACCGAAGAGAAAGCAATGATCTGCTTGATAACAAGCATCAGAAAGTGATCAATTTCCTGATCACCCAAGCAAAGCTCGCCGCCGGCGACAATGGATCCACGCGGCAACTGGAGATAGGATGAAAGGGTCACGAATGGTGGTCAGGTCAATTCAGCGTTCACTTTCCGCGCTGCTGCTGGTGTGTTCGGCGTCGCTGCCGGCCCGGGCGGACGAGAAGAACCGACAGCCGAATTTCATCGTCATCTTCATCGACGACATGGGCTACGGCGACATTGGCCCGTTCGGCTCGGAGATCAACAAGACGCCGCATCTCGACCGGATGGCCGGGGAGGGCCTGACGCTGACCTCTTTCTACGTGCCCGCGCCGGTCTGCACCCCGTCGCGTGCGGGCCTGATGACCGGCTGCTACCCCAAGCGCGTCGGGCTGGCCGTGGGCTCCTGGCACGCTGTGCTGTTCCCAGGGGACCCGCACGGGCTGAATCCCGATGAGATCACCATCGCCGAAACGCTGAAAGAGGCCGGCTACGCGACGGGCTGTTTCGGCAAGTGGCGCCTCGGCGATCAGCCCGAGTTCCTCCCGACGCGTCACGGCTTCGACCAATACTTCGGGATCCCCTACTCGAACGACATGTGGCCGCATCATTCCTACGCCGGCCACTACAAGAACGGCTGCTGCCCGCTGCCGGTTCTCCGCGACGGCAAGGTGGTGGATATCGTCGAAGTCGGATTCTCGACGCGCTGCGCGAGCTGGGCATCGAGAAGAGGACCCTGGTCCTGTTCACCTCCGACAACGGGGGCAGCATCGGGTGTTCCAACAAGCCGCTGCGGGGCATGAAAGGGACCACCCGGGAGGGCGGCATGCGCGAGCCGACCGTCGCATGGTGGCCCGGCGCCATCCCGGCCGGCAGCACCTCCGACGAGATCGCCACCGCCATGGACCTGCTGCCGGCCTTTGCAACGCTCGCCGGCGGCGAGGTCCTAACCGACCGCGTGATCGACGGGAAGGACATCAGCCCGCTGCTGCGCGACCCGGCCCATGCCAAGTCGCCCATGACGCCTTCTTCTACTACTCGCGGAACAACCTGTGCGCGGTCCGCTGTGGACCTTGGAAGCTCCACACCGATGGCCAACTCTATAACCTCGACAAGGATATTGGCGAGACGACGGATCTCGCCGGACAGAAGCCGGAGATCGTCGCCCGCCTCAATGGCCTGCTCGACCGCTGCCGCGCGGACCTCGACGATCCGAAGAGCTGCCGCCCCGTAGGAAAGTGCGCCAATCCGCGACACCATGTCCCCGCAAACGACGACAGGATCAATGTTCCATGATGCGTTTTCTCCGGACGGCCTGCCTTTACTTGACATTCACCGGTTCCGTCTTAGCCGCGGCGCGCCCGAACATCCTGTACATCTTCACGGACGACCAGTCGCGGCGCAGCGCCGGTTGCTATCCGGAAGCGCATACCTGGGTGGAGACGCCCAACCTGGATCGCCTCGCCGCCGGCGGCCTGCGCTTTACGCACTGCTACCCCGGCGCCTGGTGCATGCCGTCGCGGGCATCCATGCTCACCGGCAAGCTTCAACACGCGCAGGACACGCTGCGCATCACGAACTACCCGATGGCCGAATATGACCCGGAGGTGCTACCCTTCTGGCCTTCGATGTTTCGCAAAAACGGCTACGAGACCGCATGCATCGGAAAGTGGCACCTGGGGGCGGATGTCGGTCACGGGCGCGACTGGGATTACTCCGTCATCTGGGATCGCGGCGAGGGAAATAGCCGGGCGTACTATCACGGAACGCTCGTTCGTCACAACGGCGGGAAACGCGTTCCGCTGGGTGGCTACAGCACGGATCGGTATACGGACCTCGCCATTGAATACGTGCAGCGGGAGCGCGAGAAGCCCTGGTTTCTCTGGCTGTGCTACGGCGCCGTTCATGGACCCTGCACGGAAGCGAGAAGACACAGGTTGTCTTACCGGGAGGCCCCGCCCACTCGTGTGCCCGCGGACATCTTCGGCCCGCGTCCCGGCAAGCCCGCCTTCCTGCAACACTGGCCGGCGTGGAAGAAGGACCCGGACGGAAAACCGCGTGGATTCGATGCGCAAGTAAAGAAGTACCACCGTGCCGGGGTGCATCGAGGAGGTCTATGACCTTGAAAGCGATCCCGACGAACTCGATAATCTCGCCGTGCGGGCGACGCACAAGGATCTCGTCCTGGCGCTACGCCGGGAAGCCGAGCAGAACTTTCTGGAGCACGACGGCGAGTTTGTTCGTCATCTTCCGAATCCGAAACCTGCATGGGCTGAATATGGAGAGAAGCAATGAATAGGGGAGAAACAATATGGAAGCAGACAAGACAATCAAGAACGCGTTGGTGGATGGAATTGTGGTGCTGACGGCAGCGGCGGCGCCGGACGCCGAAGACATGCTTGTCGCTGATTTCGAGGGCGACAGCCATGGCGGCTGGGATCATATCAACGTCGATCACATCGCGCAGACCGGCACGCCGCGAAAACCCAGCTTCCCGAATTTTGCCAGCCTGACCAAACCCGCGCTGCAGCACGTATCGCGCGTCCCGAAGTTCACCTACCCCGGACGGGAAGACAGTCTCGGCGCGGCGTTGCGTGCCGAGGGCGGCGGTGCGGAGCTCAATTCGCTGGACGCTTGGCAGATGAAGGGCATCTACGATCAGTGATGCGACGGAAGCGCTGATCGACATCGGTTTTCCGGGTGAGGAATCGGAATCCCGCGAAGTCTGGACATTTTGAAGGGCAACGAGAAAAAGTAACAGGCAGCAGGGCATGAGACGAATCAAGCAAGGGCCATTTGTGCCAGCGTTGGGCGCCATGGCCGGCGCCTGCATGGCGACCATGCTGGTCGCCGCGGACCCCGGCCGTATCGGCTCGTTCTGCGAGGCCGGCAGCGACATTGCTTGCGCGGCGCCCTGCATGGAGGCCGTGCCCGGCAAGCGCGCGCCGCGCAGGCCGAACATCCTGTTGATCACCTCCGAGGACAACGGCGCCCACCTGGGCTGCTATGGCGATCCCCACGTCAGGACGCCGCACCTCGATGAGTTGGCGGGGGAGGGCGTTCGCTTCGCAAACGCCTATGTCACCCAGGCCGGCTGCAGTCAATCACGGGCGAGCATTTTCACCGGCCTGTACCCGCACCAGAACGGCCAGATCGGCCTGGCGACGCACGGCCTCCGCATGTACCGCGGCGACACGCCCAATATCTTCAGCGAACTGAAGCGCGCGGGGTACACGACCGGCATCATCGGCAAGATTCACGTCAACCCCGAATCGGCCTTTCCGTTGGACTACCACGATCGCCTCGGCGGTTTTTCGCATCGGGACGTCGCAAAGGAAGCGCAGCGCGCGCGGACTTTCATGCGAAAGGCGGAGGGGCCGTTCCTGCTGATGGTGAACTACAAGGATGCCCACCGGCCTTTCATTCAACAACAGAAAGGACGACCGCTCAGACCCCTCGAACCGGCGGATATCGACGTCCTGCCGCAGGCCGGCCTCGACACGCCCAATCTGCGAAAGCAGACGGCGGACTACTATAACTGCATGATGCGACTGGACGACGGCATCGGGATGCTGATGAAGGCCGTGAACGACGCCGGCAAATGGGAAAACACGCTGATTGTCTATCTCGGCGACCACGGAGCGGACATTCTGCGCGGCAAGCGCACCAGCTACGAAGGCGGCGTCAAGATTCCGCTGATCGCGTCATGGCCGGGACGGATTAAGGGGGGACAGGTGCGCGACGAGCTGGTATCGACCATCGACCTGATGCCGACGTTTCTGGAGCTGGCCGGAGTCGCCGGTCGGCCCGGGCTCCCGGGTCGATCGCTGGCGCCTCTGCTGCGCGGGGACTCGCCCGCCTGGCGCACCCATCTGTTCACCGAGTACCACTTGCATTCGGGGCACAACTACTACCCGCAACGCACGGTTCGCGACGGGCGCTACAAACTGATCCACAACCTGCTGGCCGGGGAACTGAACCCGGGATACGCCTTCACGAACGACCGCTTCTTCGAGGAGGGAGAAATCGAGGGCGTCCTTGACAAGGCCCCGCCGCACGTGCGGGCCGCCTACGCCCGGCTCAGGATCGCGCCACCCTACGAGCTGTACGATCTGGAGAACGACCCTTGGGAGTTTCATGATTTGGCCGCGGACCCGGCGTATGGGGACATCCTGAAGGGCCTCAAGGATGAACTGGCAACGTGGCGCAAGCGGACCAAGGACCCCCTGCTCGACCCGGCGAACCTGTCCCGGCTCACGGACGAGGTCGCGGCGCGATGGAAGGGCGGAAGCTACCGGAAGAACATGCAGTGGAACTATCCAGAGTATTTCCACGCGGCGCCCCGGCGTTTGAACGTGCTCTTCATCGCCGTCGACGACATGAACGACTGGACGACGGTGTTCGACAAGGACCACCCGATCAAGACGCCCCATCTGGAGCGCCTGGCAAAACGCGGCACGTTCTTCACGCGGGCCTATTGTGTTTCCGCGGCGTGCAATCCGTCGCGGGCTGCGACCTTGACGGGCTTGCGGCCGGCTACGTCCGGCGTCTACGGTAACAAGAGCGACTGGCGCGGGGCCATGCCGGAGCGCAGGACGATCATGCAGCGGTTCATGGATGCGGGCTACGACGTGCGCGGGGCGGGGAAGATCTTCCACCATCACTGGAACGGCGCGTTTCACGATGAAGCGTCCTTTCACGAGTTTCAGCACATGCGTCAGCAGAAGTACCCGCCGGAAAAGCTCAATGCCGCGCCAAGGTACGGGTCGCGGAACACCGACTGGGGGGCGTGGCCGCCGCGCGAGGAGGAGTCGATAGATTTCCACACGGCGGAGTACTGCATCAAGGAGCTGTCAAGACCGCGCGGCGGGAAGCCCCTTTTCCTGGCCTGCGGCATCTTCAAGCCGCATTCGCCGTTCTTCGCGCCGGCCGCCTGCCACGCGGCCTATCGCGCGATCGACCTGCCGCCGCGCAGGGACGACGACTGGGACGACCTGCCCGCGGGCGCCGCCGACCTCCTGCGGGACACGAAGTGGTTCTGGCGGGGCATGATGGAACTCGAAGAGAAGCAGCCGGGCTCCTACCGGGAATTCATCCGATCGTATGCGGCGTGCACGGCCTTCGCCGATGCGCAGATCGGCCGGGTGCTCGATGCGCTCGACCGAAGCGGGCGCCGCGACAACACGATTGTCGTCCTGTGGTCCGATCATGGCTTTCATCTCGGCGAGAAGGACCATATCGAGAAGTTTGCGCTGTGGGAGAAGACCAACCACATCCCGTTCGTCGTCGCTGCCCCCGGCGTCACCACACCCGGCACGCGCTGCGCGCGGCCGGTCGACTTGAGCGTGCTCTATCCCACGTTGCTGGAACTGTGCGGCCTGCCGGCCGACCCGCAATGCGACGGCCGGAGCGTGGTGCCGTTGCTGCGCGACCCGAAGGCGGCCTGGGACCGGCCCGCGGTGATGACTTACGGCTACAAGAACCACGCCGTGCGCAGCGAACGCTGGCGCTATATCCGTTATGCGGACGGAAGCGAGGAACTCTACGACCACCACCAGGACCCGCACGAGTGGACCAACCTCGCTTCCAACCCGGACCATCGTGAAACGATGGACCGGCTCGGCAAATGGTTGCCCGGCACAAACGCCAGACCCTGCGCCGGCCTCAAGAACCCCGGAAGCACGCGCCGATGATGAAAAAGTTCTCAGCCCCCGTCTTGTTCTTGTTGCTCGGTTTGTCCCCGGCCGCGGCGGAGACGGCGTGGCGGATCGACTTCCCGTTCCGCCACTTGCGGAAGCCATTGGCATCCCACACCTCGACGAGCGAGCTGGTGCAGATGCCCGAGAAGGGGCGTCACGGCGTGAAACTCACCGCGGAAGAGCGGGGCCGCGGGCCCGGCGGGGATCCCCCGGCGTTCGCGGCGAGCGGCAAGCCCGGGGTGAGGTCCGGGGAATCGCTCGTAGCGCACTGCCTGCCCCGATCCGTTTCCATCGAGATCGCAGGGCATGACAGCGAGGGCGGTTGGGTTTCGCATGGTGCGGGATCGATCCTGCACGAAAGCGGCTACATCCTGACCTGCGAGCACATTACCGCGGCGGGTGACCGCAATCACGTGATCCTGTCGGATGGCGCCAGCTTCCCGTACCGCGTGGTCTGGCGGGCGGGCGGCACATACGACATGGCCGTCCTCAAGATCGAGGGCAGGGAACCGCTTCCCGAGGTCGCGTTGGGCCACAGCGACGCCGTGTCGGCCGGTGAGCGGGTCATGATCGTCGGCAATCCCGGCGGACGGCGGCATTCCCGGCTGTTTGGCGAGGTCGAGCAGACGTCGTGCGGCGGCGGCACCCAGATCCACGTCGGCAAGGCGCGGGTCATGCCCGGTTACTCGGGCGGCCCGGTCTTCAACATGCGTGGCGAGCTTGTTGCGCAGGTCCACGTGTCCATCCGGACCATGGAGATGGCCTCCCGTCACATCCGGGTTGACCATCTGCGCACGGCCTTTGCTGACATGATCCGGACCGCCGGCACGCAAGGCTTCGAGGTGGGGCTGACGGTCGATTGCCAGGCGGACGAAGCCGCGGTGGCGGCGGTCGCGCCCGGTTCGCCCGCGGCGCGGGCGGGCATCCGGCCCCGCGATGTCCTGACGCGAGTCGGCGCCATGCGCCTCCGGCACGGGCCGCACTATGCCGTCGCGCTTTGCGAGATCCAGTCCGCCGATCCGGTCGGCTTTGCCTTCCGGCGGGGAGACAAGGAGATGTCCGCCACGGTCATCCCCGTGAGCCGGAAGCCCCCGCCCCATCGCCCGTGACCCGCCTGTGCCGCCATGGAAACCCCGGCAAGAATTCTTGAAACTTCGATGCGTTACACGATCCCCCGTTCAATCGCCCCCCTGTGGGCCCTCCTGATTTCCGGCTGCATGGCGGCCTCGCCGGCCGTCGCGGACCGCAGACCCGATGTCCTCTTCATCGCCGTCGACGACATGAACGACTGGACGACGCTCTTCGACAAGGACAACCCGATCCGGACGCCCCATCTCGAGCGCATGGCGAAGCGGGGCACCTTCTTCTCGAAGGCCTACTGTGTGGTCCCCGCTTGTGTGCCGTCCAGAACGGCCGTTCTCAGCGGACTCTCGCCGACGACCAGCGGCTGCTACACCAACAGCGGCAGCCGCAGGGTGTGGAACAGGAAATCCGGGGCCGTCTCGC
>Ga0180431_10006549_pt1 | contig 13804 bp, 15 predicted proteins | sample SS_ome_11_FD_132459 | JGI IMG/M metagenome (GOLD analysis project Ga0180431, IMG submission 132459) | Hypersaline lake sediment archaeal communities from the Salton Sea, California, USA - SS_1_MS_1 metaG | ecosystem: Environmental > Aquatic > Non-marine Saline and Alkaline > Hypersaline >... | reverse complement strand
TCAAGCCATAAGGATACTTGAGTCTCTTTGTCCAGTCCTGTTGGTTGAGTACTAGTAATTTGTTCTGTACTTTGTTTTGGAAGAATCCTTCTATGTAGTGTATACAGGTTCCTGCTGTTTCTGCTAGTTCTGTGGCTCGATGTTTAGCTCCCGGTGAATAGTATGTGGGTAGTTTAGCTTCTTCGAGCTGTTCAAGACCAGCGAAGACATCTACTCCTGATATCATAGAATATGCTTTGTTTATCTTGATTTAACAGTATTGAGAATGATTAGGGGTGAAGATCACTACTAAAGTGCCCAGCAACAGCCTTCCATTTCCCATCAATCTTCTTCCACACAAACAAATACTTCTGGTGATCCTCAAAAGGACCATCAGGACCATTCAAATAAGCAACAGTCGTACCAAGATCATACGCCAAATCACCAGACTCAGCTACCTCAATCCTCATAGGCTCACCAATAGCAGAAAGCAAAACATCTTCATAGAAGGCTTTCAAAAAAGGATAATTCGCCTCTTTACCCACCAACTGAACCATCCCAGGAGCCTGCAATATGAAATCATCCGCCATCAACTGGTCAAATATCTCATCAACCTTCTTGGAATTCTCCAGCCTAAACCATTCCTGATTAGCAGCCCATACCTTCTTCTTCTCAACTTCAATATCCACCATTCAACTCACCATAAAACAAAGACACTCTATTCCACTGGATATTTAATGGTTTACTGTCTACAAAAGATCATAATCAAATCTAATAACCATTGAAAAGAGGTTATTCTTTGAGTTTGAAGTGCAGTCTGCATAGACCGTCTTTATTCAGGCTTGATTCTCGTACACACTCATACTTGGGATTGAACTTCTTTGTTGTAGCGTTATCTACATGGTTACAGAATATCTCCCCAATCTCTATCCCCTTTGGACCATTATCCTTGAACCCAGCAGCAATAGGACACTCAGTCCACTCAATAACAGCCTCATGCTCAGAGAACTCCTTCAACCCACCTTTCCATGCGAAAGAATAGACCACATCATCACTCATACTATCATTAACAAAATTCTCCAAACTATTCTCCTTGCCCTGAGACTCATAATGCCTCAACCTTTGATCCCCCCAATGCTCACCCATCCTGTAAATCTGCTTGATGAAAAGCTGTTTCCCCTCCTCCTCACCAAGACGATCAATCATTCCCTGAGCCATCCAGTAGATACCAGTAGCCCTACCATTTTCAGAGCCCCTAATCCAATTAAGAAACGTATCCTCACTTCGAGTCACAAAAACACCAAATCCAAATCAGCCCCTCTGCCTATTTAATGGTTTACTGTCTGCGTAAGATACATGGAAAATATCAGATTAGTGCCAACTAGAATAGCGGCTAACAGGGGGGAGGGGGGGTACGCTTGGAAAACCGAGAAACAAGTCATTTCACTAAAAGAATCCATAATATGGCTTCTTTCTAATCCTGATCTATACAAAAACGTACACAATAACCGGGCAATCACTACCAATTATAGAAAGGTCCCTTCCACTCATCCCTAAGGATACTAAACAAGACAGTATCCCGGTAAACACCCCTACTATAAAACGACTGACGAATAACCCCCTCCCGGCTAAAACCATTCTTAGTCAAAACCTTCTGGGAAGCCAAGTTCTCTGGATGTGTCTCAGCCTGAATCCGAACGATCTTCTTCCGTAGAAACAAGTAATCCACAATCATACGGACAGCCTCACTGCAGACACCCTTACCACGAGCAGCCTCCACCACAACATAACCAATAATATAGTACCCACTCTTCGACATCGTATACACGAGACCAATCGGCTCACCCTTCTTGGACTCTATGAAAAACCACTCATTCTCACCCCGATTATCATACTGCTTCTCAAGACTCTCCAAGGTGCTCTGCACAACAGGCTCATAAGGACCGGTAAACAAGGAGTCATTCTCCCACCCATGCACGATACCTAACTCGTTGCGCTCCATCAGCCTAAGATTAACGCCCTCACCATGTAACATAGACAAACTTACCATCCACATTTATATAAAAATAGAAAGGGCGGCTAGACCTTATCAAAAGGCCAGATGGGACGCGGAATATTATGGTAGGTAAACCAGCTAAGATTCGGTGTAGTCAGACCCGGTGCATCCACCTCAAGCACCAGCTTACTGAAAGGCTCATAAGCAGCCCTAAAATGACCCCTACTCTTCAACACCAGAATCTTCTTGTCAGTAGGTTCAATCCCATTCCGGCGATAAATCTCGGGATCATTGGGCGCATGACTCCTCTCAGTCAAAATAATCTCGACTCCATCCACATCAATCACAGCAGTCCGTCCAACATCAGCGGGAACACCCACAGCCATCGCCTTATGAATAAACCTACCATCAGTAACAGTCCTAACAGTACCAGAAACCATCAAAGGCTTTCCATGATAATCATCGGTCTTCGCCCCAATCTCCATCGAAAGAGTGCCCTTCACACCCACATCAATAGCCCTCTGCACTGCCTCAGGGTCCTTAATGATGGCTAACCCCACATTCTTAGCACCCCTCTTGAGCAATTCACGAAGAATCTCAGTCCCATCACCAGGAGCTCCACCCCCGGGATTATCCGCCACATCAGCCAAGACCACTGGACCCTCAGCAGCACTCAATGCAGTAGAAACAGCATCCTCTATCGATATCAGAGGCTTCAGGAACTCCTCTCTCATGCTATACATCTTTTCACCCACCTCATCAGCCACCCTCTGAGCAAGCTCAGGATCACCATCAGTAACCGCTACTACCGCAGATCCAACCCGTTGAACATCAGCATATGGGAACGCTGGGAAAAGACACACATTCAATACCTTGGGCTCTTTCTCCTTCTCCCTAGCCATCTCCAGCAGCTTCACCATGGGACCCTCAGTGGTCCTTTGATTAATCGTGGGAGGCACCATGGGGAGCTTCTTGAAAGCCACAATAGGCTTAATCTCTCCTTTCATTGCCGCTAATAGGGTCTCGGCTGCCTCTACCCCCCTCTCATACATGTCAATATGGGGGTTAGTATCATACCCAAAGATACCGTTACAGTTCTCAATAATCATTTTCGAGATCAAACCATGAAGATCCAAGGTAACTATAACAGGAGTATCCCCCACCACCTTCTTCACCTCACGCAGCAGGGTACCTTCTGCCTCAGGAACCCCCTCAGCCACCATAGCCCCATGAAGCGCCAGAAGAACCCCATCAACCCTACCAGCCTTTCTTATCTCATCCTTGATATAATTCACAATATACCAGTAATCCTCATTACGAAGCTCACCAGCAGGAGTAGCCCCCGCCGAAATAGTGGGAATACACTCCACACCCATAGGCTCAAGCACATCAAGATACCCCCCGATACCACTCCGAGTACCCCTAAGCGTATCAAAAATATCCTCACCATACTTGGGTCTGAAATCATCCAACTTAGTCTTGACTGTACTAAACGTATTAGTCTCGTGACTCATACTACCAATAACAACGCGATAATCAGACATGCCTCTGATTTGAACCAAGTATTATTAAAAAGGTCAGGTCTCCTCTTCGTCGCCAGAATCAACCTCAGATGAAGACTCATCAACACCAGAACCATCCTCATGTTCTCCCCTAGACATTTGTTCCAGCAACTGAATCAACTTTTCCACGTTCTTCTTCTCCTCAAAAACGTAGATTAGCTTTTGACCCCACAAATCAACCTTTGAGCCAAAAATAGGGAAAAACGGAGATAAAGTAAGCCTCGAAAGTTCCCCACCAATAAACATCAGAGGTTTAAAGCTCTCCAGAGCCATAATAGCAGGCATCTCCATACCATACTGCTTGATCCTCCTTGCCGCCTCCAAGATAACATCATCAATTTCCTCCTCGGATAACTCAGAAACCTCGTCTAAGAACCAACTCATCTTAAGATAGAAGACGATGACTAGTTTAAGAGATTTAGCTATCAGGCTTCTTTGGGCTAAGTCTTCTCCTCATCCTTATAATCGAAGAGGTCAACCCTCCAAGAAAATAGAAAACCAGCAGCGTCTTAAAGAACTCCGTGGGGTCTCCCTGAGTGAATGTAATCAGACAGACCAATGTAAAAACCCAAGAAACGAATACAGATATCATAGCTACAGGAAAATGGTTCTTATTTATCCTATTAATAATCAAATATGTTGGGCCCAATCCAGCAACATAGAAAAACAAGTAAGAGACCCCCCAAGAAATCTCAATAATCGATGAAAATTTTAGCCACAAGAAGATAACACTATAACTAAGCATAGCCGATGCCAGATAATCAGTGATGCTCGGGGTCTTTTCAATCTCTTTAGCCAAGGGTATCATAACATAAGACCTCCTCTGAAGATAAATGGTTTAAGAAAAAGAAAGGGGGAAGATGTTTAGATTACTTGTAGCCAGTCTCTTAACAGGAAGATGATTCTTCCTTGGTACATTCCGAACCTGCTCATGATGGTGTTGCCGAAGCTTGCACCGAAGGCCAAGAGCATCATCCATCTACCAATCTTGGGGATCCATCCCACTGTTCCCTGATGCAGTTTCTCCTGCGTGAAGATGAAGTGGAATATCGCCGTTACGGCGCCAACAAAGGTGATGAGTGCGTTTATGGTTCCCATAGCGTCGCCCGCTATTAAGGGGGTTCTAGCTGTCTCCATGATCTGTACTATAAAGTCGCTGTGGATGGCTGCCCTGATGCTGATTCCAACGCCGTTACCGACGAGGAAAGCAATTGGGAACCTGTACAGCCAATAGTACTCACGGTGGAAACGAGCATAGAGCAGTATGCCAAGCACGAATACTATGACATAGATGATCTGGCCTTCCATGATTTTTGTCCAGCCATAGTCACGGATGTTCTTGACACCCATGACTATCTGGTGGGCTGCTGCGACGCCGATGAACGTGTACTCAGCGAATTTGAATACTACGTTGTCTCTGAAGGCGTAGCTTGTGGCTGCTATTGTGAAGAATGCCGCGATCCATATTGATACATCCATCGATACCATTAGTTGCCACCTCCCTTACGTGTCATGAAGAACGAAATATTACCTACTGCAATGAAGATCAGTACCAGTGCCTGTGAGAAAGTCAAGATGTCACTGCTAACGATAGCATCACCTGGGTGACCAGTTAAGAACTCGAGGTCCGCTGCACCCTTAATGCCATCCATGATTCCCAGGAGCTGTCCTGAGTCATAGTATGGTTTGATGCTTGTAGTCATCATGCTCAGAGTCCCTCCGATAACATCACAATTGTACTGGCTGTAAGCCTGGTATACCCAGCCTTCTGCTATGTCTCCGCTTGTAGTTACATAGGCTACTAAGTCAAAGTCATCTGCACCAGCAACGTCATCCAATATAGACATGCCTGATATTGGGTTTCCCAGATAGTCGTTTGTGACCAAGTCATGGAGGTCTCCGAGGACACCAGCCATAGCTGTTTGGGTTCCCGCGACGTAGCCAATGAAGACATAGTCCTCACCATATACTGCTCCATAGTTACTTTCTGGGTTTACCCCTGCCATAACCAATGGATACATTAGTGTTCCCTCGAGGGCAGTCGCCATAATAACGATCTTTAGGTCTTTATTGAACATCTGGTGGAAAGCGGCGATGTTTCCTGGTCCAAGGCTTGGGTATCCTCCTGAACCATAACCTATGTCAAAGAGGACGACCGAATCTGCAGGTAGCGCGTCAACTGTATCATACCAGTCTTGGCTCATCTGACCAGTCATCAAGGGCAGGCCAAGTGGGTTCAGAGCTGGTACGATGATGGACAGCAGTACAAGGGTCATGACTATCTCACGGGGTAGTTCGGTTAGTTTCTCCCATATGGACAATTTTACCGCCTCCCTAAGTACCCTGTCTCCATTCCGATCAGGGTCTTAATCCCTAGAACTACTGCTCCAATACCGATACCGATGCGTACGCCACGATATGCTCCACTTACTATTGGGCCGAAGATCCATTCACGCATGTGGAAAAATCCCGGGTATATAGCTGGGAACATTGGTGTGTTACCGATGATTACCAGAACCGCTGTGATGAATAGAAGCGCTGCGTCAAAGTTTCTTGCACGTAGAACCTTGTAGGCACCATATGCCATGTAGAACGCTAGGCTGCTGTACATCGTTGAACCAAGTGGTAGATAGATGGCGTTATAGAGCCAGCTGTAAGTTTCACCCTGCTCATACCGTCCTGTCACTAATCCGAGGATTATGTGTACGGCTAGCATGAGTAGAAGCCATGCGCTGAAGTACCAATCTGTTCCTCCCCTGCGTTCAGATATTCTTTTTCCATGCACCCTGAGCAGGTTAACTGCTCCGAGCCCTAGGGCGAATCCTTGTAGGACGATGCCCCAGTTCTTGATCACGTTGAATGTTTGTGTTACTGCTTCGATTCCGGTATAGTAGTCTCCGATGGCTATTATTCCGACTAGGAATGTTATCGCCAAAGGTATGTCTCTTTTATAGTCCAATCATACTCACCACGCTAACAGCTCCGCAATTATATTTACGCCAACGGTTGATAGCAAAGCCCCAACTATTGAGAGTGCTATTGCCGCTAGCTTGTACCAATCTTGAGCCGCAATTGTACCAATCTGTGCTGGTTCTCCTGAGACATATGCGCCAGCGGCGAAGATCTCCTCGCCTATGAGGCAGTAGTCACATAGAGCCGCGAAGAATGGGATCTGGTATGTTCTGGCGGTTCCACCGACCTGCATAGCTCCAATCCTGTCAAACGTTTCTGCGAACATCATGGATTCAGCCCAGAAGGGGCCAATCATAATGTTTCCTGCAGGACGCTTACGTGCAGCCATACCGATGATTCCGCTTGCCCAGGCAAACTGGGTTCCAGATAGATATGGGAGTTGCTCGTCAACGTTTAGTTCCTCGAGTTTTCCTTCAACTGTGTATGCGTCACGAACCAACTCAATCGCTACGGGCATAACGTCTACGCTTGCCTGTGGTGCGATGAGCTCAGCACCTAGTTTCGCTGATAGACCGGCTACATAGTTTAGTATACTTAGGCCTGCGACTGTTTGAGTCGCGTAGCTGTCAGTGAATGTACCCATGCCTATGATGTCGAATACTGGGCGTCCCATCTCTACGCTTCTTCCAACGACTTCTTCGATTGCGTCTAGACCGGCTATTCGTCGTACCTTTATCTTGCCCTCTTTACCCATGTTGATCGCGATATAGACCGCAACCCACACAAGGATGAGTGCAATTAATGGTACTATTCTTCCTTCTGTTAGAATTGCCATTGTTTTTTTTCCTTCCGAATAGCTGTATTTGTATGTAAAGTGAATAACTATAAAATACTTGACTTTATTTTTCACCAATAACTATCCGTTTAGCAAAATTTATTATATTTTAGTTTATCCTATTATTGAAATGTGTATAATACATACAACGTTTTAGAACGTTCTTAAATATTAAATGATTCATTTTACTCGTGACTATTTCATGTCAGACCCAAAAAAACAATTATTTCAAATATACTTCGCAGGAGCCTCACTATCATTCGGATTTCCCTTCTTCATAGTTGAGTTGATTAGCCTTATTATTGGCGAGGAGTTCTTCAACGAGTACTCTGTAATATTTGGGTTCATCTACATAACGCTGCATCTAATTGGTGGATTATTCGGTGGGGCCCTTGTGGCTAGAAGGGTCGAGAAAGCAGACATATTGAGGGCCGCAGCCACTTCCGGGTTGTTGGCGTATCTTCTTCACCAAATAATCTATTATCTATTCTATGGGGTGAGTGTTGTTGGTGATACCTATACTCTATTCGCGCTGCTGGGAGGCTCCATGGTAGGTGCATTATACATGAGACAAAAACGAATTAAAATCATTGAAGAGGAAAACGTAGAAGAAGAGAAAGAAGAAGAGGACTTATCTTCTTAGAACCTTCCCAGCCCTCGCACCAGTATGCTCTCCCTCATGGAGAGTGAGAACCCCATTCACTATCAAATGCAGTATCCCCTCTGGGAACCGCATCGTTGCTTCTCTTGGCACAAAATCTGCTCCATCAATAACAGTATCTGGATTAAACACCAGTATGTCAGCCTTATTACCCGGGATAAGTACTCCTCTATCCCTCAAACCTAGAATCTGTGCTGGTAGGCTGGTCATCTTCCGTACCGCGTCCTCAAGTCTCAATACCCTTTTCTCGCGGGTGTATCTGCCCAGTACTCTTGGGAATGTCCCGTAGAACCTTGGATGGGGTGCAGGTATGTGTTTTTTCAATATGCCCTCTGGGCGATGAACCCTGCCATCGGTTCCGAATGCTACCCACGGCTGTTTCATTATTTTCTCGATGTTTTCCTCGCTCTGATTAAAGTTAACGATACTAAATCCACCCTTTATCTTTCCGGATAGGACTGCCTCTGTGTGTTCTCGTAAGAGACTGAGTCCGCAATCAAGTGGTTCTTGTTTCCGCATCTCGGAAACCTCAGCGATATTCAACCCAACAAGGCTATCATCAAGGGGATAACTGCTTATCAAGGCGGCTTCAGGACCCCCTCTATCCTCCATCGAGACCGCCAAACCTTCCTTTATCTTCTCATAGATCGCAGGATCGCTAAGTCGTTTTACTAGTTCCTCTGAGCCTCCCTCGTTTGCCCATTTGGGGATCCATGCTCCCAGACCTGTGCCGCTAGCGTTGTATGGGTATTGGTCAGCGGTTACCTCTAGTCCTTCTTCTCTTGCCTGGTTCACCATCTCGATGAGCTTTGGGCACTGGTCGAAGAACCTCTTTGATAATACCTTGAAGTGACTGATGTTAACCGGGATATCTGCTTCTCTCGCTATCCTGATTATCTCCTCAATCGCCCCAATAGGGTCTCCACGATCACCCTCATCCCGCACATGACTCGTATAGAAACCACCATACTGTGATACAATCTTGCTGACCTCAATAACCTCCTCAGTCGCAGCATAGCTCTGAGGGTCATACCTGAGCCCAGTGGTGATGCCTCTGCAGCCAGCCTTCATAGCTAACTCCATTTCATGCTTCATCTTATCCAGCTCTTGGTTGTTGGGTGCCCTCATGTCCATCCCCATAACATACTGTCTGACTGTACCAAATCCTACAAGGGGAGCGACGTTTATGGATAAACCATCAGACTCCAAGAATGCCAAGTATTCAGTCATGGTAGACCAGGAAATATCGACACCAGACTCCTCCAAAAATGGTGAAGATCGTCGTATCTCTTCTCTCATTTCATCATTCAATGGGGCGGCTCCCGAGCCACAGCTAGCAAACACCGTTGTGCTTACCCCCATATGGACCTTCGAGGTGGCTTCCCTATCCGCGAGAATAGTGTAGTCGCTATGATCATGGAGATCAATTACCCCCGGTGCAACAGCGAGACCTTTGGCATCTATTACCTTTTCTGCATCTTTGTTGATCCTGCCTATCTCAGCGATAACTCCATTTTTCACTCCGATATCGGATACGAACCAGGGATTCCCGGCTCCAGTGTATACTTTCCCGTTCTTTACTAAGAGATCTAACATAGACTATCTGACGATTTAATAGATTAAACATTTTTTAGACCTCTGATCCCAGTGTTGCCCATAATAGGCGTTAAATGCTTATAGACTTGAGAATATTTGTGCAAATCTTGCCCAGCGAATATGTTCTAGGCGTTGATGGCGGCGGTACATGGACCCGAAGCATAATCATGAGAACCGATGGCGAAATAGTTGGAGTAGGACGGGCTGGTCCATCGAATCCAATCACTCTCGGAGTTGAAGAGTCCCTCAAAAATATCATTGAAGCCGTAGAAAATGCAGGCAAGATATCAGGTATTAAGAATTTTCAAGCAAGTGTCCTGGGATTAGCAGGTGCATCTAGGTCCCGTCTGGGCAACGAGATGTTATCACGGTTTCCAGCATTCTTCGGGAATGCTCAAATAGTCTCTGATGCTCGTTCCGCATTGGCAGGGGCAACAGGTTGTGAGCCCGGTGTAGTGGTAATAGCTGGGACTGGTTCTATTGCGTATGGTAATAATGCGATGGGTGTTGATGCTCGGGCAGGTGGATGGGGGTGGCGTCTTGGGGATGAGGGTAGTGGCTATACTATTGGGAATGCTGCTATGATAGCTGCGTTGAGGGTTTTTGATCAATCTGGTCCAGATACTGTGTTGAAAGAGATGGTATTGAATCATTTAGGGCTTGATGATGTTGAGAAAATCATTGACTGGACTTATGATCCTCAACGTGAGCCAAGACACTTCGCATCACTGGTTCCCCTTGTGAAGGAAGCAGAGAAACAGGGGGACAAGGTTGCGGCTCAAATCATGATGGATGCAGGTGCTCAGTTGGGTATGGTTACTCAGGCAGTGATCAAGAGACTGCGGCTAATGGGGGGGTTTCCTGTAGCTTGTTCGGGGGGTGTCTTTAAGCAGCCCAATGGGTATAACCTTGCTTTCGAGGAAGCAGTGCGAAAAGTAGCCCCGAGATGCAATTTCATTGAGCCACTTTTTAGTCCTACTGCTGGCTCTGCTTTTTTAGCGCTCCAAAAAATAGGGGTTGATGTAAATGATGGGTTGTTGTCTAACGCGAAAACGAGTCTGGAGGGGTTGAATGAGTAAGATTACAGAGCAGAGAAACCCTGCATCAAAGGGGATAGATGAGAAATCAATTCAGGGGATTCTTGAGACCATCAATGTCGAGGATGCCAAGATCACTGACGCGATAAAAGCTCAATTACCTCAGATCGAGGAAGCGGTCGATAAGATCATAACCTCATTGAGTTCCGGAGGGAACATCTTCTTAGTCGGAGCAGGGACCAGTGGGAGACTGTGTGTCTTGGAGGCATCAGAGATACCTCCAACCTTTGGCTTATCCCCAGATCGGATTAAGGCTATTATTGCTGGTGGAGTAGAGGCGCTCTATACCTCTGTTGAGGCAGCCGAGGACAATAGGGCTAACGCTACGCTTGAGATTGAGAAGAACCGGGTAACAAGCTCAGACCTTGTTATCGGAGTGACTGCATCAGGCTCAACACCCTTTGTACTTGAGGCTATCAGGAGAGCGAAGGAGCTAGGCGCTCAAACCGTTGGCTTATCCTGTAACCAAGATGCTCTGTTATCGAAGCTTGTTGATACTCCTATAGAGGTTGTTGTTGGACCCGAGATCGTGACTGGATCAACAAGAATGAAAGCCGGTACAGCCCAGAAGATGGTTCTCAACATGATGACCACCACGGCTATGATAAAGCGGGGGTTGGTCTATGATGGGTATATGGTTGGGGTTCAGGCAACCAATAGAAAGCTCAAAGAGAGGAGCAAAAAAATCGTAGCCGCGATAACCGGAGCTTCCTTGGATGAGGCTGAAAAAGCTCTTGAAGTAACCAATTGGGACGCTAGGGTTGCCATACTTGTTGTTTTAACCCATAATAGCCCAGAAGAGGCTGACATTGAGTTGAAAACCCGTACCATGAGGCAGATACTGAGTGGAGAAGAATGATGTTCAAAGAACGAGATGAATCAGTAGTTCCTAGGAGGCACTCGGTTTGAGTGTGCTGAACGGTGTAGATGTCTTACTAGAAAACCCGAAAAAGTATCTCGGGAACAACCAGATAGGCTTGATTACAAATCCAACAGGCATAACCACCAGCCTCGAATCCACACTAGACGCCTTCCATAAACACGAAAAAATCAAGTTAAAGGCAGTTTTTGGCCCAGAACATGGGGCAAGGGGCGATATACAGGACGCATTGGAGGTCTCCAATCATATTGACCCACACACAGGGCTCACTGTCTATAGTTTGTATGGTGAACACATGGCTCCCTCCGAGGAGATGCTGGACGGCATCGATATGCTGGTCTTTGATATCCAGGACTGTGGGGCCAGATTCTACACATATGTGTCTACACTGACTTACTGCATGGAATCAGCCAAGAAACAAGGAGTGAGCATAATTGTCTTGGATCGTCCAAACCCGATAAACGGGGAGAGTGTTGAGGGAAACATCTTGGAGCAAGGTTTTGATTCCTTTATTGGGCTCCACCCTATTCCCATCAGGCATGGGATGACAATTGGGGAGTTATCATCATTCATAAACTCGACTATAAAATGCGATCTAAGTGTAATACCTATGGAGAGATGGTACAGAGATCAATGGTTTGATGAAACCGGGCTCCCATGGGTACAGCCCAGCCCTAATCTACCCTCCTTAGAGGCTGCCACCGTATTTCCCGGCACCTGCTTCTTTGAGGGCGTCAATGTTTCCGAGGGGCGAGGTACTACCCGACCTTTTGAGTATCTTGGGGCGCCTTGGGTCGACGGTAAGCGATGGGCAGACTCAATGAACACGCTGGGCTTACCTGGGGTAGGGTTCCGAAGTTGTTATTTTACCCCAACTTTTTGGCGGTTTAAGGGTGAGAGATGTAGCGGAGTTCAGGTTCATGTAACCGATAGGAATGTACTCAAGCCTGTTGAAACCGGTTTGCATCTCCTATCAACATTGATGGCGCTCCATCCAAGGTTCCAGTTCAATGAACCAACATATGACAGTAGACGTCACTTTGATTTACTGGCTGGAACCGATAAGCTGAGGATGCAGCTTGAGAATGGAGACCCCGTGGAGAGCATATTGGCTTCATGGGAAGAGGCGAAGATCATGTATCTCAAGGAACGGGAGAAGCATCTTCTCTACGAGGAGGCAGATAGGTGAGGGTCCTCTGGGGAAGAATAGTCACCCCATTCCAGATTATCGAAGAGGGGCAGATCGAGATCCAAGAATCCACGATACAATATGTAGGTCAACGCATACCCTCCAATGGCGAGATAACAGATTACGGAGGCTCTTGGATAGTGCCCGGGTTCATTGATATACATGTCCACGGGTTGGCTGGATACGATGCAATGGATAAAGACCCTGATAGCATCAAACAGATCTCAAAACATCTAGCCCAAAAAGGAGTAACAGGGTTCCTCGCAACAGCCCAGACTGCTCCTTATGAGGAAATCATTGAGGCATTGAAACGAATTAAACAGGTCAAGCAGAAGGTTCCGGGGGCCAAGGTATTGGGTTCTCACCTCGAAGGACCATATATCAGCCCTAATCGGATAGGTGCACAGAGAGAGTATATCCGAAAACCAGTAATTGAGGAACTGGAGACTCTTCTTGCTGCCTCTGGTGGGACCCTTAGACTTGTTACTTTGGCTCCTGAATTCATGAACGGTATTGATGCAGTACGATATCTGAGGGAAAACGGTGTTGTCGTTTCTGCTGGGCATACAGATGCCTCTTACGCTGAAGCTAACGATGCTTTTGAGGCGGGTGTGTCCCTGTTGGGGCATCTCTGGAATGGGATGCGTGGGCTTCATCACCGGGAACCCGGCATCGTGGGTGCTGCACTTATGACAAGGGATGTGATGGTTGAGCTTATCGCAGATTGTCATCATGTTCACCCTGCCATACTTGGGCTCACTGTCAGGCTCAAGGGCATCGACAACGTTGTTCTTGTGTCTGATTCGATAAAACCAGCTGGGCTTCCAGACGGTGAGCATGTTATTGATGGTAGAACCTTTCTCATCGAAGATGGGTTCATCAAGCTAGAGTCAGGTGTAATCGCTGGAAGCTCTATCGGTCTCAATCAGGCTGTGCAGAACATGGTGGAAAAAGTAGGCGTTACTATTCCCGATGCTATCCAGATGGCGACAGATAACCCAGCGAGACTACTTGGACTCAAGACCAAAGGCAGGCTAGAAAATGGATATGACGCGGATATAGCCATCTTGGATGATGGCTTCAATGTACTAGAGAC
>Ga0180431_10006546_pt1 | contig 13810 bp, 16 predicted proteins | sample SS_ome_11_FD_132459 | JGI IMG/M metagenome (GOLD analysis project Ga0180431, IMG submission 132459) | Hypersaline lake sediment archaeal communities from the Salton Sea, California, USA - SS_1_MS_1 metaG | ecosystem: Environmental > Aquatic > Non-marine Saline and Alkaline > Hypersaline >... | reverse complement strand
TTGTTAGATATAGAGTATACACAAGTGCCGGAGTGGTCGAACGGAAACGGTTTAAGCCCGTTTAGGCGAAAGCCTCACGTGGGTTCGAATCCCACCTTGTGTAATTTGGGTTTGGGTGGTGATAGGTGGGTAAAAAAAGAAAAGTGGGTCTCTAAGGAACAGGAGACCCGGATTAGAACTTACTCAGAGATAAGAGTATCAACAATAAGTTTGTTGTATCTATCAAGTAGCTCTTCGAGTACTTCAATAGCTCTTTCGGACATTTCTTTGTAGTCTTTACAATCTTCTTCCAGCCGGTCTTTATCATCCTTCTTGATGGATTCTGACAAGTGTACATCACATGCGATCAAAGCCTGTTTGATCGCATTGACATCAACAGTCAAGTCAGGGATTTCATTCTTAAGAATGTTGGCTAAGGTAATTTTCATGTTAGACATATTTAGAAAGTGAATTATGAATTATTTGAAAGGGTTATTATTTTCATTTTTTTTATTAAAAACAAATAAATAAAGCCTCTCAGGGAACGGGGAGAGGCTGATCAGGGAACTTAAATGTGTTGGTACTTCATCAATCTGTTGTTGCACTCATTGATCTGACCAAATATTTGCATAATTTCAGCATACAATACATAGAGACAATATGGGTCAATAAACCAATTGAACATCAATGCATTGTACTGATTTAACAAGTATTGGTATCGAACGACGAGTGTATCTCTCACATCATGCAAGAAATCGTTGTGTGACTTACTACTCCAAATTGAGTTCATTTTGATGAAATAATAGAGTATATATAGACTCATTATAATCAGTTTTTAAAAAGAAATAAGGTGGGGTCTCAAAGACCCCTAGTGAACTTAATTTGACCCTTTGGTTAAGTCCTTAACCAATTTACTATACAGTCCGATAATTGTTATGGTATTCACCTTTGAAGATGTGATTGCTGCTTTCAACTCTGTTTGATCGATATTGGAAGCATTTGCAACTTCATCAAGCTTCTGATGCTGTTCCATGGTTTTTCCAATCAATTGTGTGATTTGAGAAATCAATTCGTCGGTTGACATTATACTAGGTGATTTCAGGATTATAGCTAGAGAGCCATTTTATTCATTTTTTATGAGCAAATCTAGAGAGTAAATAAAAGAAAAAGGGTGCCTGCTATAAGCAGGCTGAAAGAGGACTCATTCTGAATCACTAACATTCCATGATCCTTCACTTTGAATTGATTGTCTTTCACGCAGAGAGCGTTTACGGGCATCTTGACGATTTCTGATCAAGACCTGACTAATAAATTCTGCTGGTGGAGGAGGGGGTACTGGAGGAGGGTTATCGTCATTAGGGACACTGAATAGCTCTTTCATACGGGCGACTGTACCAAAACCTTGATTAGGTTGTTCGACATCTGTTGATTTCCTTGAGGGACGTTTCTTTTTTGAAGAAAAGAGACTACTAAGGCGATCTTTAACAAGACTACGAATTTTCATTGTTTGATATGGTATGGTGAAATAAGGCTCTTTAAGAAAGAGGTCTTAATATCAATTTTTCATAAATTGAAAATTTAAAGTCTATAATACTATATTTGATTCTAAGATGGATTTGCCAGAAGAAACCCGTCAACTCGTTGGTGAGATTGTAGATTTACAAATCAGACTCAGGAAGGGTGAAGACGTTCAAAGACTCCTTGATTCAACATGGGAATATCTTGTCGTTATCAGTCCTTGGCCTGAAGATGTTTTACGTGACTACATCTTCCCTCTAGCCCAAACCTAATTCTGAACTCGTGTGGAGGGAATAATTCCCTCTACCTTTATTTTTTTATAAATTGAAAATTATATGTCTGGATGCATTCATTTATTTTAAGATGAAATTTTTCAAGCGTCTCTCATTTTCCTTCGGAAAGCGATCGTCCTCTAGCGAGGATGACAGTGATGTTAATCCATGTGATACTGTTTTACCTACAGATTTTGTTGAATCTTATGAGTATTCATTACCCACGGTTCGTATGTCCTTTGAGGAAGAAGCCAAGACGGACTTAGTTCGATATTCAACTGAAGAGTTGATTGAAGAGCTTTTACTCCGCCTTGGTGGTCCTCCTGATTATCCTCCTCCTGATTGTCCTTCTCCTGATAATCAGTCTAGCGAACCCAAGGAAAAGAAGAAAAATAAGAAACCTAGAGTAAAGAGAGTACCTAGAAAGCGTCCTGTATCGACTAAGAAAGATACATCATCTCCCCCACCGACCGAGTTGGTTGAAGAACCGATTCCCACAGTCGTTAAATGTGAACCTACCAAGACACCTGTTGAAAATAAGACAATGCAACAAATTCTGGAAGAGAGTCCTGTATTCCGGAAGTACCAAGAGTTGCTTGGCTGATTTGACCTTGTGTCGGCTCCTTTGGAGCCATAATTTATTCTTTTTATGGATATGTTTCAGTGAGTATATTCAAATTGAAAAAATACAGCCTCTCGATATCTTTTACATATTTTAGTTACTATGAAGTACCACGATATTTTGGTTACAATTGAAGTTGCTCCAAAGGCGACATTGTTGATGATGAAGTCTCAAATTGAAATGGAATTAAGAAACAGAAATATGAATGAAAAAAATATTAGATGGATTTACTTAATGCATATCAATCAACGACTTTCACGCATGTAAGTCTTTGCTGGGTAGACGATTGTTTACCCTTACTTTTATTAATTTTATAAACCAGAATAAGTTTAGTATACCAAACAATGATCCGACTACTATACCAATGTAATTATTATTGATGTACATATTATATATAACAGCCCATAACATGATAATTCTAAAAATGAAGAATGTTAAAAGAGTCAAAAATGCATTCATTTGAAAATTTTTAGTTCTACCATTTTCTTTTAATTCGATATAAGATGTGTTGAGGAAAATTGTTGATATCTCTGTTAAGAAACCATATGCCAGAATTTCTGGATATTGTGAATAATATGTTGTTGAATATGCCATCATAATATGATGAGCTATTGTTGCTTTATCCAATTTTATTTCTGGTAAACATGGTAAAAGTATCATTTCATAAACAGCATATCCAGCACTAAATCCCATAATAAACGACCAAACTAATAGTGAAATGATATTATTAATATAAAGTATTGCGAATGAACTTGTTACCAATGCATGTAAAGTACTATTATTTCTTGATCTGATTTTTATATCTCTTTGATTTTCAAATAAACCAAGAGTAAAAACAATTAACCCTTCAATAAATCCAAAAATATAAATCTCCATTTTAATAATTCAATACAATGGCTTTAAAAGATTTTCAACAAAATGGTAAATTTTGTTATTTTAATGATTCACCATATTCTGTTAGTTCCCATTTATTACCTTCTCCTGGTTTAACTGCAATTAATTTAATGGTATCAATACCTGATTTGTTCCAAACACATCCTGATGCGGTGTCAAGGGAACTATACCAAAATGTTTTCTTTCGTTGTGGTGAGAAATAAGGATTAAATGAAATACCACTGAAGTCCCTTGCAACTTGATCCCATCTTTTGAATTTCCAATATTGAATTTCTTTCTTTGTCAATTTGTAACCTTGTTCTTTTTGATAAGCCCGATTCAAAGCATCAGGATTTTTATAAAGAAGATGTTCTTCTGCCAATGTTTGAAAATAATCATCCTTTTTTTGTTTTGATAAAAATCTTTTAACTGGTACTGGATAACTAGCCGAATTTTTGACATAACTATAACCCCTACTTAAAACTGATGGTGGTCTCCAGTAATTACTATATTTTTTATCAAATGCACTTAGTTTTTTAGTTGTATTTAGTGAAAGAATATTAGACTCTTTCAGCTTAATGTCATAAATAAAACAACATGGTTTGTACTTAGCATTTAGAAATCCTTCGTTTTCAACTAAAAATGACAGCCATGATCCACCAATACTAAACCATAATCCACTTGGTCGACCACTTGCATTGAAACCAGAAATAAGTTCTTGGGATTCATTTTCGAATTCATCAAGTTGATCAATAGATATATGTGCTTTGATTTTGTTTTTATCTAGTAATTTAATCATCTCTTTGTCATTCATTTCTTGTCCTAACGAATATTTTCTTCGTAGACTTCTTGAACGAGACATCTTTATTTTAAGCAGAGAAAAGGTATGCGGTCTGTCTTAGTTTAAAGACTTCTAGACATAAAAAAGTAAATGGATCCACACGAGTTGTACGGAAGTGATAATAGTGATGAAAGTGGAAGTGAATCTGATTTTAGTAGTGAGAGTGAAAGTGAAGATGAACTTCCTGAACAAGGATGGTATATAAGAAATTATGGTCATCTTATGCTTCGAGATATTATTATGTATTCTATTTTGGGCACAACTAAAGAACGAAGTCCTAAAAAGTTAAAGGAACCTGGTGCAAAGAGTACCGGATATAAATTGTTATGGGAATTCTTTTCTGATTTTTTAGCTGAAGAAGAAACTGATTTAATTGTTGAAGAAGAAGCGGAAGACAAAGATCCAGAGAAATTACAAGAAGATCTTGATGACTATATTGAAGACCGGCGTCGTATTGATCTTGCGATTAAGACTAAATTAAAGACAAGAAGAGGAAAAAGACTTGATATTACAGATGATATTGTAAATTTTGATCATAAATTAGATGGTGTTGACTCGCGTTTATTAAAGCGATTGAGTTTAATTTGGCAATGTGATGTCAGTGAACATGTTGTTTTACCAGAAGAATTTAGTTATAATAGGGCATTGACTGATTTTCAGAGTTTAACTGAAGTTCTTGGTATTCTTCAAAAACAGGCTGTTGGATTAAATAAGAAAATGGATAAACTTGGATTGGGTGTCGATAGTTTAGAAAAATTACAAAAAATGTGTAAAGAGTGTGATTTTGGAGATAATTTCAATAAAAAAGTACATAAAAGAGCTAATAGTGAGTTAGATACTAGATTAGATATAGACGAAGTTGAGGAAATCGTGATTATTTTGCGTAAAGTACTTGTAACATTGCAATACTTAAGCCCTTTTATTCGTGAAATAGAAAGATTATGGGATGCAGTCAGAGATTTTAGAAAGATTTTAGATATTGATGATATTTTGACAACAAAGAAGAGCAGTATTAATAATTCAAAGAATAAACCAATTAAACGAATTAATTTGGGTGATTCTGCTGGTATGACACCAATTCCAATGAATATCAGACGTAATCCATTGAAATTGCAAGGAGGAACAAAGGGAATGAAAAAGCCAGAAGAAGAACATCCATCTGGTCATGAATTTGATGAACAAAAGAAAATTAGTGGAGCTAAGAATCCTTTTGAAGATGTAGACGATTAATTTGATAAAAATCGTTAATGATCCAAATAATAAGCAAAATTAAAGCAATTAAGGAAATAGAGACATAAAATCCCTCAGTTGCATTTTTCATTAACGTGTTTACTCCAAATAAAGTAAAACATAATCCAATACTTGATGTGACTGCTAATAAAATAATAAATCCAATAAAAATAGATTCACTTGTTGTTGCCATTTGTATTTCTTCATAAAATTAATAGTATTATTGTGCCACAAAAGTGCGTATATTCATCATTTTTTTATACTAAGTTTAAAGTATATTAAGAGAGTATGTCAACTGAATTTGTTAGAAATGGCGCAATTGTTATTCGTGAACCAAATAGTAATTGGGTAAAGGTTATTGCGATTTTAGCAATTTGTACAGCATTATTCTTTTGTTACTTGTGGGCTTATAATAATCCTGTTGGTGGTAATTCTGAAGTTGAAGAAGAAAGTAAGTCTGGAAAGAAGATTCGTAATGCAAATAAGGGTGTAAAAAAACAAGTTAAACAACCACCACCTGCAGAATATGATGAGGATAGTGAAGATGATCTAATTATTGATCCTGACCTTCAAGGTGGTCCTCAATATACACAGGGTAATCCAATGATGCATGGATATGATATGCCACCAATGGGTAGTACTGGTAATTTCCCAATGGATACTGGAGGTCCTCCGCCTCCAATTAAGGTTGGAAGAAATAATGATAATGATGGTGGTTTTGGTGGTGGAGGATTTGGGGGAGGTGATGGTAGTGGTGGGGGTGGTGGAGATGGAGGTCCTCGAGCTTATGGTGGTAGACGAAGAAAGGGTGTTAGTATTAGATTTTAAGTGTAATATTAATTTATTTTTTTACATGTATATTGTATAGATAAATTATGGCTGATCGTGGAAGAGGAAGTGGAAGAGGAAGAGGAAATAGCAAAGGAAGAGGAAAAGGACGTAGCAAAGGAAAAGGGCGTGGTAGAGGAGCTCCTTCAATTACTCGACAAGATACTGAACCAGCAACAGCTGAGCCAGGTCTATTTTCTGCAATTGGTTCAGCTATTGCTAATACATTTAGTTGGGCAGATGCTGTAGAGGAAGAGGTTGGACCTGCTACTGAACAAACACAACAAAAACCTGATGAAACACGAAAAATGCCTCCAACACCTGAACCACCTATACCACGTATACCACGTATTATGCGGGGTACTTTACCACCAGCACAACCAATTCCACCAGACGTAGTTGATTATAAAGTTGGTATAATGAATTATGAATTTCCATTAATAAACCAAGAGTCATTGAAAACCATTTTTAAACATAAGGAATCTATGGAACATAGTATTAATTGTATCACAGCTACAGGAGATTGGATGCAAAAAGACGAACCAATTGAAGGAGTTACTTGGCCAAATCCTTTATTTATTGATAATCAAGTAATTATTGCTGAAGGTTTGATTCGTACAGATAAAAAATTTGGCGCCATTTCAAGTGTTATGGCTTTAAATAACAAATTCAAGGATGCTATCATAAGCAGTAAGAGAAAGGTTGTATTAAATCCTGATTGTGTCAGTTGGGAAATTATTCTTCAAAGTATTGTGAATCAATATATTAAATTTCCTAGAATTGTTGATAAAGTATTAGAACTGATTAATATTTCTCGGGGCGGATTACAAGGAGTTGGTGAACTTCTAAGTGAGTTAGATAAAATTAAACTAAAGTTATCGACGGAAAAACAATTTAGCACACGTTTATTCAAGAATAATATTAGTTTTGTTAATGCATTTCTATTGACATATCTTCTTAATGAACGATGTAAATTATCCAAACCTTTGACTGTTTATATGGTTATTGACAATGAAGATATCGACCAAGAATTGCCAGAAGATGATATAAGAACTATCAAAGAAAATATAGGTCAATTAAGCGAGCTATCCAAAAAAATATTTTTAGATAATGTTAATGATGAAGATTTTGAAGAAGTCATAAAATTAACAGAATGGGAGAGATCAACACCTCTTATTAAGAATCAGGACCTTAAAAGTGCAGTAATATGGGCAACAAATATTGTTGACGCTAAGTTAGATAAAATCTTTAACAAGAATTATCGTGGTGAAAAAAAAATGAATGCAATTATAAATGACAAAGAATTTAAGCAATTTATTAAGCTGCATGGAATGATTAACAATCATATTGCATCATTGTCTCGAGATAAAAAAGGAAGATACCTTGATGAATTAACTGAAAAGGGTGATGAATATAAATCTACTAGTTTCTGGATTGCTAATTTATCTCGTCGTAATGCAGAATTTGAATGTAAAGTTCAACACCCTGATTGTGATTTAGATAATTGTTATGTAGTAGAAATAGAATTACCTGCTAATGCTAGTGCATTATGTATGATGTCTAATGATGGTGGAAAAGTGTTGATAAGTCCATGTACTCTGTTCAGAACTGTTATTGCAAATGAAAAATATATTAAATTGAGATATGTGAAAAGCAGTACTGGTAAAGCAGATCCAAATATGTTTCAGAAAATGCTCAAAATGATGTTAATAAATAGTACTCCATTAAAGATTAGTAAAAATGATTTTGCTAAACGTGGTGATTATGCTTTGATTGATAGTAATGATTATCATTTAATGAAAAAATATATGACTTGTAGTTAAGATTGACCACCAGCTAATTCTATAGCAAATACTATTACTATAGAACTAAGGGTTGATACTGCCACAAAAGAACTGGCATCTGACATCTTTTGCCAGAAATTGTGCTCTATACTTGTTTGATCGGGCAATCTTTTTGCTAAAACAATAAATATTAGTGATAAAATTACAGAACTAATAAAAAGAATTAGTGGTAGCCATATTGCTCTCCACATACGTTTGTAATTAATTGCCATTTTTTTATACCTTTATTTTAATTTCCCATTGGTTGGTAAAATAATCCATGGTTGGAATACTGATTGCCGCAATAAGGGCTGATAAAGCAATGAAATTAAATATTCGAGCTAATTGTTGTAAAGTGATTCCTTGCCATGTTTGAGTTCCTGATTGTTGATAGAAGTAGATAACAATTACTTCGATTATAAAGAACAGGATAAAGGCAATAATCAATTTGACAATAATACTTTTAATTCCTGGTGTGTTATTGGCAAAGGCGACAGAAAACATAATTATTGCAGCTGATAAAGCACTGAGACTAACAAAATTGGCTGAACTGGCTAATTGGATTAATGAAATACCTAAACTTGTATCCGGTATGTTTTCAGCAATTGTCATAGAAATAATACTGATAAGGAAAGTTACACCGGATATCATTAGTGGACCAAAACCAACATTAATTGCTGGCTTTAGTTGTTTGTCCATTTATTTTATGTCACAAATTATTTAAATGGATTGAAGGGTGGTTTATTCTTTTGGAACATAGAATGATTTCAATTCATATGTATCCCCATTTATTTTAAATTCTTGTTTAGGTCCAGCTGATTTGGCTTGAGCTTTTTGTTCATTTAATAAGACATAAACTGCTCCAGTTAAACTGGCTGCTGCAATAAATGTAAATGCTTCTGATAATTTATTCAGAATATTACTACAAAATGTATCATCATCACAAAACCATTCAGATATAACAGTTAGTATAATAGCTATCGTTGTTGCAATAGCAAATAATGCAAATGGTTCTCGAAAGAGTGATCTTAATTTATCTACGGAGTCTTTGACATATGTTCCCATTTATTACTTAATTTATTACAACATTTTTGTTTATCTAAATTAGTATAATGACAACAATTGATCATGAGTTGGAAGAATTTGTGAAAGATGTTAATATTTATATAAGTTCTACGTTTGTTGATGGAAGTTTAAGGTGGATGAGCAAAAAATTGCTAAATAAGTTAGAATATGAATTTGAAGAAATACATAATAAACAATTAAGTATGATTTATGAAGATTCTTCAATTGTTGATGAAATACTAAAAACACTTTTTCATGATCGTGAAAATGTTGTTGATTTACCAGTGAAATTAATCAGTAAATCTGGTAAAATATATTCCATGAAGCTTAATTCGATTACTTATTATGATCAAAATTTACAAAAGAGATATTCTCATTGTTTCTTTACCGATAAAACTAATGAGTATCATCTTCATAATCTTGTTTTCAGATTAGTAAATTTATTACAAAATGGTATAATCATCTTTAATGTTGTGGATCTCGAGGATCCTGGTAAGTTAGTTTTCGAGTTTGTTAATAAAAAAGCAGATATTATTACTGGTGGAAATGTAACAGGATTTGTGGGAAAAACTTTAGGTGAAGCATTTCCCGATTTCGTAAATACTGGATTTGCTAAGAAGTATCTTGAATGTTATAAAAATGGAGAATCAAAAGATTTAGGCACAATTGAATATGGTGATAGTCATATAAAAAAACAAGTGTTTAATATTGAATGTATTCCATTTGTTAATGGAAATCGTATTATTATTCATTATTACAGTTTAACAATGAGACATGAAGTAAAAGAGAGTTTAATGCGAAGTGTCTCGCAAACACAAATAGATATTTTGAATAAAAAATCTGTTAATGAAATTGTGGCAAATATTCTTAGGGACATTATTACTCTCACAAATAGCGAAATAGGTTATGTGGCTGAAATACAAACAGACAACACAACTGGACAAGAATATCTGGATTTTATTGGTGTTTTTTCAGAAAATAATGTTGTTGAAGATACTATTCGTGACGGCAAAAGCTGTGTTCTAAAGAAATGTGGTGGTGATGAAATATTTAATTTGGCATTAGATAAAAATAAAAAGGGTCTTCCGTTTATTTGTGATGATGTTCAATCAGATCCGCGACATTGTGGATATCCTGATAAACATCCTCGGGTACACACTTATCTTGCGATGCCACTATTGTTTCAAGGCAAATGCATTGGTCAATTAGCTGTTGCTAATTCTAAAATTGGTTATGATTTTTCTATTATAAATGAATTAGAGCCATTACTCATTATATGTGCCAATATTGTATCTAGTTATGCACTATCAAAGAATGAAGAGAAACTACAAAAACAAGTTGAGATTGAACAAGAGCAAAAGAAAATTGCTGAAGAAATAACAAAAACAAAGGACACATTTTTGGCGAACATGAGTCATGAATTGAAAACTTTATTGAATGGAATTGTTGGTATGTCACAACTTTTAATGGATACAGAAATGAGTTTAACACAATCCGATTACACAAATACTATTTATCAATGCAGTGTTCAATTACTTGCTATAATAAACGATATTCTTGATTTTTCTAAAATGGAAGCTGGTAGAATTAGTCTACATAAGGACATATTCAATCTTAGAGAATGCATAGAGGAAGCATATGATGTTATTGCCTTGAAAGCCAGTAAAAAAGGATTAAATATTTCTTATTTACTTGAACAGTCTGTACCGGCATCAATTATTGGAGATAAAGCGCGCGTTAAACAAGTATTGATTAATTTACTTGAAAATGCTATTAAATTTACAGAAAAAGGTGAAGTATTTACTAATATTGATGTTGTAAATACGGAAAATGGGAAATATACACTTAAATTCTCAATTCATGATACTGGTATTGGAATTGAAGCTAATAAAAAAGATATGATATTCGATATCTTTACACAAGCACATGCTGATGTCACAACTAAGAAATATCCTGGTACAGGATTGGGATTGCCGATTTGTCGTCATTTAGTTGATCTAATGGGTGGAGAATTATGGGTTGATAGTGTTTATGGCAATGGCTCTGTTTTTCATTTTACTGTCATTGTTGATGAAAATACTGATACTTCTTCACATTCAATTAATGATAGAGATCCTGTTTTGATTGGTAAAAGAGTATTAATTGTTGACGATAATGCCACAAATAGAACTATTATTTGCAGTACTGTACTAAAATGGAAAATGAAACCTATTATGTGTGGGTCTGCAGAAGAGGCATTGGTATTTATAAATTCTGGTTATCAATTTGATCTAGGATTGTTAGATATCCAGATGCCGGGCATTTCTGGTATTATGTTGGCACAGGAAATCAGGAAGAAAAAGAGCAATATGCCTCTTATTGCATTGAGTAGTTTGGGCAATGATTGTAATATTGTCAATAATGATCTCTTTGTAAGTATTTTAAATAAACCAATAAAGGATTCGCGATTGTACAATACATGTGTTAATGTTTTGAGACCTAATATCAAAGTTAAATATAATAAAGATTTAGTGTTACATAGTAATATATCTTATAAATCAACTAAAATATTATTGGCAGAAGATATTATTTTTAATCAAAAAGTTGCTATCGGGCTTTTAAATAAATTAGGATATAATCATGTTGATATCGTTAGTAATGGAATTGGTGTAATGGAAAAAATAAAGGGTGGGAGTTATGATGTTATATTTATGGATTTAATAATGGAACCGATGGATGGATTTCAAACCACACGAGATATTGTGAGGCTTATACCAGAAAAGAATGATAGACCATTTATTGTAGCTATGACTGCACAAACTACTGATACAATTAAAGAAAAATGCTATAGTGTTGGAATGGATGGATTTATTAGCAAACCTGTTGTCTTGAAAGAATTGGGAACAATGTTGGAAATTATTGAAGAAAGTTTGGAATTGCGTAAAAAAGGGAAACAGGATACTATTGTAATTTAACTCTTAAGTCTAGATAATTGATAAGCAATATTTTTATTTACCTCATCCTTTTCGCGTTTACGAAGTTGTCTTTCAAATTCTTCTTGTAGTGCCATTCTTGTGTTTTCCTTTGTGGAATTTTTTTTAGTTGGTTTTGTTACTTCAATTACGGTTTCTTCTGCTGGGCGTGTTGTAGAGGGTGATTGAATGAATGATGCTGATTTTGTTCTAATTGCAATGGCGTCAATTCCGTCGGCAATATCGGGTTTTGCAATATTTGTTTTACCAAATTTTTGTGTAAATTCTTCACTAATATCAGTGTCTATAATAGGTGCTTCTGCAATAAGTCTATCAAATTGAAGACGAGTTGCCTCCATATATTCATTGCCAGATTTTCTTTCATGACGAAACATTGCTAATTGATTTTTGATTTCACTTCCTAAAGCGTGAAATCTGTCTGCCGAACGTTTGTGCTCCATTGCCGTGGTTTCTAATGTGAGATATTTAAGCAAAATTGTACTAATAGTACCAATATAGGCAGATGTGCCAACAACGATTTCTACTACATCACTGTTGACAATAGTGTTAATAAATGCTCCTGTGCCACTAATTGTGCCGAAAATAATACCAAAAATACCAATAACATTGGAATACCATTCTATATTTTTGCGTGATCTATCATGCATCCATTTATAGCCGAAAGCTTGTTCTCCTCTGATGCGCAATAGATTTTCTTGTGTACTATTCCAACTATTGTTGAATAACTTTTCTTTTTCTTGTCTTTTTCTTAGTTCGTTGTATTCATTACGTTCATCGAAAGAATAGCGCCTTGATAGATGAGTCATAATAAGTCGTGTACAGTAAAAATATTGAATTACCTTTAAAATTAAAAAGAAGTGCGTTGTCTCTTTGTTGAAGGTTCTTCCATTTGTTTTTTCCAGTCATCATGGGCTTCTAATGCTAGTTTTCCACCTGGCATTGCATCGAATGTTACCCTGAGATCTTGATATAATTTTGATAGTTTACTATATTCTTTATAGAGAACCATATGATTTGTTAAAATCGGTTCTGTTTTTAACAAATGAGTTGCAATTTGACTACCATTTTTAGATGCTAAACACATCTGTTTTATTCCATTCAATGGATCTGTTTTCATCCTTTCTTTAGCATCTATGAATTGAATGTGTGGATAATTTAATTTAAGTGCTAAGATGTAATATTTGGAAAACTCTTTGTATTGATTTTGTTTAAAAATCCCATAAAATCTTCTAAAATACGACATTGGAAAATTATTCTTTGCGAAATGTGCAAATTGTAATTGATTCATATGTCCAAAAATTAGTGTAATGATGGCATCTAAATTATCTTTTTCCGCTTGGGATTTAAGAGCATTAAGAAGTCTAGTGTAAACTGATTCCAATTGATAATTAATCATGAATGATTTAGATAAAGCATAAATTGCTGGCGTAAATCCGGCTTCAATTGCTTTAATATATTGTTCCACTGAATCGGAATCAGTATTACTATTTTCTCGGACGGCTCGATGTTTGAGAATAATACCTTTAAGATATAATGATTCACCGTCAGTTTTGTTTTGAATTAACTTCCAGGCTTTATTGAATCTAGTTTTGCTTTTACCTAAATTTCTTTCTTCATATTGACCATATTTAAACATAAATCCATGAACAATCAGAAGTGCTGGGTCATTTTTGTTATTTTTTGCTGCGAGAACGGAAACTTCGTCAAGAACAAAAGTTCTTCCAGATTGTGAAATAATTTGATGAACAAGTTCGTATGAAGCCATGTTGATTAATTGTTGTTTTTGA
>Ga0180431_10006544_pt1 | contig 13811 bp, 6 predicted proteins | sample SS_ome_11_FD_132459 | JGI IMG/M metagenome (GOLD analysis project Ga0180431, IMG submission 132459) | Hypersaline lake sediment archaeal communities from the Salton Sea, California, USA - SS_1_MS_1 metaG | ecosystem: Environmental > Aquatic > Non-marine Saline and Alkaline > Hypersaline >... | reverse complement strand
TTCGGCGATGGACGGCGGGAGGGACAGAACCGGCGAGTGAGGATAGGGCACCGAGCCCCCCTGGAACTCGAGCAATTGGCCCAGCGTGGTTATCCCCCGGCGGCGCTCCAGATCCCAAAGAAGGCGCTCCAGGACACGGCGAGTGGTCTGCACGTCGCCCATGGCCCGGTGGACTCGCCCGACGTCGACACCCAAAGCATCGGCGACGGCCGGCAGGCTGTTGCGGGCAAAGCGATAAGCGCGCCGCACCAGGGCCAGCGTGTCTACGGCCAGAGTCGGGGGAAGAGGCAGCCGCGCAATCTCTAGCTCGGCGGCCAGAAAGCCCAGGTCGAAAGGCGCGTTATGGGCCACCAGTACGGCGCCCTCCATCACCTGCAACAGGGAAGCGGCGATGGCGTCAAAGGTAGGCGCGCCGTCCAACATCTCTGGCGTGATGCGGTTGACGCGAAAAGCGCCCGCCGAGACAGGCCGCCGTGGATCCACCAGCGACTCGAAACGACCGAGCTCCTCACCGCCCCGGACGCGCAGACAGCCGACCTCGCATACGCGGTGGCCGTAGGCCGAACTCAGGCCGGTGGTCTCGACGTCAAAAACGGCAAAGGCGGTGCTGCTCAAGGGTTGATTGAGATTGAGATTGAGGACATTTTCCATCGTTGTGAGCGCCTTTCAAGCCGGGTCACTCCTCTTTTCGACGAGGGCCAGGATCCCGGGGTCGCGCGCTACCAGCGATTCCTTTCTTGCTCGAGACAAGGTTTTGACGTACCGTTCCACCTCGCAGGCCGCGCGATAGCTGAGTCCGTTGAGCGAAAAGACCACCTCGACCGGCAGGCGTCTTTGCGTCCACCGGGCGCCCCTGCCCGCGCGGTGCTCGGCCAATCGACGCGCCAGGTCGTTGGTCATGCCCGTGTAGAACGAATCGTCGGCGCAAGACAGAATGTACACGCAGTAGCTTCTCTCATCCTCTGGTATAGGCATATGGTCTCGTGTTCCATCACGGCCTGAAAAAGCGGCAGGCATCAAGCACGCGTCGCCGGCCTTGGAGGACGACCTGAACGGTGCGGTTGATAGCGATCTCTTGGTAGTAGCGCGACGTCTTGCCGGCGAGCGTCTGAAATTGTATCATCCCAAAAAGTCGTGGAGTGTGTAGCGCTCCTTGCCTATCCCTTTGAGCAGCGACTTGCTCCACAGACAGCAGGGCCGAGCGCAGGCTCTCGTTGCGAAAGGTGGCCTCCACTGCCGCACCGGTCTCTGTCACATCGGACAGCCTGGGTTCTATTCTGTGGTCAAAGAATTCGTAATCGCCTGGATGCTCGTCTGGCAGAGGCGTCATGGCGATCCTCACTCCTTTCCCTTCACATCTTCCACTTTCAACGCCGCCACCCGGCTCTTGAGCTCGTTCAGCGCCATCGTGACCGCGTGGTCGCTGACCTCACCTTTTAGCTCCAGCCGCAGGTCCAGGGTGATGATGCTCGATTTTCCCAATTTGCTCAGATTGATAGCTGCCTTTATTACGTTGGCCAGCTCTACAGACGACACTCTTCCACTGAACCTGATCGCACGAGTGTCCGGCGGCAGCGCTTCCGGCCGGCCAATGTAGCCATCCAGGCTGACGGCCTGCGGCCCAGGCTGGATCGCCGCGGCCTCGGTCGCAGCGTAGCCAAAGCGGCCCTCTGCCACACAGCGACTCAGGGCATTGAACAGACCTTGCTCAGTGACGCGCTCCACGCCATAGGTCACGATCGCGGTCTGGTATAGCTCCGGGACGGGCACCCGCCCCTCGGCAGGGACGAGCCTGGCGACTTCATTAGCTGTGACCGGGAGCGGTAACTCTTCACCGATGAGCAATCCTGAGAAACGCACCTCCTCCGAGACAAGCTCGGCGACTTTTCCGCGCACGACGGGAGCGCCGGCTGCCTCGGCGTAGCCAAACAGCCCTGCTTTGACACCTTTGCAGATCGCCTCAAAGAACGACAGCCTGTCCACCCGGCCCTGGACGGTGAGCGATTGCCGGGCCTCCCAGAACACCCTCTCGACCGACTGCCGTGGGCCTTGCAGGACCATTGCCACTTCCTCTTTGCTGACCGGCGGAAAGAGCGCATAGACCTGGTCACGGCGCATCAGCAGAGCACGATCGCTGATCTCGACAACGTCCAGGTCCCGCGCGTCGAACGCCCCCAAAAAGACTCGCTCGTAGGAACCGGCTTTGAGCTTGTCCTGTTCGCTGTCGCGCAAAAGGCCATAGCCAAACAGATCCTGCTCCACTGCCTGGCGGATCGTCTCTTGCAGCACTTTGACACCGGTGAGGATCGGAACGCCACCCTGGCGGGCGAATTTTTTCCACAGAGCAGCAGTCGTCATGACGGTGGCCGTTCCGGGCCACAGCGACGCCCAGCGGTCCTCCAGCAGCTTGGGGTTAAAGGCCGTGTGGAGCCTGCGGCGGTTGAGCAGTTCCTCTTCAGCCTGCTCCAACACCGTCTTGCTGGGCGGCACGTAGCTCAGTTCAAACGTCTCGCGCGTGCCGGGGACAGAGGGCAACACGACGGTAATGTACGCCTTGCGCACGTGGTCTTTGGTGTCATTGGCTGCCATTGTCGCCCGATCTCGAACCGTCTCCCGCTGGACCTCGGAGAAGCGTTCCATCAGGCCAGCGTCTTCCAGAACGCGATCCGCGGCCAGCCAATCCATGGCCCGGTCTATGGCTCCCGAGATGTACGCCGAGTCAGGGGCCAGGTAGAGCACCATGTTGCGGTTCATGCGCAGTTTCTTGCCATAGTTCTCGGTGACTTGACCGATCACCGTCGCCGTCTGGCCGGCGATCTTGCTCCGGGCGACGGTCAGCCGCGGGGGCAAGACGACCAGCTGTAATTGACCATCGTCGGGTACATCGCCCGGCTCCTTGGCAGGGCTATCGTGAAAGCCATACAGCGTCACGTGGAACAGCTCAGAGCGCCCAACTACCTCCGCCACGACGCGCTCGACCTGACGGCGGGCATCGCCGGTGGTGACGTTGACCCGCTCGTCGGCGAGCACTTTGTTAGGATTGGGCTCTGTGCGGAAAATGACACCACCGTCTTCCTCATAGTAGTAATAGAGCCTAGCCCGGCAATCGTCAAAAGCCTGATTGAGATCAGAGAGAGGGATTTCCGGCCGGGCCACGGCCAGACGCACATCGGCCCGAGGCGTAGGCTTGGTCTGCTGGCCGCCGTGGGTATACATGAAAACACTGGTCGCCACGCCCTGCACCAGGCCATAGCGCGTATAGAGCCCACTCCGATTGCGATCTGCCCGTTGGGAGATGGAGGCATCCCCCGCTTGCGAGGCCGCTACATCGCTGCCGATGATGGCCTCCCACCCGCTGCCGGCCACGCGTACCGCTTCAGCCCGTACATCCTCGTCCGCCAGATCCACATCTGAGAGGTGAATCAGCGGGCCGATGGCCCTTTCGCCCGCGCCCACCTTCCACAGGTGGGCCAGGAGGTGGGACAGGAAGCGCAGCGTGCCCCGCGTCAACTGGAACTGGGGCCGGCTTCCCCAGCGCTCGTAGAGCACCCAGATGATGCCGGGATGAAAGGGATATGCCTGGCGCAGCAACTCTTTGTAACCCGCTTCGCGCGACTCGGGGGGCAGCAAGTCTTTCCAAGGATCGCTCCTGTAAAACCGGGCGTAGGCGGCAGCGACCTCGCCTGCAACCTGGTCGTCCACCACGTGGAAGAGGCGGGCCCGGACGACCTCATAGATCTCAGAGCCCTCGATGGGCGTGCGAGAGTCCTCGACCCGCCGCAGGATGTCCTCCAGCTTGGCGAGGGTCAGTTGCGCGTCCTGCTCGGTCAGCACCTGCAAGTCTTCCAGGCTGCTGGCAGTGGTAGAGGCCACCAGCACGCTGTGATCGACGGCGTCCACAGCCTCGGTCAGCTCGCGCAAAAAGCCGAGCGTCTGCGTGGCCAGGTTCGAATCGCCGACCTTGACGGCGGCGGCCTTGTCCACATAGTGCAGCAGCTCGTCGATCAGGATCAGATTAGGCCCAGCGGCGGTAAGAACCTGTCGCAGCAGGTCTACGCCCGGCGACAGTTGCTGCCGGTCGCTGTCGCGCACCAACTCGTACAGCGCGACGCCACCCAGCCGGTAGGCTACTTCACCCCAAAGGGTGTAGACAATCAGTCCGTCCTCGACCTCCCGCCCGCCGGCGTACAGGTCGGCACAGGGCAGCGCGGCCACCGATGCCTGGGGCACGGCGTCTATGCCACTTTTTTCCAGAAAGGCCGCCACCTGCGGCACGGCAAGGGCTTTTTCCGGCGAGGTGAGCAGATGGTAGAGGGCCAGTTCGGCGTGGGTTTTGCCGCCACCAAAGTTGGTCTGCAGGTGGATGACGCTGTTGGCCCCTGGCTCACCGCGCAGCGTTTTGAGCACGTCGCGGATGAGGCTCTGGAGCGTACGCGTGAGATGGGTGCGCTCGAAAAAGAGTGCCGGATCGCGGTACTCGGCTGCGCCCTGTCGGGCGATGGCCCGGCTGAGGTTGACGGCAAAGAGAGCCTCGGAGACATGATCTTCTCGGATGTCCTGATGGGGTGTGACCCCTTTACGCCAGTTGAGTAAGGTTGTGGTCATTCGGTTCCTCCTGATTTGAAGCACCCAAGTGCTGCCAGCACATCCACAGTTTGGATCGTTTCAGGACTTGCCCACTATATCTCGAAAACAGCTTTTCCTGCTGTTTTGGCTTTTCTATCCAACCCATCCGTGCAGGAACTGATGCTCACCAAGTGTGATTAAGGCCTCTTCCACCTTCCATTTCACTTCGAACCCAACCTCTGACAAAACAGCATAGAGTGGCTCCACAGCTCTTCTATCGCCAATTTGGGCAAGTATTTCCACGACCACTCCACGCACATTGCTGTCCTGATCCCGCAGAGCAGCGATCAGTGGTTCAACGACGAGATCTCCGATTCTCACCAGTGCGTTACTAGAGGACCGTTGAATCCAAATTCTTTCGTCCTGCAGGGCAGAGATTAGCGGTTGTATAGCACGTGCATCGCCAATCTTCCCCAATGCCTCGGCTGCTTCTCTGCGCACATGCTCATATTGATTCTCGTCGTGGAAGAGGCTAATCAACGAGTCTATGGCACACGAGGCACCAAGATCCCCTAAAATCTCAGCGGCTGCTGCGCGCACGAGATCGCTTTGATCCTGCAAGGCAGTGATTAGAGGATTGATGGCTGCTTCGCCTATCCTCTCGAGTGCTTTGGCGGCAGCCTCTCGCATATAGCGATCATCATACCTCAGGGCAGCAACGAGTGATTCAATAGCATAGTCGCGCCTCCTCCCTGCACGGCTACTAAACTCCAATAAGGATGCTATCGCATCATGCTCCCCAACCAGTCTAGCCCAATCCTCGACGGCGAAATCAGCATACAATGCAGAACGCAGAACACACTCCTTTGCATCGTCATCCCAACCTACCAATTTCTCTCTGTACGCATGGAGCAACTTCAGTCGGTCTCTGGGTATCAGAGTACGATGCACGCGCCAGTTTGCCACCTCATGCGCAAGCAACTCCTCCGCCTGCTTGAAAGCCAGGTCTGATTGGTCAATCCACTTTCCTATCTCTCCAATCAGGTACTCGTGTGCCATCTCGTAGACAACCTGCCCGGCAACCTCATCCCGGCACAGCAGGCGGGCCTCCACCAAGCGGGTCAGTACGCCGTCCAGTTCGTTTTCGTCTGCTTCGACCCGCGCAGCCAACGTGCCGTAGCTCAGCACGCGCCTGGTCGCTTCAGAGCTAACCAGTTCTTTCAACACCTCCTTGGCGATTTCCACTCCCCGGCCTGGCAGCCGGGCCAGCACATCGTTGAGATAGCTGCCCAGGACGCCTTCGGCACTGCCCAGGCTCTCATAAGAAACCAGAGTGATGGTCGTCTGGCCTCCAATCAGCGCCTCGTAGAGCCGGGTGCAGACGATCTGCAGATGGGGCAGTTCAACCTCACCCCTGCTCAAATCATCCAGCAACCCCTCAAGCAACGCCCCCTCATAGGCCACCGGCTGGGGTAGCCGTGCCACAGGGCCGGTGACCGCCACCTCCGCTTCCTCACGCACCATCGTGTCGAGCCGGTACTCGTTGTACAAGATGGTAGGAACACGCTTCTGAAAGTCCGCCAGGTCAGAGTAGTAATCCTTTCGCAAGGCGATGATAAAACGTACAGGCAACGACTTGTCATCGTAGCAATCGGCCAAGGCATCAATAAGGGGTTGGCGGTGGTCCGATTCTGGCCAGAATACAAAGAACTCCTCAAACTGATCCAGAATGATCACCAACTCTTTCGCCTGGCTGAGGTGAGCGCAGGCCAATCCCAGGAACTCGTGCAGGGTGAGCTTGGGTAGAAGCTCCGGCCACGGCCCCAGCGAAGGAGGCGCGACCGCCCGCTTGACCGCGCGGACCGGGTCCTCGTAGGCGCGGGCGTAGACCGGCAGGCGGCCCTCGCGGATGAGGCGCGGCGAGAGCCCGGCGTTGAGGAGCGAGGTCTTGCCCGCACCTGACTTGGCGTGGAGCACCGTCAGGCGGTCCTTGAGGACGGTCTGGTGGAGCGCCTCGCCGGCGGCCTCGCGCCCGAAAAAGATGTCGGTGTCCTCGATGTCAAAGGCATAGAGGAACTTGTAAGGCTGGTCGGGTGGGGCAGCACGGGGAACCAGGTGCTGGTACATCCGTGTTTTAAAGACGGCGACGGCGTACTTCAGGTACTCACTCAACTCCTTAGCCTCGGAGCGGGAGTAGTACTTTTCTGCGATGATCTGCGTCACGCCACTGATGGTGCTGCCGCCCTCAGCCCTGATCTTTTGTGAGATCGAAGGTGTATCGTCTTTCAAATCCACTCTCCTGCCAATTTGCAAGCCATTCCTTCCTCCAGGACAACCGCCGGATGCGGACTATCGCCTGTCGGACATTGGCGATCAGCCGCCTGCCGTCAGCAGTCGTTACTCCACAACTCTAACTGCTCCGCCTCCGCCTGTGGCCGATGCGTCTCCGCCCAGCGCTGCGCCCGGCTCTCCAGATCCAAGCGCGTGCCGAGCAGGCTCTCGAACGCCTTGCGCTCCGGGTTGTCACGCGGCAGCAGCTCGACGGCCGCTTGCGCCACCGGCCACATCTCGCCGCCCCGCGCCGCGACCAGCGCCGACAGCTCTTCCTGGCGGTCTTCCTGCCATAGCAGGCAGGCTTTGTGTAGCACGTCCACCAGCGGCACCGCGCCGCCGGCAACCACCCGCTCGACCACCCGCTCCAGACGCTCGGCCCGGGCCGGTGGCCCCAACAAACGCAGCTTGCCCTTGACCTTGCCCACCAGCCCAAAGCGGTCCATCAGGGCGTTCAACTCGACGCCCACCGCCGTGCTCAGCAGCAGCGCCTCGCCGTCGGGCACGTCCCAGTCGTTGTAGCCCCAGCGCCAGAGAACGTAGAACTGGGTGGCCTGATCGAGCCGCTCGCCAAAGCCCTTCTCGCCGACGATGCGCTCGATGGCAAAGGCGGCCACCTCGTGGCGTACCAGGTCGAGAAAGTCGCCCACCGTGACCGGCGTGCCGTCGTAGCGCTCGACGCGGGGGTAGCGGCTGTAGACCGACAGCCCCGGCCCGATGGCGCTCATGAAAAAGTCGGCGCCGCCGATGCCTGCCGCCCAGAAACGCTCCAGGTAGCGACGGATCGTGCGGCGCAGCCCGGCCTCGATGTCTTCCAGATAGCCGGTCCCCCCTCCGGTAGGACGCTTGCGACAGACCAGATAGACCGACGAGGCCAACGCCACAGCGCGGTAGGATTGCAGGCGGCGGCCTTCGGTGTTGAGCGGCCAAGAGGCGGTAACCTGGAAACCGGCCCGGATCAACGCAGCGACGAGCGTCTCCCAGGCGGACGATTTCTTGTGAGCAAACATGATCACCGCCACGCCGTCGTCGCACAGCACGCGGTGCATCTCGGCAAAGGCCCGGGCCATGCCGTCCTCGTAGAATTGTTTGGCCGCTGCCTTGGTGCCGCCGTGATAGACCGCTTCCTGGACCAATTCCCCGTCCTTGGGCGTGACCTCGGTGACAAAGGCCTCGGGGTAGTCGTCGCCCACGATCCGCTTGTGCCAGGGGTAAAAGTAGTCAGTCAGATCGGCGTAGGTGACGCTGTCATAGTACGGAGGATCGGTGATCACCGCGTCAAAGAGGCCCGTCCACTCGGCGGGCAATTCGGTGGCCGAACCCAGCCGAACCGTCGCTGACACACCCTCCGAACCAACGAGATTGTCAACCGAGAAGAGAAGTGCGTTCAACTGGCTTTCCCAGCTTCCAGCCTGCGCGCTAAAGGAACTAGCCTCAGCATAGTCCCAGGTCATCTGAACGTCGTGACGAGCAAAAAGAGAACTAATTGTATTGCGGCTTGGATCCCACACTGTCATCACAGAGCTTCGTGTAATGTAACGGCTCAGTAAAATCGAGAGATATAGGGCAATAGCCTGCCCGTACACCTTGTCTTCGCTAACCAGAAGCTCTCGCGCGGCGCGGATCTGCTGCCCAAAGATGAGCAATGCCAGCAACTGCCGCTCGTTGAACAGATGTCCCCATTCGGTGATCCCGTACAGCCGGATGCTGATGCTGCGCGCCCGAGAGGGGGGCGTGGGTTCGTCGGGCACGATGGAGAGCAGCCGCTCAAGCCCCCAGAAATCGTACCCCTCCGCTTCGGCCTCCGCTAACTTCTCTACAGCCCTGGCATAGGCGGTGCGGTCGGCGATGGTGGCGGGGCGAAAGTCACGGCCCGTCTCCCCCTCGCGGTAGAGCACCACGACCAGCAGGTGCTGGCCCATTTCTCCGGCCTGCCCCTGCTCCACAATGCGCTCCCGCTCCGATGGCGTCCCGCAGTAGGGGCACTCGACCGTCGCGCCGCGCATCGTGCCCCGATCCGGGTCGTCTTGGGTCACCGCCTCGCCGCGCAAGATCTCTACCGTGTAGGTTTTTGCTGCCTTGTCCACGTCCAGCCGGTAGGCCACCCATTCTTTGCCCTTGCGCTTGTGGAGCCAGCGCCGCTTGATGAGCGGCACCTCACCGCCGCAGTGGGGGCAGGAGATCGTCTTGGCCCAGAGGTAAGTCACCGGCACGGCGCCGTCGGCATCGACCGGGTAGCAGTCGCCGATCCGAGCCTCGGCCTGGGCCATGACCCACTCGGCCCAATAACGGACGTCATCCACCAAGCGGGAAAACTGCGTCTGTTTCGCATCGTCCATTCCCGGCAGCGTTTCGGACTCGGGTAGCGTGACCCGTGCCGCGCGTTGCGCCATCTGCGGATCGGCCGATTTGCCAAACTTTTGCGGGTAGACAAGCGAAGCAATCAACGCCAGATAGGCCACGGGGTTGAGGTCGAGGGCGGTGGCCTCGCAGCCCAGGCGCATCGCCTCCAGAGGCATCGAGCCGCCGCCGGCAAAGGGGTCGAGCACGCGGGGGGCGCGCCCGCCGTGGGCCTGCCGGATCAGCTCTTGCGCCCGCTGGAGCAGCCCGGGCTTGTCAGGCCACTCCTCGCTGCTCAGCTCGACGAGCAGATCTTCCAAGGCCCTGCGCTCGGCCTGCGTGCCTGGCGCGTCCACCAGCGCGGCCAGCGTCATGGCCCGGGAGGCAGTGAGTGGCCGGCGGGCAAAGTAGGGGTGCATGGCATTCAGTGAGCCGATGCCACCGCCCTTTTGGGCATATTTGTTCAGTTCTCCCAGCGGGAGGACGTCTTCGATGTAGCGTTTGGGCATAAAGGGTCATTCTCCTTGCAATTCGCGCAGGTGCTGTTCAACCTGAGTGCGCCAATAGTCCAGCGGATTCAGTTCAAGCATCCACTCAAAGTCAGCAATAGCGTCCTCAATTTTATCCAATTGCCCGTAGGTGAGTCCTCTTCGAGCGTTTCGTCACTCACCATTCGCCTTGCCCAACCAGCTCAACGTCACCGCTTCACCGTGCTGAGCGACACTGCTCACCTGCACCACCCATCGCTTGAGCTCCTTGGGTTTTAGTTTGGCACGCGGATTTTGGATCATCCACATCATGCCATCGCCCAGCCGCACGATGTAAAGCCAGTGCTGTTCGCCCAGGCGGCGGGCCGCCTCCCATTCGTTCTCGGTCAGGGTGACCACCGAAGCATCCTCCGGCCCGCGCCCCTTTACTTCGATGTAGCGCAACAAATTACCCCGGCTGTCGTAGGACTCAATGTCCCACGAGTTCCCCTGATGCACATCCCTCGGATGGCGTCCCTGCGCCGCTTCGTATTCCATAACAACTTGCATCGCCGCGTTCTCAACTTTTTCATCACGGCGCATGGGCACCTTTACCCGGCCGTCCTCCGCTTCCACGACCACTTTTATCGGCGCAGGCAGCACCAACGCCACCCCCAACACTTCCGGTGCGGTTAGCAGCAAATGTTTGGCGCGGTCCATCTGCGACTGCAATTCGGTCAGGCGTTGCTGGGTCGCGTGGCTTTGGTCAGCCAGGCGATCCGACGCTTGCTCATCACCGGCCAGGAAAGCATCAAGCGATGCCTCGCTCAAGTGCTCCGCCAGGGCAGTCAAGCCCTCCTCCAGAAAACGCCGATCGCGCGCCAAAGCTGCCTGGTGCTTGATCCGTCGCTTTTCCAGCTCGGGCAGGAAAAGTGTGCCCGCACACTGGTCCACGACCGCATCCTGGCAGGCCAGCATCGGCTGCATCCGTTGAACGGCCGCCGAGGCTGCTTCTCCCCCGCCCGGTTCAAAGGCAGCCAGAATTTCGGAAGGCAAGGCCCGGATCTGATCCGCGTCGGCCTGGTGCTGGACGGCTGCCAGCAGGTCACCCGCACGCCGGTCCAGTCCATCGCAGATCTGGCTCCGAGCAAACCACACCAGATAGGGCGCATCTCTCTCGGGTTGCAGGTCGCAGAAAACTGCCCCTCGATCCAAGTCAGAGGCACACTCCCGGATCACCCGGTCGATCAGGGCCTCGAAAAGCCAATGGCCGGGTGCGATAAACAACACAGCGTCTTTTTCAGTCTCGTCGTCTGTGCAGATCTGAGGCCAGAAGGAGAAGGACTGCTTTCCCCAGCGCGCCTGGCGCAGACCATCCGGCAGTCTCACTTTGAAAGCGGGGTACGACACACCGTCTTTGGATAGCACCGAGAACTCTTCAAGCGTCCCGCCGGCAAAAGGAACGGCCCGGCGAAAGAACTTTTCCGCCTCTTCTGGACTCAGCCGGTGGGCGGCAAAAGTAGCCTGTTGGCGACCAAAGCCCGCCAGGTCCAGAGGCTCAGCAGTGACGGCGACGCGATCCCCGGCCTCCTCCGCCTCGCGGGCGGCCCTCTCCGCCCTGTCAATGAGCCGCCTGGCCTCGGCGACTGCCTCGCGCTCGCCCAGCGCGATCTGCTCCAAAGCCCGCCGCAAATCGTTCCCCCACAACGCTTCGCCCACCACGTTGAAAACCCTGTCGCCCAAATCATTGCGCATCAGGGCCATCTTTTTGAGGAGCGCATCTTTGACCTCGCCCTCCATCGTGTTGGTAGCCACCAGGTTAAAGATGTGCACCTCGGGTGCTTTCTGACCGTAGCGATGGATGCGCCCCATCCGTTGCTCCAGGCGGCACGGATTCCAGGGAATATCATAGTTGATCATCACGCTGCAGCACTGGAGGTTGATGCCCTCGCCGGCTGCCTCGGTGGCTGCCAGCACCTGCACTTTCCCGTCCCGGAAATCCCGTTCCGCCCGGCGGCGATCTGCAACGGCCATGTCGCCGTGGATCTGGGTGGTGGTGTAACCCCACACCTCCAGGCATTCGACCAGGTAATCCAGCGTATCCTTGAACTCGGTAAAGACGATCAACGATTCGCCCTGTCCGTTTACCCAAACCTGGCAGGCCTCCTGCAGCGCCAGCAGTTTCTTCTGAGCCCCCTGCCGGGTCAGCGCGGCGGCCCGGTCGATCAAGGCGTCCAGTTGGCGAATCTCTGCCTTGAGCTGCCGGCGGCTGACGATCGCCGCCGTTTCAGCTTCCGCCCGGGCCTCTTGTTCCCAACGCTCCTGCTCGGTCAGGTCTTCCCAGTCGGCCCAGCCGGTGTCTTTGCCATCGGATGCCCTCGCAGGCTCCTCCCCTGCCAGGCGGGCCAACATCTTTGCTCGAATCCGTTTGAGCGATTCCTGCAGCGCATACGGGCTCGACGCCATGCGGCGTTCCAAAGTTAACAGAGCAAAGGCTGCGCTCTGGCGGTTGGCAGATTTGGCCCTGGCGTAGCGCCGCTTGATAAATTTGTGCACCTGTTCCAGCAGCGCCCCTTCCTCGTGGGAAATGGTATAGTACATCGGCTCCACGATGCGCCTGGGATAGAGCGGAGAGCCGTCGACCTTGAGCATCTCTTCCTTTGTGCGACGCAGAACCATTGGGTTGGCACCCTGCACGTGCGCGGCAGCCTCTCCCCAACGAGGGTCAATCAGGCTGATGAGCAAGCGGTAATTGTCGGGATCACCCTTGTGCGGCGTAGCAGTCATCAGCAGAAAATGCGTCGCGCGGCGAGAGAGGATCTCGCCCAGTCTGTAGGCATCCGTTTTCCGGACAGAGCCACCGGGGCGCAGATAGGCGGCCATTCTATGGGCCTCGTCTACCACAACCATGTCCCACTCGACGCCTTCTAGGGCCCGCCGCATCTCTTTTTGCCGCGCAAAAGCGATCGACGTGATGACCAGATCCGTCTCGCGCCAGACGTCCAGGCTGTCCAATCTCTCGCGGTTCATATAGTCGCGGTCAACAATAGCAAAATCCTCACCAAACTTGGTCAGCAACTCGCGCCGCCACTGGGTGGTGAGACCGGCCGGGACAACGACCAGCACCCGTCGCACATCCTGGCGTCGCTTGAGCTCCTTGATCACCAGGCCCGCCATGATGGTCTTTCCTGCACCTGCATCGTGGGCCAGCAAAGCACGGACCACCGGACGAGCCAGGAGGTGCTTGTAGACAGCCTCGAACTGGTGGGGGAGCGAGTCAATGCAACTGGCGTTGAGCGCTGCATAAGGATCGATAGAGTGAGCCAGCCGCAAGCGATGGGCCTCAATGCCCAAATAAAAACGATGGGGATCACCCTGGAAAGACAGATGGCTGCGATCTGCCCGTGCAGATCGTTGGACGTGCTGCCAATCCGCAGGGGTCAAGAGATAGGCCCGCGACAAATGCTGGTCGGGGGAATAAACCGTCACCACGTCGTGACCATCGCGAGGTTGAAGGCTCACAACCTGGACGGGGCCCTGCCAGAAGGGACCTAGAATCCAGTCGCCGGGGTCAGCTTTGTTTGTCAAAGGGCTGCTCCAATCCAAAGTGAAAGCCGCCGCCCAACTTGCCAGGGCAGCGGCTCTACGATACAATCGATCCGCCGTTGGCCTGGAGGTATCAGGCCGATGGTGTCATGGGAACGATCGGAGGGAAAAGGTCCGGCGTTCTTTTTTTTCTTGTGCAGCCTGCATCGCCCACTATTGTATTATACCATAACCTTATGTTTTGGCAACATTCCTTTTGATGGGCGACCAAACCACAACCTCGCAGAAACTTTGCTCCCGTGACTCTCGTGTGCCATAATAGCCAGGTTGCTACCTGCAAGGCGCCCCTCGAGCGCGGGCAAACAAGACAACGCTCGACTCCAGGTGAATGCGCTCGAGCCACGACCGTCAAGATCGCGGCCATCCCCCCGGGCACCGGCGGCAGCAAAGAATCAGGTGGGGCGTCCCGCTGGTGACCATCGACCAACAGAGCAAGTTCCTGGGGTATCAGACCGAGGACGTCGGGGAATACAGCCGGATCGAGGAACGCTCGCGCCTGAG
>Ga0180431_10006536_pt1 | contig 13824 bp, 19 predicted proteins | sample SS_ome_11_FD_132459 | JGI IMG/M metagenome (GOLD analysis project Ga0180431, IMG submission 132459) | Hypersaline lake sediment archaeal communities from the Salton Sea, California, USA - SS_1_MS_1 metaG | ecosystem: Environmental > Aquatic > Non-marine Saline and Alkaline > Hypersaline >... | reverse complement strand
CCGCCGGTCGGGCGATCGAGTCCGCCGAGCAGATGGAGAAGCGTCGACTTCCCTGAGCCGGACGGGCCGGCGACGGCGGTGAACTCGATCGCCCGACCGGCGGCGAGATCTACGTGGAGGGCCAAGCGATGTCCGCCCTGTCGAAGGATCAGCTCGCCAAGCTTCGGCTGAGCCAGATCGGCTTCGTCTTCCAGGCATACAACCTGATTCCGGTCCTGACCGTTCTCGAGAACACGGCGTTCGTCCTCGAACTGCAGGGGATCGTCCGCAGCCAGCGCATTGAACGCGCCCGCAAGATCCTGAGCGAGCTCGGCATCGCGGAGTACGCCGACCAGTTCCCAAACCGGATTTCGGGCGGCCAGCAGCAGCGGGTCGCCGTCGCACGGGCCGTCGTCGCCGAACCGTCGATCGTCCTCGCCGACGAGCCGACGGCGAACCTCGATACCGCGACGAGCCTCGAACTGATCGATCTGATGCGCCGGCTGAACGCGGAGAAGGGAGCGACCTTCTTCTTCGCGACTCACGACAATCGCCTTCTCGACCGGGTGAACCGGCTGGTGACGCTTGTCGACGGCTGCATTGCAGACGACGAGGTTCGCAATGCAGCTTGATGCACTCCTGGATCACGAACGAGAGCCGGACGGCTAGGCATCGCATTCCCATGACGTCCTGGATGTACTGCGACGGCCGTGTCGTGAAGGATGAAGTCCGCAACACGGCTTGATGCGGCTCTGCGCAGGATTCGCCGGAAGGACAGCTAGGTAGCGCGATTAGATGACGTCGCGATCTCCGGCGACGGCCGTGTCGCGAAGGATGAGGTCCGAGATTCGGCTTGATGCGCCTCTGCTCAGGATTCGCCGACAGGGAAGCTAGGCAGCGAAACTGGATGACGTCACGATCTCCGGCGACGGCCGAATCGCGAAGGATGAGGTCCGAGATTCGGCTTGATGCGCCTCTGCTCAGGATTCGCCGACGGGAAAGCTAGGTAGCGGAACTGGATGACGTCACGATCTCCGGCGTCGGCCGAATCGCGAAGGATGAGGTCCGAGATTCGGCTTGCTGCGCCTCTGCCCAGGCTTCGCCGACAGGAAAGCTAGGCAGCGAAACTGGATGACGTCGCGATCTCCGGCGTCGGCCGAATCGCGCGAGACGATGTTCGCGAGATCGGCTAGAGCGGAGTCGGCAATGCCGCCTTCAGCGCCTCGACCCGCTCGTACGGAACCCGGATCGTCCCGAGCGATTCCTTCGTCGAGTTCGGCCCGTGGTCGTCCGACCCGCCGGTCAGGAGGAATCCGCCGCGCTGCGCCTTCGTCCGCATGAGGTTCGGCGCGATCGACCGACTCCGGTTCGCCCCGTCCGTCTCGACGTACGGATAGAAGACCTCGACTCCGTCCAGGCCCGCTTCGCCCAGGTCCCGCAGGAACGCGTCCCAGTCCTCGACCTTCATCAAGCACGGATGCGCGAGGGAGGCGACTCCACCCGCCTCGTGCACGACCCGAAGGACGTCTCGGACGTCCGGTTTGTCGATCGGCCAGTAGCAGGGCCTGTCCTTGCCGATCCAGGAAGCGAACGCTTCGGAGTACGACTCGACGAGGCCCTTCTCCATCAAGATCCGGGCGAGGTGCGGTCGACCGAGGTTCCCCGCGGCGATGGCACGAACCTCGCCGAAGTCGACCTGGACGCCGGCGTGCTCACAACACAGATCGACCATTCGTTGCATCCGCTCGACGCGAGAGGCCTTCAGTCCGTCGAGCAGCCGGCGAAGCCCCGGGGACGACGGATCGACGAAGTAGGCGAGGATCTCCCCGGCGATCTGCCCGAAGGTCGCCTTGATCTCGACGCCGGTGATCACCTCGACGCCGTCAGCCTCTCGCACACGGCCCGCGAGGTCGTCGGAAATCACGTCGTGATCCGTGACGGCGATCGCCCGGAACCCGTGCTCTCGGGCCCTTCGGACGAGCCTCGGCAGGGTCCAGGTTCCGTCGGAGGCGATCGTGTGAAGATGGAGGTCTGCAACTGCGGCCATTGGCTCTCGATTCCCGCGCCAGTCCGACGCGCTACTTCGCCTCTTCCCGACCTCTGGTCTCTTTCCAGATTCGATCGAGAATCCCGTTGATGAAGGTCTTCGCCTGATCGGTGCCGTACCTCTTCGACAACTCGACCGCCTCGTCGATGGCAACCTCGGGAGGGATCTCCTCGCTGTGGAGAAGCTCATAGACGGCGACGCGCAGGATGTTCCGATCGATCAGGGCGAGGCGGTCGAAGCGCCAGCCGACCGTCCGTTCTCCGATCAGCCGGTCGATCTCCTCGCGCCGCTCGAGAACGCCGGTGAAGAGCGCCTCGATATAGTCGAGCTGGTCCCCCGGATTCCGGTCCTCGAGCATCTCCTCGAGAGGGGCGTCGGTGAACTCACGTTGGTAGAGGGCGCAAAGGACGAACTCCCGCGCCTCGCGACGCTGCATCAACCCGAGAGCAGGCGCTCGAACACCTCGCGGATGCGTCGAGCGAGCCCCGGCTGTGCGTCGATCCAGAGCCCGAGGCAGAGCCCGAACAGCGTGAACGCGAGCAGGATCAGAAACGATCGCCAGCCGAGCAACACGAAGAGGAGGCCCGCGATGGCCCCCGATCCGAGGCCGACGAGCTTCGCGTTCAGTGCGATCCGCATGCTACGCCTCTTCCGCGTCGCGACGTCGTCCGAGGGAACGGATCCCGCGAACGAGGATCGACACATCGGTGACAGGTACGCCCGTCCGGTCGGGGATCTCACGCGCCAGCACCGTCTGCACACGTTCGCCGACGTCGGTGACGCGCTGGTTGTGGGAGAGGGTCAGCCGAACCGTCACTCCAACCCCGTCGTCCCGATGGTTCAAACGGACGTGGAACCGCTCCAGCCCGATCTCGTCGCGGAGGATCCCGCTGATGAACTCCCGCACAGCGAATGAAGTCAGCGCAATCCGTCCGCCGCTTCCCTCACGAGAGAAGACGGCCCCGCTGACCCGAACATCGGCGCTCGCCACGAGAAAGAAGATCCCGACGAACAGAAGGATCACGCCGACGACGATCACGAACGCGGAGCCGGGAAGGCGATCGAGATACGGGGTGACCGACGAGAACGAGATCGCCCCCGCCCCGGCGACGATCAACGTCACTCCGAGGCCACCGGTGATCGCCAACGCCACGACGTTCGCTAGTCCTCTGAGGGCTCGCATTCTTCCTCGCTCTCGTCCGGTTCCTCTTCGGCCTCGACGAGCCGCTGAACGTCCACGTTCACCGCGTCGACGCGGAGTCCCGTCATTCGCTCGATCTCGGCTTTGATCCGAGTCTGCACCTGCTTTGCGACTTTGTGGATCGGATTCCCGTACAGGACGGTGATGCGCACGGTGACGGTGACGGTGTCCCCCTCGACGGTCGTGTCGACGTGCCGCTTCATCCCCTCCCCGCGGCGAAAGGCGCTGTCCCCCGGCCGCAGATTGGCGATTCCGTCAATCTCCGAGATCGCAATCCCGGCGATCGCGGTGACGACGTCCTTCGAGATGCCAACGCTCCCCTTGTCTCCCTCTACCATGGGCTCACTCCTCTCCGCTCTCGTGCGTGTGCGGCGGAACGACCTTCTTCACGTAGACGTCGACACTCGCGACCGAGATGCCGGCCAGCCGCTCGATGTCGGCCTGGACGTTCTGTTGAACGCCTCCCGCGACTTCGTGGACGGGGTATCCGTATTCGACGGCGATCCTCAGCTCAAGACGGACGCTTCCCTCGGAGAGTTCGGCCTTGATGTTCGGTGCGAGGTCCTCACCTCCGAAGATGCTCTTCAGGCCGCCCGAGCTCCCGCTGGGCGACTGGGCGATCCCGTCGACCTTCTCCGCCGCGATCCGTGCGATCGACGCGATGACGTCCTCCGCAATCGTGATCCGGCCGTCCTCATCAACGATTTCGGCCCTACGCTCGGCCATGGCTCCTCCTTAGAGTCTCTCCACGTATGTTCCGGATCGGGTATCGACCTTCAGTGTATCACCTTCCTTGACGAACAGAGGGACCGAGACGACGACCCCCGTCTCGAGCGTCGCCGGCTTCTCCACATTGGAGACGGTGTCCCCTCGAACGCCAGGCTCCGTCTGTGTTACCTTCAGCTCGACGAAACTCGGAAGATCGACCTTGACGAGTTCATCGTTGTAGTAGTAGCCAATGACCATGTTCCCTTCCAACAGGAACTGGGACTGCTCTCCGAGGACCTGCTGAGAGATCGGGAACTGGTCGAAGCGTTCGGTGTCCATGAAGACGTAGTCCGTCCCGTCGTGATAGACGTACTGAAGCTGCCGCGATTCGAGAAAGGCCGACTCGGTGTTCTCCGGCCCCTTGAAGGTTGCCGAGGTAACGCGTCCGGTCTTCAGGTGCTTCAGCTTCGTCTTGGCGACCGCCCCGGCGCGCCCGCGCTTCGAGTGCTCGTACTCGACGATCTCGTACAGCTCCCCATCGTACAGGAGCGTCATCCCCTTCCGCATTTCACTGACTGCAAGGCCCATCAGTACCTCGTTTCTTCCCGTGCCGCCGACTCGCGGCGATCGTCGATTCCGTCGAATGGAAGGATACACGCAATCCCCGTCAGTGCGGGGCCTGGAGTTCGATTCATCATGGGCGCTCGCCCGCCGGCCAGCGCACGATCCGCAATCCGACCGGTGTGATCCCCTTCTCGACGATCCCGAGCTCCAGGGCCGCCCCCTTCGAGAGGTCGATGATACGGCCTTCCACGAAGGGGCCGCGATCGTTGATTCGAACGACGATGCTTCGACCGCTGTCGAGGTCGACGACACGAACGATCGTTCCGAACGGGAGCGTCTTGTGCGCCGCGCTGATCCCGTTCATGTCGTACACCTCGCCATTCGCGGTCAGGTTCCCGTCAAACCCCGGCCCGTACCACGACGCGATTCCCGTCTCGTAGTACGGCCCGAAGAGCGAGAAGATCACGGCAAGCCCGACCAGAGCGACCGAAGAGAGGAGGTAGAGCGTCCATTCCCTCATGAGGACGAGTATAGGTGGTACCTTCGGACCCTCACAACCACCGTCGCTTCCGACGCCTCGACCGCCATCGCGAGACGACCCGATCGGCGAGAATGTGCGTGAGGTTCGGGATGTAGAGGCCGAGCACGACGGCCAAGAGGATCTCCGCCGGTGGCGCGACGATCCGAAGCGGACGTCCCATCGACAAAACGACGATCGCCGCGGCGATTGCGCAGATCCCGCCAAGATAGAGAACGCGCGTCAGCGGCCCGAAGATCGGATGATGCGACAGGCGGCGGTGTCGGAAGAGGAGCGCATAGGGAATCCAGATCCAGCGGACCGGCCCCCATCGCCGAAACGCCCGACTGCGCGCCAGATCGAGGTCGGGACTGAGCAGAAGCATCGAGACGGCGTACGCAAGCGTGAATGCCACGACGGCGGCCGGCTCGATCGTCCCCGTCGCCATCAAGTAGCCGGTGAGGGCCGTCCACCCGAAAAGGAGACCGGCCTCGATCTTCAAGTGCGTCTTCCCCGACGGCATCGGCCAACTATCCTCGGAATCTACCATGAACACAAGCTTTCCGACGACTTGACGGGCCGGCGACGCCCCGTTACAATCCGTTAGCAAGCTCAACCTCTGAGTGCTAACAACCGACCAAGGAGGAGGCCACAGATGGCAATCAAGCCGTTGGGTAAGCGGGTTCTGGTCAAGAAACTCGACCCGGAAGAGAAGAAGTCGGCCGGAGGGATCGTCCTCCCCGACAGCGCCAAGGCCGAGAAGGTCGTTCGCGCTGAAGTCGTCGCCGTGGGGACGGACGAGAAACTCGAGGTCAACGTGGGCGACCAGATCATCATCTCGGACAGCTTCTCCAACACCGAAGTCATCGAAGGCGAGGAGAAGTACCTGTTGGTGAAGGAATCCGAGATCCTCGCGATCATCGAGTAGCCAGTCAAAGGGGGAATCGAAGAATGGCCAAGGAAGTCATTTTCGGCGAGGAAGCACGCCGCCGGATGAAGGACGGAATCGACAAGCTGGCCGACGCGGTGCGGATCACCCTCGGCCCCCGCGGGCGCAACGTCATCATCGACAAGAAGTTCGGCAGCCCGGACATCACCAACGACGGGGTGACGATCGCCCAGGAGCAGGAGTACAAGGACGAGTTCGAGAACATGGGGGCACAGCTCGTCAAGGAAGTCGCCTCCAAGACGAACGACATCGCCGGTGACGGGACGACGACGGCGACGATCCTCGCCCACTCGATGATCGAGGAGGGGTTCAAGAACCTCGCCGCCGGGGCGAACCCGATGGAACTAAAGCGCGGCCTGGAAAAGGGCTCCGCCGCCGTGGTGGAAGAGCTGAAGAAGATGAGCCGTGAGCTGAAAACGAAGGAAGAGACGGCTCAGGTCGGTGCCATCTCGGCCAATGACGAATCGATCGGGAAGATCATCGCCGACGCCATGGAGGCCGTCGGCGAGGACGGCGTCATCACCGTCGAGGACTCGGACACGATCGAGACGTACTACGAGGTTGTCGAAGGGATGCAGTTCGACCGCGAGTACATCTCTCCGTACTTCGTCACCGATCCGAAGAAGATGGAGGTCAGCCTCGAGAAGCCGCTCATCCTCGTCACCGACCAGGAGCTGAAGGCGGCTCAGGACCTCGTCCCGCTTCTCGAGAAGGTCGCACAGGCTGGCCGTCCCGTCCTGATCATCGCCAAGGACGTCACCGGCGAGGCCCTGACGACGCTCGTGTTGAACAAGCTGAAGGGCACGCTGACCAGTTGTGCGGTCAAGGCCCCCGGCTTCGGGGATCGCCGCAAGGCGATGCTCGAGGACATCGCCGTCCTCACCGGCGGAACCGTCGTCGCAGAGGACGCCGGCATGCAGATCAAAGACACGACCCTCGACATGCTCGGAACCGCCGAGAACGTGAAGGTCGACAACAACAACACGACGATCATCGGCGGGAAGGGGAAACCCGAATCGATCCAGGGCCGGATCGAGCAGATCGAGGCTCAGATCGAGACGACCGACTCGGACTACGATCGAGAGAAGCTCGAGGAGCGGAAGGCGAAGCTCGCCGGCGGCGTCGCGGTCATCAAGGTCGGCGCCCCGACCGAGACGGAACTCTCCGAGAAGAAGCACCGCATGGAAGACGCCCTCGAAGCGACCAAGGCGGCCGTCGACGAAGGGATCCTCCCCGGCGGTGGTGTCGCGCTCGTCAACGCCTCAAAGGCGCTCGAGGCCCTCGAGGCCGAGGGCGATGAGGCCGTCGGCGTCAATATTCTCCGCCGCGCGCTCGAGGCACCCCTTCGCCAGCTCTCGCTCAACGCAGGCTTCGAAGGTGCGATCGTCGTCGAGAAGATCAAAGCCTCAAAGGCCGGGATCGGATTCGACGTCATCTCCGAGAGCTACCACGATATGGTCAAGGCCGGGATCATCGATCCGACGAAGGTGACCCGTTCGGCGTTGCAGAATGCCGTGTCGATCGCCGGGATGCTTCTGACGACCGACGCGCTCGTCGCGGAGATCAAGGAAGATGAGCCGGTGCCCCCGATGCCGCCGGGCGGCGGGATGGGAGGCATGTACTAGCCCGCAGATTGGATGGTCAAATGCGGTTGCCCGCGCCCCTTTCGCCGACTACGATCGGCGAAAGGGGCGCTTCTCTGCGATGAATCGGAAACTCGGACTCGCTCTCGGCGGCGGCGGCGCACGGGGACTGGCCCATCTCGGTGCCCTGATCGCATTGGAGGACGCCGGGATCCCGATCACCGCCATCGCCGGGACGAGCATGGGCGCGGCGATGGGTGCGACGAAGGCGATCGAAGCCGACCTGAAGAAGATCCGAACGCTCCTGGGATGTCTGGACCTGAAGGAGATGCTCGACGTCAGCGACAGCACCGCCCGCGAGCTCCGGAAGATCATCGGGCGCAGCGTCGTCGAATACGTGCGCGGCTCGACTTGGCGGGAGGAAGACGCGCGCCCGCACGATCTTGCGCGTCTGCGTGAGCTCTTCTCGCTCCTGACCGCGAGGAAGCGGTTCGAAGACACAACGATCCCGTTCGCCGTCGTCGCCGCAGACCTGGAGACGGGCGAACCGATCGTCCTTCGGGACGGCACGCTCGCCGACGCGGTCACCGCGAGCACGGCAGTCCCAGGCGTCTTCTCCCCCGTCGCCCGCGACGGACGTCTCCTGATCGACGGCGGGATCGTCGAGAAACTCCCGATCGACACCGTCATCACCCTCGGCGCCGACGCGGTCCTCGCCATCGATACCGGAGCTCCCCTCGCTCGGGAAGTCGGCACTTGCCTCGACGCGCTCCTCCAGACACAACGCGCGACCTCCCATCACCTGACCCGGATCCAGATGGAGCGATCGAGGGACCGACTCGGCGGTCGCCTTGTCCTTCTTCGACCGAACGTCGGATGGATCAGGATGTTCGGCTTCGAGCATACCGAGGCAGCGATCGAGGCGGGCGAGGCCGAAACCCGCGCCCACCTCGACGAGATTCGCGCGCTCTTGAGCTAGTCTGTCGAGCGTCTATCCCCCGTTGACCACGTCGATCGCACCCGAGCGGGAGGTGGTCGCGTACCCGTCCGCATCGCGAACCAGGACGAACACGTAGTAGGTCCCATCAGCGAAGGTCGTCGTGTCCCACACGAACGATCCGGTATTCGCGAGGTTCTCGACGAGCGTCTCCCCGGGGGCCTCGGCCGACGTCGTCTCGTTCTGCGACAGAATGACCGAGACGGGAAGGGCCGCGTCGTCACCGTCCGGATCCACGGCCGCCCACTCGACGACCACTCTGCCCGAGACCGTCCCTTCCGCGGGAGCAAGAACGTCGACTCGAGGGACAACGGCGGCCAACCGGACCGTCCCGTTCTCCTGTCGCGGCGTCCCGTTCAGCGGATTGCCGTCGGCGTCCAACCCGTTGGCGAACTCCTCTCCCGGATTCGTCCCCCAATCGGCGTCGCCCGACGCGGCATCGAACCTCTCCATCGACGCATACGAGGGCACGCCGTCGCTCCCGGCCCCGCCGGGCCAGCCTTCCTCGGCCGCGAGGACCTGATCGACGACCTCCTCCTCCGCGTCGATGAGGAGAACGTCCTCCCCCCCATTGGACAAGCCTCCCTTGTAGATCAGGTCCGCCTCGACGTCCGAGACGGTCGTGTCGTCCGTCCGCTCGAGAAGGAAGAATCCTCCCGGCTCGATGCTCGCCCGTCGAACCTCCAAGGTCGCGCCCGCCACCTCTCCGAGCGGAATCGTCCCGTCGCCGATCTGCAGCGCCCATCCGGTCAGATCGACCTCGCTGTCGCTGACGTTACGGAGTTCGATCCACTCATCCTGCGCGCTGGCCGCCGTTCCTGCCCACGCGATTTCGCCGATTACGACCTGACCCATGGTGCCGATCCCGGCCAGTCCGAGCGCCGCGATTCCAACGGCGAGTGCTTGTGCAAACCGTCCTGCCTTCATTCGCTCCTCCTTTGCTTTGTCCTTTACGCTCTTCTCGTGTCTTCCCTTCGAGGATACTATCGGACGCCGCGCAAGTCAACCGGTTGTGCCCCCACCTCCGCGGACGTAGAATCGCCCCAAGGAGTCGGGATTCGCTCGAGGAACGACAGAGGAGAAAGGATCTCCGTGCTCGTCAAGACCTTCCGAACCGGGGGCGACAGGAACCTCGGATACCTCATCGGCGAAGAACGCGGCAAGGTCGCCGCCGTCATCGATCCGTCGTACTCTCCGTCAGCGATCGCCGAGTTTGCGAGAGACGCGGGCTTCCAAGTCGCGTACGCCTTCTGCACCCACGATCATCACGATCACACGAACGGGAACCCCGAGTTCGAGCGATCGACCGGTGTGCGCCCGCTCCTGTACGGCGATCGCGATCCAAAGACCGGTCGCAAGGTCGAGGCCGGAGCCGCCTTCCCGCTCGGCGATCTGTCGATTCGCATCCTCCATACGCCCGGACACACGGCCGATTCGATCTGCCTTTTGATCGGCGATGCGCTGTTCACCGGCGACACGCTCTTCGTGGGGAAGGTCGGCGGGACTGATCTGGGGGAAGGAGCGCGCCGGGAGTACGCGTCACTTCACGATATCCTGCTCGACCTTCCGGACGACACCCGCGTCTTTCCCGGCCACGACGTCGGCGTCGAACCGGAGTCGACCATCGGGCACGAAAGGCAGACGAATCCGTTCCTTCTCCGCCCCGATCTCGAGTCGTTCATCGAGCTGAAGCGGAATTGGGCACAGTACAAGAAGGAGCACGGGATCGCGTGAGACCGTGGTATGAGACAGCGTTCGGCAGGGACTACCTCGAACGCTATCCACATCGGGACGAAGCTGAGGCCCGTGAAGACGTCGACGCCATCGTCAAGCTTCTGTCGCCGGACCCGGCCGCTCCTCTCCTCGATCTCGGGTGCGGAGCGGGCCGCCATCTGATCGCCTTCTGCCGCGCAGGATTCGAAGACCTGGTCGGCCTCGACCTGTCCGAGGAGCTCCTCGAGATCGCTCGCCGACGGCTCGACGAGGCCGCCTGCCAAACGATCGCCCTTCACTGCCTCGACATGCGGCGGATCCCGTATGAAAGCTTCTTCGGCACCGCCGTCTCGATCTTCACGTCGTTTGGCTATTTCGAAGCCGACCGGGAAGACGGGAAGGTTCTCGAAGCCGTCCGGTCCGCCCTTCGCCCGGGCGGCCGATTCCTGCTCGACACGATGAACCGCGATTGGACGATCGCCCACCTCGTCGCGAGCGAGGAGGCGGAGCTCCCCGGAGGACGCGCAACCGTGACCCGAGCGATCACCGACGACGGGCTGCGGGTCGAGAAACTCGTCCGCCTCGCCGATCCGGGGACCGGAGAGGACCTGATCCGCCGCGAATCGGTTCGGATGTACAGCGCGACGGAACTGGCGGAGATGTTCGCCGAGGCCGGGTTCGTCGACGTCTCCGTCTTCGGATCGCTTCGAGGTGAGCCATTCGACGCGGGGGCCGAACGGACCGTCGTCGTCGGAACGAAGGAGTCGACGTGAGCGTTCGGATCGATCCGGCCCTTCTGTACGGCGAACAGGCGTTCTTCCTCGACTACGTCGCGCGGCGCACGTCGGCCCTGCGTCTGGTGGAACGGGAGCCGGACGCGTTCGCCGAGGCTGCAAGCGCGCGCCGGTCGCCCTTGTCCCCATGCGATGAGATCGCGGAGGCGCTTCGCGTGTACAACCGACGACTCGGGGCTTCCTTGACGACGCTCGAACACGTGGAGAGACTGCGAGAGCCGACCACCCTCTGCGTCGTAGGCGGACATCAGGCCGGTTTCCTCGGCGGCCCTCTCTTCGCCGTCTACAAGGCGCTGTCGGTCCTCCGCGCGGCACGCTATGCGGAGGAAACCCTGGGCGTCCCCGTCGTTCCGCTCTTCTGGCTTGCCACCGAGGATCACGATTTCACGGAGATCAACCGTGCCCGCTTCCTCGAGCCGGACGGCGCGCTCCGCACCGTCTCCTTCGACTGGCCGGATCGCGGCCGCCCGATCGAGAAGCTCCCAATCACCGCGGAGGTTCGTCGGGCACTCGACGAAGCCCTTCCCCAAGACTCGGTCGGCACCGCAAGCTCGATCTTCCGTCCCGCAGAGGGAGACGACTACGCATCCTGGCACGCGCGGATCTGGTTGCGCCTGTTCGCCGACGACGGCCTTGTCCTGGTCGAGCCCCGGACCGTCCGGAGATTCTCCGGTCCCTTCTTCCGCGACGCGCTCGAGCGAGCTGACGAAATCGCTCGAGCCCTTCGAGGCGGGCGCGACGCCCTCGCGTCCGCCGGGTACGACGCCCCGCTCGACCCGGATCGCGCCGGACGCCCCTTCGTCTTCGGACCGTCCGGCGAGCGCGTGCGCGTCGACGATCCAAGCGCTCACATCGACATCGCCGCACGAGCGCCCGAGCGCTACTCGGCCGACGCTGCGCTTCGCCCTCTGCTCGTCGATCGCCTCTTCCCGACGATCGGGAGCGTCCTCGGACCGACCGAGCTGACGTACCACGCGATGCTTCACCCGGTCTATTCGGTGTTCGATCTTCCGCAGCCGGTTCTCCTTCCGCGCGCCGGGTACACGCTTCTCGACGAAGCGGAGGCGCACGTCCTGGAACGGCTCGGCCTTTCGATCGACGAGGCACTCGCCCCTGACGTCGATTCCAAAGCCGTCCTCCGCCGCGCCGCGTCCCCCGAAATGCAGCGTGCGTTCGATGCGGCCCGGCGCGATCTCGCCTCGGGGCTCGCCCCACTCCGGCCACTCCTCACCAAACTCGATCCCGGTCTCGAGTCTCGGTGGCACCAGACGGCCGACCATGCGGGAGCGGCGATCGACCGCCTCGAAGAACGCGCCGTCCGGGCCGACCTGGCACGCGCCGGCCTCTCCGCCGGCGGTCTCCACGCCCTCCTCGCCTCCCTGCGGCCGACCGGACGCCCGCAGGAGCGCGTCTTGTCGTTCGCCCACGCCGCGGCGCGCTTCGGGGTAGAATGGGTCCGCCGCCTCCCCGGTTCGGATCGGCCGGACCGGTTTGCCCATTTCGCGGTTACGATCCAAGGAGGACCATGAATCCGGTCGACGTCTTGGTCTTCGGAGCCCACCCCGACGACGTGGAGATCGGCTGTGGCGGCACGGTCCTGAAACTGACCGACGCGGGACGCTCTGTCGCGGTCGTCGATCTGGTTCGCGGCGAGCTCGGAACGCGCGGGAGCTCAGAGATTCGAGCGAAGGAGGCGGCGGAGAGCTCGAGCATCCTCGGACTGATCGCCCGCGAGAACCTCGAGCTGCCGGACGGGGACGTCCGTCCGACCTCCGAAGCGAAGCGAAAGGTCGCCGAGGCAATTCGCCGGTTCCGGCCGGAAGCGGTCTTCCTCCCGTATTGGCTCGATCGCCACCCGGATCACGCGAACGCGTCCCGCCTCGCCTACGAAGGGACGTTCCTCGCCGGGCTCCGACGATTCGAGGCCGAGGGAGAGCCCCACCGGCCGACGCGCCTCTTCTACTTCATGGGATGGGCCGAGTTCGAGCCGACGTTCATCGTCGACGTCACCGACCAGTTCGAGCGGAAGATGGAGGCGATCTACGCGTTCTCGACCCAGTTCAGGCCGGAGGCGTCCTCCGATCCGGAGACGCGCCTGACACACCCAAGCACGGATTGGCGGATCCGCAGCCGGATGGCCTACTACGGCTCGCTCATCGATGCTCGCTACGGAGAGGGATTCCTGATCCGAGGGCGTCTCGCCGTCGAGGATCCCCTGTCGCTGCGGTTCCGGTCGTTCTAGGGAAGGGGATCCCATGCGCATTGGCATCAGCTGCTACCCGACCCACGGCGGAAGCGGAGTCGTCGCCACGGAACTCGGAAAGCATCTCGCCCGGCGCGGCCACGAGGTCTCATTCATCAGCTACGAGGCACCGCTTCGCCTCGGACAGCTCCCGGAGCGCGTCAGCTACCATCAGGTCGAGATCGAGCAATACCCGCTCCTGAAGCAGTTCCCGTATACGCTCGCCCTCGCCTCGAAGATGGCCGAGGTCGTGCGACTCCAGAACCTCGATATCCTCCATGCGCACTACGCGATTCCGTTCGGGTCCGCAGCGTTGCTCGCCAAGCAGATCGTCGCCGATCGGCCGCTCAAGGTCGTGATGACGCTCCACGGGACCGACATCACCCTGGTCGGGAACAACGCGTCGTTCAGACCGGTGACGAAGATGACGATCGATCGGGCCGACGCCGTCACCGTCGTTTCCCGGTTCCTCCAAGAGGAGACCTATCGTCAGTTCGACGTGAAGCGCTCCCTCCGCGTCATCTACAACT
>Ga0180431_10006535_pt1 | contig 13824 bp, 7 predicted proteins | sample SS_ome_11_FD_132459 | JGI IMG/M metagenome (GOLD analysis project Ga0180431, IMG submission 132459) | Hypersaline lake sediment archaeal communities from the Salton Sea, California, USA - SS_1_MS_1 metaG | ecosystem: Environmental > Aquatic > Non-marine Saline and Alkaline > Hypersaline >... | reverse complement strand
ATGGTCAAAATCGGGCAAGTAGGCGACAGTCAGCGCAGGAAGCTTCCTCTTTTTAATTAAATAGGCCACTTCCTGTGCTGTGAACTTGTCGTTAACGCCATAACCTTGCCAAATATGATGGTAGGAGTTATTGGGATCGAGCTGGGCAAAGCGGCCGAACGAAAAAAGAGCCGGCCCGTTTACCGTCATATGTTCAGGCATCAATTTAAGCTTTTTGAGCGGGGGCGGGATATTTAATTCGTGGCGGTCAGGCCCTCTGTATATGAGCCCGTTGATGGATGCCGACTGTTTTCCTCGCACTTGCAAATCATCATGGACCGTTGTCACCTTCCGGCTTAAATGGCGGTGATTAAGAGAAAATATCCCGTCTTCGATCGTTTGTTTGATGCCGAGTGTGGCGATTTCTTTTTTATCGCTCCCGTAATTCACGATTCTCTGTTCATCCTGATCATACCAGACGAGCCCGGGAACGCGGTGGATATTCGGATAAGTTCCGGTGAGCAGGGTGCTGTCAATCGAGACCGACATGGTCGGATACGCGTTTACCACTTCAGGTTCATAATGACCGTTTTCAAGAAAGAATTTTAATGCCGGGGCGCGGCCTGCTTGAATCGCTTTTTTCAAAGGCTGATCCATCAAAGAGTCGATGATCAGGACAATGACCGGTTTTTTGGAGGATTTGACGGCCTCTGCTTCTTCATCCGGGAGTCCCAATTTTTCATTCCCGGCATTCAGCCATATAATAAATGAAATTAGCGCACATATAAAAATGGCAAGAACAATGCTTAGCTTTTTCAAAATGGCCTCATTCCTTTAATCCCATCATATGCATATTCTGGCATGAGACGCCGGAAGTTATAGCTGGTAATACGTTCTAAATGATTCACGGCAGCTCTGGGGAATCCTATTCAATTAGAAAGGAGGGTCAATGATGAAAAAGCATAAATGGTTAGCCGCATTTGCTATCATCGCGATTTTAGCCGTAATTGGCTATATCACGGTCAGACATCTTGAACCGGAATATGTATATATGCCTCCTAAAGAAAAAGTCATCTCAAAAGAAAAACGAGTGCACGGATACGATCTATGGGGAGCATTTACACCGGACAAGCCCGCCTCCGCAGAGGAGGGAGCTGTAAAGGTTGATGACCGCCTTCTCGACTTGGGACGGGAGACATTTTATAAGGAAACTTTCGGCAACGAAGTGTTTTTGACAGATATCATCGGACTCCTTGACGGTCCCATTACAGCAGCCAACATGACGAAAGCCATTGCCGGATTGAAAGGGAAATGGACGACGAACTTGCGCATCGAATTAGCTGAAACGGTTAAGGTCGGCGGGAAAATCTTTAAAAAAGGCGAGAAGATCGACACCGGCATTGATGTTCCAAAAGGGGCATACGCACCGCTTGGCATGCCTTTCAAATACGCTGACGGAAAAATCAAAGCTGGCATCAGCTGTGCGGCCTGCCACGCGGCAGTCGATCCGAAAACGATGAAGGTGATGGAAGGCGTGACAAACTCTGATTTAAATACAGGGCTGATGCTGGCGCTGGCGACAAATTCAGCGGCTTATTTTACACATGCCGAAATTGATAATATTCAACAATTTATGAATGATAAAAGCCCTGTGATCACTGCCAGAAACGGCAAAAAAGAACGCCTTCCCGATCCGGACCGCCTCGAAGATGCGGTCGATCGCATTTTCCTGAAGTGGCCGAGAGGTTTTTTCGACTCGACGATCGATATGAAAAGCAATCCCACGCAGATTCCGGATGCCTATACATTGGGCGACCATCCGTACAGCTGGAGCGGTTCGGCAATGGCCGGTCCTTTTAAAGGCTTGACTGTGTTCAGCAATAATGTTCATGCGCAAAATTCGGACAGCCTCTCGCAAGCCCCGGCAAGCCGGGCGCTTTTCGGCATGAGCGAAGATGTTTATATCGGGACGATCCTGCAAAGGGCTCCCGTCTCAACATACAGGTATCAGCCGAAAAAAAAGGAAAGTCCGACTGCGTTTTTCAAAAAAGCCGATCCCACTCCCGGAGTACCGGGCGTCAACCAAATGGTCAAGCCGCCAAACTATCCTAACATCACATTGGCGGCGCCCGACGGCGTACTTGTGAGCTCACCCGGACGAAAAGTGAATGAAGAAAACAACGCTGTATCCGCCTGGCAAAATACACTTAGACCTCCTGATCCGCGGCAAAAAACCGACAGCCAAACCGTCAGGCGCGGCAGGCGTGTTTTTGAACAAGCGGGCTGCATATCCTGTCATGCCGGCCGGTATTTGACGAACAACAAGGTCATCTCGGTTGAAAAAATCGGAACCGAGCCGACAAGGGCCCGGTCTTTTAAGAAAACGGAAAACATATTCGGGAAAAGCCTTATTCATTCGCCTGACACACCGGTGCCTCTGCCGCGCAAACCGAAGATCCTGAAAGTCCCGACAGCCGGGTTTGACCCCGAACAGATCAAGCTTTCCTGGGCGCAGGGAGATTCCAAAGGCGGGTACAAAGTGCCGAGTCTGATCGGCGTTTACTGGCGCGCTCCTTATTTGCACGACGGAGGGGTTGCAGTGGGAAGCTCATTAAAAGAGACAGGCTTACCAAAGACGGTCATAAAAGGTAAGCAGGCGGATCCTTATAACAGTTTGCTGGCGATGATCGACAGAGATTTAAGACAGCAGGTCGTCAAAAGCAATTCGGAATCGCCCGACTTAAAAGCGGTCAGGGTAACCGGCAAAGGGCATGAATTCTGGATCGACGCCAAAAGCGGCTTTTCCGAACAAGAGCAAAAAGCGTTGATTCATTTTTTAATCCATGCCGATATGCCGAAAAAGTAAGGAATAAAATGAAACGATAAGCCGCCTGAATGGCGGCTTTTTTTAAAACTTCATCACGGGAGCGGCGATATGATCGCCTTTTCGGTCCTTTGTGACGGCGCGATCCGGCTGACGGAATATGTCATTCACTTCAGCGGTTTTGACGAGTCAAAGGCCGGTTCCAGGCTGCAGCCAGTGCAGGCGAGTCCGTTTCCAGACAGAAAAAACTGGCGTCAGTATGAAAAATCAGCATAAAAAAAAGGGGATAAACATACATATATAAGATGTGCTTTTTACAATAGAAGAGATGCGCAGAGAATAAATGGACAGAAAATTCAGACATTAATCATTGTTTATGATAAAATGAAAACAGCCAAGCTTTTGCGCCCGGCTGAATTCGTTGTCATACTGGCTATTGGTATTGCTGAAGGCGAGAAAAAAACTTCTTTACGAACTGATAAAAGACTTTTGCAGAAGGGGAAAGCTCCCTGTTTTTAGGGGTGATGATTCCGACTGTGCGCTTTACTTGAGGATAATCAATCGGGATCTTCTTTGTAAAACGGGGAGCCGTTTCATTAAAGGCGCTTTCCGGCAAAAGCGTCACACCCATATCAGCAGAAACCAGCCCTTTGATCGCATCCAAATCTTCGCCCTCTGAGGAAATTTTAGGCGTATATCCTACTTGCTTGCATGCATCAACAGCCATTTTTCGAAGGATGTATCCGTCTGGAAACAGCACATACTGATCATTTCTGAGATCGCCGAGATGAAGGCTTTGCTGGCCTGATAGGGGATGATTGATCGGCACGAGTGCCAAAAGGCTTTCCGAAAACAAAATGTCCCCTTTAATCTCAGCGATATTTGACGGAACAGGACCGAGAAAAGCCAAATCGATATCCCTGTTTTTCACCGCTTCGATTAAAAATTTATAAGATCCCTGCCTTAAAAGAAAAGCGACATGAGGATGCTCCTCTTTAAAAGCGGAAATAACCGTCGGGAGGAACTGGCCCGCAAGGCTTGTCGGGAAACCAATTTTAACGGTCCCGCGATTCGGGTCCAAATACTCATCGATTTGTTCCTTCGCGAAATCGATCGCTTTCATCGCTGTTTTAATATGGTCTAAAAACTGTCTCCCGATCGGAGTCAGCTTCACATTACGGCCTTCGCGCTCAAACAAATCAACACCGAGCTCTTCTTCGAGATTGGCGATCTGCCTGCTGATCGCCGACTGAGCGACATGAAGATGCATGGCCGCTTCCGATACGTGCTCTCTTTCTGCAACTTCCATAAAATAATGCAATTGGCGTAATTCCATCGTTGTTTCACCTGCTCATCTCAAAATGAGATAGTTTTAATCTAAATTATATATTGTTTGTATAGATTTGAAAACCTACAATAGGATTAGAGTTTGTAAGATTTTATGACCGGGGACAAACGGGAAAAATGAACGGGGGAGAGGAACAATGACTTATAATCAACTACCAAAGGCACAAGGTCTCTACCGTCCTGAATTTGAACATGATGCATGCGGAATCGGCCTTTACGCTCATTTGAAGGGCCTTCCTACTCATGATATTGTCAAAAAAGGATTACAAATGCTTTGCCAATTAGACCACCGGGGCGGTCAGGGCAGTGACCCGCATACCGGAGACGGGGCAGGCATCATGATGCAGATTCCGGATGCGTTTTTCAAAAAAGTCTGCGCCGGTTTCAACTTGCCTGAAAAAGGACGCTACGGCGTCGGGATGATCTTCTTTTCTAAGGATGACAGCGGGCGCGAAAAAACCGAAGCGCGCATTAACGAGCTGATCGAACAGGAAGGACAGACGGTGCTCGGCTGGCGAACTGCACCTGTAAATGTCGGAAAAATCGGAACAGTCGCACAGAAAAGCGCGCCAGTCGTCCGCCAGGTATTCATCGGAGCAAATGAAGCGCTGAAAGACAATCTGGCATTCGAACGGAAGTTGTACATCATTCGCAAACAGGCCGAAAATTGGGCGAAAGAACACGACAAAACGTTCTATTTTGTCAGCCTCTCTAGCAATACCATCGTATATAAAGGACTTTTAACGCCCGAGCAGGTTGATGCTTTCTATGAAGATTTACAGGACGAGGACTTCGTCTCAGCTTTTGCATTGGTTCACTCCCGTTTCAGCACAAACACGTTTCCGAGCTGGGAAAGGGCACATCCGAACCGCTATCTGATCCACAACGGGGAAATCAATACGCTGCGCGGCAATATGAACTGGATGAAAGCGAGGGAGCAGCAGTTTGTTTCCGAAGCGTTCGGCGAAGACTTGCCAAAGGTTTTGCCAATCCTCGATGAAAACGGAAGCGACTCCTCGATCCTGGATAACGCTTTTGAATTCTTTGTTCTGGCTGGAAGGAATCCGGCCCATGCTGCAATGATGCTGATTCCGGAGCCGTGGAACGAGAACCCGTACATGTCAAAAGAAAAGAAGGCATTTTACGAATATCACAGCTCTTTAATGGAGCCATGGGACGGCCCGACTGCGATTTCATTTACAAACGGAAAACAGATCGGAGCCATTTTAGACCGGAACGGGCTCAGACCCGCTCGCTATTATGTCACTAAAGACGACTACCTTATTTTTTCCTCCGAAGTCGGCGTGATTGATGTCGAACAGGAAAACATCTTATATAAAGACCGGCTGGATCCCGGGAAAATGCTTCTTGTTGATCTTGAAGAAGGGCGGATTATCTCCGATGAAGAAGTCAAATCCGAAATCGCCGGGGAGTTTCCGTACCAGGAATGGCTCAGTAAAGAACTGGTTCATGTCTCAAACGATATTGAGGAAACCGAAGAAAAATCTGTGCCTGACCTATTGACCCGCCAAAAAGCATTCGGTTTTACGTACGAAGATATTCACAAATATTTAATTCCTGTCATTACAGAAGGCAAAGACCCGCTCGGTTCAATGGGCCACGATGTCCCGCTGGCGGTGTTGTCAGACCGTCCGCAATCGCTGTTCAACTATTTTAAACAGCTGTTTGCACAAGTTACAAATCCGCCGATTGATGCAATCCGCGAGCAGATCGTCACTTCGACATTGACATGGCTCGGAGCGGAAGGCGATATTCTCCATCCGAATGAAAGCAGCTGCCGCCGGATTAAATTGTATACACCGGTCTTGACAAACGCACAGTTCAATTCTTTAAAAGGACTTGTGCATAAGGATTTCAAAAGCAAGACGATTCATACGCTCTTTACAGACGACTTGAAGAGCGGCCTCGAAGATATGTTTAAAGAAGTGGACAGAGCGATCGCCGAAGGCGTGACTCTCCTTATTTTATCCGACCGCAAAATGGACGGTCAGAAAGCGCCGATTCCTGCGCTGCTAGCCGTCAGTGCCTTGCATCAGTATTTAGTCCGCGCGGGAAAACGTACGAAAGTCAGCATTATCGCCCAATCCGGTGAAGCGCGCGAAGTTCACCATTTTGCCGCCTTGATCGGCTACGGAGCGGATGCCATTCATCCGTACCTCACGTATGCGACATACAAGCAGGCGATTGAAGACGGAGCACTTTCCATCAGCTATGAAGAGGCCGTTACAAAATACAGCAAAAGCGTGACAGAGGGCGTCGTAAAAGTGATGTCCAAAATGGGTATTTCCACTGTTCAAAGCTACAGGGGCGCACAGATTTTTGAAGCGGTTGGGATCAGCAAAGACGTCATAGACAGCTATTTCACAGGAACGGCATCACAGCTCGGCGGAATCGGTCTGGATACGATTGCCGAAGAAGCGAAGCGCCGCCACAGGGAAGCGTATGAAGATACATTCAGCGAAACGCTTGATTCGGGAAGCGATTTTCAATGGAGAAAAGGCGGGGAGCACCACGCTTTTAACCCGAAAACGATTCACACGCTGCAATGGGCATGCCGCAAAGGTGATTACAGCCTGTTTAAACAATATTCGAAAGCAGCTGATGAAGAAAGAATCGGTTTTCTCCGCAATCTCTTCTCGTTTGATGAAAACCGGAAGCCGCTGCCGCTTGAAGAAGTCGAATCTGCTGAATCGATTGTGCGCCGCTTTAAAACAGGGGCGATGTCATTCGGCTCTTTAAGCAAGGAAGCCCATGAAGCGCTGGCGATTGCAATGAACCGTCTCGGCGGAAAAAGCAACAGCGGGGAAGGCGGAGAAGATCCGGCGCGCTTTACGCCTGACGCAAATGGCGATAACCGCCGCAGCGCGATCAAGCAAATCGCTTCAGGCCGTTTCGGTGTGAAGAGCCATTATCTCGTCAATGCCGATGAGCTGCAAATTAAGATGGCGCAGGGTGCAAAACCTGGAGAAGGCGGACAGCTTCCTGGCAACAAAGTGTATCCATGGGTTGCCAATGTACGCGGATCTACGCCTGGGGTCGGCTTGATTTCACCGCCGCCGCACCACGACATCTACTCGATTGAAGATTTGGCGCAGTTGATCCACGATTTGAAAAACGCTAACCGCGATGCACGGATCAGTGTAAAGCTTGTCGCTAAAGCCGGGGTCGGCACGATTGCAGCCGGAGTCGCCAAAGCGACTGCCGATGTCATCGTCATCAGCGGCTATGACGGGGGCACTGGAGCCTCACCGAAAACAAGCATTAAGCATACCGGCCTTCCGTGGGAGCTTGGACTCGCAGAAGCTCATCAAACACTGATGATGAACGGTTTGCGCGAACGCGTCGTATTGGAAACAGACGGCAAATTAATGACCGGCAGAGACGTTGTCATGGCTGCGCTTTTAGGAGCCGAAGAATTCGGTTTTGCCACAGCGCCGCTCGTTGTTCTCGGCTGCGTTATGATGAGAGCCTGTCATTTGGATACTTGCCCTGTCGGGGTAGCGACGCAAAACCCTGAGCTGCGCAAAAAGTTCATGGGCGATCCGGATCACATCGTGAATTACATGCTCTTTGTCGCAGAGGAAGTTCGCGAATTGATGGCTCGGCTCGGTTTCAGAACAGTTGATGAAATGGTGGGCCGCACGGATGTCCTTCGTGTCAGCGAACGGGCGAAAGCACATTGGAAAGCGGGTCAGCTCGATTTATCAAACCTGCTATATCAGCCGGAAGGCGCACGCACATTCCGTACGCCGCAAAACCACAAAATCGATGAATCACTTGATATTACGCAAATTCTACCCGCCGTCCAGTCAGCTGTTGAAAACGGCACGTCTGCGGAAGCATCCTTTGAAATCCGCAACATCAACCGTGTAACAGGAGCCATAACCGGAAGTGAAATTTCTAAGCGCTACGGCGAAGAAGGCCTCCCTGAAGATACGATTACGCTCAGATTCACAGGTTCAGCGGGGCAAAGCTTTGGCGCGTTCGTACCAAAAGGAATGACAATGTATTTGACAGGAGATGCCAATGATTATATCGGCAAAGGTCTTTCAGGCGGAAAAATCGCCGTCAAAGCGCCTGACGAATTCAACCCTGCATTCCGTGAAAATGTTATTGTCGGAAATGTTGCGTTCTACGGTGCTACAAGCGGAGAAGCTTATATTAACGGACTCGCCGGCGAACGGTTTGCCGTCAGAAACAGCGGAGTCAGCGTTGTCGTTGAAGGCATCGGCGACCATGGCTGCGAATACATGACCGGCGGACGCGTCGCTATTCTCGGCGACGTCGGCAAAAACTTTGCCGCGGGCATGTCAGGCGGAATCGCCTACGTGTACGCCGAAGACAAAAAAGCCTTTAAACGGAAATGCAATCCTGAAATGATCGAATTTGAAACACTTGAAGCACCTGAGGAAATCGCCGAACTGAAAACGATGATCGAAAACCATTACAGATATACTGAAAGCTCAAAAGCAGCTTCGATACTTGATCATTGGGAAGAGGCCGTCGGCCGGTTTGTGAAAGTGATTCCGAAAGACTTCAAGCAAATGATAGAGCGGATTAAAGAGCAAAAAGAAGCCGGCTTGTCTGATGAAGAAGCGCTGATGTACGCGTTTGAAGCCGGTACGAAGCAAAAGATTGAACCGTCTGCGGCTGCTTCATCAAAAGAAGCGGTGGCACAGTAAGAAAGGGGAGGGGAAAATGGGCAAAGCAACAGGATTTATGGAATTCAAGCGGGAAAAGCCTGCTGAACGCGATCCTCTCACACGGATAAATGACTGGAACGAATATTCGTCTCCATTTTCTGAGGAAGCATCAAAAAGACAGGGAGCGCGCTGCATGGACTGCGGCACCCCCTTTTGTCAAATCGGCATGGATATAGGCGGTTATACGTCAGGATGTCCGATACACAATTTAATCCCTGAATGGAACGACCTCGTTTACAAGGGAAGGTGGAAAGAAGCGCTTGACCGCCTTCTGAAGACAAACAACTTCCCTGAATTCACGGGGCGGGTCTGTCCGGCCCCTTGCGAGGGCTCTTGTACGGTGGCGATTTCCGACCCGGCCGTATCCATCAAAGGGATCGAACGGACGATTATTGACAAAGGATTTGAAAACGGATGGATTCAGCCGCGGATTCCGAAAAAACGGAGCGGCAAAAAAATCGCGATCGTGGGCTCAGGGCCTGCCGGTCTGGCAAGCGCCGATCAATTGAATCAAGCGGGGCATTCGGTCACTGTTTACGAGCGCAGCGACCGCCCGGGCGGCCTGTTAATGTACGGCATTCCAAGCATGAAGCTTGAAAAAAGCGTTGTCGAACGCCGCATCAAACTATTGACGCAGGAAGGCATCGACTTTGTCACCAATACGGAAATCGGCAAAGATATTACAGCCGACGAGCTAAAAGAACAGTACGATGCGGTTATCCTTTGCACAGGAGCCCAAAAACAGCGCGATCTCTTGATTGAAGGCCGGGAAGCAAAAGGTGTCCACTTTGCCATGGACTATTTAACAGGCACTATAAAAAGCATGCTCGATTCGAATTTTAAAGATAAACAGTTTATCAATACGAAAAATAAAGATGTCATCGTCATCGGCGGGGGAGATACCGGAGCAGACTGCGTTGCAACGGCCTTGCGCCAAAAAGCGCGAAGCGTCGTCCAGTTCGGCAAACATCCGAAGCTGCCCGATACAAGAACCGCCGAAAATATGTGGCCTGAACAGCCGCATGTCCATTCACTGGACTATGCTTATGAAGAGGCGCAAGCAGCATTCGGCAGCGATCCGAGACAATATTCGATCCAAACGAAAAAGCTTGTCGCAGACAAAAACGGCCATTTGAAAGAACTGCATACGATTCAAATGAAAAAAGTAAAGAGTGATCAAGGAAAATTTGAGTTTCACGAAATTCCGGGCACGGAAAAAGTATGGCCTGCTCAATATGTCTTTATCGCTATCGGCTTTGAAGGAACGGAACAGCCGCTGCTTGAACAATTCGGGGTAAATACAGTGAGAAATAAAGTTGACGCAGCATACGGGGAATTTAAAACGAATGTCGATGGAGTCTTCGCAGCAGGGGATGCGAGAAGAGGACAGAGCCTGATCGTTTGGGCGATTCACGAGGGACGCGAAGTCGCCCGTGAGGTTGACAAATATTTAATGGGAAGTTCTGTACTGCCATAAAACAAAGGGGTTTTCACATCATATAAATAAAGCCTGTCCTGCGACCTTCTTTAGGTTGACAGGGCAGGCTGTTTTTTTGTTTGCTTCACAATATTCACCTGCTGATTCGACTTGCCATATCGTTATTTGTTCGAATTTATACAAAGGCAATGATAAAAAAATTGTGTACGTACTCCATTTAATGGTATATAACATAACCTAAAGTATGCAACGCAATAAAGGAGGCTATAACAGTGGAAGAAACTTATCAATATCAAGATGACTGGACGGATGCGGATAGACAGCAGCCTTTTACTTATGGCGGCTACGGCGGCTACCCCTATCCGCGGCCAAGACCGCGCCCTAGACCGAGACCGCCGTTTTATCCGTATCCATTCTTCTATCCGTTCTTTCCTTTTTATCCATACTACCCTTACTACCCGTACCCTTGGTAATGGGTAAAGCGAAGCTGTCTGGTGAAACAGACAGCTTTTTTCATTTTGATGAATTTTTCAAAACGCTTCCACGAATAATAACAGCGATATGATAAAAGCTCTATATTTCCAAAAGAGAACAAAATTGGATGTGGTATTCGTGTCGTTATTCGTCAAAAAGACCAGCAAGGAAAAGCGATATTTAATTTTCGCATTCAGTGTCATTCTTCTCTATGTCCTTCCGCTTTACATATTAAATGAAGACGCTCATATCCGCGTGCATGACAACCTGGATTCCAACATTGCATGGTATAAGGTGCTGGCGGAAAGCGGTCAACTGCTCGGCGGTGTTAAAGCCGTTATTCCGCAAATCATCAACGGACTGCCGCGGGATGCTTACGGAACGGAATGGAGCGGCATTGTCTGGCTTCATGCCTTGTTTCCCTCGATGACCGCATACGCTATAAGCCAAACGATCACGAGGGTGTTTGCCTTTGTCGGGATGTACCTGCTGCTGAAAAGCCATTTGATTCGCGATGAAAAAGCGTATTTCATCAGAATCGCGGTATCACTTGCTTTTGCCCTGACACCCTTTTGGCCTTCGGGAATGCTCAGCACGCTTGGCCATCCTTTAGCTTTATGGGCTTTTTTAAACATCAGGGCAGGAAGAGACTCATGGAAAGAATGGGCGACCCTTGCGCTTTTGCCGCTTTACTCAAGCTTTGTGCTCGGTTTCTTCTTTTTCCTAGCAGCCGTTTCACTGATTTGGCTTTATGATTTGGTTTCAAAGCGCAGCTTTAACCTTCGCTTTCTCGGAAGCATCGCTCTCATGACTGGCATTTTTCTGGCGATAGAATACCGGCTTGTTTATTCGGTTTTCGCTTCAGGCGAAACGATGCATCGGGTTGAATTTATTTCATCAAGGCACGACATCCTTCATTCGTTTCGGCTGTCATTTAAAAATTTCGTGCTCGGCCACAATCATGTCATGACCGTCCATACGGCGGTGATCCTGCCTTTGATTGTGCTCACTTTTGGGCTCGTCGTTGCGAGACAACGAAAAAAGCGGCCAAGAGAAGAAAAGCTGTTCATCTTTTTATTCATTTTAAATTATGCGCTTTCTTTATGGTATGCCCTCTGGTTCAACAAGCTGTGGGCGCTTCCCAAGGAAAAGATCAGTCTGCTTTCGGCATTCAATTTCGCGCGTTTTCACTTTTTGCGCCCTCTTGTGATATACGCAAGCTTTGCAGTTGCATGCTACATTTTGTGGAAAATGGGGAAGAGATGGCGGCGCTTCGTCCATGCCGCGCTGGTCGCCCAGCTGCTCGTGCTTATACCGTTTCATGAAGAGCTGACTTACGGCGCATACCACCATGCCCCGACCTTTCGGGAATTTTATGCATCAGATCAGTTCAAACAGATCAAACGGTTCATCGGCCGGTCTCCCGATTCCTACCGGGTGGCGAGCATCGGCCTGCATCCCGCGATTGCGCAGTATAACGGTTTTTACACACTTGATACGTATGCCAATATTTATCCGCTGAAGTACAAGTATCAATTCCGGAAAATCATCGCCAAAGAGCTTGATAAAAATCCGGTCTTGAAACGCTATTTCGATGAGTGGGGGAGCCGCTGCTACTTGTTTGTTGACGAGCTCGGAAAACATTACGCGTTCAAAAAGAGCACGAAGAAAAAAATCACGAGCCTCGAATTGAACACTGAAGCGTTCAAAAAAATGGGGGGGCGATATATTTTTTCTTCGGTTCCGATTATGAATGCAGAACAAAACAAGCTGGCGTTTTTAAAGCGGTTCAGCCACCCGCAGTCCGCTTGGAACATCTATGTATATGAAGCGAAATAAGCATCGATAAGGAGGAAGCAAATTGAATCTTCAACAGCCTTTGCTGACAATCGTCATACCCTGCTATAACGAAGAGGACGTGTTTGCCGAAACCGCAAAACAGCTGACTGCGGTATTGGATGATCTCACAGCAGACAAGCTGATCTCTGCAGAGAGCAAGCTTTTATTTGTCGATGACGGATCGACGGACCGCACATGGCCGCTGATTGCTATGGAAAGCACAAAAAACCGCTATGTGACAGGCTTGAAGCTGGCCCGTAATTCGGGACATCAAAAAGCTCTCTTAGCCGGACTAGATAAAGCGAAGCAAAAATCGGATTGCGTTATTTCAATCGATGCCGACCTTCAGGATGACATTTCGGCAATTCGCCGGTTTATCGAAAAATATCATGAAGGCTATGAAATCGTCTACGGCGTACGCCGCAGCCGGAAAACGGATACATGGTTTAAACGAACGACAGCCGCATGGTTCTACCGGATCATGAATAAGCTCGGCATCCAGCTGGTCGATAACCATGCCGATTTTCGGCTTTTGAATAAACGGGCGCTTGAAGAGCTCAGCCGCTATGCAGAAGCAAACGTTTTTCTGCGCGGTCTGGTGCCCCTGATCGGCCTCCGGTCGGCCAAAGTGTTCTATGACCGAAAAGAGCGGCTGGCTGGAGAAACGAAATATCCGCTGAAAAAAATGCTGTCTTTCGCTTTTCACGGGATTACGTCTTTCAGTGTCGCTCCGATCCGTTTTTTTACCCTGATTGGCTTCTTCTTATTTTTCCTAAGCTGTATCGCAGGTATATATGCAATGATTCAAAAGCTGCTCGGCTACACGAATGCTGGCTGGGCTTCGTTGATCATTTCGATATGGTTTTTGGGCGGTTTGCAATTGATGGGGATCGGCATTATCGGCGAATATATCGGAACGATTTTCACCGAAGTGAAAAGAAGGCCGAGGTATGCGGTGGATATCGATTTATATACGGAACGGCTCGGCCGACGCGAACCTGAAAAACGGCCGGAAACGAAGTTCAGTTGATGACGGATCAAACGGATCACTAAACTTTTACAGTTCATTTTGAATAAGGAAGGAAGTACAAATTTATGGAAGAAAAACAAACCTCTGGCATGACGGTTGTCGCGATCGGGTCGATCCCATTGATTATGACGTTGGGAAATTCGATGCTGATTCCGATTTTGCCGAAGAT
>Ga0180431_10006534_pt1 | contig 13825 bp, 1 predicted proteins | sample SS_ome_11_FD_132459 | JGI IMG/M metagenome (GOLD analysis project Ga0180431, IMG submission 132459) | Hypersaline lake sediment archaeal communities from the Salton Sea, California, USA - SS_1_MS_1 metaG | ecosystem: Environmental > Aquatic > Non-marine Saline and Alkaline > Hypersaline >... | reverse complement strand
CGGTGTCGGCTACAATATGCCGGCGGCGCTTAAGCTGACAGGACCGCTCGACCGCGCCCGGCTTGATGAAGTATTCAGGCAGCTGATCCGCCGCCACGAATCGCTCAGGACGTCGTTTGAAACTGGGGTAGACGGCGAGCCTGTCCAGCGCATCCATGATGATGTCCCGTTTCAGCTGATGGAATGGGCGGCGGCTGAAGACTTTGTCCGTCCGTTCCGGCTTCAAGAAGCGCCGCTTTTCCGCGCCGCTCTTGTGAAGGAAGCAGAGGAGAGCCACCTGTTGTTGGTAGACATGCATCACATCATTTCCGACGGGGTATCTGTCGGCACTTTAATCCACGAATTCAGCGAGCTGTACGCCAGCCGGACGCTTGCCCCGCTGCGGATTCAATATAAAGACTACGCCGTCTGGCAACAGGCATTCAAACAAGGGGAGGCGTACAACAGACAGGAAGCCTATTGGCTGAAGCAGCTCGACGGAGAGCTGCCGGTGCTTGAGCTTCCGGCCGACAACGCCCGCCCGGCGGTACGAAGCTTTGCGGGTGATACAGTGTCCCGCACGCTTGATGCGAAAACAACAGCCGGCCTTTACAAGATCGCCCGCGACAACGGCTGCACCCTGTATATGGTTCTTCTCGCCGCGTACAGCACGCTTCTTGCCCGTCTCAGCGGACAGGAGGACATCATCATCGGTTCGCCGATCGCCGGAAGGCCGCACAAAGACTTAGAATCTGTCATCGGCATGTTTGTCAACACATTGGCGATCAGGACGCAGCCGGTAGAAAACAAATGTTTCAGCGATTTTTTAAGGGAGGTCCGCGAAACGGCGCTTGAAGCGTTCGAACATCAGGATTATCCGTTTGAGGAGCTTGTCGACAGGCTCGATGTCGTCCGTGATATGAGTCGCAATCCGTTGTTTGACGCCATGTTTATTTTGCAAAACATGGAACAGCACGATATGCAATTAGCCGGCCTTCAAGTCAATCGCGTTCAAACATTTGCCCATCAAGTATCTATTTTTGACCTTACATTGACCGCTTGCGAATCTAACGGGAATATCCGTCTCGACATGGAATTCAGCACCGATCTTTTCTTAAAAACAACCATCGAGCGCTGGATGAAACATTTGCTTGTACTTTTGCGCCATATCGCCCATCAGCCCGAGACAGATCTTGCACGCTTCAATCTTCTGAACGATGAAGATCAATACCAAATTCTTGTTGAATTTAATCACAAACACCTTCAACTTCCAGAACGAACAGCAGTGTTTCACGAACTGTTTGAAGAAACAACAGCGAATAATCCTCAGAAAATCGCAGTCATTGAGGGCTCGAAACAGATCAGCTATCACCAATTGAATGGTCGCGCCAATCGACTGGCGCGGACGCTTCAAACAGCCGGAATCGGTCCTGGAAAACGAGTTGCGATTTTGGCCAATCGTTCGATTGAAGCCATCATAGGTGTTTTGGCCGTGCTGAAAGCGGGAGGAGCGTATATCCCGATAGATTCCCATTATCCAGAAGAAAGAATTCGGTTTTTATTAAAAGACAGCGAAGCATCTGCGCTACTGGCCCAGGCTGAATATATAGATATCGCTTCACTTTTGACAGATGGCAGTATGCCTTGCATCCAGCTTGACCATGAACATAATGGCCTGCACGAGGAAAATATGGTTTCAACAGCAACTCCAAAAGATACTGCCTATGTCATCTATACTTCGGGAACAACAGGAGTGCCAAAAGGAGTTGAAGTCAGACATCGCAATTTCACACATGCAGCGCTTGCTTGGCGAAGCATCTATGAGCTTGACCGCACACCGGCGAGAGTGCTGCAAATGGCCAGTTTCTCGTTTGATGTCTTTTCAGGAGACATAGCTCGGGCATTCTTAGACGGGGGAACGCTTGTGATTTGCCCGGATGATGTCCGAATTGAGCCCGAACTGTTATGTAAGCTGATGAATCAACAGCAGATTACATTAATGGAATCGACACCAGCCCTGATTGTTCCCTTTATGGAATATGTTTACCGGCGGAAATATCGATTACCGAGCCTAAAGGTGCTGATTCTGGGCTCAGATATTGTCAGTGCAAAGGATTTTTACACATTAAATGAACGATTCGGAAAAGAGATGCGGATCATCAACAGCTACGGTGTAACAGAGGCGACCATTGATTCAAGCTATTATGAAATCACGATGAGTAAAGAGCCTTATCACGATTTTGTACCGATCGGCATTCCGCTCCCAAATGTACAAATGTATGTTCTCAACAAGAACAAACAAGTTCAGCCCATCGGCGTCCCGGGAGAACTTTTTATTGGGGGAGAAGGCGTGGCCAAAGGTTATTGGCAAAAAGCTGAATTGACAAAAGCCAAATTCAGCGATCCATTAGCGCAAGGTCGGCCGCTGTATCAAACCGGAGATCAGGCCTGCTGGCTTCCTGACGGCACCCTCCGTCTTTATGGGCGTCTTGATCAACAAGTCAAAATAAAGGGCTACAGAATTGAGCTCGAAGAAATAGAAAATGCGCTTTTGAAGAACGAGCATGTCAAAGAAGCGGTAGTCGCCATTCAAAAAGATATTGAAGGGAAAACCTATTTGGCGGCATACGTCGTTCCTAAAGAAACAGACATCATCGATTTGCGTTTAGATTTGGCAAAAAGGCTTCCGGCTTACATGATTCCAGCCCATTTTGTCGGTTTAGAGAAAATGCCGCTTACATTTAACGGAAAATTGAATAAAGACGCTTTGCCTGCTGCACATGTTCAGCCCCTGGAAACTTACCATGCCCCGCAAAATGAAAAACAAGCATTGCTATGCCGGATTTGGGAGGATGTGCTCCATGTACGGCAAGCCGGCATCACCGACTCTTTCTTTCAGCTGGGGGGAGACTCCATAAAAGCGCTGCAAGTGTCGGCTCGTCTTGCCGCTGAAGGATGGGATATGACGATTCGGGATTTATTTCAATTTCCGACCATTGAAGAACTGGCGAGTCACCTGACTCCGACCGTATCAATTGCCGATCAGGGACCTGTTGAAGGGAATGCCAGTCTAACACCTGTACAGCAAAGGTTTTTTGCCTATCCTGGCGCCTTTGAACATCATTACAATCAAGCAGTCATGCTCACAAGTGAAAAAAGATTGGACGAGACTGCACTACGCCGGGCCGTATCCGCTTTAATCAAGCATCATGACGCCTTGCGGATGATGTTTAAAAAAGACGATAACGGACGCATCCTTCAATATAATCGCGGAATCAGTCAAACGGATGAGGATGGATTCAGCTTTAAGACCATAGACCTCGCCGATGAGACGCAGATTGCCGAACGCATAGAAGCGGAGGAAAAACGAATACAGCTGGCAATGCGTTTGGACGAAGGACTCCTTTGTCACATTGGATTGTTCAGATTGCGGGATGCAGACCATCTGCTGATCGCCATTCATCATCTGATTGTGGATGGTGTGTCATGGAGAATTTTGCTTGAAGATTTACAAACAGCTTATCAGCAAGTTTTAGCAGACAGAAAAATTAAATTGCCGCAGAAAAGCGATTCTTACGTAACATATGCAAACAGGCTGCATCCATTGTCAACAAGCAACGAACTGCTTGAGGAAGTGGCATATTGGGAGCATGCGATATCTTTTGAAACGGCCGCATTACCAAAAGACGGTCACAGGAATGCGGAAAGACTGCAAAAAACGGCACTCACCGCTTCGCGCATGTTAAGCGTGAAACTGACAAACCAGCTGCTGTTTCAGACAAAACAGGCATACGGCACAGAGGTGAATGAACTGATGCTGACGGCCTTGGGAATGGCGCTTGCCGATTGGACGAAACGTGAGCATTTCCTTCTCAGTGTTGAGGGACATGGCAGGGAAGGACATGTTCCGGACATTGATATTTCCAGAACTGTAGGATGGTTCACCTCGATTTATCCGGTTCTTCTGGACATGAGTGCACCGGACAATTCAAGCGAAAAAACCGCTTGCCGTATAAAAAACGTGAAAGACATGATGAGACGCGTGCCGAACCAAGGAACCGGATACGGGCTTTTGCAATCGTCCCAACGTATTCAGCACCGTGAACCTGAAATCTGCTTTAACTATCTCGGACAGTTCGACGGTCTCGAAGGAATGATGCGGATGTCTCCTTATCAGCCGCGCCACAACATTGCAGAAGAGCGGCCGAGAGAATTTGATTTGGACATTAATGCAATGGTCGTCAATCAGCGGCTTGATATTCAAACTGTCTATACCGACGTCTTTTCCAGGCGTACGATTGAAACATTTATGGATGGCTTCTATGACCGCCTTTGTGAGGTCATTGAGCATTGTTCCGCCAAGAAAAAACGAGAAAAAACATTGAGCGATTTCAGCAATAAACAATTGACTTCCGCTTCATTCGAAAGTATTGCCAATCTCGTAAAAGAACTTTAATTTCGCCGGAAAGGTGTGTGGCATTCATGGCGCAAGAGACAGAGATTCAAGATATTTATCCATTGTCGTATATGCAGGAAGGAATGCTGTTTCATTCACTGCTTCACCCTGATTCAAACGCCTATATTGAACAAATTTCCTTCACCATCAGCGGTGATTTGTGTCTGGATTCATTTCAGAAGAGTCTGGATCTATTGATTGAACGTTACGACATTTTCAGAACGATTTATATAAAAGAGGTGCCTGATCTGGACGGGCCGCAGCAAGTCGTTCTATCACACCGAAAAGTAGCTGTTCAGACGGAGGATATTTCTGCCTTGACGGCTGAACAACAGAATACGTTGATAAATAGCTGCAAACAAGCAGATCGGCATCAACGGTTCGACCTGCAAAAAGGCCCATTAATGCGGCTGACCCTGTATCAAACAGGAGAAAAACGACATACATGCGTCTGGACCCACCACCACATCATGATGGATGGATGGAGCTTAGGTATTGTGCTGCAAGATTTTTTCCATATGTACTACGCTCTAAGAAACGGCCGGCCTTTCCACCTTGGGAAGCCGGCGCCTTACAGCACATACATGACTTGGCTTCGCGGTCAGAGTAGAGAAAAAACAGCTGCCTTCTGGTCCGATTATTTGGAAGGGTACGGGGAGCCTGTCTCTGTCCCCGGTTCAAAAAGCAAAACAACAGAAGGCGTTTATACACCGAGTCACCTTCAATTCTCACTCAAGCCGGAAACGGTTGAAAAACTTTCCGATTTAGCAAGGCGATTGGGCGTGACGTTAAACACATTGTTTACAAGTATATGGGGCTTGCTTCTGCACCGCTACAACGCGACTGATGACGCTGTATTCGGCGCAGTTGTTTCAGGGAGGCCTTCCGCCATTGACGGGATCGAATCAATGGCCGGACTGTTCATTAACACGGTGCCTGTCCGGATTCGCTCTTCTGCGGGTATGTCATTTTCTTCACTCGCCAAACAGGTGCAAAAAGACATCCTGACTTGTGAAGATCACGGCTATTATCCTCTCTATGAGATTCAAAACGAGAGCGGCTTAAACAAAGACCTGGTCAATCATATCCTTGTATTTGAAAATTATCCCGTCCAAATGCAGAAAGAGGTTAACGGCTGGGAAGAATCGGAGGAAAACGCTCTTCATCTTGATCATTTTTCCACGTCAGAGGAAACCAATTACGACTTGAATATTGTCATTGTTCCCGGTGAGACCTTTTACATAAAATTCAGCTATAACGCCGAGGTCTATGATCAAACCGACATACTTCGGCTTCAAGGGCATGTAAAAGAAGTGATCGATTGTATACTATCAGATCCCGATCAATTGATCACAAGCATTGATCCCGTGCCACTCGCTGAAAAAAAACTGATTCATTCCTTTCACGGCAAACAGCGAACTTATCCGGATCAAACAGTTTATGAGCTGTTTGAAGAGCAGGCCGCCAAAACACCGAAACAAGAGGCGCTCAGATTCAATGAAACAAGCTGGAGCTACCGTGAATTAGATGAGCGAGCTAATCAAATCGCTCGTGCGCTAAGGAAAGAAGGCGCAGGTCCAAATCAAGTTGCAGCTGTTATGCTGCGCCGCTCAAAAGAAACTGTCGCAGCTCTTCTCGGCATCTGGAAATCGGGCAGTGCGTATATGCCGCTTGATCCGGATCATCCGCCTGAGCGGCTCTCGTTTCTCTTACGCGACAGTCAAGCCAAATGGCTCGTTACGCAACATGAACTGCTCCCTTTTATCCCTGCGGATTACAAAGGGAAGATTGTCACAATTGAAGAAACAGACGCGGAACCAAAAGCCGCTCTTTCAGCACAGTCAGACAGCGAAAATTGGGCCTACATCATTTATACATCAGGGACAACGGGGCAGCCCAAAGGGGTGCTCGTCAGCCACAGAAGCATTTCCAATACATTGCAATGGAGACGGGAAGAATACAGCATGACAGACCGAGATATCGCGCTCCATCTCTTTTCATATGTGTTTGACGGGTCAATAACAGGTCTGTTCACACCGCTTCTGTCAGGCTCCTGCGTCTTGCTGACCGATGAAGATGATGCAAAAGATGTCGTGGCTATGAAACAGCTTATCGCCCAACACGGCGTCAGCCATCTGCTCTTCGTTCCTTCCTTATACCGCGTACTGCTGGAGACCTTGACAAAAACAGACGCGGAAACACTCCGGGCTGTGACATTCGCCGGGGAAGCCGTGACACCTGATTTAATCACCGTAAGCCGCGAGATTTGCAGCAACGCCGAACTGATAAACGAATACGGACCGACAGAAAACAGCGTGTCAACGACGGTGCTGCGGAATCTTCAGAAAAGCGAGCGATTGACAATCGGACGGCCGGTTGATAATACATCTGTCTATATTATGCACGGGAACCTCCTTCAGCCGATCGGTGCTGTCGGTGAATTATGCATTTCAGGAAAAGGCCTTGCTGAAGGGTACTTTCAGCAAAAGGAATTGACAGATCAAGCCTTTACCGCCCATCCCTTTCATGAAGGAGAACGGCTGTACAGGACAGGGGATAAGGCGCGCTTTTTGCCGGATGGAACGATCGAATACCTTGGACGCCTGGATCACCAAGTAAAAGTCAGAGGATTCAGAATAGAACTAGGAGAAATTGAATCCGCACTTCGCGGCATTTCCGGGGTAAAAGACGCGGCGGCACTCGTACGCACTACAGCAGATGGAGAACAGGAGCTTGCGGCTTATGTTGTGTTGCAAAAGGAAACAGAGCGCTTGGACCTGCATAGAGCCCTTGCCGGGAAATTGCCGGCCTATATGATGCCTGACAGCTTTACAATACTGCCCAAAATGCCGCTTACAACGAGCGGAAAGCTGGATCGCTCCGGTCTCCCGGAACCGGCACATTCAGGCGGGACAGACGTCATGCCGAAAGCGCCCCGCACTTTGCTGGAAACAGAGCTTATGTCGATTTGGCAAGACGTGTTGAAGCGGGAGCGGATTAGCATACATGATGATTTCTTCCAATTGGGCGGTCAATCTCTTAAAGCGGCGGCGCTTGTCTCAAAAATCTATCAGCGGCTTAATGTTCAGCTGCCGATTCGCGAAGTCTTTTCATATCCGACGATTGCCAGCATGGCTCCTGCAATAGAACGGGTCAAAAGTGAGACCCGTCCGGAGATAAAACCAGCACCGGAAAAAAATCTGTATCCTTTGTCTTTCGCGCAAAAAAGGCTCTATGCCCTGCATCAGCTGGCAAAAGACAGTACAAGCTACAACATGCCCGCTTGCTTGGAACTCTGCGGAACACTGAACCGAAAGCGATTGAAAGAAACTTTTGCAACATTAATCGACAGACATGAGGCGCTGCGCACTTCGTTTGTTTTACAGGACGGGGAGCCGATGCAAAAAGTCGCATCATCTGCCGAAGTGAAATGGACAGAGTTGCACATCCAATCCGAGAAATCGCTCAATGAAGTGTTGGAATCGTTCGTTCAGCCGTTTGATCTTGAAAGAGCTCCGCTGATCAGAGTCTGCTTAGCCGCGTTGAACAAAGACCGGCATTTCTTCCTGCTTGATATGCATCATCTCATTGCTGACGGAATGTCAATGAGCACGTTTATTCGTGAATTCACGGCCATTTACAGCGGGAAAGAGCTGCCTCCATTGACAATGCAATATAAAGATTTCGCTGTATGGCAAAATGAACAGTTTTCAGCCGGGGTATTCGGCAGCCAAAAACAGTACTGGCTGGAAGTGCTGAAGGGGACGTTGCCGGTGCTGGACTTGCCGCTTGATCAAAAACGGCCGCTTCTCCCCGATTTTAGCGGAGACACTTTGACCACGCATATTGACAGGGAAACAGGGGCAAAGCTGCGCCAGTTAATGGATGAGACCGGTTCAACGTTATATATGGTGTTGCTGGCTGGCTTCTCAGTCTTTCTTTCTAAACTGAGCGGCCAAGAGGATATTGTCATCGGTTCGCCGGCACATGGCCGAGAACGCGCAGAACTTGATGGCGTGATCGGGATGTTCGTGAATACAATGGCGATGCGAAGCAAGCCTGAAGGGAATAAAACAGTCCGTACATATTTGAAAGAGATCAAAACACTGACACTTGAGGCTGTTGACAACCAATATTATCCGTTTGAGGAGCTCGTCCAACACATTGACGCCCCACGAGAAGTGAACCGCAACCCGCTTTTTGACGCTATGCTGGTGCTTGAAAACAGCGATGATTTCAAGATGGAATTACCGGAACTGACGCTTTTATCACATAAACTGCCGCATCACTCGTCAAAGTTTGATTTGACTTTGCATGCCGAAGAACAAGATGACGGTACGATCAGCTGTCATTTTGAGTACAGTACCGCCTTATTTGAAAAGGCAACGGTCGCGCGCTGGTCTGATCATTTTAAAGCGCTAATCGGCAGCATGTCGGCCAATCACGACATGAAACTGTCCGACATGCAAATGCTGACTCCGAAAGAACAAAACATGCTGATCAATGCTGCAGGAGAAACGGCTGAATACCCGAGACAAGAGAACATCGCGAGTCTATTTGAAAAACAGGCAATGGCCGCTCCGGATCAAATAGCCGCCGTGATCGATGATCGGCAGCTGTCTTACCGGGAACTTGATGAAAAGGCTGGACGGACAGCTGCTGTGTTGAATGAACATGGTGTCGGTTCAGGGCAAGTGGTCGGTTTAATGACAGACCGTTCACTCGATATGCTGGTTGGGATTCTCGGCATCTTAAAAGCGGGAGGCGCCTATTTGCCGATCGACCCTGATTATCCAGCTGAACGGATCCGCTTTATGCTGAATGACAGCGGGGCCAAACTGCTGCTTACTCAATCCGGACAACAATGGGAAGAACCTATAGACATACCTGTTTTATATATTGACGAGGCAGAAAAAGCCGCAGCGAAATGGCGGCGCCAGCCGATATCAGCCGAACAGCCGGCATATGTGATCTACACATCAGGAACAACAGGAAAGCCGAAAGGTGTAGTGATTGAACACCGCAATGTGGTCAGCCTGATCAAACATGACGAGCTGCCTTTTTCATTCGGATCCCGGGACGTCTGGACGCTGTTCCATTCCTATTGTTTCGACTTCTCGGTTTGGGAAATATTCGGCGCTCTTTTACACGGCGGAAAAATTGTCATTGTCCCGAAAGAAACCGCCCGCGATCCCCATGTCTACCGGCGGCTTTTACAAAAAGAAGGCGTGACTGTGCTAAACCAGACGCCTACAGCTTTTCACGGGCTTATCGATGAAGAATTAAGGCATTCGGACCGCTTACAGCTCCGCTATGTCATCTTCGGCGGAGAAGCCCTGCAGCCCGGGATGCTGATGAACTGGATTGAGAAGTATCCAGAAACGGATCTCATCAATATGTACGGCATTACCGAAATAACGGTGCACGCCACGTATAAAAAGCTGACTCGAACCGATATGAAACACAATAAAAGCAATATCGGAAAACCTCTGGCAACCCTACAAGCCTATGTCGCGGACGCCTATATGAACCTGCAGCCTGTCGGTGTGCCGGGAGAACTGTATATCGCAGGCGCCGGAGTCGCAAGAGGCTATATCAACAGAGAAGAGCTGACCGCTTCCCGATTCATCACAAATCCATATGTCGGAGGTCAGCGCCTGTATCGTACGGGAGACATCGTCAAAAGGATGCCAAACGGCGAGCTGGAATATGTCGGCAGAAAAGATGCGCAAGTGAAGATCAGAGGATACCGGATTGAGTTGGGAGAAATCAGAAGCGCCCTTCAAGAACTGCCTCCAATCAAGGAAGCAGCAGTCATAACAAGAAATGACAAAGACGGACAGCAATCGATCTATGGATATGCGGTAACGGCGCAAAGCCTGAATGAAGCAGAGATTCGTACATCTCTCAGAACGCTCCTCCCGGAATACATGATACCCGCGCGGATCATACAGGTTGATGAACTGCCACTGACAGCTAACGGCAAGCTCGACGAAAATGCGCTGCCAGAACCGGCGGCCAATCAGGGCGCAGGTGAAGATATAAGCCCAAGAAACGATATTGAACAGATGATGGCTGAGATTTGGGAAGAGCTCTTAGGAATGGAGGGGCTCGGTGTGAACGCCCATTTCTTTCACCTTGGCGGAGATTCTATTAAAGCGCTGCAAGTATGCGCAAGGCTAAAGCAGCGAGGCTATGAAACAACGGTTCGTGAGCTGTTTAAACATCAGACGCTTGGCGAGCTGTCAAAGCGGGTAACGAAAGTCCGGCGCGAGATTGATCAAGCGCCCGTCAACGGCGAAGTGCCGCTGACGCCTGTACAGCACTGGTTTTTCTCACAATCTTTGTCACACGATCACTTTCATCAATCTGTCATGCTGCACAGTTCCGCGCGATTTGATGAAACAGCTCTGCAAAAAACACTCGCCCATATCGTGGTCCATCATGACGCATTGCGGATGGTATGCGGATATCAAGACGGAGTTTTAACACAGTACAACAGAGCCGAAGAGCTTGCCAAAGAGGAGCTGTTTTCGTTTGAACTGCTTGATGTAAGAGAAGCAGGATCATTAGCTCAAGAGCATGTGATGATTGAAAGGGCCGCGGAACATATTCAGAAATCGATTCAGCTTCAGACAGGGCCGCTTGTTGCAGCCGGCGTTTTTCGCGGATCGGACGGCGATCATTTGCTGCTTGTGATTCATCACCTTGTCATCGATGGAGTATCATGGCGCATCCTCTTCGAAGATTTAACCGCCGGATACAAACAGGCCTTGGCGGGAAAAGAAATCGTGCTTCCGGAAAAGACAGATTCCTATCAAACCTATGCCAAGCGGCTGACTGATTACGCAACAAGCCGACAGCTATTACGGGAAATAGATTACTGGACTGAAAGGGAAAAAACAAGAGTTGAACCGCTTCCGAAAGATGCCGAAACCATTACGAATCTGCTGCAAGATACAGACACCATAGACATTCGGCTGACAAAACAAGAAACAGAGCGTCTGTTAACGGCTGTAAACAAGCCGTATACGACAGATACAAATGACATATTACTCGCCGCGTTAGGTCTTGCGCTTCACAAATGGACCGGCAATGATCGATTCAAAATCAGCTTGGAAGGCCATGGAAGAGAAGCGCATTTGGAGGATATCGATATCAGCCGGACGGTCGGCTGGTTTACCTCGATTTATCCTGTTTTACTCGATGCAAGCCTTCCGGAGTCCGCAGATGATCATGAGCGTTTCGGCTACCACATCAAGCGGACAAAAGACATGCTGCGCCGTATTCCGTATAAGGGCGTTGGCTACGGGGTGCTGAAATACATCGGCGGCATGTGGGAACCTGAAGATTTCCAGCGTCCCGACATCAGCTTTAACTATTTGGGACAGTTTGACGAAGATATCAAGTCGAGCGGATTTCGCGTTTCTCCCGTCAAAGCGGGGCATGAGATCAGTCCGGATTGGGAGCGGCCTCATCTTCTCGATATCAGCGGCGCCGTATCTTCAGAATGTCTCGTCATGCACTTTGTCTACAACCGGCTTCAATATGAGAAAGAAACAGTACAAGCTCTAGCAGACCATGTTCAATTTTTTCTCAAAACGATCATCAAGCATTGCACAGAGAAAGAAAACCATGAAAAAAGTGCAACAGACTTCACTGATGAAGATTTAACTTTGGAGGAACTAAGCGACATTATGGGAGCTGTCAATAAATTATAGAAAAGGAGAGTCGCTGATGGTGCAGCAACCGGAAATACAAGATATCTATCCTTTATCTTTTATGCAGGAGGGCATGCTGTTTCACTCGCTGTTGGATCAGGAATCTAGAGCCTACTTTGAACAGGCATCATTTACGATAAACGGCTCGCTTGATACAGAACGGTTTCAAAAAAGTTTAGACGCGCTGATTGAACGCTATGATATTTTCCGCACTGCGTTTATACACAAAAATGTGGCAAAGCCGCGCCAAGTCGTGTTAAAAGAGCGGCAAAGCCGCCTTCAATTTGTTGATATTTCTCATCTGGACGAGGCGGCTAAAGAAACATTTGTCGATCAATTCGAACATGACGACAAGAAAAAAGGATTTGATCTGCAAACAGACCCTCTTATGAGAGTATCTATCTTAAAAAGGGCACACGAACAATATCATTGTATTTGGAGCCATCATCACATTTTAATGGATGGCTGGTGCTTTGGTATTGTGATGAAAGAATTTCTTGCGATTTACAAGGCTTTAGGAAAAGGGCAGCTTCCTGATTTTGAACCGGTTCAGCCGTTCAGCAAGTATATTAAATGGCTGATGCGACAGGATCGAAAAGAAGCTGAAGCTTTTTGGAAAACAAGGCTTGTCGATGTCAAACAAACCGCATCACTGCCCAAAACATCATCATCCTCAAAAGGAAAGCTTGAGCAGATGGCATTTACCCTATCTAAAGAACAGACTGAAGGGCTGCGAAAATTGGCCTTGCAAGCAGGCGCGACGCTGAATACGGTTTTTCAGGCATTATGGGGAATCATTCTGCAAAAGATCAACCGCTGTGATGACACAGTCTTCGGCTCCGTTATTTCCGGGAGGCCGTCTGATCTTGAGGACGTAGAAAAAATGGTCGGGCTTTTCATTAACACCATTCCCGTCCGGGTCAAAAGCGGGCCGGAGTCCTTTTTGACATTGGTCAGCCACTTGCAGCAGGAGTCACTGAAAGCGGAAGCGTACAGTTATTATCCTTTATATGATATTCAGGCGCAAAGCACGCTGAAACATGAGCTGTTTGACCATATTGTCGTATTTGAAAACATACCGGCCCAGCGCGAAATTGAAAGTCTGAATCAAGCTGATGCATTCGATTTCACAGTCGATGATTTCGATATGGAGGAAGTTACCAACTATGGATGCAGCATTAAAATCATTCCGGGAAGCTCGCTTTATATTCGCATAAATTTTGATATCGGACTGTATGATCCAGCCATGATGAAAAAAATCGAACTGTATTTACGCCATATCATAGGCTCTGTCATCGCTGATCCCAATCAACAAATCGCACAAATTGCATTGCTTGGCGAAGAGACTGCCAAAAAGATGCTGTACGAATTCAATCAAACAGAGCCCGCTGCACCTTTGGCGCCGACGCTGCATGGTTTTTTCACCCGCCGTGCAGCTCTGTCGCCGAACATGCCGGCGCTTCGTTTTTCCGGCGGTACCTTAACATATCGAGAGCTTGATCAGTATTCCAATCAGCTCGCTGTCCGGTTGAAGAAAAAAGGCGTTGCCAAAGAAAGTGTGGTCGGCGTGCTCGCCGACCGTTCACCGGAGATGGTGATCGCGGTGCTGGCTGTTTTGAAAGCCGGCGGCGCTTACGTGCCGCTTGATCCAGACTATCCTGAAGAACGG
>Ga0180431_10006533_pt1 | contig 13826 bp, 13 predicted proteins | sample SS_ome_11_FD_132459 | JGI IMG/M metagenome (GOLD analysis project Ga0180431, IMG submission 132459) | Hypersaline lake sediment archaeal communities from the Salton Sea, California, USA - SS_1_MS_1 metaG | ecosystem: Environmental > Aquatic > Non-marine Saline and Alkaline > Hypersaline >... | reverse complement strand
TCGAGGAGGTGTTGACCCTCCTCAAGGGACATGACGTAATCGTCAGAAGTCTGCCCGAGGGAACGATCTTCCGGGCCGGAGAGCCGGTTCTGGAGATCGAGGGGGAATACACAGATTTCGGCATTCATGAGACGGCGATCCTGGGGTGCCTCTGCCAGGCCTCGGGCATCGCCACCAAGGCCGCCCGGTGCCGCGTCGCCGCGGGCGACAAGCCCCTCATTTCCTTCGGCGCCAGGAGGATGCACCCGGCCATCGCCCCGATGATCGACCGGTCGGCCTTTATCGGGGGATGCGACGGCGTCAGCTCCATCGCCAGCGCCCGTCACCTCGGGGAAACGCCCGTGGGCACCATGCCCCACGCCCTGATCCTGATCCTGGGCGATACCGTCGAGGCGGCCCAGGCCTTCGACCGGTTCATCGACACAGGCGTCAACCGCATCGTGTTGATAGACACCTTCAACGACGAGAAGTTCGAGGCGGTCTCCGTTGCCGAAGCCCTGGGGGGCCGGCTCTTCGGCGTCCGGCTGGACACCCCCGGCTCCCGCCGGGGGGATTTCGTCGAAATCCTCAAGGAGGTTCGCTGGGAGCTGAACCTCCGGGGGCATTCCCACGTGAAGCTCTTCACCAGCGGCGGGCTGGACGAGTTCTCCCTCCAGGAGCTGCTCCCCCACTGCGACGCCTTCGGCGTGGGGACATCCATCTCCAGCGCCGTCACCGTCGATTTTTCCTTCGATATCGTCCAGATCGAGGGCAAGCCCGCAGGCAAGCGGGGGAAGAAATCGGGGAGAAAGGACCTGTTCCGCTGCGCCGGCTGCAGGGCATCCCTGGTTACGGTGTATGGAGAAACACCGGAGCCCTGCACCTGCGGCGGTGCGTTCGCTCCGATGCTGGAAACCTACACGCCCGAAGAGGCCCTGAAAAACTACCCGACACCCCAGAAAATACGGGAGCGGGTCGTGAAACAGCTCAAGAGCTTCACCCCCCAGGACCTGACCGCCTGAGCCCCTCTGAAATAGAGAAAGAAAATATCAAAAGAAAATATTGAAAGAAGAAGGCCGCCCGCTGAAAAGCGGGCGGCCCATACATCAATCAATTATCTATTTCCTCAATCGACAACCACCGTCTTCTTCGGCGGGATATCCCCGTCCTTCGGGATCGGCTCGTAATAGGTCTTCACCCAATCGATCTCCCGCTGCTTATCTTTTTCCGTCCATCCCAGGGCCTTTCCCATCACATCCGCCACTTTCCCGACGGCCTCATCGGGCAGCATCCCGAAACACCCGGCGTTGGTCCGGCGAAACAGCACGTCATCCAGGTGCAGGGCCATCTCATCGCTCACGGCGTAGGCCGCCTGGGCGAGGATATCCGGCCCCTTTTCGGTAATGCGCTCCTTCAGGACTGGGATCTTCTCCGCCAGGGTCATCACCCGCCCGTGTTCGGTTCCATACATGAGTATGAGGTTCTCGACGATTTCGGGAGGATATTCGGGTGAATGTTTCTGAATCTCCTTTTCCACGTAACGCCGGAAGGGACCGGTGGCCCCGCCATAGGTGTGGGTGGTGTCGGTCTGGCACTCCGGGGAGGCCTTCCCGATCTTTTCGTAGACCATGTCCACCACCTGCCGCGCCAGGTTCCGGGAGGTGGTGTATTTCCCCCCGATCACGGTGATGAATCCGTCGACGTTGTCGTCCTTCTTGTGGTCGTAGATCTCATACTTCCGGGATGCATCGTACACGTCCTGGTCCGTCTCTTTTTCCACGATTGGTCGAAGCCCCCCGTAGAAGTAGTAGACATCCTCCCGGGTGAGCTTCGCGCCGGGATAGTTTTCGTTCGTATCCTCCACCAGCCCCATGATATCCTCCTCGGACACCTTGAAGTCGTCTGGACTTCCCTCGTACAGCCGGTCCGTGGTCCCGATGAGTGAATGCCCCTTCCACGGGATGGCGAAGAAATGCCGCCCCTCCTTCGTCCGCAGAACGATGGCGTGGTCCTTCGTGATCTGGCGGGTCACCAGGTGGATCCCCTTGGAGCGGACCAGCCGGTGGTCCACCGCCTGTTCGTGGAGCATCCCCAGGGTGATGTCCCCCCAGGGCCCGGTGACGTTGGTGACGACCTTTCCCTTCAGCTCGTATGTCGATCCATCCTGGCGATCTTTCACCTTCACACCCGTCACCCGGTGGCCGTCCTTCAGGAAATCGATCGCCTCGGCATAGTTGGCCACGTCCGCCCGGTAGTCCGCTGCGGACAGGACAAACTCCAGCACGTGACGCTCCGGGGTGTGCATCTGGCAGTCATAGTAGAGGGCGCCGCCGCTCAGGTGCTCCTCGGCGATCCCCGGGAAGAGGTGCAGCATGTCATCGGTGGAGAGTATCTTGTGATTGTCGATTCGCTTGTCCATATCCTCCAGGTCCGACTTGTCATAGGCCAGGAGATCGTACACGGTCAACGCCGCCTGGATGGGGAGCCTCCCGTCTATGCCGTGGCCGTAGAGCGGCAGGACGAAGGGAAAGGGATAGACGAACTGGGGGGTGATTATCTCCAGGATGCGCCGCTCGCTCAGAGATTCGCGAACCAGGCCGATCTCAAAATTCTTCAGGTATCGAAGCCCGCCGTGGATGAGCTTGGACGTCGCGGCGCTGGTGGCGTGGGAGAAATCGTCCTTGTCAATCAAAGCGACGGAGATGCCCCGCAGGCTGGCGTCCCAGGCGACCGACGCGCCGGTAATGCCGCCCCCCACGACAATCAGGTCATATTCCTTCTGAGCCATACCGGGAAGATCACGTTTCATTTTACTCCTCCGATGGTGAATCCTCATAGGCTCCCCCGATCGGCCTGATAACCACCGCCCCGTTCAGGGTAACGGCCTCTAGATCGGTGAGCTCTAAGATAATCTCAATGGCCTGGTCAATGGGGACATCCACCAGGCGCAGCGTTAGGGTATCGTGCACCCGTTCATCGACCACGATATTCAGGTCGGACGCCTCCGCCAGCATCAGCAGCACATCCACCACGTCGGCGTCCACGATGTTGATATCCACATTCCGGCCGTGATAGACGATATCATCCTGGGCGGATGTCACCGCATACAGACAGAGACACAGGACAAGCAGTACAAGTGCTGCCGCGGATCCCCTCAAGCCGTATCCGCTCATATCATCATTCCTCCCCGTTTCATATTGTACTCTTCGGGAGTCCTTTTTTCAATGAGAAACGGAAGGCGTCTCCCCGATTGTCCCGCCCGGGCTCAGGACGGTCGGAGCCGCCTTTCATTTCCGCCCGGTTTGATATTATTGTTGAAAGACCATTTGATTTCGGTTATAATACCGCATTTGTTATGAAGTGTGTGTGAAAACCAACGGCGAATGCCTGAAAGGAGGACACGAAAGATGGCATACAAAATCACCGACGACTGCATCATGTGCGGTTCCTGTGAGCCGGAATGTCCCGTTGAGGCCATCAGCGAAGGCAGCGACACCTACGTCATCGACGCGAATCTCTGCACCGACTGCGGAGCGTGCGCCGATGTGTGCCCCGTCGACGCCTGTGTACCCATCGAAGGGTAATACACCGGTATACGGCCGGATGTGTTCATCCGGCCGCTTGCCCCTTTTAACACGAATATGAAGTATTTCAGCATGACTACGATAATAGATATTTTCGCCCGGGAGATACTCGATTCCCGGGGCAACCCGACCCTGGAAGTGGACGTGGTCCTGGAATCGGGAACCCTGGGCCGGGCGTCGGTCCCCTCCGGCGCCTCCACCGGCGAGCACGAAGCGGTGGAGCTGAGAGACGGCGACAAGGGCCGCTACCTGGGCAAGGGCGTTCTGAACGCCCGGGACAACGTCATAGACGTCATCGCTCCAGAGCTCATCGGCTTCGACGCCACCGAGCAGGTGTTGATCGACGAGATCATGATCGGCCTGGACGGCACGGAGAACAAGTCGAAGCTGGGGGCGAACGCCATTATGGGGGTCTCCCTGGCCGTGGCCAAGGCGAGCGCCGAGGAGCTGTCGCTCCCCCTCTACCAGTACCTGGGCGGCGTGAGCGCCCGGCTGCTGCCGGTGCCGATGATGAACATCCTCAACGGCGGCCAGCACGCCGACAACAACGTGGATATCCAGGAGTTCATGATCCTCCCCCACGGCGCCGATTCCTTCGCCGAATCCATCCGGAAGGGCGTGGAGGTGTTTCACAGCCTCAAGTCGGTCCTCAAGGACAAGGGATACAACACCGCCGTGGGTGACGAGGGTGGCTTCGCCCCGAACCTCACCTCCAACCGGGAGGCCCTGGATTTGATCGTCACCGCCATCGAGCGGGCGGGCTACAAGCCCGGAGACGACATCTGCATCACCCTGGACGCCGCCGCCAGTGAGTTTTACAAGGACGGATCGTATGTCCTGGAGGCGGAGGGGAAGACCCTCGATTCCTCGTCCCTGATAGACTACTACGAAACCCTCATCGGCGCCTACCCGATCGTCTCCATTGAAGACGGGCTTTCCGAGGACGACTGGGAGGGGTTCGTGGAGATGACCACACGCCTGGGAGAGAAGATTCAGATCGTCGGAGACGACCTCTTCGTGACCAATACCATACGGCTCAAGAAGGGCATAGAGATGGGGGCCGCGAACTCCATTCTCATCAAGGTCAACCAGATCGGCACCCTGACGGAGACCTTCGCCGCCATGGAGATGGCCCGGGCCGCGGGCTTCACCAGCGTCGTCTCCCACAGGTCCGGGGAAACCGAGGACACCACCATCGCCGACCTGACGGTGGCCGCCAACACCGGCCTGATCAAGACCGGCTCGGCGTCCCGGACGGACCGCATCGCAAAATACAACCAGCTGCTCCGCATCGAGGAGACCCTGGGCGCGTCGGCGCGGTTCATCGGCAAAGACGTCTTCTTCAACCTGAAATAGCCGGGCCCTGGTATCATGACGGAAACCCACGACCTGACGCCGTTCAAGTTCAAGGCATCGACCAAAGTCAGGATGTCCCACACGGACATCGCCGGAATCGCCAACAACATCTCGTTTTTCAGCTATATCGAGATCGGGCGGTTCGACTACTTCACGAACATGGGAATGAGCTACACTGATCTTTCGAAGTTCGGCGCCGCATCCGCCCTGGTGGACGCATCGTGCCGGTTCTTCTCCCCCCTCTATTTCGATGACGTCATCGACGTCCACACCCGGGTCAATCGCCTGGGGCGCTCGAGCTTCGAGATGGATTACCTGATCATCGTGCCGGAGCGTGATGTGGTATCGGCCAGGGGGAAAACAGTCACCGTTTTTTTCGACCCGGACACAAAGAAATCGATCCCCATGCCCGAGGACTTCAGGAAGGCGATCATCGATTTCGAGGGAGAAGAAAACATAGAGATCAAACAATAGCATTTGCTTCGAGACGACAACACGTCATGTGGATATATAAGATAATCATCGTCAACGACCGATTTTCGGACAACATCGAGGAATACATCGGCCAGGGATGGAAGGTGACGGCGGTCAATTTCATCCCCAGCGGCTCGAGCCTCCACTACGGCCCATACTTCCGTATGGGCCTTGAGCTTTCCGATTCCGCACCCCACGCGTTTTGATGTGTGAGCATTCCATGAAGGCACGCCGTACCGAGAAGATCAATCCCTTTATCGTCATGGACGTCCTGGAGCGCTGCCAGGAGCTGGAGCGCACAGGCAGCCACGTGATTCACCTGGAGGTAGGCGAGCCGGATTTCGATACGCCGTCGGTCATCAACGAGGCGGGCATGGAGGCGATGCGGGATGGGAAGACCCAGTATACCCACAGCTTGGGCCTCCTGGAGCTGAGGGAGGCCGTCTGTGACGACTACCGGAAGCGATACGGGGTGGAGGTCTCCCCGGAGAGAATCATCATCACCAGCTGCACGTCCCCCGCCATGCTGCTGGTCTTCTCGGCCCTCTTGAATCCGGGGGAGAAGATCATCCTCTCCGACCCCGGCTACGCATGCTATCCGAATTTCATCAACTACGTGGACGGCGTTCCCAAGTTCGTTGCCGTGAACGAGGACGAGGGATTCCAGTTCGACCCCGAGCGGGTGGCGGAAAAGGTCGACGCACAGACCAAGGCCATCCTGATCAATTCCCCCTCGAATCCCACCGGGAACCTCCTGTCACCCGAGCGGATGAAGCGCCTGGCGGAGCTCGGTCCGTATATCATCTCGGACGAGATATACCACGGCCTGGTCTACGGGGAAAAAGAGCATTCCATCCTGGAGTTCACCGATCACGCCTTCGTCCTCAACGGATTCTCGAAGCGCTACGCCATGACCGGCTGGCGCCTCGGATACGTAATCGCGCCCGAGGAGTTCATCCGCCCCATGCAGAAGATGCAGCAGAATTTCTTCATTTCGGCGGGGGATTTCGTCCAGTGGGCGGGGGTCGCCGCCCTGACCCGGGCGGAGGACGACGTGAGGAGGATGAGAGACATCTACGACGAACGCCGCCGCTACATCGTCCCTCGGCTTCAGGAGCTGGGATTCGGCATCACCACCGAGCCCCGGGGGGCGTTCTACGTCCTGGCGAACGCGAAGCGATTCTCTTCCGATTCGTACCGGTTCGCCTTCGAGATCCTCGAAGGGGCCCATGTGGGGGTGACCCCGGGCATCGATTTCGGGAAGAACGCCGAAGGGTACATCCGCTTCTGCTACGCCAACTCCCTGGAGAATATCACCCTGGCCATGGATCGACTCCAGTCGTTTCTGAAAGCCTACCCCGCCGGCTGAGCGTCCCCGGCGCCCTCCACCGGGAAGAACCGGTTTTCCAGCCCCAGCACCCGCTGACCGTATCCGTTCAGGGAAAAGACGGCGATGCCGTTGACTGTCCCGGTGATCACGGCGAACAGCAAAAACAGAGGCAGGATCATGAAGATTTCCGGGTGCCGGATGAAGATGAAAAACGCGACGACGACCTGCACCAGGCTGTTTATCCACGCACCGCACACACTGATCCCCACCAGCCCCAGGCCCCGCCCCCTGAGCCCGTAGACGATCACGGCCATCACGGCGATGCCCACGCACCCGCCGGTGATGCCGATGATGAACGTGGGTGAGAAGAGCTTCCCAACCAGGAGCGCCCCCACCACCGAGCGCACCGCGAAGATCCCGTACGTCACCCCGACGCCGTAGAAGATGAGGGTAAACAGCGAAATGATGTGGGAAAAGCCGTAGCGTAGCCAGGGCGAGGGGGTGGGGATCATCGACTCGACGATGTATATGACCACGGCGATCCCGGCCAGAAGCGAGATCATGACGATTTTTCGTACCCGTTCCACCTGTTACCTTGAAATGAAATCGGTGTCTATATCGCTTTTTCCAATCACCCGGATCAGCACCCGGTTCGGCACGCAGACCGCCATCTCCCCGGCGTCGGTGATGTATCCCTGGTCGATGCAGCTGGTATCGGGACCCGCCGTCTCGATGAACCGGGCGCCGTTCTCATCGATCTCGATGACCGAGTCCCCCAGCCGCCCCGGGACCCTCACCGTATCCCGCCGGTCCATCTCCACGACGGCATAGGGCTCTCCCATCGACTCGATCTCCAGCGTCGCCCCGCCGACGGGGGCCCGAAGCCTGATAATCGGGTAGGCGGCAAGGGAGAGGAGCACCAGCGCCGCAATGACAATCTTGTCGACTCGGGTTAACATTGCGTCTCTATTCAATCAGGGTGAGGATGAATGTCAGGCCGTCGGTATAAGAGACATCGCCGTCTGCGTCAACGATCAATATGTCGACCCCGTCGGTGTGTTCGGCGGCCTCCAGGGCCCGCTTCGGTCCCATGACGAAGTACGCCGTGGCCAGGGCGTCGGCCAGGGCGGTATTCTCTGCGACGACCGTGACCGACATCGTCTCCCGGGCGGGATAGCCGGTATGGGGGTCCAGGATGTGATGGTATCTGATATCATTCTGAAAAAAGAACCGCTCATAGTCGCCGGAGGTCACCACGCTTTTATCGACGACATCGAGAACCGCGATCAGCCCTTGGGAGTCCCGGGGATGCTGAATCCCGATGCGCCACGGGAGCTCCCCCTTCTCCCCGATGACCGCCATGTCACCGCCGGCGTTTATCACGCCGCCCGTCACCGAGAAGGATTTCAGCACCTTCGCCGCCTCGTCCACGGCGTATCCCTTGGCGATGCCCCCCAGGTCCACGGCGATGTCCGGATCGGTGAAGTATACGGTCCTGTTCTCCTCGTCGACGACGATGCAGGTGGAGCAGACCGATGAGAGGAGTGATTCGACCTCTTCCGGGGCGGGAAGCCGGGGCTCCCCGGTAAATCCCCACAGGTCTAAAAGCTTCGCGATGGTCATGTCGAACGATCCGTTCGTATCCGCCGCCAGTTCCTTGGATGCGAGCAGCATCTCTATCATCTCGTCGGAGACCGGCACCGGCCCGTCCATCGCGGTCCTGTTCACCAGGGATATCTCGCTCTTCCCGGTGTATCGATCCGCCACCGCCTCGATCTCGGCCATTCGCTCGAACGCGGCCTCCACCGCCGAGAGCAGCTCGTCCTCGTCATCGCCCATGACGGTTATCTCCACGACGGTCCCCAGCATCAGGCGAACGTCGTCCACGCTGTACGTTCTGCTCTTTTGGAAATAGAGGAAGACCAGGCAGATACAAAGGATGGATATCAGAACTGGGATGAAGATTTTTTTGCTTCGCACGTCGTTAATTCTCTTCATCCTCCGTGGCGGTAAAAGCGAGCTTTCTGTATTCCCGCTCTTGCTTGAAATCCCGCTCCACGCTCTCGGTTTTTTCCACCTCGGCCTTGCATGTCACGCAGAGGCGGGCAAAGGGCATTATCATCAACCGTTTTTTCGGGATGTCCGTCCCACACTCCTCGCATGTCCCGTACGTCCCATCGTCGATTCTATTGATGGCTCCATCGATTTCGTTGATTTTATCCCGCTCTCGATCGGACATGAGGAGATTGAGCTCTCGATCACGCTCGTTCGTCGCCAGGTCATAGATGTCGCCTACATCGTCCTTACGGTCCGCCTCGGATTCGGACCTGGTTTTTTCCTTGACCTCTTCGATCAACTCCTTTCGCATTCTTAAAAGGAGTTCCTTGATCTCCTCGGGCATGTTCGGTCTCCTCTCCTCTAAGATGTGTCGGATGAGAGCCTGTGAAGTCCATCCATCTCAACAACGCCTGAACTCAATCAGAGGGCAAAAATATACCCCATCGGCACGGTTTGTCAAGAAAAAAGGGCACATCGCTTCATTAAAGTGAAATTAGCGACTCTTATTCATTATCAACTGCATATCCCGTTACATCATAATCGTCAGTATCGGTAATATATACCATTGTCAGACTTCCCAGCTCGCAGTCGTCTCCCGTAAATGTCACCTGGCCGTCTATCTCCGGCGCCTGTCCGAAAAACCTCCCCACATAGAGGTTTCCGGGATCGGTATACGCACCGCAAACGAGAACCGGCAGCGTCTTACCGATATACCCTCGGAGATGGTTTCTTGAAATCTCCCGCTGGGTCTCCATGACGAGATCAAGCCTCCGATGCGCCTCTTCTTCCGAAACCACTGGCTTCATCCCGGCGGCCGCGGTTCCCTCCTCCCGGGAATAGACAAACGCACCGAGCCGCTCGAAGCGGACTTCTCTGATGAAATCAAGGAGCTCATGAAACTCCGATTCCCCCTCCCCCGGGTACCCCACCATTACGGTGGTCCGCAGGATCAACCCCGGGATTTCCGTCCTGAGCCGGGAGATCAGGTCTCGATGACCCTTTTTGTCCAGCTTTCGACCCATTGACGTCAAAATCCGGTCGCTGATATGCTGAATCGGCATGTCCATGTAGTCGACCAGGCGCTCGCTCCCGGCCATCAGTTGAATCAGCCGGTCGTCTATCGAGGCGGGATGGAGATACAAAAGCCGTATCCACGGCACCGTGGTTTCCCGCATGATTTTTTCCAGAAGATCGGTCAGATCCGGCCCCCCGGAACGATCCCGCCCGTAGGCCGCCAGGTCCTGGGCGATGAGATTCAACTCGAAGAGATTTCCGTCCTCAAGCATCTGTATCTCCTGGATGAGCTCATTCGCGGGCCTGCTGATCTGCCTCCCCCGGATGAGCGGAATGGTGCAGTATGCGCATCGATTGTCGCACCCCTCGGAGATCTTGACGAAGGCGTAATAGGGAGGGGTGGAAGGAATGCGTCGGGTGCCGTCATAGACTCCCGCCTCCGGGTCGGAGACGGCGATTCTCTGTGTCGATGAGAGGAGGTCCGCGATCTCGCCGTGCCTCCCGACACCCACCAGAAGGTCGATCTCCGGGATCTCATCGCCGATCTCCCGGCTGTATCGCTGTATAAGGCAGCCGGAGACGACCAGCGTCGAGTCCGGCCCCTTACACTCCGCGGCGTCCAGCACGGCGGCGACGGACTCCTCGATCGCCGGCGTGATGAATCCACAGGTATGCACGATCAACACGTCCGCATCAGTCGGATCGTCGACCGGGACATATCCTGACGAAACCAGGCGATGGGCCATGACCTCGGCGTCGATGATGTTCTTATCGCACCCCAGGGCCAGGAGCCAGTACGTCTTGCGCTCTTGTTCTCTCATGAAAATGAAAAAGGGTCTCGAAATCGAGACCCATATTGTTTATGTTAAAAACGAACACCTAGACCTATTCGTTCCTTTCGAGAATTTCCACCTCAACATCTATCTCCGGCGGGCCCGCGGGCTCGCTTTCGATCTTGATGGTTTCAACTCCCGAGGGAACGATGAAGTGAAACAAAGAGTCCTTGAGACCGGTATTGACCCTGATATCCTCAAAGGCGATCCGGGTCACGTTTCCCAGAACGTCATACGTATTGAACTGGTGGATGTTGTAGGTCTCCTTGTTGACCAGGAGCAGAATCCGCTCAATGGTGGAATCCGGATCCTTCGGCGCCAGGGCGACAAGATAATACTCCTCGGCCTGCTCCGGATCGAGCTCGGCCAGGGCGACTTCGAAATTCTCCTCCAGGCTCCCCTCTCCGAAGAGATAGCCCAGGAAAAACTCCTGTTCAAAGGCCTCCAGGGCATTGTAGACCCGTACCTGCTTGTCGTCGGGAATGTAGTACCACAGGGTCGTACCATCGCTAATGATCTGGTTGTTGATCGGATCGGAATACTCCCATTTCATCATCCCCGGCTTTTTGAAATAGAGCTTCCCGTTGACGATGGCCGGGGCGCCGAGGGACTTGGTCATGGTCTCCTGGGTAAATAACGCGGAAAAATCCTTCGTCTGATCATACTGCCTCTGGAGATTCTTGATGATCGAATCAAGGGTTTCCTCCGCCGATACAGTCATCGCACCGAACGCCATCAATGCAACGACACACACAACCACTATAGCTCGCGTTTTCATCTACACACGGCTCCTTTACATTATAGTTTGTTGATTAATACCTCCCGCGGCTTCACTCCGTCCGCAGGCCCCACAATACCCTCTTCTTCCATCCGTTCTATTATCCGTGCGGCTCGATTATAGCCGATTCTCAGATGCCGCTGTACAAGCGAAATCGACGCCTTTCCCGATTCCGCGACCAGAGCCACCGCGTCATCGTACTTGTCATCATATTCGTCATCAGAGCGATGCATCACCTCTTCGATGGCCGTCAGGTCGATCTCTTCGTATTCCGGCTCACCCTGCTCCCTGATGAAATCGGTGACCCGTACTATCTCCTCCTCGGAAACGAAGGCACCGTGAACCCGTATGAGCTTCGAGGAGGCCGGCGGCAGAAACAGCATGTCCCCCCGGCCCAAAAGGTGCTCCGCTCCGGACGTATCGATGATGGTCCTGGAATCAACCCGGGAGGATACCTGGAACGATATCCTGGCCGGGAAATTCGCCTTGATGATGCCGGTCAGCACGTTGACCGACGGTCTCTGGGTCGCCACGATCAGGTGAATGCCCGACGCCCTGGCCATCTGGGCCAACCGGGCGATGGACTCCTCCACCTCCCGTCCGGAGATCATCATGAGGTCCGCCAGCTCGTCGATGATCACGACGACAAAGGGCATCTTCTCGTGGAACTCCTCCTCTTCTTCATCAGAGACACGCCGCCCGCCTTTTTGTTCCAGCATCTCGATCTTATCATTGTAGCGCGCGATGTTTTTGACGCCCATCTGGGCCATCACGCGATATCGACGCTCCATCTCCTGCACGACCCACTTCAGCGCCACCTGGGCCTCCTTCGGATCGGTCACCACCGGAAGCATCAGGTGCGGGATCCCCTGATAGAGGGAAAGCTCCAGCATCTTCGGATCGATCATGATAAAGCGCACATCATCCGGCGTGGACTTGTAGAGGATGCTCAGGATGATGGTGTTAATACACACGCTTTTCCCGGCCCCCGTGGCGCCAGCCACAAGGAGGTGGGGCATCTTCCCCAGATCGGAGATCACCGACGCGCCGAAGATATCTTTCCCCAGGGCGAAAGTGACCTTCGATGTGCTGCGGGAAAACGCCTCCGACTCGATGATCTCCCTCAGATGAACGGTATCTCTCTTCGGGTTGGGGACCTCGAAGCCGATGACCGATTTCCCCGGTATCGGGGCGATGATCCGTACCGACAGCGCGGAGAGCGCCATGGCGAGATCGTCCGAGAGCCCGGCGATCTTGCTGATACGCTCCCCCGGGCCCGGCTCCAGCTCGAACAGGGTGACGATGGGGCCGGGACGCACCTCGGTAACCGTTCCCTTGACGCCAAAGACCGAGAGCTTCTCCTCCAGAATCTTCGCCCGGCGAATCAGGTCGTCTCGATCGATCTCGGCGCTTGTCCCTTCGCTCCTGTTGAGGAGATCGAGGTGTGGAAGCAGGTACTCGGAAGAATGGGAAACCCGGGGAGGATGAATCGTGATGGATTCCGGCGGAGCGATACGATTCCTGGTGACTTCCTCGATCACCCGAGGCGCGCCTTTCTTCTTCTCCCGGGTCTTTTTCCCGGCGATCTCCTTTTTCGGAGCAACAACATCCTCGGACATCGGGTCGAACGGAACGTGGGGCGACCTCTCCTTTCGATTTCTCTCCCGGATCGTCGTGGCACCCTTCCCGATCAGCGTGCCCCCTCCCCGAAACAGGGCGGAAAAGACCTTTCCGGCCCCCGTCGCGGTCTTCTCCACGGCGTCTGAAACCGATATGCGAAAGAGCACCAGTACACACAAGATCCATGCCAGGCCGGAGATCAGCACAGTGCCGGCCTCATTCAGCCACGAGACAAGCACCTCCCCCGCCATGACGCCCAGCAGCCCGCCCGGGAAGATGGACCCCCCATAGAGCGTCTTTACCGATCCGGGAACAACCCCGAGAAATATAAGCGTGGCAATGAGTATCCCCGCACTGGAAAGGAATATCCTCACCGCACCCCGGATACCGTTGGGCAGCACAAGCACGAGACCCAGCATTCCGAGAAAAAACGGCACGGCATATGCGCCGATACCCAGGGACACCAGCAGGATATCGGCAACATACGCCCCCACGACACCACCCTTGTTCATGATAACCGTGGTGTCGGCGGCCCTGTTCAGAGATGGATCGCCGTGATAATAGGATACCAGACTGATGATCGTATACACGGCGGCAGCCAGGACGACCACCCCGAAAATTTCCCGGGCTATCGTCTCCGATCCCTTTCTCTTTCGGTTTTTCCTTTTCGGCATGATAAAGCGTCCAGTCACCCCGTTACAGGAAATAATTCGCCGCACTCACCAGGATTGCGACCACGATCAGATACACCGAAAATATCCAGAGCTTTTTTGTCACCACGGCAACTATTGTCAGGCGTA
>Ga0180431_10006532_pt1 | contig 13828 bp, 9 predicted proteins | sample SS_ome_11_FD_132459 | JGI IMG/M metagenome (GOLD analysis project Ga0180431, IMG submission 132459) | Hypersaline lake sediment archaeal communities from the Salton Sea, California, USA - SS_1_MS_1 metaG | ecosystem: Environmental > Aquatic > Non-marine Saline and Alkaline > Hypersaline >... | reverse complement strand
ATACGGAATTCATCACTTCCAGGTCGCGCACGACAACATGCGAAACGCCGCGCATATCGATGGAACGACATCTCGCCGCGGATTCTGTCTGATGGCCGTCCGGGTCGCTCGTCAGATAGACGAACAGTCTGTCGGATTCGGCATGGTAGGTGTAGGTCTGCTCGCGCAACGCCTGAACCCCTTCAACGGGTAGGAACCGTTGGCCGTCGATGGTGACGACAAACCGGTTCTGAGCCGTCTCGCTCCCGGCAATTTCCGGTGAAAAGGATATATGGTTCGGCTTACTCCAAACGTTTTGGCCTTCGGCGTCCCAATGGTCATGATTAAAGAGGTCCGCGCCGTTGATAATGGGCTTTGCCTCGGATGTCCCGTAGGCCCCGTATAGGATCGGATCGCCTTCACGACCGGACGAGGAGATGATCAGTTGCTCTCTCCATATCCGCCCTCGTTTGAACAGGATGGAATCGCCCGGATGGAACACATGAGCATTCACCCTTGCCATCGAGCGCCAGGGTGCCGTCGGTGAATTCCCCATATTGGTATCCGATCCTTCTGTTGCATCCACATAATAGCTCGCGGCCCGGGAGAATCCCTGAACCGCCAGGCACATTACCCAGATTAAAACGACGCGCGTTCGTAGCCTGGATTTCATGTGACCGATGGACTCCGCCCGGCGTCTTTCCAGACCTGAGAGTTTGCATTCAATTGTGGACCGACGTTTCAATTAAGCCACCCGAATCGTATTTCAATCCTTCAATCACGCCCTCGGCCGCCGCCCGAGAAGGCGCTTCCTTACATCACTTCTCGAACGCCTTCACGGGCCGAAATCGGCCGGCGCGCCCCGGAGCCTAACCGACCAGAGAGGCATAGATTCGCTCGAGCCGGTGAGCCATCTGGGACGCCCTGAAGTGATCAGCCGCGTATTTCCGGTTGTGCGTGCCTATTTCTCGACGTAGCTCACTCTTTCTAATGAGTCTGCATAGGAGTTCGGCAAATACATGCGGATCCTGGCTTCTTGACAGAAAGCCTGTTTGTCCGTCTTCGAGGAAATCGGCCAATCCCCCGACCGGTCGAGCAACGACGGGAAGGCCATGAGACATCGCCTCGAGAACCGAACAGGGGCAGCCTTCTCCCCAAAGCGTCGGTAAGAGGTAGATATCTGCATCAGCAAACACCTTATGCTTTGCCTCGCTGCCGAGCCAGCCTCGAAACTGGACATCCGGTATCCCTTGGGATTTGACGTATTTCGCCGCCTTATCGAGATCCGAACCATCCCCGGCAATCGTCATTGTAACCGAAGGATACGTGTCCTTTACCCGCCGAAAGGCGTCAATTGAAATGAACACCCCTTTGGCCCTTTCGACGCGAGCCAGGAACAGGATATTCACGTCGTCGTGCGTCAACCGTCGCCGGCTGTTTTTGATCTCGGGACGCTGAAAGACATCATCAGGCACCACGGTCGTTTCGACATATATCTGCTCGTCGTATCCCAATTCTTCCAGCACGGAACGGAACCGGGTTGACAGGACGATAAATGTGTCGGCTTTGAAATAGACGCTGCGAAAGAGGAATAAGAACCACCGCCGGATTGATAATTCACATTCGGCGTCCCATCCGTGAAGGAAAACGAGCACGCGCTTACCGAACACCTTTGCGATCAGCAGAAGAATCCCCTCTCGGATGAGCGCGTCTCGGGTCAACGACGGATTCAAGTGCACGACGTCATACGGTTGCGACCAAAGCACTCGATAATAAGAAGCATAATCTTTAAGGAACCGCAGCATGCGCCTCAATAAGCCGCTTTCCTCGACTCTGGCCCCCACGGTGAAGGAATCGGCCAGACCATCGAGTCGCGGTAGAAGGGCCTGCCAATACGAGACCACACCCCCTTGTTTCTTCGGCTCGGGTAATGTCACAAGAACGCGCATCGTCAACACCTACTATTCGTTAACAGGAGTCTCCGTCGCGTCGGCACAGAGGCGCAGGCACCAGAGTGACGCACCGACGGTGAACATAGCTTGCGTGGCATTCAATTGTCCGGTGACGAGGCTCATCGTCAGGAAACCGGCGACGATTGCGCCCGCGATCTGGAATTCGAAGCACCCACATGAAATAGCGCCTAAAAGCTGAAAGACCACTCTCAGCAAACACGCGTACAGCAGCAAGCCGAAAACCCCACCGTAGGACATCAGGTCGAACAGATCACTGTGGGTGTGTACGTGCATTCCAGAGGCCGTTTCGATCATATCGTACGTCCTGCCAACTCCCTGGCCAAGCAGCGTATCCATGCCATCGGCGGCCCAGAACCACTTCCACGTTTCGCCGTAGAACAACATCCGACCGGACCCGCTAATCGTGCCGTCTCTATCAAGTTCGTGCACCCAACGCGCCGTAAACGACTCGAAGCCGTAGGTGGCGGCATAAAGCCCAACCGTGATCATCGATAAAATGATGAAGCGGGAAAAAAGGCCCCACACTGCACGGCCAGGCGCGAACAGAAGAAGCCACGCCAAGGCCCACAACAGGGAAAAAAATAGTGCGACTTGTCCCGCTCGGTCGTAGGTGCCCAGCACCGCGAGAAAGAAAAGCTGAGACAACAAGACGGCCTTCCACGGCTTTTCCCGCAAGAGATACCAACACAAAAACAGGCTCGGTACCAGAAAACCCACCGTGGCCTTCCCTGAAACCCCTTCGGCCCCGAGACTCGCGGAGACCCCGGCCCACGCGTATCTATCCGGGTGCCATGCGTCAATGAAAAACCCGATGATCTTGAAAAGAGCATCCACAGAAGCCCCCAGAACAACACAGGTCAAAAGCGTACTTGCTCGGGCGCGGCTTCGGACCAAGACGCCGATGATCAGCCACATGAAGGTCCAGAAGACGGTCTTGAAATAGAGGATAGCCTCGTCCGCAAGAGCATCAAACGAGCCGCCGCATTCGAGTGAGCTCTTGAACAGGAACACGAACAGGCCGATGCAGAAAATGATCGCGAGTGACTGAATAGAGCGAACGTCGGAGTAGTTTTTATAGATTAACACGAAAAGGGACAATTCCAACATAAAGACGCTCCCCTGAAACCACTGCATGAGTGTCAAACTGGCAATGCCTTGCGGCCACAGCATGTGTCCCATCTGCCCCACGGCGGGATTCACGGCTGCAAATACACAAAGGCCACACCAAGCGGCTTTCTGGGCCACCGGTGTCTGCTCGATATGCAGTGCGGACACGGCATACTCGCCCTCAAGCATCGACACACATTGAGGACAACCGCTGCCGGATAGTTCGGGCAGGAAGGTCCCAATCCCCCTGAACCGATCTTGTTGGAGCATCATCACTTAATGGATCCTCACCTCTTGAAGCACAGACGCGTTCACTTGCGGGGGACCGGAGGCGCACAGGCCCGGGCGATTCCTGTTCGAGTCGATCCTACCGATTGAAGGACTGAAAACGATGGGGTTCATAAGGTCCTCATGGATCTTAGTTGAGCAGGTCCGCAACGCGCTTTATGTAGGATTGGAAGGCTTCCTTCAACGCTTGCAGCTTCGTCTCCATTGGCTCGGGCCGATGATTTCTGAAAGCCAAGAGGCCCTTTTCCAGCACCTCGTCGGCAGACACTCGAGTCCAGTCTTCGATCAACTGTACATTATCGAAGTCAAACAGCCTCTTACACGTATGGTATTTCGAGTCCCCTGACGTTGTCACACGATCGCGATTCGGCACCAGGACGACCGTCGGCTTCTTATTCTTAAGCGAGAAGACGGTATCATGGAAGCGATGGGTTATCACCAAATCACAGGCTCCGAACAGACCGGCCCACTCAAAAGGCGAGATATCGTTGACCACGTAATCCGCATAGGCCGCAGGTCGCAACGACAGAACCTGCCATCCCATAGCCCTGAAGCTGGAGGCAAGCTCGCCCGCCCAGCTCATTTGCCTCAGCAGGTGCAGAGCCACCGTCGGCCTGTCAAACGTAATCCCCCGCTTGTGGAAATACGCATCGGCATGGGACGGGTCAATCTCATAGGCAAACGTCGGATCCGGCACAACCCTCAATTTCTCGCCGTTGACGCCCAGGCAGCGAAGCAACTCGTACGTGGCGGCATCCCGGACACCCAGCAGGTCGAAATCCCGAACGCTCGTCCGCATATAATCCTTTTGGCCATCACACAAATCGGTAAACTGCGTGGCGCGAGCCGACGCCGCACACATGACCTTTCTGGCCGGTATCTCGGGATTGAGCCAATACGCGGTCACTCCGTCGGCTTTGGTTCTCCATAACTCGAGGAGTGTGTCGCTGCCCACGGAAATCAGGTCGTAGCGGAAAGCACTGAGGAAGCGCCAGGCTTTTGCAGGATCCTCACAAACCAACCGCCGAGGCGTCAAGTTCAAACGATGCCTCCGGCACCAATTATACTTTGCATGTCGGGTGAGATCCCGCTTCCATTGGCCCACGGTCATATGCGAAAAATTGGGTCGCCAGCGCCATCGAAAACTCTGGTAGTTAATGACCTCTACCCGGTCATCAACAAGGACGCGCCGATAGGCCTCCTGGATGGAATAAGCCTGCAGAAAGGTCCCGGGATTGTCAGTCCAAAAATAGGTGAGTATGCCGATTTTCTTATACATTACACATCCGACTTGTGACGAGTGTTTTGCCAAAAGAAGCCGCGTCCGGCGGCGATGCTGAGGAGATTCACGTCCGCGGCGCGAAACGACCGGCCAAATAGTGCGCCCGACCGATGTATTTCTGGAAGATAACCACCAGTAGTTCTCGAAGCGTGTTCCCAAGAATGAAAGGAAACAGGATGATCAAAATAGATACCGCAAGGAATGACAGCGTCGTCCGCAAGACCAGGTGTGTCGCATATGGTAACGTCATGGACCACCTCAAGCTGTCCGACAGCCTCTCCAGGACGATGAGCAGCAGAGCCATGACCAGCGCCGTTCTCAGGGCGTGAAGGAGGTAGGCCCAGGGGTTCTGACCCAGAAGCCGGGAGCACACGACGATCCCGACGCAGGCCGGCAAAGCGTTCCCGAGCACGATCCCCCACGTCACGGCGATTTGGCCGTGGCGATAGGATAGAAGAATAGCGCCGATACAGGACACGGCGGCGATAACTTTCAAGACAGCAATGAGGTACACCCTTCCCAGGGCCTTAAGCAGCGAGTCGTTCACCCCCGCCACAAGCAGGAACAGGAACATCCCGGAAGCCGCCTGGAACACCGGCGTCAAGTCCAGCCACTCCGAACCCAGGACAATACGCACGATGTCACGGGCGAAAATGATCGAGGCGACGATGACGAACGGCGAGATGCCGCATACGGAGTCCACCAAACGCTCGTAAGTACGTCCGACGCGCGCCGTATCGTCCTGGAACCGCGACATCACGGGGAAGGACACGGTGTCAAGGACGTGGCCGTAGTACAATGCAAGCATCCGAACCAGCTCCAGCATGCGGCTTATGCCCCCAAGAATCGTCACCGACATGAAATGCCCCAGGACGAACTTGTCGGCATAGAAGCCAATGGAGTGAAAAACTCGTGCCAACGATATTCCCAGACTAAAGTTGAACAAGCGTTTGAGCGAGTCGAAGCTGAATGTGATTCGAGGAACGAATCCCGAGAGCAGAAACAAGAACACGGTCCGGAGGAGGCCGACCGCAATGACGCCCCACACCAGCGCCCAAACGCCATAACCCAGTCGAGCCAGCGCCACGCCCAGCGCCAGAGTTCCCACCGCTCGCGGGATCACCTCACAGGCCATGAGTTTTCCGAACGCCAGGCGTCGGACTAAAACCGATCGGGGAACGGCGCACAAGCCGTTGAAAAGGAACGTCACGGACGTGGCCCTCACGACGCTCCGCACGGCCGAATCCCCGTTGAAGCGAGCGACGATCGGCGCCAGAAGGAAGACGATCCCTCCCGCGATCAGCGCGAGAACCGTAGAGAGCCAGAAGGCCGTGCCGCAAAATCCCTCGTCCGCATCGTTTCTTTGAACGACTGCGGCTCCCACCCCAGCCTCGGAGAGCTTTAGGGCCATGAAACGAATGCCGGAGGCAATGGCAAACACGCCGAACGCCTGGCGTGAGACAAGACGCGCAAAAATGACCAGTGCCGCCACTTCAATCAGCCCCTGAAGGCCAAAAGAAACCGCCTCCACCGAGAGTTTGCCCACGAAGGCTTGCCGCGAAATAGAAAAGGCATTGTTCCCAGACACGTTTGATATCCGCTCCCTTATGAGGTGTTACGTCTGAAACTCTTTTGTCGATCTGTCAATTAACTGCATACCATGGCATGCTCATCGATCAGCCGGTTAAACAATGTGGCTCGATAGCCGGCGGACTCGTATGAGCCATCGATGGAAATGGCGATCTCGAACTCGTGCAATCTTTTTAAACCGTCGCCGTTGATCGGAACTGTCAGGATAACAATCTGCGACTGATCGGAAGGTGAATTCGCCGCACGCCAAATTTCAGTGCGGATCGACCCGTCCAGCTCTTGCGTCTTGAGTGAAATCCAGACAAAATCCATTCTCCGTGCCGCCTCACAGGCCGCATTCCACCATTGCTTAAAAGTGCAGGCGTTCTGAAAATATAACTGAGCCTGTTCGAAATTCATCTTTTCATGCTGACGCTGGTGGGCCATTTCATATTTTTTATGCAGGCCGGAAAGAATCGCTTCGAGTTTAACCGATCCGACCATTTGAAATGCAAGTAATAATAGTAACAGGATACAGAAAAAGACGATCCAAGAGCCTGTATCACGCGTTACCATCATGAACATTCCAAGTCCGGCGGCCAGGGCCGTCATGACATAAATAAGCAGAACCACGTGACGTTGTCTTATGCCCAGATCGATCAATTTATGATGAAAGTGACTCCTGTCCGGCGAGAAGATGGAACGGCGTTCCAGAAAACGTCTCAACATGGAAAAAAGGGTGTCAAATATAGGAACCCCCAATGCCAGAACGGGAAGGGCGAGCCCCACAAGGGCGGACGATTTCATGGAACAGAGGATGCTGGAAGAAGCGATGGTATAACCCAAGAACAGGCTTCCGCAATCGCCCAGAAATATCTTCGCCGGATTAAAATTGAAGAACAGGAAGCTGGTTAAACTGCCGAGAATGGCCAGAATAAAGACAGACATAATGACATTTTTGCTTTGCAGGGCAAACATAAGGATGACACCGCAGGTGATGGCGGAAATCCCCGCGGCGAGGCCGTCCAGGCCATCGCTGAGATTGACCGCGTTCGTAATTCCGATGATCCAAAGCAACGAGAGCGGGCAACTGAACAGACCTAAGCGTAAGGTCCACTGATCGGTGATCGAGATGGACGATATGTGCACTCCGGCAAGGCACAGCGAGCCGGCGGCGAGCAATTCCGCCAGAAACTTGAACCGGGCCGGCAGACCCCGCAAATCATCGACAAGCCCGACCATGAATATAAACGTTGCCGAGCCAAACAGCGCGATCAACTGCATCCGTGCCTCCCGAAAGGCTTGACCAATATGATTGTCCATGAACAGGACGATGACGATTAAAGGTATCGTTGAAAGAAACAGAGCAACCCCCCCGACACGTGGAATCGGTCGAACGTGGACCGTTCGGACGCCGGGCCGATCAACCGCGTCGATCTTTCGAGCAAGCCTGATGATAATCGGTGTCATCACCAAAGCGACAAAGGCGGATCCGACATAGATGGATAGATAGGTTTTCATAGGGTTCGATTGTCCTGCCTCATCCCGGTTTTACTCTATCGGCTCCAACAAATCTGCGTCGATTTCCAGGACGACGCCTTGAGCGAGAATCGTGACCTCAATGACCATTCGGGCTTTGGCACAATTTCTTTCGATAATGATACCTTCCGTGTTGATCATGGGACCGGAGGAAATCCTGCAACGGCTCCCAATCGGAAGGCGGGGATACGTATCGACGATCGTTTTGCTCGATAGGGCTTTTTCGATTTTCACGAGTTCGTCTATGAGGTGGTCTTGATCCTCCACCTCGACGGTATAACACAAACGATTCGTGGTCATGGCCGTGTAACGATCGTGGTCCAATCCACAAAAAAAAACATAGGACGTGAAGAGCGGCAGCATGACGCGTCGTTTGCGCCCTCCGGAAAAAATCTTCTTTTCGCGCATCGGGAGAAAATAGCCGATACCGCGACGGAGTAGATCCCGGGCGAAAGCCTTCTCAAATCGCGGTTTCGTGTAGGCGAGCCACCACGTCCCTTTCAGGTCCGTCAGTGAGGCGACGTCCGGAGGTAAAATCGTTGGATTATCAGATAACTTGAGCATTGGCTTCATTTGCGCGCACTTCGTTCTCCTTAGTGCACGCTCAAAAATGACTCTTGAAAAACCGATGTTCTTTATTTCTTGGCGCTTTTACGGCGCCGGATTCTGTTCTGCTTTTGCGACGGGCAAGATCGAGAGGTCTGCAATGAGCCTTTCCGCTTCCTTGAATTGCGGGCTCAGGCGCAAACATATTCTCGCTTCGTGGATGGCATCGGATATCTTGCCTGTCTTTGCAAGAAGTCGAGCTAACGCGAATCGCCAACGGATCTGGCCATAATCCCTATCCAGCGCTCGACGGTAATGTTCTATGGCCGCTTCGTGGTCTTCTTCCCCGCAGAGGCTCGCCAAAGAGGCGAACGCCGAAGCGGGGGCGTCGATCTCGGTACACTTTTTCTGAAGGAGCTCGAATACCCGTTCTTTGGTCTGCTTCACAATCTCTTCGTGCTCGTTGACATCGACAAGAACATTGGCCAAACGACTTAACCTATAGATATCCTCTTCGGCGAGGGCGACGGCCAAATCGGGATGCCCCGCACCGTTGACGTACATATCGGCGGCAGGCTCGAAAAACCGGCCATCGAGTTGGACCGCCTTGCTGAATTTATCGAACGAAGCCTCGATACGCCGTTCTTCGATATCGAGAAGTCCCGCAACGAAACAGGCGGTGGGATCGCAAGGTGCCAGTCGATAGCCTTTTCGAATACGGTCGGCGCCATTCGGGTCGTTGAGTGTGAAGAATTCGATCTGCCCTACAACACAACAGGTTGCCCCGTACGTCGGACAGAGCAAGCGGGTGTGATGAAGCTCATCCGCAATGCGGCGAATAAAGACCATCGCCTCTTCCGGGAACGCAACAGACCCGTTATTCCGGTTGGGGATCCGACGGATAGATTCCCAACGATAGACGTTTAGCCAATGCTTGTATTTAACGTTTCCCGGTTGATATTCAGCCGCGGCGGCGGCATTGGAAATCAAGGCGATATATTCGCTATCACCTGCTTGCCAGCCTTTTTCCGCAAGTTTATGTTCGATAGACAGCGTTTCTTTCCAACGACTCTCAGCGAGCCGGGCCTGGTTCGCCTGGAAGAACATCCACGTCCAAAAACCGGAGATACAAACCAGTAAAAGGATTCGCAGGGGCCTTGAACGATGAGACACTCTTGCGATTCTTAAAACCGGATCCATTTTGACGTTGAAACGCGCCAGGCTCAGCAGAAGCGCGCAGAATGTTGCGGAGAGCATGGCGTTTGCAGGTACGTGCTGACCAAAATCACTGAGGCTGTGCAGCATAATCGCAAGAAGTCCGAAACCAAGCCCGAAGATAACCGGGCGAATCGAATGAGGCGCGTTTTTCAGACCGCGAACATAACTCGCCCATACAAACACTCCAAATCCAACGAGTAAGATCAAACCCATAAGGCCGGTTTCTTCTGTAACCTGTGCGTATTCATTTTCTGCATATGTAGCGAGCATGGCCGACATCGAGCGGTCGAACATGGGGTAAACCACCTCATGCGTACCCAGACCCGTTCCAAAAACAGGGAAGTGGGTACAGGCGAGGAAGATATCTTTAACGATTTGCCAGCGTCCCCCTTCAACCTGGTGCACATCTCTGAGACTCGCCAAACGATAATAAACGGCATCAAAACCAACGTATAGAATGCAGATAAATGCCCCAAAGGCGATGATGCCCATGATCCACCCTCGGCCTTTGATCGACTGCGTGGTACTCAGGATCCATGTCGTGATGCCCGCGGCGACAAACAGACTGACCATGCCGCCCCGGCTCAACGACAAGAAGACCGTCGTCACACCCAGCATGATCATACCCACAAGGAGCCATAGGGTCCTCGTTCGTGGCGTGAGGAGATGTTGAAATACCACGGGTGCGACAATCCGTCGTCCTCTAAAAGTCTCTTGGATTTTCAAGAAGAGCAGGCCGAGCGCTGCTCCAAGAGACAAGTTCATAAACTGAGCGTAGTGGCTGTGATTGACAAAAGGACCGGAGTAGGCTTTTCCTCTCCCGGGAGAGACCAGCCAGTAAATTTTGCCATTACCCAGAATATCCTGTCCCAGGGCCAGCACCGCGACGGCAGCGCCAATGATTGCAACGGCGGCAAGGAGACGTCGGACTTGTTCGGTTCGGCGGTAGATATTGACGACCACAAAGAAAACCGCTGTGACGGCGAGCACCAAACGGAGATCATGTTGAGTCGCATACGGATAGAAACTCAGCGTCATCGAGCTGAGCAGATCTTCCGAATTGGCTAAATCTCCCAAGAGTTCCCTTTTCATGAGGGCCGTGCTCGGAGACAATGCGCCTATGACGCGTGCGGGCAACGGAATGAGTTGGAAAAGGACGACGGCGATAAACAGCGCAAGCGGTACATACGCCCAGGACCAGATGATACGCGTATCTTTTTCATAGATAAGCTTCAAGAGAAAGCAGATGCTGATGGCCCCGGCGAGTGTGATAACGACCTGCTCGCTCCACGCTTCCACGGCGCCAAAGGCCAACGGCATAAACGCCAGGAGGGTTATCAGAAGCCATTCAATCGCTTCGTCAAACGGACTCGTATAAGCATCCGACACGTTGTTCCTGATACGAGTGATCATTTGAAATCCTTATTCTAACGAGCCCACAAAGCGAGCTGCCCTGTCTAAAACGGTCACCGCCGGTTGCTGTCTGCCGTCGGCGACTTTCTTACGCGAACGCTCTCGATCCGAGTCGTTGGAATCCCGATAATGCCTGTAGGTGCCGTAATAGCCGTAGTGACCTTCTTTGGGAACGTCGTTGACGACGACTCCGAGAACGTTGGCCCCAATGCTTAACAGCCCATCTCGGGCATGAAGGCTGGTCTTTCGAGTGGACTTGTTCATTCTCACGACCAAAATGGTGATATTGCAGATGGCGGCGAGAATCAGCGCATCCGTGATCGGCATGACCGGAGGCGAATCGATAATAATCCGGTCATAGCGGTCTGAGAGTATCTCCAAAAGTTGAGAAAACACATCGCTATTGAGCATCTCCGATGGATTCGGCACTTCCGGCCCGCACGGGAGCAATTTCAGGGCTTCAATGTGAGTGGATCGAATCGCATCGGCCGATGGTGTAATCCCGGCAAGGATCGTGCTCAATCCGACGTTCTGGTGATTGACTTCAAAAATCTCATGTTGCATCGACCTTCGGAAATCTGCGTCGAGGATGAGCGTTTTTTGTCCGGCCTGGGCCATGGCGATCGCCAGGTTACTTGCCAGTGTACTTTTTCCGTCCGCCTGTGTGGGGGAGGTCACCAATATGGTCTTGGCCCTGGCTTTGGGAGCACCGAAAAAGACCGCCGTACGGATCGTTCGACAAGCTTCCGACCAGGAGGACATCGGGTCCAGGTGAACCTTCTGGCCCAGCGATACGGAACTATGTCTTTGCGAGAAGGAGGGCATCGTGCCCAAAACGGGCAGGTCGAGAAAACCTGCAATATCGTCAACCGAATGGAGTCGCTGGTCCAGCTCTTCCCTCAACAGGGCCAGGCCGATGGAGAGGATAAAACCGAGGATCGTTGTTGCGGTTAAGTATTTGGCTTTATGGGGCCCCGAGGGCTTTTCAGAGGGACGCGCAACTTCAAGAATGCTGATATTGAGACAACCGGCATCCTCGGTAATATTAATTTCCTCTATGCGGTTATCGAGAATATCACAATGCTTTTTCGTCTGGTCCCAGCGAGATTGCAATATGGTATATTCAGAGAGTTGTTTTTGGAGTTGAATGGCCTGTTGACGCTGATTTTCAAAAAGACGGGCCTTTTGTTTTTCCTTTTCTTCGGCTTGCTCGTATTCTCTTTCAACGATCGCTAAGCGAATCCGCAGGAATCCTCTGTCCCAGTCCGCAAGCTGCTTCTTGACCCGGTCAACCCTCTGCTGTAACGCTTGAACCCAGGGATGGTCGGGCTTGGCACGCGACGTGAGATCGATCAATTCGTCCTCAAGCTGTTTGAGCCTCATCTTGAGCTCGATTCTTTCATTCGTCGTCGGGGAATAAGCTCGCTCCGCGCTTTCCATCTCGATGTAATGTTCGATTCCTTCCGGTTCTTCCAGGAGTGATTTCAAGGTCTCATAGGCGGATTCCGCCTCAATGGTTTCGAACTGAGCGTGCGTCATTTCTGCGGACAAACGATCGAGGGTGTCGAGAACAATATTGCTGTTCCGATGTTCAAAGGCCAGGGCTATATTCCGGCTCTTGAAATCCATCATTGATGTAAGCGTCTCCGCAAGCTCCTGTTCTCTCTCTCGCTTTTGTTTTTGGAGTATTTTAAGGACTTCCGCCACTGTCTTTTTTTTATGTTTCTCGTGATAAGTGATATAGGCATCGACGACGGAATTCACCAATTGCGTCGCTTCGTCCGGATGCGGGGCGTCACAGGCGATCGTAATAATATCGTCTTTTTTCCCAACGGTCACATCGAGCGCTTTCTCCTGGAGGTAGATCACGGGATTATCGATCTTATCAAAAATCATCAATCGTCTCGTGTCAATATTTTCGATCGCCGCCGAGAGGATGGGGGTCGATTTGAGCAATTCCGCCTGCGTATAAAGGTAATTCTTCGATTGCGTCATGACCCCTTCCGCTTCGGTGAGAATTCTCGGGCCGCTTTGCTCGACATACACTCTGGACTTGCTGGTGTATATGGGGGCGGCTTTGGTAATATAAATAAGACCGATCATAAGAGATACAACAATCGTCACAGATACGATCCATCGGTTGCGCCACAGGATTGGAAAAAGATTTGTCGGCACGAGTCCAGCCGCCTGGGGTAATCGTTTTTGACCGTTGTTTTGTACCTTTGTTTGTGTGTTCACGGCTTGTTTTATCATGCGCTTATCTTTATCTCGGGTTCGATCTATACTGTTTTACGTTCCAAAATCTAATTATCCCAGGCGTCGTTCATGCGCCAGTACGTTCCTATATTGATCCTGAATACGGTGTCCAGGAATAATTTCGTGCGCGTCCTTGGCGTATGCTCGACGGCAATAATGTCGCCCGCTTTGATTCGCGTGTTCAGGGCCTCTGTCAGCCGCGAGCCGTTTCCGGTGTTAACCACTTCAAAAACGGCGCTGACGATGGTGCGATCCGGATTAAGCCGATAGAGGGTGGCGTAGCGCGGCTCGGTCGAACGGTCCAAACCGCCGGCAAAGGCCAACGCTTGCATAAGGTTATATTCAGCATCAGGGGGATAGGGGAAATTCCCGGGCTTATTGACGAGTCCGACCACAGAGAACAAGGGTGGTTGCAGCCGCTCGACAATCACACGATCACCGTCCTGCAGCACAACATCTGTAAAGGGGATATTCCAGCCTTTAATCGGCAGCACGACGGCTTGCTGTTCCTCGGATGGGTATGATTCCGCGATGCGTTCGCTTCTCAGGTTGCTATGCCGATTGAGTATTTCAACCGCTTTCTTGTCGAAATCTTCGTCTACCTGCATATCTCTACCGGGATCATTCGTCGAAGGCTTCTTATTTCGACGTCCCTTTT
>Ga0180431_10006531_pt1 | contig 13830 bp, 15 predicted proteins | sample SS_ome_11_FD_132459 | JGI IMG/M metagenome (GOLD analysis project Ga0180431, IMG submission 132459) | Hypersaline lake sediment archaeal communities from the Salton Sea, California, USA - SS_1_MS_1 metaG | ecosystem: Environmental > Aquatic > Non-marine Saline and Alkaline > Hypersaline >... | reverse complement strand
GTCCCGTCGCCCAGCGGGTCGACCGTCTTGACGCCGGCGGCGTTCATGCGGCCGAGGAACTCTTGATCTTCCCCGTTGTTGTGCGGACCATACCCGTGAACCTTCCAAAAAACCTCGCGGCGGTAGGCCCAGCCCCCGTGGTAGAGTCCGCCCGTCTCGTGCCGGCGGAACCGCCGGTCGCCCGTCTCGTAGAGGACCTGGCTGGGCCGGGAGAGGCCGGCGAACTTCAACGCGGCCGCGGTCGCCTTCAGCGCGTGGGGCAGGTAGAGGTCGTCATCGTCCCACACGCAAAAGGCCTCGGCGTCCGGGGCGGCCAGGCCGGCCAAGGCGTTTCGCTTCTCGCCCAGCGTGGCGAAGCGGCGGTCGATCGAGATCAATTGCCAGCCGTCGCCGGACTGGGAGCGGTATTCGCCGGCGTCGTCCAGGATGATCAGCTCGCACAAGCCGCGAGGATAGTCCTGCTCGAGGAAGCAGCGGATGAGCTGGCCGAGGAGGTGGGAGCGGAGGTAGGTGGCACAGAGGCAGGCGAGTTTCATGGGGAGGGGATAGTGGGTAGTGGTTAGTGGTTAGTGGGTAGTGGGGACTTGTCCGGGCCGATGAAGTCCCCCGCGCGGCGGAGTTTGTCGCGGCTGCCGTCGCCCGAGGCCGAGTTGGCAAACCCCAGGTGTTCGGCGAGGCTGGGGCTGTGGTACCAGACGGAGCGGCCCGTGTCGGCGCACCACTTGCCGACGCGGGCGTCGAGCCGGCGATCCGCCTCGAAGTTGGCCCAGCGGCATAAGAGGCTGCGGGCCGTCTCGACGGGGAGGATCCAGGTCAGCGCGCCGACCAGGTACCAGCCGCGCTTCTGTTGGTGCCACCCGGGGCGTCTTGGTTTCCGCGTGATGTAGGGCGCGGGCTGGTAGGGCGAGCAGAGCCCGACGCGGTGGGTGTCGGGCCAGAGGGTCTGCTCGCAGTACGCCCGGAGGTCGCGGCAGAGCTGGACGTCGTCTTGCAACAGGAAGAGGGCGTCCGCCTCGGGCTCGGCGGCCAAGAGGTCGGCCACGGCCGTGATCCAATTCTGCCAGATCCCCAATCGCTTGGGGCGGCGGTAGACGCGGATGCGATCCGGGTCGGTCGCCGGCAGCGGCGCGCCGGGCTCGGCAAAGACCGACAGCCGCGGCCAGCCGGCGTCGACGATCGACCGGATCGTCCGCTCCAGGGTGGAGTCGGGCCGGGGTGCGGTCGTGACGCCGACGGCCCAGCGGCGGACTCGGCGGGCGGGGCGGAGGATCGAGAAGCCGCGGGTGTCGTCGCCGTAGTGACGGGCCGGCCGGCCGAACTCGGCGGCGATCCGGTCGGCCAGCTTCCGCTCGGCGTCGCGGTGCGTGTCGTCGATCACCAGGATCGTGTCGTCGTGGACGCAGTCCGCCAGGACGCGCAAGATCCCGCAGCGGGGTCCCCGATCCTTTGGCGGGCCGTCGACGAGGATCAGGTCGTAGCGGTGCGACGGCCGCCAATCGTACCAGCGGGGCGTGCCCACCAGCTTGGCCGGCACGACCGACGGCGAGGGCGCGGCGAACCGCGGATCGTGCTCCAAGGCGGTGTGCCGGCAGCCGGCGGCGTCGAACAATAGGGTGGACAGGCCCGAGCCGGCCTCCAGGGTCACCAGGCCCGGGCGGAGCATCGGGCGCAGATGCGACCAGAGGTCGCGGGAGATCGGCCAGCCGTCGAACAGGGGTGCGGTCATGGCAGCGGCGAGGGACCAGGGGTGAGGGCTCAGGGCCGGTGTTCGGTGTACTTCATTTTTTGCCAGACCTTCCGATTGCTAATGCACTGGCGGCAGATCGGCTGGCGGAATCGGCTCTTCCGCCGGCTCATAAAGTGTTCGGCCCAGTCGTCGTCGACCGAGCAGGAGTGGTCGGGCTCGTCCAGGTCGGCGCCCATCATGGCCAGCCGCGACGGGGCCGGGGCGCAGGTCCAGATGCGATCGTTGAAAAAGCCGATCGCCGGGCAGCTACAGATTGCGGGGAGGCTGTCGGCGACCGCGTGAGTGGGAGGCATGCGGTGGACCGGATAGACGATTTCGATCCGGTTGCCGGCGGCCCGCAGCTCTTCGGCGAGCCGGCGGCAGCGGTCGGTGGTCGAGCGGTAACTGGAGAATCGGATCAGGTCGATCCACGGGGCGGCCTCGCGGAGCCGATCGGCCTGGGCCGCGTTCGAGTAGCAGATCAGTTGGGTCCGGGGGGCCGACTCCCGGATCAGCTTGGCCGCGGGGGCCAGCTCGGGCCATTCGCTCGGCTCGCCGCCGGAGAGGCTGATCCGCTGGAACCGGCAGCCCAGCTCGTCGGCGCGGTCGAGGAGCCGCTCGATACTGGCCAGCGAGGCCGTGTAGTCGGGGAACCGGGCGCAGAGCGGCCGCTGGCCGCAGTGCGGACAGCCCTGGTGGCAGGTGGTCGTCGTGACGATACTCAGGCGGTCAATCTGGTAGGGCATGGATTCATCGGTCAGGGTCGATGGGCGACGACAAGAAACTTGCGGAGGCCGCCGCCGCGGATTTGCTCGATTCGGTCGATGGCGATCAGCTCGGCGTAGCGGCGGCGGATTTGCAGCTCGCCGTTGAACCAGCGGAGGTGGGTCGGGGCGCCGAATCGGGGCAGCGAGAGGAAGACGCGGGTCTGCGGGGCGATCGCCTCGAGGATCTCGCGATCGCGGGCCAGGTGCTCCAGCGAGACGCAGATCACCGTGTCGTAGGCCGACCAGTCGACGGCGGCGTAGTCGGCGTCGATGTCCAGCTCTTCGAGCGTGCAGGCCGGGTAGCCGGCAAGGATCTTGCGGCTCTCGGCGATGCACCGCGGGGCAAAATCGCTCCAGCGGTAGGTCTCGATCGCCGGGTCACGATCGAGGATCAACCGGGCCAGGTCGTAGCTTCCGGCGGCGAACTCGAAGATCCGGCGCGGGCCGCCGGCGGCGACCAGCTCGGCCAGCCGCCGGTTGCGGGCGTGGTAGACGCCGCGGGCGAATTTCGCGGCCGGTTGTTGGTACGCGTCACGGCCGGGCATTCGGGGGCTCCGTCTCGGGGGGCGGCGAGGCATTGTAGCGGTGGTCGAACTCGGCCACCGCGGCGGCCAGATCGCCGGTGCAGCCCAGGGACCGCCAGATCGGCGGGAAGTCCTTTTTCGCCCGTTCGATGCGACAGACGTCGTGCGGGCGGAAGCGGAGGAACTCGGCGATATTCTCCTCCATCGTGCGGATCAATTTCTGCGCCAACTCCGCCCGCCCCTTGAGGTGTCCCTGGCAGATCGCGTTGATCGCCTTGATGGCCGTGCTATGGCGCCGCCGCGCGTAACTGGCCGCCGCAGCGGCCGGGTCGCGACGCAACCAGATCCAGCGGGCCTCGGGAAACCGGACGGCCAGGCTGCCGACGAACCAGCTCAGCCGGTTGTCCACCTCGATGTGATCGTCCGGGTATTCCAGCGCGTAGTGATTCGCGCGGCCCGACTCGTGGGCCGCCGTGTAATTCGTGGCATGGCGGAAGGCCTGGACGAGGGTCAGCGATCCGCAACGGCCGGTGCAGAGGCAGAAACATTGCATGGCAGGCGGTAGGTCATTTGGTCGTTTGGCGTTTCCGCTTCCGGGTCCGCCTCGCCTTTTTCGGCGTGGTCGGCCGCCGGGGCGGTAGCGAGGCGAAGAGCTTTTGCCAGCCGTCGGCGATCCGTTGGGGGTCGGCCAGGTCGGTCACGAGGCGATGGAACGCCCGGGCCGCGACTTCTAAGCGGCGGTCCTCGTCGTAGGCGAGGTGGGCGAGCCAGTGGGCCAGCTCGGCGTCCGTGTTGCCCAGGAATCCGGTCTGGCCGTGGTCGATCATCTCGGGCCAGCCGCCGCGGGCCTCGACGACGATCGGCACGCCGCTGGCCATCGCCTCCAGCCCGGTCCGCGGCCAGTTCTCCGTGGCCTGGCCGTTGATCTGGCAGTAGGCGTGCAGGCTGCCCAGGAACCGGTCGACCGGCTCGGCCTGGCTTTCAAGGCACTCGGCCCATTTTGGCGGCTTGCCGATCGTCTTGCCCACGACGTCGGCCCAGCCGAGGACCCGGTATTTCTTCGACGGGTAGTCGACCCGGTCGAGGATCGGCCAGGTGTTGGTCGAAAACTTGTCGGGCGAGGCCCGGCTGATCCGGCCGATCACGAACGGGTCGGCGGAGGCGTGCTGGCGGGGTGCGAACGTGAATTCATCCGGGTCGAATGCGCCCGGGATGCGGTGGCATTGGTCGGTCCGGACGCCCCACTTGGCCAGCTCGGGGGCCAGCGTGTTGCGCTGGTGTTCCGATTGGAACATGTAGGCCTCGAACGGGCCGAACAACGAATAGTGCCGCTTCTCCTGGGCGAACATCCAGTTCATGCAGTTCGCCCAAACGATCCGGCAGCCCAGCTCGCGGAACTGGTCGGCCTCCTGCAAGAAGTTTCCGTTGCAGAAGCTCACGACGATCCCGCCGGCCAGTCCTTCGATGGCCTCCAGCTCCTCGCGGTTGGGGTTCACGCGGTGGGTATGGCAGCCGATCGACTCGCACCGCTCCTTCCAGCGGGCCTCGGGGATCGACCAGGTGGGGATCAGGTGGACCGGCCAGCCGAAGGCCCGCCACAGTTTGAGCGTATGCCACAACTCCGTGCAGGCACCGCCGACGGGGCCGGGGTAGCCGACGACGAAGATAGGCTCGGGGGGATTGATGATCGATGATTGATGATTGATGATTGGGGTCATCGGTCATTCGCTGCTGGAACTGGATTCGTCCCCGGAGCCCGACGCTTCACCCGAGACGGACTCGCCGCTGCCCGATTCGTCGGAGCTACTGGATTCGTCGCCCGAGCCGGACTCTTCGCCGCTGCCCGATTCGTCGGAGCTACTGGATTCGTCGCCGGAGCCGGACTCTTCGCCGCTGCCCGATTCGTCGGAGCTACTGGATTCGTCGCCGGAGCCGGACTCGCCGCTACCGGAGTCGTCGGAGCTGGAGCTGCTGGATTCGTCGTCGCCGGAGGAGGTGTCGCCGGAGCTGGAGCTGCTGGATTCGTCGTCGCCGGAGGAGGTGTCGCCGGAGCTGGAGGGATCTTCGCCGGAGGAGCTGGGACAGGAGCACTGGCACTCGTCCAGCGGCACTTTGGTGGGCGGGATCTCTTCGATCCACGATCCCGGCGGGAGGTGGATGCGCCGCTGGGGGAAGACGATTTTCTGTCCGCACTCGTTATACGGCTCGCAAATCACGACGTCAATTGTAATCCCTTCGCCACTGCTGGATGGCGGCGGCGGGCCCGAGCTGCCGGAGCCGCTGGACTGCTCGCCGGACGACGACGGCGGGCCCGAACTGCCGGACGATCCGCTGGGGGCGGAGCTGGGCGGGCCGGAGCTGCCGGACGAACCGCTGGGGGCCGAGCTTGACGGCCGGCCCGAGCTCGGGGCCGAGCTGGATGGGCCGGAGCTACTCGGGCCGCTGGAGCTGACCACGGAGCTGCTGGAGGCGCACGGCGTCGTTTCGAGGTATTGAAACCACCACTGCGGCCGCTGGCCCTGGCCCAGCTTGTGGGCCGAGACGATCAACAGCGAATAGATGGGGACGTAAGCGTCCAGGCCCTCATAGATGTTGTGGGCCGTCGTCCGCGGGTCGCCGAACGGCTGGCGCTTCGTGAGCGTCTTGGGGATCTCGCCGTCGACGTCGCGGGCGTAAGCCCCGTCGACGAACACCACGAAGTAGGTGTTGGGGCACTCCGCCCTGGTCGGGTATTTCCCGGTGGACGGGTTCCGGACCGTGACCGCCAGCCGGCAATACCGCGGCGCATTCGGCTCGGCCGGCCGGTCCAGTAGCCGGTCGACCCGCCGCCGGATCGCGGCCAAGGCCTGCTCTTGCTCGTGTTGCCAGGCGGTCGTGGTCATTGGGCCTTGGTCATTGGGCCTTGGTCATTGGTCATTGGGTCTTGGGCATTTCGGCACACGGCGTGTGCCGGCTACGATCAATCGAGCAGCCGGAGCGGGTCCAACTCGGCCCACTGCGTCTTGATTTGCGTGGTGTGGATCTCGTCCGTGGTGCGTGCCAGCGTGACGGTGATTTGCGTGACGACGGTCCGGATGGTTTCCTCGGTGGCGTCGGCGCCGATCTTGGTGATCAGGTCGCCGATCCTCAAGACCTCGGCCGCCGAGCGGTAGGTCAGATCGAGGGTCTGCCGCTCTTGGCCGTACCACTCGTAGGCGACGCGGGCGAGGTCTTTGAGCAACCCGCGGTCGTCGCGGACGAATCCGCCGTTGAGCGTCCGCACCAGCGAGCCGTCGAGCAGGTCGACGATCGTCCAGGGGGCGACGTAGTGCAGCTCGGCGATCCGGCCGGCGTCGATCGTCATGATCCGGGCGGCGTCGGTCGGGTGGGCGGCGAGGTGTTCGGGGTACTGCTCCTCGACGTGCCAGTCGGCCCGCATGGCGATCGTGACGGCCAGGTCGTTGCGCCAGTCGAACGGGCCGGGGTCCTCGTCGCACTCCAGCGGCGGGAAGTCCCAGGCGGCGATCGCGTGCTGGCCGTAGTCGCCGGAGACCCGGACGATGATCCCCGGGGCGTCGGTCTGCATCCGGACCGAGGCGGAGAAGGTCCGGCCCGTGCCGTCGCCGTAGAGTTCGACCTGCGAGGGCATGGCGATCTTCTCGATCTCGCTGTAGCGGGTCCCGCCCGACGGCGAATCGGCCAGCTTGATCACGGCGTAGGGCGGGCGGAACTCGGCCGTCTGATCGGCCGGCGTGTTGTCGACGACCGTCTCCTCGGCGATGTGGACGCCGCCGTATTCGTGGTCCGTTAAGAGCGGGAGGTGGCGCTCGAATCGCATCGCCGGCTGCCACCAGGGCTGCTCGTTGTCGGGGTCGCGCTCGAGCTCGTCGAACGGGAAGAGGTAGGCCGTGCCGCCGCCGCCGGTCGAGATCTTGCCGTCCCACTCGGCGGGCAGGGCGAACCAACTGTAGACGCGGCGGAGCGACTCCTGGGCCCGGACCACGGCGTTCCGTTCCTGGCGTTCCCAGCGGTGGTCGGCGGCCGGGTAGTCCGCCTCGAGGCTGGCGCCCTGGTTGTAGGCGGTTTGCATCGCGGCGTCCCAGCCGGCGACCAGCGTGCCGTCCAGGCCGGAGATCGTGCCGCAACAGAGGATCGGGGCGCCCACGGCGCGGACCTGGTCGTAGGTCTGGCCGGCGGCCGTGACGTGGCAGGCGGTCTGGAGGTCCAAGGCCCGATCGAAGTCCAGCGTGAACTGGTGGCAGTTCTCGCGCTGGAGGTAGCCCGAGTCGGGCCAGACCAGGGCCTGGTCCAGGAAGTTGAACGGGCGGATGACGACCAGGTCGGTCTCCATCTCGCCCTCGCCTTCGATCACCTCGATGGTGTAGGACAAGAGCCGCCGGCGGTCCAGCAGGCGATCGAGGAGCTGCTTGACGGTGCGGCCGTGCATCCGCAGTTTCGGCTGGTCCCGGTCGGGCAAATAGAAGATCCGGGCGAGGTCGTCGATCTTCCAGGTGATCGCCTGGTTGCCCAGGTGATCCGTGGGCATGTGGTATTTGACCAGATATTCGAGGATGTCGCGTGTACTCCACCAGTCGGTTTCGTCCCCCGCGCCGATCGACTCGCAGAAGATGTATGTCCCGCGGGGGCCCCGGCCGTGCGATCGGTTGGGCTGCGGCCGGCCCCGGTCGTCGGCGTTGAAGGTCAACCCCCGGCCGACCTCCTTCTCCTGCATCATGATGTCGCCGCCGGCCGGGATGTAGGTCCCGTCGCCGACCCACGCGCGGCATAGCTTTTGACGATCCAGCAAGACCTCCAGGCCGTAGGCGGTGAAGGCCGTTTTGCCGGACGGTTGCCGGTCGGCCGCCTCGGGGTCGCAAAACGGCCCGTCGGGGTGCGTCTGGTCCTGCTCGAGCACGCCGTACCACTTCGACGGGTCGACCGGGTTGCCGTCCGCGTCGTCCGGCTGGTCGATCGCGATCTTGACGTAGTGCCGGAGCCTTCGAAGGCGCTGGACCAGGTCGAAGGCGTCCTCGCCCTGGCGCAGCCCGACGCCATACTGCCAGGAGAGCTGGGCGGTGGCGATCCGCGGCCCGGCCGTCCAGGTGATCGTGTTGGCGTAGAGGTGGGCTTGCTCCTCCTGGTCGTCGTCCCAGTCCTCGCGCAGGTAGACCGTGTGGCCGGCGGCCTCGCGCAACAGGTCGGTCGTGGTCTCGATCGCGACGGGCATGGGCAGTGGGTAGTGGGCAGTGGGTAGTGGGTAGTGGTTTGATTCTGGGCACTATCCACTACCCACTATCCACTAGCTCCGGTAGAGGTTGCGGGCGTAGACTTCCAGGACGCCGTGAAAATTTTCCTCGGCGGCGGCGGCCGGGTCGAAGAGGTACTCGACGCGATACTTGTGGCCGCCGGTGGGGAAGGCGGTGGCGGGCAGCAGGTGGCGAAAGTTGTAGCCGTCGTCGTAGGGCCAGGAGGCATCGTTTTGCGCGGCGTTGTAGACGGTGTCGGCCACGGCCGGGTCGAGGTCGGCGGTGAGGGCCCGGTTGGCGTCGGCGTCGAAGACCCGGCAGTTGATCGAGGTGATGTCAATCTGCTTGATCAACGCGCCGTCGTAGCCGACGATCCGGCCGAGGACGCAGCAACCGGAATCCTCCCAGACGTAGTGCAGATCGAGTGTGGGAATGGGGCTGGGCATCGTGGTCCTTGGGATTTCTAGAGCACCAGGTGGGCCCGGGTGAATCGGGGCTGGTGGACGTGCTCGGTGGTGAATCCGGGCTGGTGGACGTGGTCGCGGGTGAATCCGGGCTGGTGGCAGTGCAGGTGGGTGAAGCGGTAGGGGCCGATCGTGTAGGGCAGGACGATCGTCGGGCTGATCGCGGACCAGAGGCTGGTGGCCGGCGAGGGGAGGCAGGTCTTGCTGACGGTCGGGGCGACGGCGGACCACGCGGAGGTCGCGGCCGCGGGGGCGACGGCGCGGGCGACGGCCGGGGCGACGGCGGACCACGCGCTGGCGACGGGCGCGGGGGTGGCCGTCTCGGTGAGCGTCGGGGCGACGACGGACCATGCGCTGGCGACGGGCGACGGGGTGGCCGTCTTGGCGGTCGCCGGGGCGACGGCGGACCAGGCGGACGCGGCGGGGGACGGCGAGATGGCCTTGGCGACGGTGGGCCCGAGGACGCTCCACGCGGCCGAGACGGGCGACGGGGCGGCGGTCTTCGTGACGGTCGGGGCGACGGCGGACCAGGCGGAGGCGGCGGCGGCCGGCGCGCACGTCTTGGCCACGGCGGGCGCAACGGCAGACCAGGCGGCCGAGACGGGCGACGGGGCGGCGGTCTTGCTGACGGTCGGGGCGACGGCGGAGCAGGCGGAGACGACGGGCGTCGGCTGAACGATGTGGGCCGCCGCCTGATTCTCAACAAGCTGCACACCCTCAACGAAGTACTCCTCTTGGCCCTCTTCGTGGACCTGCACGCCTTCGATGAACCATTGCCGATCGGCCATTGCTCGCCTAACTCAAATGCAATTTCGGATCAACCCAAACAATACTAGAGGCCCCGGTGGCCAGGCACACCCTAACGACGATCGGTCCCGCCTCCGCCGGGTCGATCGTCGCCGTGATTTGCTGATAGGTCGTTGGGGAACCTTGCCAATGGTCTGCACCCTCGTTTGTCAAATCGCTGGCGGCCGTCAACACGGTGGCGGGCAACGTGTCTTGGTATTTGTCCCGTGCCGTCGTGTTCGGATTGGCCGTCTCGTCCGGGCTGCTGATCTCTAGCCAGCACTCGTCGTCCTGTAAGTCGCCCGCCGCACCGTCCCCGACGGCGTCGTGGGCAACGTACACGGTCAAAGTTTGGCTACCCGCGTCTTTCCAGGCGGTAATCGGCGGAGTCCGCAACGCGGCGTGGCGGCTGACCGTGTTCGTGTTGCAGGTCATTTTCCACGAGTAGGACGTCTCGCCATCGCTGGCGCCGCCCGTGCGATACTCCACCTCATCGTGCTCGATGCGCCCATAGTAGCCGACAAACAAATTGAGCCCGGCGACGGGGACCGTGTCAACGCCGGGTGCGGAACTCTCGATGAGAATCCAGGTGTCCGGGTGGGCGATCGCGCTGGCGGCGATGGGATCGGTCAGTGTGTCGGCATGGAGCACGCAACGACGTACCGTCACCTGCTGGCGGTTGCCGGTCAAAAGCTGCCAGATAGTCTGGTGTGCGGATAAATCGCAATCTTGAAAGAGACAGTAGCGACTCATAAACGATGCGTTGCCGGCAACGATTGCGCCCGAGGTGTCGAGTACGCAGTCCGTGAAGGTGAGCGCCCAGTCCGATCCGATAGCGTTGATTTTGTCGTTCGGCGTGTCTATCGTGCAGCCGGTGAAGTCGAGCCGGCTCTCGGCATTGCCACTCAGTTTCAGCTCGTCGACCGAGTCGATATAGCAGTCGCGGTAGCGCTGGATGGTGTTAATTTCGCCCAGTACAGTAACGTCTTCAACGTCCGTCTTGAGCCCGTGCGCAATCAGATGCCCGAGTAACGTGAGGTCGTCTGCCGCTCCGGTCGTCTGGATGAAGCCGCCGCCGTCCGCCATGCTCTCGTAGGTTGCGGGCGGCTCTCCGCTGGTCCGATCGGCCGAGATGATTATGATCGGGTTGGCTAGTGTGCCGTTGGCAAAGTCGATGGTGTACGAGGCCCCGTTTTTCGTCTCCTGGTGGTCCGAGCCGATATAGATCGTCGATCCGGCCGCAGCGCCCTGCACCGCAGCGTTCTCGATCGACTGATACGCCTTGGCCCACGTCGAGCCGTCGCTATCGTCGCCGCCGTCATCAACGTACAGGACTGCCATCGGTTACTCCGCGTCGACGATCCACTCTTGTAGGTCCACCATCCGATCGCGCGCCGGCACCTCCACGTTGCCGAAACAGGCCAGCATCGGATCGATCACGTTGTCGCGGAAGTTGATCAGCTCGGTCTTCAGGTGGTCGCCGCTGGCCGGGTCGGTAATCTCGCTTCCGAACGCTGCCGCCAAATCCTTGAGTCGTTGGCACTCCTCCAGGCCCGAGCGGATACGAGCCGCCAGGCGTTCGATGCGAGCGTAGAGGTGATCGTTGTTGGGTTGTGTCCAAGCCATGAGTTTCTCCGTGTGATAATTGTTGGCCCGCCCGGCCAGCGGACTCCAGCAAAAAATTAGAACACCAACCGCCGCCCGATCCCGTCCAGCGTCGGCTCGTCGACCTGGGTCCGGGCCTTCAGCTCGGCCAGGTTGCGGAACGGGCCGTCTTTCCGGCGGGCCTCGACGATCCGGGCGGCCTGGACCAGCGAGAGGCCCACCGCGGCGATCTTTTCCACCGTGTCGGCGTTGACGTTGGCCGGCGGGTCGAACGAGCCGGTCTTGCGGTGGCGGGTCACGTACCGGCCCCCGGCACGCAGGGCGGCGTACTGGCTGTCGTAGCGCTTGTTGGGCGCGAAGACGACCTTGTCGCTGTAGTCGCGGATCACGAGCCGCCACCAGGGCACTTTCTTTTTCTTGGCCTTGTCGGGCTTGTCCGGGACGGCGTCAACAATCAACGGGATGGTCTTCATAAAATGGGTTCCTTGGTCATGGGGCCTTGGGCCTTGGTCATTGGGCCTTGGGCATTCGTCATTAACCATTGGTCATTGGGCCTTGGGCATTCGTGATTCGGTTTTTCGGCACACGGGGTGTGCCGCCGACTACGCCTGGGTCTCCTGGCCGATCCCCTCGGCGTCCCACTGGACGTCGACGTCGTTGCCGTCCAGGCTGATCGTCTCGTCGAGCCACAAGAGCGGGATGTCGTTGGTCCCGTCGACGTAATCGACCAGCAGCATGCCGGCGACGTCGCGGCTGGCGTCGCCGTTGTTCGCGAATGTGACGTTGTCGCCGTCGTGCTCGATCCGGTTGTTCGCGTCGTCCCGGGCCGTCGCCTCGTTGGCGATCGCCTGGTCGGCGTAGCCGGTGTCGTCGCACCGGTCGAGCGTCGTAAAATCATCGATGATATTCTTGCCATCGTCCTCGACGTCGGCGGTCGTGTTCGTCATGCAGAGGATCGCGCGGACGTCCATCGACGCCCAGTCGTTCCCGTCGGCCATGTGTTTCAGGCCGGCCATTTTCCAGTGATCAGCCATGGTTTCTTAGTGGGGAGTGGGGAGTGGGGAGTGGGTAGTGGGGAGTGGCGAGTGGGGAGTGGGTAGTCGGCTAGCCGAAGACGAGCTGGAGCTGCCAGTCCTCGCCGACCGCCGCGGTGATCGTGATCCCCTTCGCTCCGGCCGCCACGTCGGCAAGCTGGTCGGCGTAGTAGGTCTCCAGCTTCCCGCCGGGCGGGACGCGGATGTCGTTGCCGGCGTTGATCGCGTACGGGTTCGCCAAGGCGTCGCCGATGTCGACGTTGTCGGTCGTCGAGAGGTTGTTGAGCAAAAGGCTTTGCAGCTTCAGCCCGCTGGCGTCTTTGGTGCCGAAGACGGTGTCGACCAGGGCGGTCAGATCGAGCGTGACCGTGCCGGTGCCCTCGCTGGAGTAGTGCAGCGTCCCCGGCGGCGTGGTGTCGGCGGTCAGCGTCTTGCGGCTGTTGTACTGGTCGTGGATGATCGTCCGGTCGCTGGCCGACGGGACCTCGGCGGCCGTGGCCGTCTCGACGACGGTGAGGCCGAATTGTTGGGTGACGTTGATATTGGGCATGTTCGGTGGCGAGTGGTGAGTGGTGAGTGGTTAGTCGTCTTCGATGGGCACGGCGATCAGTTTCCAGTCGCATTCCAGCCACGCGGCGGACGGGGGGTAGAGGCCCCCGACCGAGACCAAGAGGCCCGTGACCTTGATCCGGCGGACCTCCAGGACGACGACGGCGAACCCGTCGGCGGCGGCGGGCCAGCCGCTCCAGACGAGGTCGACGGGGTCTTTTCCGATCGACGTGCGATACCAGCGGTACATGGCGGCGGCGCGGGTGAACGACTCGGCGTCGCACCCCGAGCGGAGCGTGAACGGCTCGGGGCGGACGCCCTTCAGCCACAGCGCAGCCCCCTCCACCCCGGCCCGCGAGAGGACCTCGACCTGCTGCCGGCTGGCCTCGGGCGAGCCGTGCAACCAGACGAACTGGTGATCGCCGATCCGGTGTTCGCAGGGCATGGGGAGGGGTTAGTGGGTAGTGGGTAGTGGGTAGTGGGTAGTGGTTTTCATTTATTCGCCGCCGACGCCGAGCTGGGCCTGGGCGGCCACGTGGCCGTTTTGGGCGCCGCCCTGTTGCATCAGGTCGATCTGGCGGTCGTTTTGGTCGGCCTGGCGGCGGAGGATCTCGGTCTGTTCGCGGAGGTGTTCTTCGATGACTTGGGCGCGTTCGGACTCGGTGGGGGTGGTCTCGCGGCCGAGGCGCCCGTGGGCACCGAGCAGGGCCGGCATCATCGCCATGGGCTGCATCCAGGGCGGGGCCATCCCGGCAAAGGCCATGTTCTCGAAAGGCCGGCGGCCACGTAGGCGTTCGGCCTGCTCGCCGAGGATCTGGGCGTACTGAGGAAACTGCCGCCGGCTGGCGGCGAATCGCATCCTCTCCCACCAGAGCCGCGGGCCGACCATGCCCGAAAGGCGGAGTTTCTTCTCCAGGCCGCTTTCCCCGCCCCAGGTGTAGAGTCCGGCCTCGGCGGTCTTTTTTCCGTAATCGGTCTCCATCACCTGGCGCTCGCCCGTATATTGGGACTCGTAGCCCGCCCGGGCGATCTTTAACTCGGGGGCCCGATTCATCTGCTCGATCTTTTCACGGCCGAGCTTGACCTGTGCCTGGCGATCGATCGGGATCGCGGCGAGCGTGTCCTCGATCGTCCGCCAGGCCATTTCGTT
>Ga0180431_10006530_pt1 | contig 13831 bp, 11 predicted proteins | sample SS_ome_11_FD_132459 | JGI IMG/M metagenome (GOLD analysis project Ga0180431, IMG submission 132459) | Hypersaline lake sediment archaeal communities from the Salton Sea, California, USA - SS_1_MS_1 metaG | ecosystem: Environmental > Aquatic > Non-marine Saline and Alkaline > Hypersaline >... | reverse complement strand
TGGCAGGAGCTGCAATGTTTGCGACCAATCCGACGGTATTTACCCTTGGGTTTATTTCAGGGGTTATCTGGGACAATAAGGTTCAGGAGATTATCGACAAAGTGAAGTCCATTTGGAAAAGCCAGACCTGGGGAGTGTTGCTTCTTACGGGAATTGCTTCATTTCTTGCTTTGCAGGTCACATGGGCGGCAGGTTCGGTCCTGTTCGCTGCAAACCTTGGCTGCATCATGGCCCAGCGCGCCCAAGAGTATGTGATACAATGAAAGCGGAGCTGGCCGCAATCACAACGCTGAACTCCCCGATGAGGCGGGATGGTAGCGATCAAACGCATTCTGCAAATGGGAACGGCTCACATGAGTGTAACGATCCGTGCTGCTGATGCTCGCATGCCCCAACATTTCCTGGATCACCCTCAACTCTGCCCCGTTATCCAAAAGATGGGTCGCAAAAGAGTGGCGCATCGTATGCGGGGAAAGATTTTTCGTCAGCCCCGCCTGCTTCCCATACGCTTTGATCATTCTCCAAATGGACACCCTGTCCATTGGCTTGCCCCGATTATTGACAAACAGAAAGCCTTCTTCATCGCTTCTATATTGGTCGCGGTGCTCCAACAAATACTGATCAATCGCCTTGGACGCCTGGCTTCCCAACGGCACGATCCTCTCTTTTCTCCCTTTGCCGAAAACCCTGACCGAATCCTCATCAACCCCGTTGATCTTTAGTTGACAAAGTTCTGACACTCGTAAACCGCACGCGTATAACAGCTCCAGGATTGCCTTGTCGCGCACACCCTTTGGAGTTTCGAGGTCCGGCTGGTTCAAGAGCGATTCCATCTCCTCCAATGTGAGTACTTCCGGAATGATCTGCCAGAGTTTCGGAGACTGCAAATAGAGCGTAATATTGTGTTCAATCTCCCTTTCCCTTTTCAAAAATCGAAAAAGGACTTTGATCGAAATCAAGTGCCTTGAAATGGTGGAGACCGCTAAACCTTGCGACTTCAAAAAAGCAAGAAAATCGATAATCTGTTCTTTTTCGACATCCCTGAATGATCGGACTCCCTTCGCTTCAAGAAACTTGAGGAATGCAAAGGTATCCCTTTGATAGGCCTCGATCGTATTTTGCGTCAGCCCTTTTTCAGATCCGAGATAGACAAGGAAATCATCTAACTGATCGTTCATGATCCCAGTTTTTCCGCCAGTGCGGTCTGAATCAAATCCGTTTGGATTGAAGAAAGATCGACCTTCCTGACACCGATCATCTCTTCCGTGCGCCGCACCTCGTACAGCATGACGGTCTTTCCCTCTTCTTCCACTTCCTGCTTTAGTTGAAGCAGCTTGTTTCTCGATAAAAGTAGAGCCAGGATAAAAGCCTGGGAAAGTTCTTCAGACCGGTCGCTGGAACTGTACTCTTTTAAGAGGTCCAATGCCCTTTCATCCCGCCTTTTTGCCTCTTCGGAGATCGCCTGTTTTTCAGGAACTGACGACTTCCAAAAAACCTTGCCCTCCAGATACCCCTCGTTCCCATCAAGCTGTTTTTTCCAGCACTCAGGACAATAGTCTTTCCGCTCATACCCCTCTTTGCCTTGTTCGAGCAGTGAATAATAGGATTGCCCGGGAGCGAAATCCTCTTGTCCTAAACCGCATTGCCGATGCCTGCGTGGTATTTCAAATGTGTGAAGCGCCATTATACCTCATCCAATTGTCGAAGATAAGCTTCCCCGAGCGGATACTCCTCTGGAGCACCTTCCTCTCTTTTTCCTTTAAACTGCTCGATCAGCCGTTTTGCCAGCACCTTGCCCAGCTGCACCCCTTCCTGATCGAATGAATTGATGTTCCAGATAAATCCCTGGAATGCCGTTTTGTGCTCAAAATAACTGAGTATTGCGCCTAAAGTATACGGGGTCAGCTGTTTTGCCAGCAAGAGCCTTGAAGGTCTGTTTCCCGGGAAGTATCGGTTGGGGTTGTCGCTTCGCTTCCCGGTTGCCAGCGCTATCGACTGCGCGAAGAGATTGGACAGCAGCTTCTCTTGCGATGTTGTGCCTTCAACCAGCAGGTCTTGCCCGTATTGACACTCTTTAAACCCGATAAACTCAAGGGGGACGACCTCCGTTCCCTGATGGAGAAGTTGAAAAAAGGAGTGTTGGGAATTTGTCCCCGGCTCCCCCCAAATGATCGGCCCCGTTTTAAACTCTACCTTCTTCCCCTGTTTATCAACCCTTTTTCCGTTCGACTCCATATCCAGCTGTTGAAGATGGGCGGGAAAGCGGATCAAAGCCTGAGAATAGGGCATGACGCCATTGGTCGTATAACCGAGAAAGTTGTGGTTCCAAATCCCTAGCAAGGCTCCTAATAACGGAAGATTTCCTTCCAGTTTGGGGATAAGCGCGACGCGGTCCATAGCGTGGGCCCCTTTCAGCCACTCGATGAAGGTCTCAAAGCCGTAGGCAAACGCGATCATCACAGCGCCAACCATGGAGGTGCTTGAATAGCGCCCTCCGATCCAGTCCCAAATATAAAAGCTCTCCAAATATCTCTCGGGATTGTCCATCGGACTTCCTTCGCCGGTAATGGCAATGAAATGATGGTTGCTATCGAGACCGGCGACTTCAAACCGGCGGCGGACAAGCGCTTCGTTTGACAATGTTTCCAAGGTTGTCCCTGACTTTGAAACGACACCGACCAGACATCTTTCCAGATTTATCTCTTCAAAAACACCTGCGGCATCATCAGGATCCACATTGCTGATAAAATGCACTCTCCTCCCCGCCTTTTGCAGATACTGCAAAGCCAGGTAGTTCGCACGCGGCCCAAGATCGGAACCTCCGATCCCGATCATCACGAGATCGTTGAACCTCCCCTCGACCCCCGGCAGGAAAGCTTCCAGCTTATCCACCTCTCTTTTTGCCAATGCGGCAGCTTCAGAAGCAGAAGGAGAGTCCTGCGGATCATCGAAAATGTCTCTCGTGGCAGTATGCAAGACTTTACGCTCTTCACTGGGAAACCCTTCGATTTGATTGACCACAGCTCCAGACTGCATGTTTTTCATTTTTTCAAATACCCGGGCCTCGCCAGCTAAACCCTCTAACGCCTTCAGCACATCATCGGTCACTTTTTCTGTTGCGTATAACAACCTAAGCCCCTCAGCAGACGCGACATACTGACTGATCCTTTCAGGAGACAGCGCCCCATCGGCAGTCAGATCGAGGGGGGATTTCGCAAGCTCTTCTAAGCGTTTATAGGACGGAAATTCTTTAAATCCAGTCATTTTTGATCACCACCATTCTCTTGATATCTTTTATAGAGGTATACCAAGTCTAATCACTATTTACGATATTTTTTTTCAAAGAAAACCTCACAATCACGTTGGTATAAATCACTAAATCGACTATATTTCACAACTTTAAATAACTTTTTTAATCAAGGAAACATTTACATGATCCAACTTCTTATCATCACATTCATCGGGTTGGCCGGACTGGGTTTCGCTGGATATCTTGCATATTGGATCCTCTCACATGAAGAGGGTTCTGAGGAGATGAAATCGATCGCAGGGGCTATCCAGGAAGGCGCGATGGCCTTTTTGCATAGAGAGTACAAGGTCCTGGCCCTTTTTATCCTTATCTTGACCCCTGTTCTATGGTATAGCCTTGATGATGCCGACACTCCTATCAATGAAGGGAAATACACGGCTATCGCATTCGTTGTCGGAGCGTTATGCTCCGGTGCTGCCGGCTACCTGGGGATGCGCATTGCAGTGCAAGCGAATGTCAGAACAGCCAATGCGGCGATCTCCAGTCTGCATCAGGCGCTTCAACTTGCCTTTTCAAGCGGAGCTGTCATGGGGCTTTGCGTTGTCTGTCTGGCGCTGATCGGACTATCAGTCCTTTACATCGTTCTTGTTCCCGTCATGGGAATGAGCCACGAAGTTGCCATCCATATCATTAAAGGATTTGGCCTTGGAAGCTCCTCTATCGCGCTGTTTGCGCGAGTTGGAGGAGGCATCTTCACAAAAGCGGCGGATGTGGGAGCTGACCTGGTAGGTAAAGTTGAGATCGGCATTCCTGAAGATGACCCGCGCAATCCCGCTGTTATCGCTGACAATGTGGGCGACAATGTTGGCGACGTCGCTGGTATGGGCGGCGACCTGTTCGAGTCTTACGTTGGGACGATCATTGCGTCTCTGACAATCGGATCTTTCACCTTTAACACATTTCCCGCAGTTATTTTTCCAATGCTGGTCGCCGGATGCGGGATCGTAGCTTCGATCCTGGGATCGTTTTTTGTCACCAAGGGAAAGCGGGCAGAACAGCCTCTCATCCACGGAGCCTTCAAAAACGGCCTGTTTTTTGCCAGCGTTCTGGTTGTGATCGGCGTTTGGTTCCTTTGCCAGCTTTGTCTTCCCGAATCTTTCGAACTTCTTGGGTTGACCTATACGCAGAACGGTGTCTTTTTCGCTATTGTCACAGGTTTGATCGGAGGGATCTTTATCGGACTGACGACGGAATTTTTCACCTCAAGCTCCTACTCCCCTGTTCAGGAGATCGCCCAGGGTGCTTCAACGGGGGCAGGTACGAATATCATTACCGGGCTGAGCGTAGGATACCGCAGCGTTGTCCTTCCGATTATCGTCATCTGCTGTGTGATCTATCTAGCCTTTATGCTGGCAGGTTTATACGGACTCGCATTGTCCGGTGTCGGCATGCTGTCTACGCTGGGAATATCGCTTGCAGTCGATGCCTATGGACCTGTCGCTGACAACGCTGGCGGCATCGCTGAAATGGCAAAACTGGACAAAGTTGTTCGAGAAAGGACGGATACGCTTGACGAAGCAGGAAACACAACTGCTGCGATCGGAAAAGGGTTCGCGATCAGCTCTGCCATGCTTTCCGCATTGGCACTGTTTTCAGCGTTCAGCATCGCTGCAAAGCTGGAAAATATTTCGATCACAAATCCCACTGTATTGATCGGTTTATTTTTGGGCGCCATGCTCCCCTACCTGTTTTCCTCTTTGACGATGAAGGCAGTTGGAAGAACTGCGTTTAAAATGATCGAAGAGGTTAGGCGTCAGTTCAAAACGATCGACGGTTTGATGGAAGGAACTGCAAAACCGGAATATGGCAAATGTGTCGATATCGCGACGCAGGCGGCACTTAAAGAGATGATCGGCCCCGGCGTGATCGCTATCGCCACTCCGATTGTTGTCGGACTATTTTTGGGAACTCAAGCTCTTGCAGGCCTCCTGGCTGGCTCATTGATCAGCGGATTTTTAATGGCTGTCATGATGGCAAATGCCGGAGGTGCCTGGGACAATGCCAAGAAGTACATTGAATCGGGTGCATTAGGTGGAAAGGGTTCTGAGAGCCACAAAGCGGCTGTTGTCGGCGATACGGTAGGTGACCCGTTCAAAGATACTTCTGGCCCTAGCCTCAATATCTTGATCAATGTCATGAATATTGTCAGTCTGGTCTTTGTTCCTGTATTCGTTGAATACGGCGGCATCCTGACGCAATAGCCTTTCAAGCTCCGGGTTCATTGCCCGGAGCTTTTCCACTCCTCAAAGCTCATTTCAAATGGCAGACCAAGAAGCTCTCCTATCGAAACGATCGTCCCCCCCGCTGCGCAAAATCCCATTAGGCGGCGCTTGCCTAACACATCCACAGAAGACGTATCGACAATGACATGATCGAGCCCCTGCCATTCTGTTGTCAATAAAGCCTCGGGAATCATACGGAATGAAAGTCCCTCCTTCTTCATCCATTGGACGATTTCATCTATGCAGTCGGATGCCCCTTGTTCAGGAACGCATACACCAACAGTGGGGTCTTCTATCGTTGAATAAAGCAGACGTTCTCCAATCATTCCTCTCATCCCCACAACAGTCTCCCAGCCAAATTCAGGGACAGGGATCTCCATTCCTTTAACAGCCAGTGTGAAATGGGGAAACCGCTCTTTCGAGAGAGCGCGCGCGATATCGACAGAACTTGAAAGAGAGGTCACGTCCAACATTAAAAAAGGTTCAACTTCATCGGGAAGACTTCCCGCCAGTTGCTCAAAAAAACGGATTTGATCTTCGGACAAATCGCTTGTTCCACAATAGAGGCAAGCGCCAACTGTCTCTTGTTGGAAGCGGTTCCACACCTCACGGTCGAAATGTTCAACAGAAAGCCGCAAAGACTCCAAGTGAGTATCGGAATAACTGACATCAGGCCGGAGGCCAAAGTCGAAAAGCCAAAACAACTTTTTTCCTTTTTCCTTCCATTCATGCGCTTGCATGATCTGCGCTTTCCACTCCAATCGGCTTGTTAGTCCTGCATCGAGTGTGAGCGAGACTGCGTGAAATTCTTCGGGTATTTCAGTGATCGTTGAAAATGATTGATAAATGTTCATGAACCTATCCGTAGATTGCTATTTGTTCAGATTTTTCTTTATTTTAAGATATTTTTTTCGATCTCTTCGCTGCACAGCTTAGACATGCTTTGCAAGAAGAGATCGGAAAAAAGAGCAAAAAAAAGGAAAAGATGTCAAATATGAATTTACGGTTAGGTTCATAGAAAACAGTAAAGATGTCCGTAGGGAACAGTGTTGAGTTGTTGTAAGAGTTTATCAATGATCGAGTAATCGACATGGGTTTGGAATTCCCACCAGTTGATCACTCTTTCTTGAGGTTTTTCATGCGGATGCAGCAAGTTTTTCAAATAATGGAGTGAATGAGGGGCAATCCTTTTTTTTCTCAGCCTTGCCAATGCTGCTTTTCTTTGGAGCTTTTTCGATTGGAAGGTAATAAACCGTTGCATGGATGCATGTGGAAGGTCTTCACCAAATTGCTTGATTGCACTTTCCATCCATTCCACAGCTAATTCCTCGCCGCCAACATCAATATCAGGAGAGATCTCAGACCAGTTTTCCGGAAGGTCAGCCCATGGTTCAAAGCCGATCTTCTCCAACATCTCCTGCGCGATCGGAGTGACAACAGTTAAACTGAGACGCGGAACGATCCATGGCATTGAGATCCCATGATATTCATGGTAGTCCTTCAACTGGCGGTAATAGGCCAACTCTCCAGGGCCTGCCGCATAGACAATGACGGGAAAAAGCAAGTTTTGCAAAACACAGCGAGCTGCCGCGTTGGTGCTGAATCTTTCCGGTTCTGTTTCGATCAACTCCAATAGTTCTTGTTTTGAAAAAGAACGGCTTCCAACCTTAAAATGGCCACCCTCGAAATGAATTTTCGACCGAACGGACCCGTCTATTTTGATGAACAGATTTGTCCCATCGGAAACATCAAGGGCCGGATTGGTTCCTGCTTCAAGAAGTCTGTTCGTCGTCGTTTTCAGAACAGCGGCAATTTCGGAACAGGAGGCGATCTCCTTCTTTAAAAATTCCTTGGCTAATGGTCGTAAAATCTTCGGTTCGACAAATACCAGGCCTGTCCCTTTGAACAGAGAGACCATGATCCTTGCCATCGCGCGGGAATAGGATGTTTCCCCTTTAATTAATTGATAAAGCTCCTGCCTGTCGATCACCTCGCAGAACCTTTCTACTTCTTCAAGATGATCTTCAGATAATGAAAGATCTTCGACAAAGCGGTGGTCTTTAGGAAGAGAAAAATGGAACTTGTTCAAGTTGCCTAAGTTATCGATCAGATAGGTGTGATCGATCTCGTCAACGTCGTGGTCCTCGGTCGCCATCCAAAAAACAGGAACAGCGCCATGCTGCCTTGCCAAGATGAGGCAGCTGATCCCTTTGAGCACTGTATAGGCAGGACCCCCAAAAAGCCCCAATTGCTGCCCCGAAAAAGCGCAGACGCTTGAAGGTTCACGGAAGCGGGAGATATTTTCCAGTGCGGCAGCGTCATTTCCAAGGTCCCTGTTATAAGCATCCAGCAGATCTGCAAGAGCGTTTCTTTCGAAATCCCGAGTCTGCAAGGCTTGAAGAGCTTTCTTACCCCCCTCGGCATCAAGCGGGTCAATTGAATAGAAAGAGGCATCATCATCTCCGAAACCGGTGATCGGACCATCTCTTTCAACTAACCGCATGCAGCATTCCCTGTTTTTGGAATTGGTGATAGTGGATCGTCCGCCCTTTGTTTCTCCAGAGAGTGTCAAAATAAGAGGTCCCATACCCCTCTAATTCGTTAACGAAATAGGGCGCTGGATGCATAGACTTCATTCCTTCCTGCCCGCTCAGGACCTCGATCATTTGCTCTGAATAGGCCACATCGTCAGTGACAAGTGTGATCACCCCCTCGGGCTTCAAAATCCTGTATACCTGTTCAATGAACAACGGCTGAACGATCCGGTGTTTCGCGTGCCTTTTCTTAGGCCAGGGATCGGGAAAATTGATATAGACCTGGTCCACCGTCCCTTTCGGCAAATATTCTTGAGTCAATCGAAACCCCTCTCCACAAAAGACAACCAAATTATTCAGGTTTTCGTTTTTGATCTTAGACCAGATCTTCCGCACTCTGTCAAATCTTTTTTCCACTGCGACCCAGTTCTGATCGGGATTTTCTTTGGCTTTTTCGGCGATCCATGTCCCGTTTCCGCTGCAATATTCGACGATGACAGGCTGCGTGTTGCCGAAAAGGGAAGAATCGTCCCAGCCCGGAAATTGGAATTGATCGTATTGATCATAATATTCAGGGACATAGAGCACCTTGTCGGTCAAGAGCACCTGGCGCTCCTCCCAGGAAAATGGAAATTTTAAGTCTTTGGGTTTCATAGTTTAACTTACTAAAAACGATGGAGTATTGTATAACATCCGTAATACAAATGCAAACAAGTGTCAGTGATCATGATAGGAAGAAACGACCCGTGCTGGTGCGGAAGTGGAAAAAAATGGAAAAAATGTCATTACCCCTCCAAAGGGGAAAAGCCGAAACATGACATCGAACAAGTAAAAAAAGAGTATTACAAAAAGCACAACATCCTCATCAAAAATGAGGAACAGATCGCCGGCATCCGGTGTTCGTGCCAGCTTGCCGCCAAAATCCTTGACGAACTCTGTTCCGCAGCCAAAGAAGGTGTAACGACCCTTGAGCTGGATGCTCTGGCAGTCAATCTCCACAAAGAAGCGGGCGCGGTTCCCGCACCCTTGAATTACGGAACCCCCCCTTTCCCAAAAAGCATCTGCACCTCCTTGAACGAGGTGATCTGCCACGGCATTCCTGACGAGACTCCCTTAAAAAACGGCGATATTCTCAATATTGATGTCACATGCATTCTGGATCAATATTATGGGGATTGCAGCCGGATGGTCACGATTGGCGAGATTTCAGAGGAGAAACAGTTAGTGATCGATGTATCATATGAAAGCCTAATGGAGGCGATCAAGATCTTGAAACCGGGAATCTATGTTTCTCAAATCGGCGAGGTGATCGAGTCTATTGCTCATCCAAGAGGATGTTCCGTCGTCAATCAATTTGTCGGCCATGGAGTGGGCGTCCGCTTTCATGAAGGCCCCCAGATCCCCCATTGCCGCAACGCAGTGGATATACCCTTGCATCCTGGAATGACGTTTACGATCGAACCGATGATCAACGCCGGAAAGCGGGAGGCGGTCATCGATCCTGCCGATCGCTGGACCGCGAGGACAATAGACGGCAGGCCCAGCGCACAATGGGAACATACGCTTTTGATCACGGATGATGGCTGCGAGATCCTCACGCCTTGGAAGCGGTAGATAGGAATTGCCCGATATCTCTAGAAACGCTATATGTCAATTTTAAACAACTAACTTTGTACCATACCCCTTGCAATCCAAAAATTTATCAGATTACCTACCGGGAATCATCGCCATCCTCCTCTGGTCGACCGGCGCTTATTTCATCTATCAGATGAAGCATATCCCAGCCAGGGAAATTTTGGTCATCGGACAACTGTTCGGTGGTGTGATCAGCATTTATCTGGAAGGTGGTCGGTTAACTATCCGGTCCATTGTTTGCCGTGTTAAAAGAGGATGGAGTGTTCTTGCTGTCTTCTGGTTGAGCCAGTTCGGCTATGTTTACGCATTTCAAAACGCGCCTCCGGCACAGATCGACCTCATTTTTTACACCTGGCCGGCAATATTGATCATCGTCAAGTCCTGGCACATCACACACGGTTTAAACCGATGGGATATCGCAGGAATCGTCCTGGGCTTTTCAGGGATCGTCATTTTGCTTTCTCCGGAGTTGAAGCACAACACCGTCGGTTTCGAATACCTTTCAGGATATATTGGAGGAGCTGTTGGAGCTATCGGATGGGTTCTTTACCTGCTAAGCACGGACCCTGCAAGAGAGGACAAAAAGGGGTTCAGATGCATCGGTGAAGACATCTTCATTTTAGGTATTTTTAACTTTTTCCTTCTAATTCTGACGAACAGCTGGGTAAAACCGGTGGGTACAGATTGGTATCTGCTTGCCTATTACGCGATCAGCATGTTCGGGGTCCCCTACTTTTTATGGAAGATCACACTGCACAAAGATCCTAAAATGGCCGGAGCCTTATCAAACGCCACTCCTGTACTTTCGATCATTTGGCTGATCATCGGAGGTATTACGTCATTGACCGTCGAATTGCTCGCGGCGATCGTATTCGTCAAATCGGGAATTTATTGTATTGATCGGGCAGCTAAAACTGTTCTTCCTCAGTCGAACCGGTAAGGGCTGTCGTCGCTGACTCACCGCTTGACAGCGTCGTCGTCACCGCGTCAAAGTAGCCTGTTCCCACAAACTGCTGGTGCTTGATCGCACTGAAACCGCTGTTTTTTTCCAGTTCGAACTCATGCTCCTGAAAACGGGAGTACGCAGCCATCCCCTCGTCCCGGTATTGATTGGCGAGGTCGAACATGGATGCGTTCAACGTATGGAATCCGGCAAGGGTCACAAACTGGAACTTGTAGCCCATTTCCCCAAGCTTTTCCTGAAAGTCCCGTATCGTCCTCTCGTCCAACTTCGCCTTCCAATTGAAGGAGGGAGAACAATTGTAGGCCAGCCACTTGCCCGGGAACTTCTCATGGATCCCTTGAGCGAATTCTCTGGCCTCTCCCACATCCGGCGTCGATGTTTCACACCAGATCAGGTCGCAATAAGGGGCATAATCAAGCCCGCGCTGAATCGCGTAGGGAATTCCTCCATCGATATAGTAAAAGCCCTCGGAAGAACGCTCCCCTGTTAAGAACGGCTGGTCCACTTCATACGAATCCGAGCGGATCAACTTCGCTGAATGCGCATCCGTCCTTGCGATGATCAAAGTAGGAATCCCCATCACATCGGAAGCAAGCCGCGCCGCCATCAGCTTTTGAATAAATGCATCACCTGGGACCAGCACTTTGCCGCCCATATGGCCGCACTTTTTCTGCGAAGAAAGCTGATCTTCAAGATGGACTGCCGCAGCACCCGCCTCTATCATCGCCTGGATCAATTCATACGTATTCAGGTTGCCGCCAAACCCCGCTTCCGCATCGGCGACAATCGGAACGAACCAGTCGCCATTGATCTTGTTCTGCAAATGCTGGATCTGATCTGCGCGTTTGAGCGCGTTGTTGATCCGTTTGATCAGATGAGGCATGCTCTGGACAGGATATAGGCTTTGATCCGGATAGGTCTGAAGAGCATCGTTAGCGTCTGCCGCTACCTGCCAACCGCTCGCATAAATCGCTTTTAAGCCCGCCTGGACCATCTGAACCGCCTGGTTGCCCGATAAAGCTCCCAATGCGCGTACAAAAGATTCATTTTCGAGAAGAGACCACAATTTTTCCGCTCCCATCCTGGCAAATGGATAATCGATCTCGACCGATCCCCTGAGCTTGACAACTTCCTCTGCGTGATAGGTTCGCTTCACCCCTTTCCAGCGCGGCGATGTCTTCCACTCGTTTTCTAAAGCATCAATATCTTCTTGTGTGTACATACTTACCCTAATTGTTGATACGCCGGCAGCGTGAGGAATTCGATGAAATGTTTTGCGAACACCAGTTCTTCAAACAACGATCTCGCCTGCGTAAATAACTCCTCTTGATAATGCTTTCCATAAAGGCTGCGTATTTTTGTCAGTTCATCTTCAATCAATGACGATACCCATTCGGCCGTAATATCAGGTCCGTCTGTGACCTTGGAACCGCTATGGATCCACTGCCACACTTGAGCGCGGGAGATTTCAGCGGTTGCGGCATCTTCCATCAAATTGTAGATGGCGGCAGCTCCGGTTCCGGACAACCAGGAAGCTAAGTACTGCAGAGCGACGTTGATATTGTGCCTGACCCCTTTTTCCGTGATCGTCCCCCCCTTAATGACAAAGTTCAATAGATCTTCTGCGTTGACCTCGACATCTTCGCGCAAACGATCTTTTTGATTCTCTTTCGTCTTCAGCCTGGACTCGAAAATTTCCCTGGCAACGGGAACAAGGTCCGGGTGAGCGACCCATGTGCCGTCGCAACCGTCGCCCGCTTCCCTCTCTTTGTCTTCTCTCACTTTTCTCAAAGCTTTTTCAGTGACTTCCGGGTCTTTGCGGTTGGGAATAAAAGCGGCCATTCCTCCTATCGCGTGGGCACCCCGTTTATGGCAGGTCCTCACCAATAACTCCGTATATGCCCGCATAAAAGGGACGGTCATTGTGATCTGGTCTCGGTCCGGCAAATGCAAATCAGGAAGTCTTCGAAACTTTTTGATCACGCTGAAAATATAGTCCCATCTCCCCGCATTCAGCCCCGCCGAATGCTCCCTTAGTTCATAAAGGATCTCCTCCATCTCAAATGCGGCAAGGATCGTTTCGATCAGGACGGTCGCCCGAATTGTCCCCTTAGGGATCTCTAAAGCTTCCTGCGCCATGAGAAAGACATCATTCCAGAGCCTGGCTTCCAAATGACTTTCAAGTTTCGGCAGATAAAAATAGGGCCCGCTCCCCTTTCTGACCAATCGGTGGGCATTATGAAAAAAATAAAGACCGAAATCGAACAGCGATCCTGATATCTCCTCGCCGTCAACTTTGCAATGCTTTTCATTCAGATGCCAACCTCTCGGCCGGACGAGCAAGGTCGCATGCGTTTCATTAAGCGCGTACTTTTTTCCGTCCGGATTTTCAAAAGAAATCGTCCCGTCAATGGCATCGCGCAAATTGATATGCCCTTCCACCATGTTGTTCCAGGTCGGCGAGTTCGCATCTTCGAAGTCGGCCATGAACGTGTCCGCACCCGAGTTCATCGCATTGATCACCATTTTGCGGTCGGTCGGCCCAGTAATCTCCACCCACCTTTTCTGCAAGTCAGCAGGAGTCTCCGCCACAGTCCAGCCGATGTCCGACCTCACCTTTTCGGTTTCTCTCAAGAACGTTGGCCTCTCCCCTTTATTGAGTCGTTGCTGCCTTTCAGCCCGCTTTTCCAATAGATCCAACCGCCTGTGATTAAACCGCCTGTGCAGTTCCCCAAGAAAGGCGAGCGCCTCATCTGTGAGTATTTCTTTATATTCGCCAGTGGTCCTACCCAGTATTTCCACGCCTTGTACTTCTTGATTTTGCATATCTTCGATCTTTGTTTGTTTTACATGAGATATAACAAAATCCTCTTTTGAACAAAAGAATAGAGACTCTACAACTTAAGAATACTAAAAAATCATTTACCACTGAGAGGAAGGAACTGAGATTATTTTATTGATACTTCTTAATTTCAGTTCCATCAACCGAGGGTAACTTAACATTGAGAGAGGATTGTAGGACAAATACCACTACCACAGAGCCCTGTAGAGTAGGGAGGGCGTTACCCCTCCCCCTCATCAAACCGGACATGCAGATTTCCCGCATCCGGCTTTCCCATGAATTCTCACAGATAAGCTTATCGGGGAGTTGATCAACCTTACAGGT
>Ga0180431_10006528_pt1 | contig 13835 bp, 18 predicted proteins | sample SS_ome_11_FD_132459 | JGI IMG/M metagenome (GOLD analysis project Ga0180431, IMG submission 132459) | Hypersaline lake sediment archaeal communities from the Salton Sea, California, USA - SS_1_MS_1 metaG | ecosystem: Environmental > Aquatic > Non-marine Saline and Alkaline > Hypersaline >... | reverse complement strand
TTCTCAACTGCTGGGCTAGGGGAATATTCCGGTGAACTCATTCTCGGTGTTTATCATTGTCTATCACCTTATTAGTTTATCCACTATGTATCTTGATACATGGCTAGACGGATCACCTACACCATTTAAAGGTTTGATGATAAAAAAGGTGGAAAAGAATCACGGTTTCCTGTAGGAAGTCAGTCTATGTGGGATATTCGCTAAAACACGTACATTGTCCATTGAAAGCTCTGATTCATACTCCTTCCAATACTCCTCATGATCAGAGCTGTATCGGGTCTTGCTCATGGGATCAGCTTTTATCAGAACGTGCATACGCACCGCACCTGGTCCTAATCGTGTAGCGAAATTGCATCCGGGTACTGGACACTTGAACAAATCGATAATCGTGTCATCTTCTGCGAGGATACAGTATTTTTTCAGTTTCTCGGGGATGTTAAGGCTCATTTTCCCCGTGAACATAATGATAACAACGAGTGATATATGCGTTACCAATAATCAACAATAAATATAATAAATCAGTTGATGAAAAATAATGTTTTGAGAAAAATAAATATAAAATAGCGTAAATTTAGAGTAGGATTATCTTCGCTGTCTTAGACTCCAAGCCTCGGTCCACTTGAATTTACGTGGATCACGCTTGAGGTCAATGGCACTCTTCTTGCACTTGCTAGTACAGAACCTTAGAACCCTACCGTCACGACGGACAAAATTCATACCTGTGCCTGGCGCGATATCTGTGCCGCAGAAACTACATTTGTGGACTTGTGGCATCACATATCACCTATCGGATCTTCCGTGCCTCACGCTCTGTCTCGCGTAGCAGAAGGATGTCATCGATCCTTACTGGTCCCTTAACATTGCGTGTAATAATACGTCCCTTGTCTCTGCCATCGTCAATCCTGACTCTTACTTGCATAACCTCTCCAGTGAGCCCTGTTCTTCCAAGGATCTGGATTACGGTCGATGGGGTAAGGAGATCAGAGTCTTGACTCATATTACTTCACTAACTCTTTTAATTTTGAGATAATCTCAGATATGAGGTTCTCGGCGTCACCGACTTCCTCAATGGCTGCTGCTGAAGAGCCAACACTGATGCCTAATGCGCTTCCTATTCCTTCCTTTGTAGGAACATATACGAATGATGCTTTCCTCTCATCACAGAGCAGTGGTAAGTGTGCCACGATTTCTGGTGGCTGAACATCCTCTGCTATGAGTACGAGTTTTGCTTTGCCCCTCTCGATAGATTTGGTGGCCTCGTTTGTTCCTTTTCTGATCTTTCCTGACTCAGTTGCTATTTTTAATGCTTCTAGTGCCGCGTCTGCGACTTCTTTTGGTACTTCGAACCTTACGTAGAAGGGCTTCGAAGGATCTACATCTCCGGACATTTCATTTCCCTCTTAAATGGTACATAGCCTTACCAGATTGTTCTTTATTAAACATATCGTTAATTTACAAAAATATATGAATTAATTGTGAGTGAAATAAGCAGTGAAAGGCTTGTTTGTTTCTAACCTACAATAGCCGAAGCGCTCAAACTGGAACATATCATCTGGTTCCAAATCCTGCACACTCTCCTCGGCCAATCCCAGAGCTTCTGATGCATCGGGTAAAATAACTTTGGCTTCAACACCCTCCCCATATGGGAGCCAGTTAAGGAAAGGCGCATCCTGATCCCGGGCGATCTGGTAATCTTCTGAGTGATACTCGGACACGATCGCATCACCAACACTGGTGATCTTGACATTGGCAACACTCATCAATCTAACTAGTTTATCTTTCTCGATCTTGTTCAAATCATTCCTAGATAGATGCAGATGGATCTCCCCATCATTGGGCTCCAAAATGTGTACACGGTTTCCCCTCTCAGGGTAATCTGGATGCACGGGTAACTTAGCTGTGATAGTCTTATCGACGTTCTGTACAATGAGTTTGATTGGGTTCTCCACGAAGCTGTATCTATTGCTTTTTGATTCGATGATTTGCCTGTTCTCTGCCGCGAAGTTATCCCAGCTAATTGAAACATTCACCGGTTTGGGCCCAACATGGATCATGATATTTCGAATCGCCTGAGGCTGAATACCCCGCTTTCTGAGGGCTCTGAGAGTTCCCAGTCTTGGATCATCCCAACCTGAATAGGTACCATCCTCAATACCTGCTCGCATCTTGGACTTACTCAGTATACCTGCTTCGAGTCCAAGCCGTCCGACATTGATTATCTCTGGGTACCTCCAGCCCAAGTGCTTCTGTAGCCAACGCTGCCGAGTAGTATTGACATCATGCTCCTTTCCACGGATTATATGGGAGACTCCCATCAGATGATCGTCTATTCCGCAGCTGAAGTTATACAGTGGCCATACCCGGTACTTGTTTCCCTGTCTTGGGTGCCATGTCTCGCTTATTCTTAGGGCCGGCCAGTCTCTTACCGCAGGGTTAGGGTCTTTTAGATCTGTCTTTATTCTTACTACTGCCTCTCCTTGTTTGTAGGTGCCATCTAGCATCATGTTCCAGCGTTTGAGTTGTTCCTCTGGGCTCTTATCCCTGCATGGGCAGGCTTTCTTCGCCATGTAGAGTTCTCTGAACTCATCTACATCACAGTCGCAGACGTAGGCGTTACCGTCTTGTAATACCTTCTCGGCGTACTCGTAATAGGTCTCGATACGGTCTGACTGGATGTATTTCTCATCTACTTTTACTCCAAGCCATTCCAAGTCTTCTAGTATGGCGTCATACATCTCAGGGATAGGTGGTTTGACCTCTGCGCTGGTATCCTCGTATCTGAGGATAAAATGCCCATCATACATCTTTGCGTACTCATCACAGAAAACGATAGGCTCCGCAGATCCCAGATGCAATGCACCGTCCGGGTTAGGGGCAAACCTTGTTTTAATTATCTTCCAGTTTTCAGCATTCTCGAGGGGTGGAAGGGTCTTGGGGGCTTCCTCTATCTTCTTGGTTTCGAGGAGTTCTGGATAATTATCTTCAACATATTTCTGCTGCTGTTCCTGTGTCCATGCGTTTACCTCTCGGATTCCCTGATTTATGACAGGAATAACTTGTTTCACCCTTGCCTTTAGCTCAGGGTGTTCGGCTAGCATCTTGCCAATAACTGAGCCTGACTGAGCTTTCCCATCATGCTGTGATGCGTTATATGCAGCATGTTTCTTTGCTGCATCTATTATGTCATCGTTTGTCATGGACACTGTTGGTCTCGAAGAATAGATAGGGGATGGCTATTATTCCTTTCTCTAATAATCTCGCTGGACAAAGTAGTTGACCAACTCGATCAACTGCTTCTTAGCGGCTGTATCCTCAAGGTTCTCGATGCTCTTAACCGCGTTTTCAAGGTATCTTGCAGCTTCACTCCTAGCATAGTCTATTGAACCTAATTTTTTCAGCACTTGGACAGCGGATTCTATCTCTTTATGGGTGGATTTCTCGCCCTTCATGCCATCCATCAGTATCTTCAGTTGTTCATCATTGGCATTCTTCAGGGCGTGGATCATTATGATCGTCTTCTTACCTTCCCTGATATCGCTGCCTACTGGTTTCCCAAGCTTTGATTCATCAGCGGTAATGCCCAATATATCATCAACTATCTGGAAAGCGATTCCAGAATCCCAAGCAAAGCTACCCAGGGAATTGATAGTCTCAGAGGTTGCTCCAGCGGCTATAGCGCCTACCTCGGCGCATGCCTTGAACAATGCGCTGGTCTTTGCGCCAATCATGAAGATATAATCATCCTCGGATACATCAGTAGCCTTGGGGAAACTTACATCCAGAGCCTGCCCCTCACATAGTACAATAATTGCGTCAGTCATCTTCTGAAGCGCTAGCACAACATCATCTGATGATAAGTGAGCAGGCGCATAATCTAGGACAGACTGATAGACCTTGGCAAATAACAGATCACCTGCAAGAATAGCCATAGGCTCACCATAAGTAGCATGTACTGTAGGTTTACCTCTACGCAGTACATCGTGATCCATGACATCGTCATGTACGAGCGTAAAGTTATGCAAAATCTCTAGGGCTGCGGCGAACGGGATGGCGTCCTTTTTCTTCCCACCTGCGGCTTCACATGATTTGATAGTGAGAAATGGTCGTAACCTCTTTCCTCCAGCGTTTATTATGTGGCGGCTTGCCTCATACAATTGACTCGGCTTCCTGTCCATCAGAAGGCTCTCAATGAAAGTATTCACTGGTTCAGCTGTCTCTACGAGTTTCTCCTGCAGTTGCTTCGCTTTGGACATTTTCAAGCATAGACTCTAAGAGATGTAACTTAAATCGTTCTATGCTCGTTTAGCGTAGCTACTCGGGTCAAACCCCCTGAGTGTTAACCATTCAGCGGTCTTCCCCATAATCAGAACAGGCACATGCCTTAGATCATTCAAGTTACTCGCACCAACCAGAAACATAGCGACTTGAATCTCTCTGATTATATTGTCTACATGCTCTGCTAATGCGTCTTTTCCCTCAATCGCTTTCTCAAGGAAAGGCTTGGCTATTCCTCCGACTTGGGCTCCAAGAGCAATTGATTTTACTATCTCGACACCGGTCCTTATGCCTCCACTGGAGATAACAGCGAGATCAGTCTTCTGAGTAGTCTCTACTACGCTGATAGCAGTAGGAATACCCCAGTTCCAGAGTGCACCACCAAGGTACTCCATCTTCTTCTCTCCAACTTCTTTGGCGATATGATACTCGACTGCGCTCCACGATGTACCGCCCACACCGCTTATCTCTAAACCAGATGCTCCGGCTTTCTCCATTTTCAAGGCATCCTCCCATGCGATACCTGCCCCTGTTTCCTTCATAATGAGGGGTGTATCAAGATTCTTGCAGAGTTCCTCTATTTTCTCATAGACCCCATGATAATTGGTGTCCCCGTCCACCTGTACTGCTTCTTGGAGGGGATTCATATGAAGCGCCAGCGCGTCAGCTTCTACCATCTCGATGCATTTCTTAGCCTCTGGTACGCCCCATCCAAGACTGAGCTGTGGACACCCAAGGTTACCCATTACAAATGTTGATGGCGCCCTTTCCCTAACAATACTAAAAGTGGGGATAGTCTCGGGTTGAGCGATAGCTATTCGCTGGCTCCCCACACCAATACCTATCTGTTTCTCCTCAGCAACCTCAGCTAAAATCTCGTTTATCTTGGCTGCTTCCTCGGTTCCACCCGTGATGGCGCTGATAATGAGTGGTGCAGCAAGCTTCGAACCAAAAAACGTTGTCTCTGTTGATACCTCATCGAGATCGATCTCAGGCAACGCCCTGTGTATCAACCGGATATCCTCAAACCCAGTGGCTATGTCGGTCTCAACGTTTTCCTCAAGGCTAATACGGATATGACGTAGCTTTCTCTTCTCTATACCACTCATAAGACTACAATGTGAGAAGGGTGCCCATTACTTTTTCCCCTAGCAAAGCCATTCTGACACGATCATGGGCGGTTGCATTAAGGAAAACTACCTCTGTACCCGCCTTAACAGCCTCCTCCGCTTCCCTTAGTTTACCCATCATGCCTCCAGTAACATCGGTAAACGTGGTATCGCCAACATCTGCAGTCATGTTACTGAGGCTAACTTGTTTGATTAGTTTGGCGTCTGAGTTGAGCTTTGGGTTAGATGTGAATATCCCATCTACATCTGAGCCGAAGATAACGCGTTCAGCATCCAGCTCGATAGCCAACCTAACGATTAACTGATCACCAGATAATATCGCAAAGCCCTGCTCAGTATCCAGAACAGCGTCCCCATACATTACAGGAACCAGCCCAGTATCGAGCAATTGCTTGATTATGCTGAGATCAATATCCACGAGTCGTCTCCCACTTGTAACCAACATCGAAGATGTGCTGATACCAAAGGCTGGAACACCAGCCTCAAGCAGAGCATCAACGATAATCTGGTTCAAACGAGTCATCGATTGATGGGTTTCGCTGAAGCCAATTAACTGATTTTTACTCTTCAATCCATCAGATATTGAATGCTTCTTGGCAACAGGGTGACCAAAGCTTCCCGCGCCGTGAACAATTATCAACAAATCCTCATTTGATGCTTTGATCTCTTCTGTGAGGCGCTCAATGTTTTCTTGATTAGGTGAAAAAAACTCGTCTTTATGCGTGATTACGCTTCCACCCAGCTTAAGAATCTGCATTTTCTTCATCAACCCACTTGCTCTCAACGCCCTTATCGGTAAGCGAGACCCTGTATGAGTCACTCTTTCGTCTGCGAATCGCCCGTTCGATATTCGGGATATCAGGCTCATTTGCTAATGCGATCATACAGCCACCCCCTCCGGCTCCTGTAAGCTTTGCACCAAGTGCCCCATTATTTCTCGAAGTATGACACAATATCTCTAATTTCATGGTTGAGACACCGATAGCAGAGAGTAACCCATGGTTAAGATCCATCAAATCTCCCAACCTGTACTTATCTGCCTTCATCAAAGCATCAAGACCAGACTCCGCGATCAAACCCATCGAGTCCAAAATCGCATCCATCTCCACTGGATTATGCTCCTTGAGGGCTGCCACATCCTCCACCATCCTCTTGGTTGAACGCTTCTTCTTGGTGTTCCCAATGATAAACGGGATATCATGGTCGAGCTTGTGTCTCTTTATCCCGTTCTCCTTGTCATAGCTCATTACCCCGCCGAAGGTTGATACATTATTATCCACACCACTGGGCTTACCATGAATTATTGTCTCTCCCTCAAAGGCTAGATTGGAAATCTCCTCTTTCTTTAGCCCAGCATCAAAGAGACGCTCAACAGCGCTAACCGTCGTAACACATATAGCTGCACTGCTTCCCAAGCCAACAGCTATGGGAATCATGCTTCGGACCTTGAGATTCACTCCACCCTCTATGCCAATATATTCCATGGTTTTCTTCGTTGCAACATTCAGAGCCGCGAGGTTTCTGCCGCGCCAAGCCCTACCGCGTACAGGGTGATAGACATCGTCTTCAAAATAGCCACTGAAACCCAGATTATCCGCATCGATATAGATCTTTTTATCGTTTCTTTTCTCTGCGTAGACCTTGGCTCTTCTGTCGATAGCCAAGACTACTGCTGGTTTTCCATAAACCACACTGTGTTCTCCAAATAGGATCATTTTCCCTGGCGCTGAGGCTTCCACATGCATTGTAATCAGTTCCTAGTTATCTTGGCAGACGCATATCCAACGACCGCGCTATTATCTCCAATAATATCTCCACTGGTATAGTATGAAAGTACCTCTGCCTTGGTGGCTCCTTTTAGCTTGGAGTAGACTAACGCGCCTGATATTGTTCCATATCCGCAGGTGCTTATTCGATGTTTCTTTACGGATTCCTGTAGTTTTTTCTCATCCATCTCTTGGATGGCATTCAATACATATCGATCTTTCAGGTTCGCCGATGTCTTTGATTCTTGGTGAGTTAGATCAGATGATGCGATGACAATGATTTCTTTGCCTTTGGATGCCTCGAATATTGCCTTCCCCAGCTCAACGCTTGTCTCTAGATCTTGGTATCCCATGCAGATTGGTACGAATTTGAAATCAGGATAAATGAACTGCAGAAAGGGAAGCTGCACCTCAACACTATGCTCCCTGATAAACGCGGATTCATCTCCTCTAGCCGTCGCTGATAACTCGATTATCTTATCAGCTAACTCAGAATCAATGGTAACTTCCCCAAGCGGTGTTCCCCAAATCCCCTCACGCATCACAGAGACAGGGGTACCCCAACCGGTATGATTAGGACCAATAACTACTACAGTCTCTGGTGGCTTCTGCTCCCCCAAAGCCAGATAACAGTGGGCTGCTGAGGGCCCTGAGAACATGTATCCTGCGTGGGGACAAACGACCGATAAAATATCTGGTTCTTTTTGTTTATCTGGGAGCCTTCCGGGTCCTAGTTTGTGGTTAAAAGAGTCAATAATCTGTTTTCTAAGGGAATCTTGTGAGGCGGCATAGAAGGCACCTGCAACTGCTGGTCGCCTGAAAGCCAATTTACTCACCTAGAGGGTAGTCTCGAAGTCCTCTATTGTCTTACCGAATTCTCCGCTTGCTGGGAGGTTGCCTTTTTCTCTTAGTATTTCTCGTGCAAGTAGCCAGAAGACTATTGCGAGGCTTCTTCTGCCTTTGTTATTGACTGGGATCACCAGATCGACATTCTTGAGACTATTGTCTGTGCTACAGAGAGCTATTACTGGGACCCCTGCTTGGCTTGCCTCTTCGACGATCTGCATATCAGCTAGGCTGTCAGTCACTATTACTGCGTTGGGCTCGAAGAACCTGTCATACTCTGGGTTGGTGAATGTACCGCTTGTGAATCTTCCAGTATATGGCTTGCATTCGAGTACGCTGCAGAACTGGTCTACTGGGTTTACCCCGTACCGTTTGCTGCTTGCAACGCATATCTTTCTTAGATCCATTCTTGAGAGGAACTTTGCGACTATCTTGACTCTCTCGTTCATCTGTTCCATATCTAGGACAAAGAGCCCGTCTGGACGAACCTTGTAGATAAAGGGCTCCATATCTTTTGTCTTGATACGTGTTCCTATGTGGATTCCTGCGCTTAGTAGTATTTCCTGTGGCAGTAGCAGGTTATCGTTTACTTCAATTTCCATTGCGACTAGTTACCTCCTCTTAGATCCGGGACCTCTCTGTCTTCGTGGAACTTCAATACATCGTCAATTATCTCTACGTGGGCGAGAAGCATTCTCCGGCAACAATATCTCGTGACACCAAGGTCAGTCAATACCTCAGAGGGGGTTTCCCCCAGCTCTACGCGCCGGTTAAAGTCTTCCCATTTATCTCCTATGACTTTTCCACATGAGAAGCACCGAACAGGGATTATCATTTTACTCTTTCCTATTATTTACACGTATAGCATTAGCTATCCATGCGTTCTACCACCTCAACAATCGATGCTTGAATAAAAATACTTCTGCTAATACAGTGTTTTATGATACTTTCTGGGAATCAGGCTCCAATGTATAATAGTTTAGTGAGGAATGGTATACGGGATCGATCCCTATTTGATTCTGAGCGTACTCTAAGGCTTCTATTATCGTTGATTTTCTTGCACAGATGGACTCAATTATTGAGAGAAAAGCCCGATCTGTATGTTTTAGGCATACGTTGCCATCCCAGCTAACATAAATTGATGCGCCTTCCTCACAGAAAGCCTCGGCTAGATCATTGACGCATAAGCCTTCACAACCCATCATCAATACTATCCCATCCTTGAACCCGTCTTTATTGTACTCCTTAATAAACTCTGGACTGACTGCAAACAGGTAACCGGATTCTTGGCTTGGTTTAGCCTTGTGGATGAACTCCGCTATTTGGAGTATCGGGTAGGAATTGGCTTGGTATTTTTCTCCAGAAAAGACCCATGTACGGTTATTGATGCAGGTACTGTGAACCCTGAAAATATACAAATCGTGTTCAGATGGAATATTCTTCAGAAACTCTACTGAAACTTCTTCCCCCGAATAGTAGTCTACTGAGTAGCCGTTGCGTGATAACAAGTCGATTGACTTGGTCTTGAACCCTTCTTGATTAATAGAGTCTATGATTAGAGCAGCTTTACCCGAATGATTATTCTGTGTTAATAAGAACAAGACGGGGATTAACAGAACAACTACTAGTTTCCGGTGTTTCAAATCATAATTAATTACGACTAATATCCTATCTCATTGCTGTTTCTAAACCCAAGCCAGTCTAGTCGCAGTCAATCTCTCTGAAAATGTCTCTTCAGAGATTTTATCGTCCCTGATACACGTAAAACATCAAATCTTGCAGGCGCCCCAGAGATATCTGTAATATGCGCCAAGGCTGCACGCAGCTCAGTCAACATAACATGATTACACCTAACAATCACATTATTACCCTCTGGGAAGAACTCGATAAGTCTGTAATTCATATCTACTGCTCCCTTTACACCAAAGAGGTACTGTATCTTTGCGTCAATTACCTTGTTCAACTTATTAGAATCAAGTTCCACTGATGTCTCGATGTGTACCCAAAGATAGCGTCTTCTGATTGAGCGAACTGGCATAGCATAAAGAGGGTAAATGAGTTGAAATATCTAGTGATTTACACGGACCTTTACGCCTGAGGCATCCATCTGGTTGATGCCGAACTCATCCCGTACCTCCTCCAACATCCCTTTGTCGAAGATCGGGCCATCCTTACAAACCCGGTAAGGGCCTATCGCACAGTTACCGCATAGCCCAACTGCGCATTTTACGTAGCGCTCAAGGCTCGCTTGGATCGGTAGATCGTATTTCTCGGATTCATAGAATACCTTGGCCATCATCAACTCTGGTCCACATGTGTAGACTTGATCGTACTCGTTCTCAGCTAGGAGTAACGCGGCGTATCCGGAAGCATACCCACTGTATCCCACGGAGCCATCATCAGTTGAGATAATGAGATTCTCTCGTAGTAATTCAGCCAAATTGTCCTCAAAGAGAAGCTGATCACTGCTTCTTCCTCCAAGAATAAAGGTGGGTTTGATCCCTTTCCTCAGGAAAGCCCGCACAAGGGGCAGTAGGCTGGCTGCCCCTGATCCACCTGCGACTATCAGGGGTTTCTCTCCCTTAACATCATAGTGATTTCCATAGGGTCCTCTGATTCCTATTTTTGTTCCGGGGGTTATAGAGTCAAGTAGCTCTGTCGTTGGTCCTACGTTTCGTACGGTTATGCTTGAGAGCCCATTATGCTCTATGGTTGATATTGACATGGGCACCTCGTCTTCACCGGGAACCCATACCATAATGTACTGCCCGGGCTCAGCGGTTTGAACTAGCTCGTCTTTAAAGTAAATGGTGTTGATGTCAACTGCTTCTCGTTTGACATCTAGAACTATCACTACTCTTATCTCGTCATTCCCACACATGATCCCTCATCTCCTGTACGCCCACTTTCTTGGGCGAGCCCCACCATATCCTCAACCTTACTGAAGCCATTCTCATTCATATACACGGCAATACCATCAGCAATCTCCTTATAGACACCAATCCCATGAGTCATCACAGCCGTCCCCAATTCAACAGCCGAAGCCCCCGCAAGAATATACTCTATAGCGTCTAATCCGGTTGTGATCCCGCCACATCCTATTACAGGGATGTTTACTGCTTGGGCTACTTCCCATACACACCTGAGGGCGACAGGTTTCACCGCTGGACCACTCAGCCCCCCGGTAACATTTGCAAGGATAGGTCTCCTAAAGTTAACATCGATTGCCATTCCCTTCAACGTGTTTACAGCTGTGATTGCGTCTGCGCCGCCCCACTCAGCTGCTACCGCGATGCTCTTGATATTTGTCACATTGGGACTGAGCTTGACAAATAAGGGTAACTTCGTCTCCTCTCTAACTGCCGCTGTAACCTTCTCTACATTGGATGCATCAGCCGCGAGCATCCCTAGTTCTTCGGCAACGTTTGGACAGCTCGCATTCAGCTCAAGTGCATCTGCACCAGCCCTTGAGAGCTGATATGCTACTTCAGCGAACTCCTCGGTGCTTCCCCCAAAGAAGCTAGCAATGATGGGTACACCCATCTCCTTTATTTCTTTAATTTCCTCGACGAAATACTCTACACCCGGATTGGGAAGGCCCATAGCATTCAAGGCACCACAATCCACCCTCACAAGAGTTGGATTAGGATGACCCCTTCTAGGTTTCGGCCCAATACTCTTGCTGATAACTGCACCCGCCCCTGAGTCATATACTCGTTTCAGAAGAGGAGGGCTCATTCCAAGGACCCCGGCTGCATTCATGAGAGGGTTACGAAGCCTTAGTCCAGAGATTTCGACGGCTAAGCTTAATTTAGACAAGTCTCCCCTACGTACTCAGCGAAGCCACTGATAAGCTTTAGGAGGACTATGATTTGCAGCTATACTTGATCGAGAATATAACAGGGATTTATGCATTAGACGAGGAAAACAAGGTTAGGTTTATGCAAATATGGCCTGATGACCCGCGAACGATTGCCAAGATAATGCGGAGGCTCAAGGAGGGCGATAAGGGTTTAATCGGTGACATCGTCTCTGAGCTTGAAAAACAGGAGAACTTGGTAGTCGTTTCAAGTAATCAAGCCCTAGTTGAATCACTGCGAGATACACTGAAAATAGAGAATGGGGAGAAGGAGGAAGCTGCTCGTTCACTGAAAATGGTTCTACCTGGGTTGGCGTTGGAGGCTGGGTTCATCCAAGACGAGTCAGAATATGGCGCATTCAGCCACGAGGTGCTCAACGAGATCACCAGAATGGATGTCCACGAGGAACTCTCAGACAGGGAAGCATTGCTTATTCCAGCGGTTCAACTTCTTGGTGAGCTGGACACAGTGCTTAATGGATTATCCAGCAGGATGCGTGAATGGTATGGTGTTCACTTTCCTGAGATGGGAACCAGAGTAAAGGAGCATGAGGACTATGCTCGGATCATCACCAAGATGGGGGATAAGGAAAATATCACCGCCAAGGGCTTGATGGAGATGAGCCTCAAGAAGAAGGACGCTGATAGAATAGAGGAAGCCATTGAGAGATCAGTGGGTGCTTCCTTTGATACTGTGGATATGAAGATCGTCTCAGATTTCGCCCAAAGAACACTGGACCTATACAAGTACAGGGAAGCCTTGATAGAATATATTTCAGTGGTCACAAACGAGATAGCTCCCAACGTAGCCTATATAGCAGGTTCTACCTTGGGAGCCAAATTAATCGAGAAAGCCGGAGGGTTGAAGCGATTAGGGATGATGCCCTCAAGCACTATCCAAGTAATAGGCGCAGAGAAAGCCATGTTTAGAGCATTAAAAAGTAATGCTAGACCACCAAAACATGGGCTCCTCTATCAGCATCATTATGTGAATAGCGCGCCAAGGAACCGTAGGGGAAATCGGGCGCGTAGCTTAGCTGCAAAGATAGCGATTGCGTCTAGGGCTGACTTGTTTAGCGGGAATTTCATAGCCGAGGAACTGGTTGCTCAGCTTGAGGATTTTTAGCTATTCTTGTTCAGTATTATCTGTATAGTTGATACGTTTCTTAGTTCTCCTTCGTCTCCCATTTGCTCTGTACCGATCTTTATGTCTTCGATCTGGAGTTCTTTGAGGAAGCTTCGTTTACAGACTTCGACGACATCGACTGCGCTACTGATTGCTCTGCCACGAGCCATCACGTTTACCGTGGGGTTTCTTTGGAAGGCGGTTACTAGGGCTGTGACGTAGTTTATGACTGGCTTTGATCCGATGTAGATGTTCTCCGACATGGTGTTCAAATCAAGAGAATGTGTAGAGTACTTAAGCTATTTTTACAGTTGAAGGTTATTGTCTGGTGAATCCTATTTATATACACGGGTTAGCTTTTTCAAGTCTCAAGCCATTCTATGGCTGAATATTGTATGAAGTTCAATTATATGCCCGCAAAAGAGCTGGTGATTCTTGAGATGGTAGAGTATACTCTGGGGGAGATAGCCCAGACCAGCGCCCTTATCCAAGAGACTGGGAGACCAATTATACTGAACTGGGCAGAGGGAATCGTATTTCATCATAGCCCACTACCATTTAACACCAAGGAGCTATTGAAAGAAAGAAAAAATGGACGCATCTACTGGACAAGCGTAATCTTTGCTTTAATGCCCAATTATGTGCCTACATTGAAAATTGGTCCAAGAGACATACCTGTGGTATCTACGCCAAACCCGTTGCTTAAACGAGCAGCCAAGTGGATCAAGGAAAACAGAGAGAATATCAACGATTTTTCTTAGTCTCTTTCCCTGTTAATATCTTGATATAATCAACGCCTTTGATTACAAGGTTCTTCTCAGGAACTATCCCCC